>Ga0209550_10003483_pt1 | contig 14995 bp, 16 predicted proteins | sample LauGreSuBDMM15SN_2_FD_187567 | JGI IMG/M metagenome (GOLD analysis project Ga0209550, IMG submission 187567) | Freshwater lake microbial communities from Lake Michigan, USA - Su13.BD.MM15.SN (SPAdes) (version 5) | ecosystem: Environmental > Aquatic > Freshwater > Lake | place: Lake Michigan...
TCATCCCGTCTTCGCTAATTGTCAATGGTCCCCAATTTCCACCTTGGATATAGGCAGAATGAAATGGAAATTCAGGAGAACCTAAATTATATACATTTGGAGTATCAGGGATGATTGAGCCCATTAACAATTGCGAATCAAAATACCCTGTCGGACCCCTATTACCTTCAACCCCTGTAACTCCTGTATCCCCTGTAGTATCAAAAGATATAAAATTCCCATTTTCACCTGTTACTCCTGTTGGACCTAAAACATAAGTAGTGCAGTAGCCTTCTACATTACACTGCCCGCTACTTTGAGCATAACTTCGTGCACGTAAGCGATCAAGAAAACTCGCGTAGGTAGACATATATACTTTATAGTGATTCATGAATTTTTCAATTTAAATTCATGAATCTTGTTGGAATCGTCCATCCTTTTATTATGAGGGGATATTATTAATATTAATAATATTTATAAATATTAAACCAAACTTACCATTCTCTTTCTATAAAAACATTTCGATTAAATAAAAATCACCCTAAATATTCTTTCAAATAATTCATCCATTTTAATATTGATAAGTCTTGATAATCTTTTGTGTATCACAAATTTCAATAATGGTTCCTGTTTTCCTTGCATTACGATTATTCGGCAAACTTGTAATACTTGCTCCTTGAATACTTCCAAAACATACTGTGAAATTACCCCAGTAAAAATAACTTTGTGGATTGGGACGACTATAAATTCCACCTAAAGGTACTCGGTTGGGCCACATACTATAAGGATTACATAAATAATTAGGACATGTTGTATTCCCACTTGCATCGAATACATTGTTCATTTTCACATCAAAATAATCTAATACCCTTTTGTTTGATTTATCTAAATCATCCACTTCCAAATTTGTGTTTTTCGTTGCATTTACTAAATTAAACGATTTATATTCGGTATAATCCCCCGAATCAAAGACAGGATTAAAACTTGCCGCTTTTAATTCTGTGGCGATTCTTTTATAACGGATACGGTCGCTTTCTGACATTTCTCCAAAACCTTTATATTTTACCCAAAGCTTTTTTATTTTCCAATTCACGTTTATATTTCACGTAAGAAGATTCTTCTTCCCCTTTTTCCTCTTCCTCCTTCTCCTCACCCTTCTTTATCCCCATTCCATCTTCCACTTCCACCCCTTTTTCTTTCAACCCCGAAAACACTGGTCTAGGTTCTTCTACTTCCCAAAATTTCGGCATTTTCATAGGTAATACCCCCGAATAAAATGCCTTTTTTATATCCATTTTCGAAGAAGCCATCACTTTCACTTCCGGTACCTTTTTCCCAAAAACATGGTAATAGGAATCATTGATTTTCCCCTTGTAAATAAATTTATTCCGCAATTTGATTTCACTTTCCTGCACATATTCCGTACGATATTGTTTCAATTTGGCAAATAATTTATACCGTTCTGCTTTATCCAATTGAATACCTTTCCCAGACCCACCACCACCACGCGCATATACACCACGATGCCCAACCTTTTTCTCCTCATCCAAATCCGGCTCAGATTTCAATTCAAATTCTTCTACCAGTTTATTCACCCATCGTATCGGAGATTTCCAATATTTTCCTACAACCCCCTTCACCCTCTCCCCAACCGATTCCCCCCGTATTTCCACCAATTCATCCATAAATAAATCCATACAATGAAACATCCCCACATAACGCATTGCACATGCATTCAAAATATTATAATGTATTCCTTTCGTATCCGAATAATAAGCAAAGGATAAACGGAAAATATCATAATACATCACAATATTCCCTATCATAGGTACATGTACTATCATTACACGTCGCTTCCATTTCTTCTCCTCTTCACTTTCCATATTCGTCTCACCTGATTCTATTACCATCTGTTGATATATTTTCCCAAACGCTTCTTTGTCATAATATCCCACTTCCATATTCCTATTCCCATTCCCCTTCCCAACTATCTCCTCCCAATTCGCATATTCGATTTCAATAAACTCCGTCATGGTATTCGAAGTTTTTGGTCGCGTCTTTTTATCTCCCCCTGAAATCCGATATCCAATATATCCCAAACCGGATTTTATCCACGAATGTTTCGAAACCCAATTCTCAAACTCCTTTCCCATATATTTCGCAAATTTATGATAAAATAAAATTAACCAACAACCTATCCATTGAATATAATAATTCATCCAATAAATCCATTTCTCATAATCCGTCTTATTATTATATTGAAATAAATGTATCTTTTGTATCGGACTGATTACATTACTTTTCATCATTTCTTTCTAATTACCCTAATAAAACAAAAACCAATATAATATCTATTTATCAATTTCTTTTTATATCCTTTCCCATCCATATTTTCCACGACCCCCTTTTCCTACTCTTCCTCCAAAATGCCCCTCCAAATCGCCATCCTATTTACCGGACAAATCCGAACTTTATTGAAGACCATTGAAAATTTCAAGAAAAATGTGTTAATCCCAAATACAGAACATCATATTCTCCATATTTATACTTGTCTCGAATATCCGGAAATAGATAATCCATCGATTACCAAGTCTTATCAACAAGAAATCCAAAACCTTTTCCACGACCTATTCGGCAAACATGTCTTCACTACCCCTATCCAATGGATTTCTTCCAAAGACGCACTTTGTAAATTTGTACGAGAAAAAACCGTTCAATCTCTTACTATCCATGACCATTGGAAAGATTATATAGGGAATCGCAGTGGTTCGGTTACCGAATATTATCAACTCTACAAAGGCTTCGAACAAATTGAACAATATGAATCTCAAACCAATACCAAATACGACTTTTTTATCCGAACTCGGTGTGATATTTCCATCCCACATCCCCTCCATTTTACCAATCTCCAATACTCTACCGAACAAATCATACAACGCTTTTCCATCATCCAACAAACCTTTCCACAACATTCTGCCGCCCATTGTATCGCATATTATTTGACATCCATTCCACAACCCCTTGAATACGCTATACCACGTATTACTACCCCCAAATTCACCCTGGAAATATTCTATGACCAAACCTCGCCTTCCGCCAATACCTATGCACGTTTTTTGAATCCAATGCATCCCGAAAATCCCAGTTTTTCCATCGAAGAAATCGCCCTATTTATCCAACAACTGCTTCCATCCGTTCGACTGACTTATCGACAAAATTTGTTTTACATAGGGTTCATCGGAAATGGACAAAATGAAAAGGATATTGTATTGAATTACCGATATTTAGAAGAAAAACGTACCAAATATACCTATAGCTATAATCAATCCGAACGAACCATCGATGGCGAAAAAAATTTTTGGTTTAATGCCGAAAATATTTATCAAAAAAATATTGTCGAAAAAGGGTTCGTAATTGTAAATAGTTATACCGAATTTGAAGAAAAAAGTTTATATGATAATGAAAAACGCGATGATACGTCTATTTTTTTATTACGACGAGGATAATATTCTTTTAGACAATTTTGTAAAATATTTTTGAAAAAAAGATAAAAGAATAAAAGAAAATAAAAGAATATAAGAATATGCAACAACCAACTCCTTTTTATCGCGTATTTGAAAATACTCTTAATTTTATAAAAAACAAAATAACCGGTTCTAATTCAGAAACAAAAAATCCCTCCTCCAATCCCTCCTCCAATCCCTCCTCCAATTTAGAACCAGATATCGAAAAATTAAAGACAAAATTAATAGAACAAAAAAAGGTATCCCATAAATTGAAGGGCACCAAATTATTTTATATGATTGAACGATGTGAAAAAGAAGATGTCTATCTCTATATTTAGATATGAGCAATATCTTCGACCATTTCCGTTTTTTTCTTGGGTTTTTTCACCGTCTTCTTACCATCCTTTTTCGCCCCTTTTTTCCCCCCCTCTCCAATAACCTCTTTTTCACTCATTATCCAAATATCTCCTCCTACTACATCTTCCACATCACCACCTATTTCTTTCACCAAATCTCTTTCCACACCACCTACTTCTTCTACAACACCACCACCACCTACTTCTTCTACAACACCAACACCACCTACTTCTTCTACAACACCACCTACTTCTTCCACAACCACTACAACTTTTCCCACATCTATTTCAATCTTTTCTATATCCACTTCTTCCACATTCCCTTTTTCAGATTTTTTTGATTTTTTTGACTTTTTGCTTTTTTTTTCAATAACCACAGGAATATTCACGGTTTCTCCAAAAGAAATTTCTTCTTGAGAAACATCCAAAACCTTTGCTTTTTTACTTTTACGAACCTTTTTCACAACCTCCAAAACCCCTTTTTTCATACATATACGCTCCTGTTTCATACTTTTACGAACCTTTTTCATATTCTCTTTACTCAAAAGATTCGCCTCCATATATTCACCTTGTACCACCACATCTTCATTGTAAAATTCCACAGATTCCAAAATCTTACGCATTTCAGACTTTTTCAACACAAAACCTCCCTCTTCCACCGAAGATACATCATCCTCGGAAGACACACAAAAACGATTCAATACCGTATATAAACACATATAAATACGCTCATATTTCACACCTAACTTCACATTCTTGACCTTCATCACTTTTTCATTCATTACTACTACTGACATTTCGGATTTCTTACTAACTTGCTAATTATTTTCAAAGATACAGTCCTCCAAATACAAATTCCTATTTTCAATTTTTTGTCTTTTTCGTCACTTTTTCCACAACCCCTTTCCACAAAATACCTCAAACTCCTTCCCAAAAACTTCTTCCCCAATTATATTATCAAATGATTCATAATATAATCCATAACCCCTTTCACTCATTTCTCAGTATCCTACTCATTTCCCATTTACGTATAAGACCTCCCGATACAAACACATCTATTTCTCTTCATGGGGGGGCGCGGCATAGCCGCGCCCGGGGCCAGCGAAGCTGGCCCCTTGTAGAAGATATCCTATAAAACCTTTCACCAAATATATCCACTACCCCTTTCCACAAAATACCTCAAACTCCTTCCCAAAACTTCTTCCCCAATTATCTACACAAATATATTCATAATATTATCCCACTACCCCTTTTACTCATTCCCCAGTATCCTACTCATTTCCCATTTACATATAAGACTCCCCCAGGTACGACCCCCTCCCTCTCTCTTCATGGGGGGGCGCGGCTATGCCGCGCCCGGGGCCAGCGAAGCTGGCCCCTTGTAGAAGATATCCTATAAAACCTTTCACCAAATATATCCACAACCCCCTTCCCCAAATTCACCCTACACTGCCCATAATATTTCCACAACCCCTTCCACCAAATACCCCCCACCAAATATCCCCGGACCTTCCCCAAACACCCATTTCTCAATATTCTACTCATTTCCCAGTATCCTACTCATTTCCCATTTACATTCCCCTACACTGCCCACAATATCGACCACCACATCGCCGCCAACTCCGCATCACGGATGCCAGGCGCAGGGCAGGGGGCTAGGGTCGCCAGTACCAATAACTCCTGGACACGACCCCCCAATAACTCCTACAACAATTCCCACAACAATTCCCACAACAATTCCCCCCAACATCTCCCACAACAATTCCTACAACAACTCCCACAACATCTCCCCACAAATAGCAACAGAATATATTCCACAACCCCTTCCACCAAAACCTTCCCCGATTATCTTTCAGAATACATCATAATAGAATCCTCAAACCCCTCCCCACAAAAACCCTCCAAAAAAACGAAAAATTGAAACCCAAAAACCTCCATAACCACTTCCTCAAACCGAGAAAACCGAAAACCAGAAAATGAATACCATCACCGTAAAACCTCAAGCCAAGAAAGCCGAGAAAACCCAGAAAGCTAGCAACCAGAACACCAAACCCCCCCGCAACAAACACAAAACCTACCTCCAACTCATCGACATCCAGGACGAAATCAACAAAATCAAACATAACCAAGAAGTCCAACAAGAATTAACCCAAACCATCGCCACCATCCTCCAATGCATCAATCACAACACCACCGCCCCTCTCTACAACCACAAACCCCGCGAAAGAACCAAACAAGAATGCACAATCATCGCCAACCAAAACCAACACATCCCAGCCCCCCATCATTTCTTCCTATTTCATACCAACATCCAACGAGAAATGCACGAAACACTCCTCCAGAAAATCAAACACCACCAAATCCAAAACACCGACCAATTCACAGACGAACTCTTCCACCAAATCTTCTACCGCCCCGATTACATCCCACCTCTCTTCCAACAACACACACAATCCCAAACCCTAGAAAAATACCTAGAACCCCTTTACGAATTATATGCCCAATTATAAACCCATACCCCCTCCATAACCACAACACACACAATCCCAAAAATAAAGACCATATAATAAGTCTTTATTTTTTATCCATATTCCCAAACACCCAAACACCCAAATCCCCTCAAACATCATAAAAAGGATTATCCCGAATGGTCATCCCGCAGTAAGAAGTAGGTTTCTTTTTATAATCCATGGGGTCATGAATGCCAGCCGCTTTGGCTCCTTCCAACAAAAATTTGAAATTCTCCCAGAAATCATCCCCATGACCAGTAGAAGCCGTCATAATATGTGTCAATTCATGTAACGAAACAAACGTCAAAGTATGTTCATCGATTAAATTATCATCTTCGTTTTTCTTTTTATTCAAACAAAATGCGACTTTCTCCCCCTTATTTTCACTGTAAGCCGTGAATTCACTCGTAGGTAGGGTCTCCATAATGGTCTTAGGATTGAATCGAGAAACCAATTGCCGAACACGTTTATCATCAGGATATTTCGCATCCATATATTCCACCAATTGCTTACATTTCGCAGTCACCTTAGCCAATAAATCCACAGCCTCTTGAACTTTATCGCGTTCTCGCACGCAATATTTCTCCCCATCCACGGTGGAAACAATACATTTCAATTGAAAGGCCTCTAAATTACGATATACATATTGATAAACACATACCGCAAGGATTCCGAAAAAAACCAGATAAAATAAAGTTTCCAATAACATCGTAAAAAATTTCCGCACAAATAATTCCGAGGACCTCTATATAATATTCCTACAACCCCCCGAATCCCCTTCCATCCTCTCTCCCCCGGCCGCCAACCAGATAAAAATTGAATATCATTCATAAACAAAAATAACATTCATATAAAATCCTAGAGCCCAATAATAACCAATCCAAAGATTAAAACTCCCAATCAAACCCATAGTCAAAAAATGTTCCAATCAACCCAACAACCCAAATATATACATCCCCATCACCACAACCACCACCCATCATCTCCCAACAAATCCCACAACCATCTTCCCCCCAAATACCAAAAACCCAACAAACACCACCCTCCCCAAACCCCCCACAACACCACCCCCTCAACAAATTTCTCCATCAATTTCAACAAAATCAAACAAATGCAATTTCTACAAAATATCACCAATGATTTCCCTGAAACCCCCCTCCCATCCACCACCCCCCAATTCTCAGAAACCAATCAAAATGTAGGAATCATCTTCTGGTATTCTCCAACCACCCCAACAGAACCCCAACAAACCGAACCCCGAATCCAAATCCTAGCAGGCGTAGAAACCTGTTATTTGACGGACAAATTGGTCCCAGAAGTCAAATCCATCATCGAAAAGTATCAAATATATACCTACAGCCCCTATGACCCAAAACCAAACCAAAACCCCCATGAAGTCTTCTCCAAACGCGCCAAATTATTATCCAAAGAACTGAAAATGCCCATCTATTTCGACAAACCCATCCAAATACCAATCTACACCAACACTCACAGCCATACTCACACCCAATGGCAAGTACAATATCGAGTCATCAACGAAATTCCGAAACTAGGAATCTTGAAAGGAAGCATGGAAGAAGCGGAAACCAAAGAAGAAGCCATTCAACGCGAAATCCAAGAAGAATTATTCCCATTCAATACACAAATACCATTAAATCAAAAAAAAATCATCGAACTCCCACATACCATCTATCTCAACAAAGATTCACTCTATACCTTCCACTACCAATTAAACGAAACAGAAAAAGCCGCCATCGAAAAAAACATCCAAGTCCTCCAAAATCAAAACTATGGGGAATTAGTACATTACCAATTCCGACCTTTGAATGAATTCTTTCCCACAACAAACCAACCAAATTTCTTCGCAAAACCCACAAAAAATATAAAACAAACCTTCAATGGGAAATCGCGTCTCTACCTCCAAGAATTCTATGACTATTTATATAACCAAAACAATCAAAACAATCAAACCAACCAAAACATAATAAAAAAATGTTTGAAATTTTAAAACTCGAAAAATTTCAATCGGAATTCAAAAGTTTTATCGTAGAAAACCGTTTAGTAGGAACTGCCGCAGGTGTAACCATAGGTATCTCCACCAAAGATTTAATCCAATCGGCAGTAGGTGATATTATCATTCCATTCATCTATCTAATCATCAGCTTTTTAGGCATAAAAAAAGTGGAATTGTTAGCAGGAAAGACGGAATTCGATACCATCAGTTTTATTCGCCAATTCATAACCTGGATATTATCTATTATCACAGTTTTCTTTTTTGTTTATTATTTTTTCATGTCGGTTGCAGGAATAGATAAAACAACCAGCGAAACAACCACCACCACAACATCAAAATCACAACCTCAACAACAAACCACACCTAAATCAGAACCTCCTCAAACCAAACGAAAACGTAACATCAAAAATGGTTCAATCGATTATGACTCCACTACCAACCCAGATAATACAGAATCCTTTTATCAAAGATATTCGGCGTTCTAGACGTACAGGGGTGTCTAGATATCCGCAAATTCATCCAAGGTAAATCCGCCAATCATTTCTCCACTACCCCCACCACCTCCGACACCACCCCCACTAACACCTCCCCCGACACCAACCACATCCGGCGCATCCATACTAAAACAGATTTCCCCGTCTTCGCCCGCACCTTTCCCAGTGCCCAATTTCCCACCTGCTCCGGAATTACGCATTTCCAATAATTTCTCAATCCCCATCAAACTACCAAAATCGCGTTCCTCATAGACATACAACAAATCACAATCCTCTTTGGAAGAAGCAAATTCCCGTTCCCCAAACAAAACAATCGAACCCACCCCCACCACATTACATCTAAATTTCCCACGCACATGTAGCTTATAATGTTCGCCTTTCACATTCACCACGGAACATAAGCGACCTCCATACACCTTCTCCACACAACCATAATGTTCCAATTCACAAGTTTTCACCACCAAGGTACGGTCGCGAACAATGGTATGCTTACGCGCCAAATTCTTCGATTTATTTCCACCTTTCTTATTCAAGACCATTTTTCAAACAATAAATAACAAATTCAAAAAGACAAACCACAAAATTCAAATCAAGATATTGACCACCAATTTCCAACCAACAAGATTCAATTTTTATTCCCATTCCCATCCTCCCCATTTCCCCCACACCCATCCCCCCCGCCACAACTTCTCCCCGTAATTTTCCGTTTATCTTCCACGTATTTTACAAATGCCTCTTTATTTTGAATATATTCACTACATAATTGATTCATCGCAACATTCCCCGAAGAAGAACGGATTTCCGCCAACGAATATTTCATCACATAATCCAAACAAATCGAATCCGTCGATTTATTCGCTCTATCTTTCCCACCGCCACTTTCCACCACTTTTTCACAATCTTTATCAGACATAATAACTACCGAATAGATACAAACTTATTTCTATCTATTTTTCTACAGCACCTCACCCCCTCTCTCCCCATAACAAACCAACAATCAAACAAACCTCAAACAAAACTCCGGTCCAAAATCACAGGACCTCCTCTACCCCCAACACCTCCACCAAAAACAACCATGACCCCCTCCTCATGACCCTGACAACAATCAAATGCCTCCAACAACATCCCATAAATATCCCGATAATCGGAATCCGTTTTCATTTCTCTACAAGTATAAATATCAAAAGCGACATATCCGCGTTCCGGAAAGGTATGCACCGAAATATGGGATTCCGACAACATATATAATACCGTAACCCCGATTGGTTGAAAAGCATGCGCACTACGAGCCAAAACTTGATACTGATATTTCACACAAATCGAATCCAACAAGGCCTGAATCCCTTCCACCGAATTCAACAAATCCAAATTACGGACACCTCTAAAATCACAAATCATATGTTTTCCCGAACTAGTCGAAGAAAGAAAATCGGGATTCGTTTCCATTTTCTCTTCCATTTTCTCTACAATTCTATTTTCCTCTTATTTTCCAATTACTATATAATTCCGATATCCGAGAATCCCAACAAATCAACCCACAGCCCCCTCCCCCCCGCCGCCGCATAATTAAACATAAATACAATAGGCAACGGTAATTTCACTATTCACCACAAAACTCTGTTTTTCATGTCGTACCCCATTTGTTTTACATATTTGTCGAACAATGGTTTTAAAAGCATTATAGGTAAATTCCCGCTCACAATAACGTGAAAAAAATTCGGAATAATAAGGCCGAATGGAATTCAAAAAATCAGTATGCAATCCATCAAATACCATTTTGCGATATTCATATTCGGAAAGATAATAATATATCCGAACACCTTTTTCGACCCCTCTTCCTTCCACCAACGAACAAATTTTCTCCAAGATTTCAAATAAAATTTCCACCGGGATTTTTTTAACAAATACATTTTTCAAAGGAATTTTCTCATTCACCATATTTATGAGAAAAACAATCACAAGAATAAGACCAAAAATAAAACAACAAAAGAAAACAAAGAAAACAAAAACTATCTCTCTAAATACCAAAGAAACCTTCCTAATAATAATATATCTAAAACCCTAATAATATTATAATCCACAACCACCTAATAATATAGAGAATATAATATATAAACCTATTAAATGGATTTTTTAAATCATGCAAATACACCCAAAAAACCCCAAGAACAATCCAAAACCCCTACCTTATTAGCACAAGGAACATATGGTTGTGTCTATTACCCAGGATTTACATGTACAGGAAAAATCCAAAAAACCAATTATATTTCTAAATTACAAAAAATGAGTGAAACCGTTAAAAATGAAATAGAAATAGGCGAAAAAATCCGACAAATAAAAAATTATCCATATTATTTCGCACCGATTGTAAGTGAATGTCCAATCTCCATCAAAAAACTCCAAGAAAATTTTGCACAACCATTAAAGGAATGTAAAATAATAAATGAAGAAGAACAAACTGGAGGAAAAGGAACAAAACGGATAAAACAATCAAAATACAAAGATACATCAGAATTCGTCATTAATAAAATAAAATACATTTTAGGAGAAGATTTGGACAAAACATTCGAAGAAAAAAAATTAGCCACCAATGCTCCCAAAACCGAAACCATAACCTTTTTATTAGATACCTATGATTATCTCTCCAAAAGTCTTCAAAAATTAAAATCCAAAAACATTCTCCATTATGATTTAAAGTCAAATAATATTATCTATGACAAAATTTCAAATATACCCATCATCATTGATTTCGGATTATCCATTCCATTGGATAAAATCAATCCCCAAACCCCCGACCCTCAAATCATCTATCAATATTTTTTCGATACCTATGAATATGATTTTTGGTGTTTAGAACCGATTTTTATAGGTATGTATAGTAAAAATATTCCCGAATCCGAAACCAAAGAAAATTATAATCAACAAACGTTATCCTCTTCCCAATTAAAAGAAAAATATACGGAAACCATAGACCAATATATCAATTATGTATATATTTTCAAACCCGAATTCATTACGAAATTAGGACAAATTTTCCCCCCTCAAAGTCCAATCCAACAAAAAATCCAAACCCTTCCCAAAACCTTTTATGAAAAATGGCATCAATATATCAAAGAACATGAATCCGATACCAATTCAACTTTTTTCCAGACACTTTGGAATGCAAGATTTACATGGGATTATTATTCTCTTGCCGTGATTTATCTAGATTTGATTTCGCAACTCAATTTACCTCCTCCCTTAAAGAATGGAACTAGGTCAGAAACCAAACTGTTTCAACAATTGGAATTATTCACGGATTTTTTATTAAATCAAATCTTATCTTTACCACACGAACGTAAAAACAATTAATCCACTTCCCCACCCACACCACCACAATCCCAAACCCTCACCATCAACTATCGGCAAACAAAGAACGTATCAAAGCAGGTGAAAATACATGTTTCCTTTTTTCCGTTTTTCTGCGATGTTTTCTGCGTTTCTGAATCCATTTCCCTTTTCCCCATTCTTCCGTCTCCGTTTCCGTCTCCGTTTCCATGTCCGTTTCCATGTCCGATAAATCCGATGATTCCGAATCCATATCCGTAGTATCCCAAAAACGAACTTTACGAGTATTTTCCCGTTTCATTTTCCCCCCTCCTCCTTTTAATGCAATCGAAGAAACCGGCATTTCAACCAAGACAGAGGAAGTCAAAGTCGTCGTCAAATCTTCCACTTTAATTGGAACAACCGGAGTATCGCGAAATACAAAATAAACCGAATTAATGGAATGAAATAAAAACACCGAATCTTTCCATATAATTTCCTCCATGCCCCCCCATTCTTCGGCAGAATAACTTTGGAAAAAAGACGTCCGCATTTTATCCATAACCTTAATCCCATCGCCACCACCGCCCAAAGAATCCAATCCCAAGGCTTCAAAATCATCCATACCCAAATCCACCTGAAAGAATAAAACATCCGACAATGAAAATTGTTTGGCGCGTTTTTCCAATCGTTTTTCTTCTATTTCCAAAGCCTCTTCGGAACCAATAAATTCAGTATGGTCTTTCATCCACTCCATCCAATAAGGTTCCTTACTAATTCTCTGTAAAAATGGCAATATATTCCTACTACCCCCTTGCAAAGGCGACGAAGACGACATAAAATCAAAAGGAATTATTTTTTTAGAAATATGAATAATCGCGTTTTTTTCAACGAAAAAACAATACACAGGAAGCGAAACCATTGACTCACAAGGATAATAAATCCCTTCATCCACTATTTTTTCAAATTCTTGAATCCAATCCGTTTCCAAGAAAATATCTTCTTCGGGTTCTTCCAAAAATAAATCCATAACCCCTTCTTGAAAAATTAAAAACACACACCTTTTATGTTATTTTGTATGTTGTTTATAAATACAAAATAACATACAAATCCTTCATACATGGTCATCATTTTCTTCTCCAAAATCAGAAAATCCATATTCTTTAGGATTCTCTCTCATTTCCACAACCATTTCACGAGAAGAAGAACTGAAAATAAAATCCAAATATTTATCTACGACGGGATTATTTTTAGGTAAAGCTTCGGGTTTTATTCCTAGAAACCAACGAAATAAAACCCACCAATGACTAACATGGTCCGCCAAATTAATTTCCCGTGTAAATATTTCATCCATATAAGTATAAGCCGTACGATAATCATTTAATTCATAACGTATATCGGCTTTCTGTTTCAATAAAAAATTCATGCGATGTTTTTCACGTATTCTTTGATGTTGTTTTTGTTTCCATCTTTTTTTCCCAAAATCTACCTCCCTTTTTTCCGATAAATCAATAATATCCACCACCAAAGAAGAAGGTGAATCCCCCCATTGATTCAAAATAAACCGTATTTCGTTTTTAATTTTCAAATATTTGGAAATTTTATTTTTCTTCATCATTTTCATTTTTTTAATAAAAGAAAAGATATTCACATGTGAAATAATAGGAATTAATAATTTCACTTCTTCTGGAGGTAATAAACTATTCATTTCTTTGATTTCCGTGATTTTCAATTCTACTTCATGAATTTTATCCATGACCCCTTTCCATTCCGTGCCTTGTATTTTTTCAGTCCCCAAAACCAAGGAATTACTAATGGTTTCCAAAAACAATTGCATTTTATTATAATGATTGGTCAAAAGTAAATATTTAGAACAAGCCGAATCCAATTCATAATAGCGAACACAACCAAACAAAGTAGCAATCGTTGCAGTCAAAGCCGAAGTCAAAATACCACTCCACCTATAAGTATGAGTTAATGGCGCCAGAACCGTAACCACAATGGAAAAAATAAAAGAAGGAATGGTCAACATATTAATTTTCTGTTGCGTCAAATAATGAGAAAGAGAATATAAATGATTTTGACCTTTTAAAAAAGTAATCAAAATATCCAATTCATTCGAACATTTATTTTCTTCATCTTCATGGAAATCCAATGAACGTTCCACTTCTTGATAAGTTAATTTTTTATATTTTTTTTTCCCATGATAAGAAGAAGAATGATTGACGGAAAATTCTTCTTCTTCTTCATCAAAATTATCCACATCCTCCTCGGAAGAACCCATGGTAATCGGACTATCACTATCAAACATAGGAAACTCATTCTTTTGTATTTGACCATCCTCTCGGGGAAGATAAAAATGTTCCTGTGATTTATCCAATTTTATGGTTTCCAAATATTCCGAAAAGTTTTTAAAAAGTAATTGGTCTTCTTGATATTCCGCCATTAATTCCTCGTGTTTTTTAGCGGAGTCATCTTCCTTGAGAAATCCCCCCCTTCCACCCCCATTGAATTTTTCAATTAAAACAGGAACTTTCCCATTTGAAAGTCGGTCCAAATTACGAATACGAGTTGGAATAATATTTTTTATATTCGATAATTCATGACGAAGTTTCTCTTCAATTTCTTTCGAAAGTTCCATCAAAGGTAATAAATATATAATATATTTACATATTCTCAAATAATACATAATACATAAAGTAGTAATATAAAAAGAAACTATATAAATCACAAAAATGATGCAAGAAAACCAAAAAAGGAAAAAAATGAAAGATGATATTTGGGATATTTCAATCTATACCGACGAAGAAATCATTCATAATTTATTAAA
>Ga0209550_10003486_pt1 | contig 14990 bp, 14 predicted proteins | sample LauGreSuBDMM15SN_2_FD_187567 | JGI IMG/M metagenome (GOLD analysis project Ga0209550, IMG submission 187567) | Freshwater lake microbial communities from Lake Michigan, USA - Su13.BD.MM15.SN (SPAdes) (version 5) | ecosystem: Environmental > Aquatic > Freshwater > Lake | place: Lake Michigan...
CTCATCCGCCGGAAAATACTCGTCAAAGAGGACAGTGGCGGACGCAGCACCAGCTATTCAGTGTATACCGCCTGAAAAGCCCCGGGCCCCTCACTCCAGCGGCAATGCCACAAAGCGCATATCGCCCTGCGCACTTGAGACGAGGAACAATGCCGATTTCTTGCCTTCTTTCTTGAGCGCTGCAATGCGTTTCACCAGCGCGTCCGGTGTCAGCACCGCTTCCTGCTGCACTTCCGTGATGACATCGCCCGCGGCAATCCGCTTGTCGCCCGCTGGAGAGTCGGGATCAACTTTGGTGACCACAACGCCCTTGACGCTTTCCTTGATCGAATAGCGCTTGCGCACCTCGTCCGTCATGCCCGACAATTCAAGACCGAGCGCCTTTTTCATCACCGGCGCCTCGGGTGTCGGCGCGCCATTTCCCTGTTGCGCCAATTTCTCGCCATCTTCCAACCGGCCAAGAGTCACCCGCAAAGACTTTTCCTTGCCTTCCCGGATCACAACAACGTCAACTTCCTTGCCCACCGCCGTTTGGCCGACAATCCGCGGCAAATCGCGCGACTCCTTGATATCCCGCCCGTCAAACCGGATGATCACGTCACCCGCCACAATACCCGCTGGCTTGGACGGGCCTTTATCATCAACGCCCGCAATCAATGCGCCGCGGGATTCGCCAAGCCCTAGGCTTTCGGCAATATTCTCGTCAACCGGTTGAATGCGGACGCCCAACCAGCCTCGACGCGTCTCGCCATACGCGATCAGCTGCTCGACCACTGTACGGGCCATGTCGGAAGGCACTGCAAACCCGATCCCGATCGAGCCGCCCGATGGCGATAAAATCGCCGTATTGATGCCGATCACGTCACCATCCATGTTGAACAACGGGCCACCCGAGTTCCCCTTGTTGATCGCCGCATCGGTCTGGATATATTGCCCATAGGACTGGTCCGAAATATCGCGGTTTCGCGCCGAAACAATCCCTGCGGATACCGAACCGCCAAGCCCGAACGGATTGCCGATCGCCATCACCCAGTCACCGATCCTTGCCTTATCCGAATCTCCGAATTTGACAGCCTTCAATGGCTTGTCCGGTTTGACGCGAAGCACGGCAAGATCGACCTTCGGATCCTTGCCGACAATCTCGGCCTTCAATTTCCGCCCATCCGTGAAAATCACGGTAATTTCATCGGCATCCCCGATCACATGATTATTCGTTACAATGATGCCGGAAGCGTCAATCACAAAGCCCGAACCAAGCGAACTTGACCGGCGCTGCGGGGCCTTTTGCCCGTTTTCGCCTTTAGGGCCTAAAAATTCTTCGAAAAAGTCCTGAAAAGGCGAGCCGGGCGGCAATTGCGGCATCGGAACACTGCGCTGCTCTTCCGCCGGCGCATTCGTCGAGGCCGAAATATTCACCACGGCGTCAATCACCTGATCCGCGAGATTGGCAAGCGTATCCGGTCCCTTCGCATGAACGTGAGCGGGAGCAGCGAGCAGGGAGGCGACAAGCGACACAAGAACAAGCCGCCCGGCTTTCGAAAAAACTTCCGTCAAAAAGTGCATCGAATACCCCGATTTCATCCCGTACTCCCCCAACATCATATCTCCAACACGTCGCAGAAACACACGTTCCTCTAAGCACCTATCACGTAATGACGCACGAGAAACACGATCAACATTCCAAACGTGGCAGAAATCAGCCCGATCACCCGCATCATACCTTCATCAAGTTCGAGGGCATCCCGCATTCGTGCGCGCACAAACGCGGGAAACCCCGCAAACATGAGACCTTCGAGAACAAGAACCAACCCGATCGCAACAAAAAAATCAGTCATGATCGGGAGATCCGGCTCGTATTACTCGACAACTTCAATCGTCTGCTTGGTGGCGAAAGGATCACGGAAATACCGCAGGAATTCCGAGTCCGGGCTCAGCAACATGCGCGTATCGCTCGACTTGAACGATGACTCATACGCCTGCATCGACCGGTAGAACCCAAAAAAGTCCGGATCACGCCCATAGGAATCCGCCAGAATACTATTCTTCTGCGCATCGCCCTCACCGCGAACCTGTTCCGATGTCCGTGTCGCCTCGGCGCGCAACACCACGACGTCACGATCCGCCTTCGCCTTGATCGTTTGCGAAAATTGCGAGCCCTGCGCCCGTATATCGGCCGCCTCGCGTTGACGCTCCGTCTGCATCCGCTGGAACACCGCCTGGCTGTTCTGCTCCGGCAAATCCGCACGCCGCAACCGCACATCCACCACTTTGATACCAAGTCCCTGCGCCTGCCGGTTCACATCATCCCGGATGCGTTGCATCAGGCCCGAGCGGTCCGTCCGCACAACTGCCGACAGCGAAGCGTCCGCCAAAATCGTTCTGACCGCGGAATTTACGATCGATGTCAGCCTCAGATTGGCCCCCGCGACGCTGTTCACGCTCTGGTAGAACCGCAATGGATCCGTAATCCGGTAGCGCGTGAACGCATCCACCACGAGCCGCTTCTGGTCTGCCGCAATCACTTCCTGCTGCGGCAATTCGAGATCCAGAATGCGCTTGTCGATCGTCACGACATTCTCGATGAACGGCACTTTGAAATAGATGCCCGGATTTTCAATCGGCGGGCGTGCCACGCTGCCGAACCGGAACACGAGCGCCTGCTCGGTCTGTTGCACCACGAAGGTCGCACTCATGAACACGACCAGAACAACCAGAAGCGCAATGCCTCCTACAAAACGAATGGTACTGTTCATTTCACCGCTCCCGCCTGAGGCTTCTTCTGCAGTTCATTCAATGGCAGATACGGCACAACGCCCTGCCCCATCCCGTTCTGGTCAATAATCATCTTGTCGGTACCGGCAAGCACCCGCTCCATCGTTTCGAGGAACATCCGCTCCCGAATGATCTCCGGTGACTTCTTGTACTCGACATAGATCTGGTTGAACCGGCTCGCCTGACCTGTTGCCTCGGCCACAACACGCTCGCGATACGCTTCCGCCTCTTGCTGGATACGCGCCGCTTCACCGCGCGCCTCCGGCACAACCTTGCTCGCATACGTCTCCGCTTCGTTCCGCGCGCGATCCTGATCCTGCCGCGCCGCCTGCACGTCACGGAACGCGTCGATCACCTGCGCCGGCGGATCCACCTTCTGCAACTGCACAAGCCGGATCGATACACCCGCACCATAGGAATTCAGCACATCCTGCATCAACTGCTTCACATCCGCTTCAACCGGCCCGCGCTCTGTCGTCAAAATCGCCTGAATATTCCTGCGACCAATCACTTCGCGCATGGCACTTTCCGCCACCGCCTTGATCGACGTTTCAGGCTCCTGAATATTGAACACGAAATCCGCCGCCCGCGCCGGATCAACCTGCCACTGCACGGCGAAATCGATATCGACGATATTCTCGTCACCCGTCAGCATCAGGCTTTCTTCCGGCACATCACGCACCGCAATCCGGCGCGCGCCATCACCCCCGCGAAAACCGACTTCCGTCGTGTTCACCGTTGTCACGCTCGGCCGGATCACCGACCCGATCGGATAGGGCAGATTATAATTCAGGCCCGGCTGCGTCGAGCCGACATAACGCCCGAAAATCAGATTGAGACCCACCTCGTCCGGACGCACCGTGTAAAGCCCGCTACCGAGCCACAGGACCACGACACCAAGACCGACAATCGACAATCCGCGCCCGCCAAACGGGCCGCCCGAGAGAAGGCCGCGCAGCCAGTCCTGGCTTCGACGCACCACATCTTCCATATCGGGGCCTTGGCCATTGCCGCCACCCGTCGGGCCCGAGCCCCAAGGGTTGGGTTTGCGGGGACCCCACGGTCCGCCGCCGCCACTCTGGTTGCTCCAGTTCATTCAGCAATCCCCATCATTTGATTGAAAACCATCACGCCCTTAAATCTCTTGACCGCAGATGGGCATTCCCTCCGGCCAAGTCAACGGTTCAAACGTCAAAAACATTGAAACCACTTCTTTCGAACACATTACGCCATAATTCTTTCATGGATGATGAAGGCGAAATCATGGTCATCTTCCGGCCCGGCAACATGTTCCTCATGAAACGACACGGTAAACTGCCCTTCGTCGAAAGCGGGGAAGAACGCATCCCCCTCCGGTGCCGCCTTTACGCGCGTCAGAACGATCTTCGACACGAACGGCATCAACTGCGCATAAACATCCGCCCCGCCCGCAACCGCAATCTCGTCCGCACCCATTTTGTCAGCCAATTCCTCGCCAAGACGCAGCGCCTCGTCAATCGACCCCGCCACATGCACGCCCTCGGGCGCAAACCCCGTCTCGCGGGAGAGCACAATATTCTCCCGGCCCGGCAGCGGCTTCCCGATCGACAAAAACGTCTTCCGCCCCATAATCACCGGACGTCCGATCGTATTCTGCCTGAAAAATTTCAAATCCGATTTAATTCGCCAGATCAGGCGATTATCCCGCCCGATCACCCGGTTTTCGCCCATGGCAACAACAAACGAAAGCGGGCGCGTCATGCCGCACGCCCTGCAAGCGCCGCCAGCGCGTCACCCGTCACCCTGCATCCCGTCCAGTCATCCTGCATCGTCGCACCAAGCGCCTTGTAAAACGCAATCGATGGCGCATTCCAATCCAGCACCGACCACTCGAACCGCGCAAGATCCTCCGCCACGCACCGGCGCGCCAGCGAGACGATCAAAGCCTTCCCCAAGCCCTTGCCCCGAAAGTCCGGACGCACAAACAAATCCTCGAGATAAATGCCGTGCCGCCCGCGAAAGGTCGAAAAATTGTAGAACCACAGCGAAAACCCCACAACCTCGCCGTCCCATTCGGCCAGTTCGCAGAACGCCCGCGGAGACTGACCAAACAAGGCATCGCCGATTATGCCTTCGGTTGCGTCAACCACATCGAGGAGGTTCTCATACACGGCCAACTCGCGAATGAGCGCATAAATCACGCGTGTGTCGGATGGCATGGCGGATCGGATATTTATCATGAAAAACCTTGCTGAACGGGTGAAATACCGCCGCTCAAACCGCGACGGGTGCCTTGATCGCGGGATGGGGATCGTAATTCTCGATGCTGATATCGGCGAATGTGAAATCATAGAGCGATGTCACCGCCGGATTGAGCTTCAACTGCGGCAAAGCCCGCGGACTGCGCGCCAGCAGCATCTCGGTCTGCTCCAGATGATTGAGATAAAGATGCGCGTCGCCAAATGTATGCACGAAATCGCCCGGCTTCAGGCCCGTCACCTGCGCCACCATCTGCGTCAGCAGCGCATAACTCGCAATATTGAACGGCACGCCGAGAAAAATATCGCCCGACCGCTGATACAACTGGCAGGAGAGCTTGCCGTCCGCCACATAAAACTGGAACAGGCAATGGCATGGTGCCAGCGCCATTTTGTCAATCTCCGCCGGGTTCCACGCACTCAGCACAAGCCGCCGCGAATCAGGGTTTCGCTTGATCTCGTTGAGGAGCCCGCTCAGCTGGTCAACCGCTCCACCCTCGGGCTTCGCCCAGGAGCGCCATTGCTTCCCATAGACCGGGCCGAGATCACCCTTCTCGTCCGCCCACTCATCCCAAATGGAAACACCATTGGCCTTCAAATACGCGACATTCGTGTCGCCCGCGATAAACCACAGCAATTCGTGAATGATCGACTTCAGATGCAATTTCTTCGTCGTGACCAGCGGAAAGCCTTCCGAGAGATCAAACCGCATCTGATGCCCGAAGATCGAGATCGTTCCCGTCCCCGTCCGGTCAGTCTTGCGAACCCCCTCCCGGAGCGTCCGGCGGATAAGATCATGGTAAGCCTGCATCGCGCGAATCTCTGTTTCCCGCCGCATTCTAGCGCGTTTGAGCAAGAGATCGACAGGAGATTAAGGCTTTATCCCAAACGTTTCGCGCCGGAGGACTCAAACCCCTTCCGTTTTTCCTCATGACACCCTATATTCACTCTGCCGTCGCAAGGCGGCTATGAAGATAAACGGTCATTGGAATAAGCCTTTCGGACCCGGGGGCGGTACCCGGCGCCTCCACCCTATCCCATCAGTGCCTTGAGCGGGTGGGATATGGCGGGGGCGAAACAGGATCGACGAGGGTGTAAAGAGTGCTCTTTCTTCCGGTATGGTTCCGCCGTTATCGGGCTTTTCTATAGTTGCCAATGACAACTATGCTCCGGTGGCTCTCGCTGCGTAATGCGGCGCTGGTACCGAAACCAAAGTCCTTGCGCTTAGCAGCGTAAGGCGGGGCCCGGAGGCGCCTGGCAACAGAAGCCTCCACTTTTTTAGGCGGGTTGTGCATGGCTCAAGATCTCATACGGTTCGATCTGCTGGTTCAGGAGGCCCTGAAGGGCGTCGTCCGCAAAGTGCTCGTCGAAGCGGCAGAGAACGGCTTGCCCGGCGAACATCATTTCTTCATTTCCTTCCGCACCCACGCGCCCGGCGTCCGGATTTCGCCACGTCTGATGGAGCGGCATCCCGAAGAAATGACAATCGTGCTCCAGCATCAATTCTGGGATCTCATCGTCACCGAGACAAACTTTGAAGTCGGCCTCTCCTTCGGGGGAATTCCGGAACGCCTGTTTATCCCGTTCGACTCACTGTCGGGTTTCTGGGATCCGTCCGTCGATTTTGGCCTGAAATTCGAACTTGCCAGCGTTGAAACCGCTGATAATGACGTCACGGATACGCCTGAAGATTTCGACGCCTCGCTCGAAAAAAGTTTCCAGAACATCGTCGCCGAGATGGAAGATACCAAGGAGCCAATAGCCCCCTCAATGGGCGCGGCAGACGGCGACGCCAAAATTGTCAGTCTCAGCGCGTTCCGCAAGAAGCCCTGAACCCTTGATGAGGTGAAGCCATGGGCGACCCTCGCACACCGTCAACCCGCTCCGAATCCGATAGCATGGGATCTGTCGACGTCGCATCCGACCGCTATTGGGGCGCACAAACCGAACGCTCGCGGCAGCACTTTGCAATCGGCCAGGAGCGAATGCGCCTGCCCGTCATCCACGCGCTCGCCCTCATCAAGAAAACCGCGGCACTCCTTCATCGCGAGACCGGGCAACTCGCCCCGCATCTGGCCGACGCCATCACCCTCGCCGCCGATGACATCCTTTCCGGCGCGCTTGACACGCATTTCCCTCTCAGCGTCTGGCAAACCGGTTCCGGCACCCAGACAAATATGAATGTCAACGAAGTCATCGCCAACCGCGCCAATGAACATCTCGGCGCGCCGCTCGGCGCGAAAGCGCCTGTTCATCCCAATGACCACGTCAATCTCGGCCAATCCTCGAACGATTCCTTCCCCACCGCCATGCACATTGCCGCCGCCATCGAGATCACCGCGCGCCTCCTGCCCGCCCTCGATCACCTTCACGCGGCACTTGCCACAAAGGCCACCACCTTCGCCTCCATCATCAAAATCGGGCGCACCCACTTGCAAGACGCAACACCCGTTACACTCGGGCAGGAATTTTCCGGCTATGCCGCGCAGATTGCCTCGGCCCGCGCGCGCATCGCAGCAGCACTCCCGACGCTATGGCCGCTTGCGCAAGGCGGCACCGCTGTCGGCACCGGTCTGAACACAAGAGCCGGTTTCGCCGAAGCCTTCGCCTCCGCCATTGCGCGAGCAACCGCCCTGCCCTTCATCTCCGCGCCGAACAAATTCGAAGCACTCGCCGCGCATGACGGTTTTGTCGTGCTGCACGGCACGATTGAAGCCGCCGCCATGGCGCTCTTCAAAATCGCCAATGATCTCCGCCTCCTCGCCTCCGGCCCGCGTTCCGGCCTCGGCGAACTCTCACTGCCTGAAAACGAACCCGGCTCCTCTATCATGCCGGGAAAGGTCAACCCGACCCAGACAGAAGCCGCCACAATGGTCGCCACCCGCATTCTCGGCAATCAGGCGACAATCGCTTTCGCCGCCTCGCAGGGGCATTTCGAACTCAACGTCTTCAAACCCGTCATCATCGACACGCTCTTGCAATCGGTCGATCTCCTGAGCGACTGCACCAACAGCTTCCGCATCCACCTCGTCGAGGGCATTCAGGCGAACGAGCCGCGCATGAAAGAGCTTCTGGACCGCTCCTTGATGCTTGTAACCGCACTCGTGCCCAAAATTGGCTACGACAAGGCCGCCGCCATCGCCAAAACCGCCCATCACAACGGCACAACGCTCCGCGAGGAAGCCATCGCCTCGGGTCTGATCTCCGGCGCTGACTTCGATCTTCTCGTTGATCCGTCCAAAATGCTTCACCCGAATTGAGCGCACCATGGCCGACATCATCAATCTGAAACACGTCAAGAAAAAGCAGGCCCGTGCCGAGGACGAGACCCGCGCAAACGAAAACCGCATTCGCTTCGGTCAGACAAAAGCCGAGAAAAACCGACAAACATTTGAGAAACAATCACTCGCCAAAACCCTTGACGCCCATGCACTCGACCCGAAAGAGCCAACAAAGTCGTGAACCAAACCCTCAGCAAACGCTCGGTCCGGATTGCCGGTCATTCCACAAGCATCACGCTTGAACCGGAATTCTGGCAGGCGCTTCGTGAAATTGCCGAAGGCGAGAAAACCAGTATCAACGCCCTCATCGCCCGCATCGATGCCGAGCGATCCGTTACCAATCTCTCATCCGCGATCCGGATATCAATCCTCGCGCATTACCGGAACCAGCCCTAGGGTTCAGGGGATGACGGAGAATTTAAAAACTTTTTCACGTCATTGATCAGCAGCTCTTCCTCGGTCGGCATTTGAGCGTCCGGCATGTTTAGCAGCTTGTTTAATTCCTGTTGCTTCTGCCGTTCGGCCGCCGCAAGAGCTTCCAGACGGGCCGCCTCTTCCGCCTTCAGGCGTGCGGCCTCTTCCTCGGCCCGGAGACGTGCCGCCTCTTCGGCCTTCAACCGGGCCTCTTCTGCCGCTTTAAATGCAGCCTCTTCTTCGGCCTTCTTGCGCAACGCCTCCGCTTCCGCCTTCACCCGCGCTTCTTCTGCGAGCCGCGCTTCCTCGATCGCCCGCTTCTCCCGCTCAATGCTCTCCCGCTCGGCCTTCAACCGGCGGATGAAGAAGTTCCGTTCCCGCAAATCAAACTCGAACGCCTCGATTCGCAAAAGCTCCCGCGTCACCGCGCGGGTTGTCAGTACATTCGTCAGCGTCGCCGTATCCACCGAGCGCTCGACAGCACCACTCACGCTCTTCCATGAAACCCCCGCCTGCGGAATAGGGCCGGTCCAATCGGCAGGCGCCTGTTCCGTCGTCATCAGCACCCGGCCATCAAACTTGCCGACTTTGAAATCATAGCTGAGCGATCCCTCAACCCCGTTCGGCTTCACCTTGGCCGACAAGGGTCCGAGCCGCGCTGTTCCTGACGATAGCGTTACAGGTGTCGCAATCTCGGGCGTCGAAAGCGTCGCCTTGGCCAGTTCCTTCGCAAACATATCGTCAACGCGCCGCAGATCCGGCGGATCACGTTCCGCATCAAGCACGGCGGTCAATCGCGGCAATGCCCCGAGGTCGAACGCCTCGACCCGCGCATTGTTGAGTTTCACCGCACCGCCGCCGGCCAGACTTGCAGCAAACCCCGCCATGCTCTCGCCCGACCCGCCAAGGTCAACATCGAGATCCAACTTTCCGTCCAACCCCGCATTCGGCAGCAGCGCCTTGACCGGTACGCCCTTCATTCCGATCTTGCCCGTATAGGTTGCAAGCGCATCTTGACGACGCAGCGCGAGGCTACCCGTCATCTGCCCGGTAGCAAACGCCGCCTTCGCATCGCTGATCTCGAACGCGTTCTCGTGCCATCGCACCGTGAACGACGCGTCTTTGGCCGTCGGTCCGACCCCGAGGGAGAATTCCGGTGTCCGCACCCCGACCTGCGCGTCGAAGGTCGGCTGCACCTGTGCACCGAACCGCGTCGACGACCAGAGGCCTCCGGACTGTGAAGACGTCGGCGTTCCAAGCACAAACGACGACAATCCGGCGAGCGACAGACGGTCAAACTCCAACGTACCCACAACTTTACCGGTACTCCGCGCCAACGCCAACTGACCGGAAACGGTTTTTTCTTCCACAGTACCGGTAATTCGATCCAGTTGAACCAGGTCGTTGGACGTTGAAATATCAGCTTTTAAATCAACCGGAATCGAAATCGCGGCGTCCGGAAGCGGGAAAGTCAACGCCTGAAGCACGGGCGCAGCGTCCCCGCTCTTGACCGAGAACGTCCCCTTATACCCCTCCTTCGCGCCCTCGGCACCTGTCTTGAACACGCCGTCAAGCACCACCCCGCCCGCATCGATCTGTAAAGTCACATCCAACCCATCACGAACCAAGCCATTGACATTAAATGATAAATTCGCACTTCCCTGCACCGGCAATGGCAGAACATCAGTGCCAATCTGCTGTAAAAGTGCCACAGGGTCAGGCCCCTCCGCCTTCAACTCTGCAGCCACTTTCATCGCGCTCGAACCACCCGAAAACACCGCCTGTCCGGCAACCACCGTCTTCGCCGCCGTCCCGTCAAAGCGGAGTGCAACCGAGTGGTCACGAGCAAGCTCCGCCGACAGCTTCAGTCTCAACGGGCTCAACGAATTCGAGCGCTCCGCCAGCATTTCCGGCACAGGTCCCGGCATGAGTTTCCCAAGCAAAACCGCAAGAGAATCAACGTGTTGCGCATCAATCTGCGCATTGAAACGATCGCCGGTTTCGGTCAACCGACCATTCGCACTCACCGTCGCTCCGCCAAGATTGGTGATCTCTAGCGCCTCAATATCAATCCCCTCCGCCGTCGACTGCGCCTTCAGACGAACCCGCCCCAGTTTGGTGCCAGATGCACGAACCACCTCCACATTCTTCGCATCAATCGATAGCGCGACATCCACATCCTTGAGGCGGGTCGCGAGCGTGGAAACATCCGGCAAATCATTGATAATCAATGCATTTGAGGCCAACTGTGCATCGACGCGGGAGCGTGCGCCGTCATCGCCTACGGAGTAACGGACAAGTCCCGAAATCGCCGACCGATCCAGCGTCAAATTCAGATTGCTTGCCGCAGCAACCGACGTTGAAAGCGCGACATCGGCGTCCAGTTTCATCTCCTTGGCCGTCCCGATCCGGTTTGACCGCCCCGAAATCTCGCCCTCGATCCACCCAAGCAAGCGCGGCATATCCTTGGCATCAAGAGCGACATGACCAAAAAACTGCCCCCCACGTGCCAATCCTGCCCGCCCGCTTGCAGATACGCGGCCCTGTCCCGGAAGTTCTGCTGACAGCGCTTTCACCACAACCCCGTCACTCTGAACAAGTGATTGAAGTTGAACGTTTTTCAGCGTATCCCCACCCGCAAGAATACTCTCGATTTTCAGGTCAACAGCAACCGGAAACGGCGCGCGAAGATCAGTTTCGCCCATCATCAAAGCCGATTGCCAGGCCGAAAGCGTGGCTCGCAGATCGGATGTCGTCTGGCCATCCACATGCAGCGATGCATCGAGATCAATCTGGCGGGAACTCAGCACAAGGTTCACCCCCGCACCCGCATCAAGCACACCGTCACCACTCCCCTCAAACTTCATGACGCCCTGATCCTGCCCGAAGTCGAGCAGAATAGAACTCAATAGCGCCTTCCGACCCTCGATCTTGACAGCGGACACAAAATTCCATGGTCGATTTTCCATTCCGTCCGCGAGTGGCCACGGTGCAGCACCCGAGAACTGGATTTTTCCGTCAAATTCCGGCAATTTTCCGAAAAAAAGCTCGCCATCCGCGTCCATCCGGAAAGATCGCGCCGCATTCTCGACAATCAGCCGCGACCGGAACCGGCCATCCGCCTCAGGTGTCCCCGTCGACAATTTCGTCGAATAGACTTGGCCATTGACAACGCCCGTCCCCTCGATCTGCCAAGGACCTCTGAAAGTCGGCGCACTCGCATTAAGAGCAATATCTTTCGCTGCAAAGACCTCTCCGGAGCTCGCATCGGAGACGATCAATTCCGCCTGTTCCAACCGCAGTTTTTCAAACCCGACGCTATATCCCTGGTCGTTAGTCTGCTCGGGAGCGGATTTTCCCTGAAGCGAGAAGCCCGGCAAGCTCCCGTCCGCATTCAAAGCCATCTTGATCTTCGGCTTCGTCGCGAGGGCATCGAGCACCTGCACCTCCCCTTTTAGCAAAGGCATTACCGCAATATCGAGATGAAGCCGCTGGATCACCAATTCTAAACCCGAACCAGCTTCACCAATCTGGGCCTGCTCGAGTGTAACAACCGGAAACGGCAGAAACCGCCCGTTAATCGCGCCTTGAATGGTGACTTTCGTGCCAAGCGCGTCCGATAATTCAGTTTCGAAAAAACCCCTATGATCAGAAAAATTGATAAAGAGCGGTGCCGCCAGCGCCAGCAACAAGACGCCTATCAGCGCAATCCCCAATCCTGTGACAAGTTCACGCACGCTCGGTCGTTTCCTTCTTGAGGCGTCAACGCCCCGTCCCGTCGGTACACTCGGGTGAGAATACCGCTCCGCCCACTCCGTTAAACGACAACAATCTTGCCAGGATTCATGATATTCATCGGATCAAGCGCCCGTTTGATGGAGCGCATCACGTCAAGCGTCGCCGTATTGTACTCTTTTAAAAGATATTTCATCTTTTCCTGACCAACCCCATGCTCGCCGGTGCAGGTTCCCTCCATTGCGAGCGAGCGCTCGACCAGACGATGCAGAAACAGCCGACACCGTTCGATCTCGTCTGCATCTTCCATATTGCACAAAAGCGTCAGATGAAAATTCCCGTCGCCGACATGCCCGACAATCGGAGCTATAAGCCTCGTTTCCGCCAAATCCTGTTGCGTCGCCTCGACACAATCGGCAAGCCGCGAAATCGGCACGCAAACATCTGTCGCGATAACCTTTGAACCGGGCCGCAGCGCGAGCGCTGACCAATACGCATCGTGTCGCGCCTGCCAGAGCCGTGTGCGATCCTCCGGCTTCGTCGCCCACTCGAACGGCCCGCCGCCAAATTCCGCGGCAATATCTCGGAACCGCTCCGCCTGCTCCTTCACGGAACTCTCCGACCCGTGAAACTCGACAAAAAGCATCGGTGTTTCAGGCAGTGTCAGCTTCGAATGGACATTGAACGCCTTGACCTGAACTTCGTCCGCCAATTCGATCCGCGCAACCGGAATACCCGACTGGATTGTCATAATCGTGGCATCACACGCCGCTTTGACACTCGGAAACGGACATATCCCGGCCGAAATCGCCTCTGGTATCCCGTAAAGCTTGAGCGTGATCTCCGTAATGATCCCGAGCGTTCCCTCTGAACCGACAAGGAGCCGCGTCAGATCATACCCCGCCGAGGATTTCTTGGCCCTCGACGCCGTGTGAATAATCTCGCCATTCGGCAACACCGCCGTGAGAGAAATCACATTGTCCTTCATCGTGCCATAGCGCACCGCATTCGTGCCCGAGGCCCGCGTCGAAACCATCCCGCCAAGCGATGCATCTGCCCCCGGATCAATCGGAAAGAACAATCCCGTGTCCCGGATAAACTCGTTCACTTGTTTTCGGGTCACACCCGGCTGCACCACACAATCAAGGTCCTCTGCATGCACAGCCAGCACCGCATTCATCCGGTTCATATCAATCGAAACGCCACCGAACGGCGCATTGGTGTGCCCTTCGAACGACGTTCCCGTCCCGAACGGCACCATCGGTATCCGGTGCGCTGCGCAAATCTTGACGATTTCGGCCACTTCTTCCGTCGTCTCCGGATAAACAACAATGTCCGGTGCCTGGGCTGCAACCCATGTCAGCGTATTTGCGTGCTGCATCCGGACGGTCTCGTTCGTGACCACACGTGCGCCAAAACGCGCCACAAGCGCGTGTGTCACCCGCTCAAGGGCAACCACGTCAGGCCGGATAGCGGATAAAATGTCATTCATGGAGCACTTGCCTTGCCTGCCAAATGTGGCGATGATCGAACGAACTCGCAACTATAACGTTTCAATACCATTGTTATGATTGCGATAACAACCGAGGAATGGTCAGACAGATGGCAATGAGCACGAAGATACATCCCCTGTTTTTCGCGCCTTTTGTCTCGTCCACCATGCAGATTGAACCTGGTTGGATCGATTCATATGGCCACCTCAACATGGCCTATTACCACGTCATTTTTGAGCGCGGCATTGATGAAGCACTAAAAATGATCGGAATCACACCCGAATATGACACCGAGCGTCGCCTCGGAATTTTCACTGCCGAGTGCCACATCCATTACCGTCGCGAAGTCTTGCTGGAAACACCCGTCCGGATTACCGCGCAATTACTCGACTACGACGGCAAGCGCCTGCATTTCTACCTCGAAATGCGCCACGCTACGGAGGGTTGGCTCGCCGCCATGGAGGAAATCCTGTTCCTCAATGTCGACCTGAAAAAGCGCCGCGTGACGCCGTTTCCCGATGATATTCTCGAACAGATCGCCGTCATGAAAGCCGCCCATTCCGCGCTGCCCAAACCTGACATTTTAGGTCAATCCGTCGGGATCCCGCCCCGTGCAAAAAGCGGGAAAGTGGGGCTGCATTGATCGCGCGCCTGACACCCTAAATCTCCTTTCAAAAAGTCAATTTGTACCGATTGTCATCAAACTGAAACGCGAATCCGGTTTCCACTGAGAAAAAGTGGAGTATGGGATGAAGATTCTAATCGTAACCGATGCGTGGCATCCGCAGGTTAACGGCGTGGTGCGAACCCTCGAGCGCTTGCAGGTTGAAGCAACCCGCCAGGGCGCCAACATTGAATTTCTGACGCCTGATCGCTACGCCACGGCTCCCCTGCCCTTTTATCCCGAAATCCGGATGGCGCTCGCCAGCCCGCCTGCGATCGGTGCCGCCATTAAAGCCTCGAACCCGGACATTGTTCATATCTCGACAGAAGGCCCGTTGGGATGGCTCGCGCGCCACTGGGCAATCGAGAACAAACGCCCCTTCACGACCTGCTAC
>Ga0209550_10003487_pt1 | contig 14985 bp, 7 predicted proteins | sample LauGreSuBDMM15SN_2_FD_187567 | JGI IMG/M metagenome (GOLD analysis project Ga0209550, IMG submission 187567) | Freshwater lake microbial communities from Lake Michigan, USA - Su13.BD.MM15.SN (SPAdes) (version 5) | ecosystem: Environmental > Aquatic > Freshwater > Lake | place: Lake Michigan, USA...
ATTGAACTCGGCTAACTTTACTGAAACTGCTCTTGGTGCTGCAACTGCTTTGGTTGCTCCAGAAGTAGCTTCTCCAGTTAACTTGTGTTACACACAAGTGGCTTCACCATTAACCGCTACTTTATTAGGTGGTAGTTCATTAAAATGGTATACTGTGGCTACAGGCGGAACCGCTTCGGCTACTGCTCCAACGCCAGCTACTACTGTTGTAGGTACAAAAACCTATTATGTATCACAAGTTCGTAATGGTATTGAAAGCTTAAGAACTGCTTTAGTAGTTAATGTTAATGCTTTACCAACGGCTCCTGTTGCTATTGTTGGAACAGCTGCTCAAGGAGTATTAGTTGGTACTTCAACTACTGCAACGTATTCTATTGCTGCCGTAGCTGGTGCTGTAACTTATACTTGGTCTGTACCTGCAGGAGTAAACATTGTTTCTGGTCAAGGTACAACTACCTTAGTTGTAAACTTCTTGAACGTGGCTCCTGGTGCAGGTTCTATTGGTAACTTATCTGTACGTTCAGTAAATGATAACGGCTGTTCTAGTTCGGCAAAAACATTGGCTTTAACCAAAGCATTGCCTACTGCACCAGTACTTTTATCGTTGACAAATGGAGTTACTACTACCGCTATTACTAACATTAGTGCCTATGTAGGAACAACTACTGCTTTAACATTAACTACTGGAGTTGTAGCAACAGCTACTGGGTACAATTGGACTTTGCCTGCTGGTGTGAACCAAGTAGGTGGTGGTGCTAATGATCGTATTATCCAAGTAAACTTTGCTGGATTACTTGCTGCAGATATCACTGCTGTAGTAATTGGTGTGAAATCAGTAAATGGTGTGGGTACGTCTACAACGGCTAAAACCTTGTCATTAACTAGAGCGTTACCAACTGCTCCGGCTACACTTTCTATGACTAATCCAGCTTCTGCTACGCCAACTACAGCTATCACGGCGGTGAGTTCATTTATTGGAACTACAACTCCATTGACCTTAACCGCTTCTGTTGTAACTACTGCTGCAAATTATGTATGGACGTTGCCAGCTGGTGTAAACCAAGTAGGTGGTGGTGCTAACGATAGAATCATCCAAGTAAACTTCGCTGACGTGCCTGCTGGAAATTCAGGTGTTGCTTTAACTATTGGTGTTGCTGCGGCAAACGGAATAGGCACTTCTGCTTTGAAAACGTTAGCTTTAACTAGAACTGTACCAACAGCTCCTCTTACATTAGTGTTAACTAATCCTGCTTCTGCTACGCCTACAACGGCTATTACTGCTGCAGGTTTGTTAATTGGAACGTCAACTACATTAACCCTTACAGCTTCTGCTGTTACGACGGCGTCTTCATACAACTGGACATTGCCAGCTGGTGTAAACCAAGTAGGTGGTGGTGCTAATGACCGTATCATCCAAGTAAACTTTGCTGATGTTTCTGCTGGAAATGCAGGTGTGGCATTAAATATTGGTGTTACTGCTGCTAACGGCGTAGGTGCTTCACCTTTGAAAACACTTGCTTTAACGCGTGTGTTGCCTTCTACAGTAGTAACTGTTACAGGTCAAATTGGTGCAATTTGTGGTGGGAATACCTACAGCTACACCATGACTGCTGCAGCAAATACAACTGCTTATCAAATCATAGCCCCTGTTGGAAGTATAGTTACTTCGGCTAACCATGCTGCTAATGATTCAAATGTATTAGTTACTAGCGACCTAACTTTCTCAGTTGCTTTGCCTGCAAACTTCTCAACATTGGCTGATAAAACAATTAAGATCTACAGCAAAAACGGAGTTGGATTGAGCGCTACTTATAAAGTATTAATATTAAGCCCTACCGCTCCAACAATTCCTACTGTAAACGGTGGAACAACATTTTGTACAAGTACAAACGTTACGTTCTCTGTAGCTGATATGGTAGGTGCTTCATCTTATGTATGGACTATGGCCAATGGTGCTGTAATTGTAAGCGGTCAAGGAACCAACACAGTAGTTGTTTCTTTTGCTGCGGTAACTGTACCAAACCTACTTTTAAAAGTGAAAGCTATTTCTAACTGTGGTGTAGCTGGTGCTGATAAATACATCTCACTTAGTAATGTGCCTTGTGCTATTGCTAATGACGACAATACTGCAAGAGTATCTAACGTAACTGAAGTGTATCCTAACCCTGTGGTTGATACCTTTACTATGGAAATGGTTGCCAACAGAACTTCAGCTTTCCAAGTAGAAGTATATTCTTTTGACGGAAACTTGATCTATGCTAAAAACATCAATTTGGCTGAAGGAACAAACACAGTTTCTGAAAATGTTTCTCAATTGAAAAAAGGATTATACATTGTGAAAATTACCAACGCATCTTCTAACGAAGTGGTTGTTAAGAAAATGATCAAACAATAATCAAACTTCATAAAGTAATTAAAGGCGCCTTAGGGCGCCTTTTTTTATGGGTACATATTTTGAGATAACTATACTCAAAAAAAGGTAAATCATTGGCTGCCAAAAACTTTTCAACACGAAAACGTTATAGTATGGCGTAAAGTAGCCCAAGTATATTTTTGATTTTTTTTAAATAACTATTTAGTTTAATTATGTGGTAACTATTTTATTAACCAAAAATTAAACTTATGATTAAAAAACTCTTTTTATGCGTTTTAGCCACGCTATTCTTTGCATGGAATAGCAGCGCGCAATCTGTTTCCATGATTGGAGATGCGGTGAGTGGCTGGAGTACCGATGTTGTAATGAGTACAACAGACAATGTGACATACACCTTGTCAAATTTTACTTTTTCAAACGGAGGTGCCAAATTTAGACAAGACGCCAACTGGGGAACCAATTGGGGTGCAAATTCATTTCCATCTGGAACTGGAAACCTTAACGGAAGTAACATTCCTGTTATAGCTGGAGTTTACAACGTGACATTCAACCGAACTACAAGAGCATACAATTTTGCAACTGTAGCTCAAGGATTTGATGCTCTTAGTATTTCTGGATCAGCAGGTCCAGGAGTAAATGCTGATGTTTCGATGGTTACCGTAGATGGTATCAATTACTCGCTTGACAATTATACCTTAACCGCTGGTACCTTAGTCTTTAGAAAAGACAATTCATCAGCTGTAAGTTGGGGATCGGCAAGCTTTCCTACAGGTACAGCCACATTGGGTGGAGCTGCAATGAATGTGAGCCCAGGAACGTATGATATTAAATTCAATAAAACTACCGGGGTTTACTCGTTCAGTTTTGCTACCATCGGAATTATTGGATCGTCCACGCCAGGAGGCTGGGATGCTGACACATTAATGTCAACAACTGACGGTGTAAATTATACACTGGAAGGTGCAACATTAATTGCCGGAGAATTAAAATTCAGACAAAATCAAAGTTGGACAGTTAACTGGGGTGGTAGTTCATTCCCTTCAGGCACAGGTTCATTAAACGGAAACAACATTCAAGTAGTTGCAGGCACCTATACCATTACGTTTAACAAAAACACAGGTGTATACAACTTTAGCGCGGGTTATCCCGTGGTTAATTTGTATGCTGAGGGTGGTTCTACTGTAGAATTAGTTACCCTTGATGGTTCTAATTATTACATCAACAATTATTCAATTGCTTCTGGCGATTACAAATTCAGACAAGGAAATTCAACAACCAATATTTGGGGTGCTGCTGCTTTTCCATCAGGAACTGCTACACTTGGTGGCGCTTCGATTCCTGTTGTTGGCGGAGATTACAATATCCTATTCAATAAAACAACAGGAGTATATAGCTTCAATTATCTTACAATAAGTGTAATTGGTAGTGCAACCCCAGGCGGATGGAGTACCGACACAAACATGACTACCACAGACGGAGTAAATTATAAATTAGCCGGTCTTGCCTTAGTAAATGGCGAACTTAAATTCCGTCAAGGAAATGATTGGTCTGTAAACTGGGGTGGAAATTCATTCCCTGGAGGAACTGCTAATCTTAATGGATCAAACATTGGTGTGCAAACTGCATCAAACTTTACTGCAACTTTCAACAGAATAACAGGTGTTTACTATTTCTATGATGAAGTAACATTACAAACTGCCTCGCCTGTAAATTTATGTAAAGGTACTGCGGCTACTTCATTAGCAGGTTCGGTTTATGCCGTTCCGGGTAGCGTTGTAAAATGGTATACCCTAGCTACTGGAGGTACTGCTTCGCTTACTGCTCCTTTAGCTTACTCTACAGTATTAGGCACAAAAACCTTTTATGTTTCCCAAACTATTGGAGGTGTTGAGGGTGCTCGTGCGGCCATTGTAGTTAATGTTAACGATGTACCAACAACTCCTGGTATTATTACTGGAGCTACTGCTCAAGGTGTATTGGTAGGAACTTCAACTACGGCTACTTACTCTATTGCTGAAGTAGCTGGTGCTGTATCTTATACATGGACTGTACCTGCTGGTGTGAACATCGTTTCTGGTCAAGGAACAAACACCTTGGTGGTAAACTTCTTGAACGTAGCTCCTGGAGCTGGTTCAATTGGTAACTTAATTGTGCGTTCTGTAAATGCTAATGGTTGTTCTAGTGCTGCTCGTACATCTGCTTTAACTAAAGCGTTGCCTACTGCACCAGTACTTTTAACGTTAACCAATGGTGTAACTACAACTGGTATTACAAACATCAGTGCGTTTGTAGGAACAACTACTCCTTTAACCCTTACTGCTGGAAATGTAACTACAGCAACAGGTTATGCTTGGAACTTGCCAGCTGGTGTAAACCAAGTGAGCGGAGGAAATTCAAGAATCATTCAAGTAAACTTTGCTGGATTGAATGCTGGTGATATTTCTTCAGTTGTAATTGGTGTGAGTTCTACAAATGGTGTAGGTACATCTACAACGGCTAAAACACTTTCTTTATTGAGATCGTTGCCAACTGCTCCGCTTGTACTTTCTATGACAAACCCAGCTTCGGCTACGCCAACTACAGCTATCACAGCGGTGAGTTCATTTATTGGAACTACTACTCCATTAACCTTAACTGCAACGGCTGTAGCAACGGCTGCTAATTATGTATGGACATTGCCAGCTGGTGTAAACCAAGTAGGTGGTGGTGCTAACGATAGAATCATCCAAGTTAACTTTGCAGGTGTTCCTGCTGGTAATTCAGGTGTGGCTTTAACTATTGGTGTTGCTGCGGCAAACGGAATAGGTACTTCTGCTTTGAAAACGTTAGCTTTAACTAGAACTGTACCAACAGCTCCTCTTACATTAGTGTTAACTAATCCTTCATCAGCTACGCCTACAACGGCTATTACTGCTGCAGGTTTGTTAATTGGAACATCAACTACATTAACTCTTACAGCTTCAGCTGTTACTACGGCGTCTTCTTACAACTGGACATTACCAGCTGGTGTAAACCAAGTAGGTGGTGGTGCTAATGACCGTATCATCCAAGTAAACTTTGCTGATGTTCCTGCTGGAAATGCAGGTGTTGCCTTGCCAATCACTGTAAAAGGTGCAAATGGTGTGGGTGAATCAATTGCTAAAACACTTGCTTTAACGCGTGTATTGCCTTCTACAGTAGTAACTGTTACAGGTCAAATTGGTGCAATTTGTGGTGGAAATACCTACAACTATACCATGACTGCTGCTGTTAATACTTCTGCATATCAAATTATTGCACCTGTAGGAAGTATTGTTACTTCTGCAAGCAATTCTTCAAATGCATCAGATGTATTAGTTACTAGCGACCTAACTTTCTCAGTTGCTTTGCCTGCTAACTTCTCAACATTGGCTGATAAAACGATTAAGATCTACAGCAAAAACGGTGTTGGATTGAGCGCTACTTATAAAGTATTAACCTTAAACCCTGCATCACCAACAATTCCTGCTGTGAACGGTGGAACAACATTTTGTACTAGTACAAACGTGACGTTCTCTGTAGCTAATATGGTAGGTGCTTCATCTTATGTATGGACTATGGCTAATGGTGCTGTAATTGTAAGCGGTCAAGGAACCAACACAGTAGTTGTTTCTTTTGCTGCGGTAACGGTACCAAGCACACTTTTACGAGTGAAAGCTATTTCTGAATGTGGTGTAGCAGGTGCTGATAAATACATATCACTTACTAATGTACCTTGTGCTACAGGTGAAAACGATAATACAGCTAAAATCTCTAATGTGTCTGAAGTGTATCCTAACCCTGTGGTTGATGCCTTTACACTAGAAATGCAGTCTTCTAAAGCTACGGCTGCTCAAATGCAGGTATATACTTTTGAAGGGAACTTGTTGCTTAGCAAACAAATCAATTTAGCCGAAGGAGAAAACACTGTTTCTGAATCAGTATCTGAATTGAAAAAAGGACTTTACATTGTGAAAATCACCAACGAAGCTACCAACGAAGTTGTAGTGAAAAAGATGATCAAACAATAATCGAACTTCTTAAACAAATTAAAGGCGCCTTAGGGCGCCTTTTTTTATAGGTATTTAGTAACAGTTTCTTTACATAACCGTAATATAGAAAGCTGGGTATGACGGTAATTTTGCAAGTAATTTTTAACCCTTAAGGAACATAAAATGAAAACACTTTTACAATGGATTTTTTTACTGGTAAGCCCTATTTTGCTTAGTCAAACAAACGGTGGCTTAAAAGGAACAGTTTTAGACGAATCAAACGGGAAACCCATTCCGGGCATCAACGTAGTGGTTAAAAACACCAAGTATGCACTTTCTACCGACATGGATGGAAATTACATTTTTCGAACTATTCCTGCAGGAACCTATGAAGTTGAATTTTCCTCGATGGGATATGCTTCCAAAATAGTTTCGGAAGTAATTATCAAAGAAAAAGAAATTACAGAACTTAGCCCTGCATTGGGCGAGCAAAAAAATATGCTGAACGAGGTAGTAATTACCCGCACTAAAGCCAAAACAGAATCGGTGAAATCCTTATTGATTCAACAAAAAAATAGCGTGAGTGTGTCTGATGGTATTTCGGCTGAAACAATCAAACGAACGCCAGACAGAAGCACCTCTGATGTTATTAAGCGTATTTCAGGCGCAAGTATCCAAGACAATAAATTTGTGATTATACGTGGATTAAATGACCGTTACAACACGGCTTACATTAACGGTTCTCCTCTACCTAGCTCAGAGCCCGATAGAAAAGCATTTTCATTTGACATTTTCCCGTCTAATATGATTGATAATTTAATCATCAGCAAAACAGCAACCCCTGATTTACCGGGTGAATTTGCTGGAGGTGTAGTGCAAATTAATACCAAAAGTGTTCCAGATAAAAACTTCCAATCTTTTAGCTTTGGAATGGGATATAACACCGTTACAACTGGCAAAAATCAGGTGTCTTATGTAGGTGGAAAACTAGACGATTTAGGGATGGATGATGGCACAAGAGACTTGTTTCCAATTCCGAACAATCTTACTGCAAACAACCCCAACGACCCAAATAACGTATCATTTGCTTCGGCCTACGCAACAGCAACCCAAGGAGATTGGAATTTGTTTGACAAAACGTTTACTCCAAACATGAATATTCAATATTCGCTGGGAAGACAATTTTCTATAGGCGAAAAATCATTGGGCGCGTTGGTTTCGTTAACCTACAACAAAACCAATACCTTGTTTGAAACAACCCGAAGAAACTACAATGATTCTGGTGTAGAAGGTGAGCCAAACATCTTGTCAGAAAACTTCAACGACATGAGTTATAACGAACAAGTGTTGGCTGGTGCTTTGGCCAATTTCTCGTTCAAAATTAATAACAACAACTCCATCAGCTTAAAAAACATTTACAGCATAAATTCAGAAGACAAAGTAATCTTACGTACTGGACAATCGGGAATTGACCAAGAACCGCCTTACTTTGACTTTAAAAATAATGCCCGATGGTTCACAAGTAATAAAATCTTATCGAGTCAATTAAACGGAGACCATTACTTCACCAAAAGCAAAGTGAAAATAAATTGGAACGGATCAATCAGCAAAGTAAATCGATCAATACCTAATTTAAGAAGAAACTCTTACTTGTCTTATGGTACACCAGATTATGTAGCTCAAATTGCACAAACAGTAAATTTTCAATCGGGAGGGAATATTTTTTATTCTGAAAACGATGAAACCATTGCATTTGCCAAAACAGATTTTTCTAAAAAATTCTCCTTTGGCGAAAAAGCAAGTGCTGAAATAAAAGTAGGTGGATCGATTCAAAATCGTGACCGAACATTTGCAGCAAAATTATTGGGTTATGTAACCATGAATAACTTTGAGCCTACTAATGCCTTGCTTACGTTGCCTGAAAGCGAGATTTTTAACCCTGCTAACATGGGTGCGTTAGGAAATGGATTTAACGGGTTTAGTATGCTAAACGTAACCAAACCGAGCGATCAATACATCGCTTCGTCAAAATTAAATTCTGCCTATGCCATGGTTGACAATGTATTTGATAAATGGCGTTTTGTATGGGGTGTACGTATGGAGAACTTTACACAAACTTTAGACAGTGAAAATGACGAAGGACCGGTTCGTATCAACCAAAAACAACAAGATATATTGCCGTCATTAAATGTAATTTATGCCATTAACCCGAAGAAAAACCTTCGTTTTAGTTACTCAAAAACAGTAAACCGTCCGGAGTTTAGAGAATTGGCGCCCTTCAAATTTTTTGATTTCCAAACCAATTTCAACACCCAAGGAAATGAAAACCTACAGATAGCAACCATTAATAATCTTGATGTGCGTTATGAAGTATATCCTGGAAAAGGACAGTTGTTTTCGTTTAGTGTGTTTACCAAAACCTTTACGAATCCTATCGAAATTAAAGCAGCTCCAAATCCTAAAGAAATTTATTATTGGAACGCGCCATCAGCAAAAAATTCAGGTTTTGAAATTGAATTTAGAACCTTATTGAGTAGTTTGTTGGGTAAAGAAGCAGGATCAGCCTCAGACAATTTTACCCTGTTTTCTAACTTAGCCTTTATCTACTCTGAAGTAACTGTAGGAACTGAACCAGGATTGCCAGAAACGGATAAATTTAGACCCATGCAAGGACAATCGCCTTACGTGTTAAATGCGGGCTTACAATACATGAATAATGGCTGGAGTGCCTCTACTTCCTTGAATCGTGTAGGGAATCGGATTGCCATTGTAGGTGCGCCATCGGCAGCCTCAGGGGTTGGAGAACCAACGCTTTGGGAAAAATCAAGAACCCTACTTGACTTGCAAATTTCAAAAACGTTCATGGACAATAAATTTGAAATAAAATTAAACGTGCAAAACTTGTTGGCTCAAGATCAGATTTTCTACCGCAACAACGATACACGCTCGCGCAACAGTCAAAACTACGACACCATCTTGGATTCAGATTTCGAGAAGTTGTTGTTTAATGCAAACAACTCCTACAACGCAGCAAAAGATGATTTAGTTTGGTCTACCAAATACGGAAGAACATTCTCCTTGTCTGCAACCTACAACTTCTAATCATTCGATTATAAAATACAAAAGGAGCTGTATCTACAGCTCCTTTTTTTTATCAAAAAAGGGTAAGATTTGCGTCTTACCCTTTTATTATTTTCAAGAATTCTACTTTACAATTCGTTGAGCATCTTCGAAATTTCGTCCAATTTGGGTGTTAAGATAATCTCGATACGTCGATTCTTAGCTTTGTTATCTGGGCCATCGTTAGCCACTAAAGGCGCATATTCACTTCGTCCAGCAGCGGTAAGATTCAGGCGATTAATGCCTTTGTTCTCAGACAAAATAGACACAATAGCAGTAGCTCTTTTGGTAGACAAATCCCAGTTGTCGGTTATTACTCCCGAGCCGGCATAGGCATCGTTATCGGTATGGCCTTCAATTAATACAGAAATGTCTGGATTGGCCGCCAATACTTTGCCCACTTCTACCACTGCATTTTTCCCTTCGGCGCCCACTGCCCAACTTCCTGAGCCAAACAGCAATTTGTTTTCCATGGAAACATAGACTTTTCCGTTTTTCTCTTGAACGGTAAGTCCTTTGCCTTCAAATCCGCGCAAAGCTTTAGACAAGGTTTCTTTTAATTTTTTCATGGCCGCATCTTTAGCAGCCATCATGCCTTCTAATTCGGCCAATCGCTTGGAGCTTTCTTGCAGATCATTTTTTAGTTTATCCAAACGCTCTTGCTCTGCAGCCAAAGCTTTTCCTTTGGCTTCTAATTGTGCCAATAATTCGCGGTTTTTGGCCATATTACTTTGTAGGGCTTCGTCGCTGTTTTTTTCTAAAGCGGCATACGAGGCTTGTAGGGTTTTTAAGCTTTTATCGGTGGCGGTAAAATCAGCCAAGTACTTATCGCGTTCTGATTTTATTTTGTCATGCTCCGTTTTTAAAGTAGCCAAATCTAAATCCAATTGGTTTTTGGCTTTGGTACATGTCTCGTTATCGTCTTGCAACTGTCGATTTTCTTTCTTTAAGTCGGCAAACTTATTTTCTAAATCGGTGTACAATTTTTTGGACACACACGAGCTGGTTACCGCTAATACTAAGAGGGCTAAGGAGATTTTACGTTTCATATGTTACAATTTAGGGTTTATTCAATTTCTACTACCGTTGGACAATGATCAGAATGTTTGGCTTCAGCCAAGATAACGGCTCTTTTTATTCGGTCTTTCAAGGTTTCACTCACCAAGCAATAATCGATACGCCAGCCTTTGTTGTTGGCTCTTGCTCCTGCCCGATAACTCCACCAAGTATAGTTGTGCGGTTCTTTGTTTAGGGCTCTAAAACTATCTACAAATCCATTTTTTAAAAACGCATCCAACCAGGCGCGTTCTTCGGGCAAGAAACCAGAAACAGTTTTGTTGCGCAGCGGATCATGTATGTCTATGGCTTCGTGGCAGATGTTGTAATCGCCACAAATAATCAAATTGGGAATTTCTTGTTTGAGGGTGTTAATATACTGCTGAAAATCATCCATGTACATAAACTTATGCCCCAAACGGTCGCTGTTGGTGCCCGAAGGCAGATACAAACTCATCACCGAAATGTCGTCAAAATCTACCCGCAGGTTTCTTCCTTCAAAATCCATGTGGGCAATTCCAGTGCCAAACACCACGTTGTTGGGTTTTACTTTTGATAAAATGGCCACACCGCTGTAGCCCTTTTTTTCGGCTGGAAACCAATAATGGTATGGATAACCCGCCAGTTCAATGTCTATAGTTGGAATTTGATCGGGAGTGGCTTTTATTTCTTGTAAGCAGATTACATCGGGGTTGGCTTGTTGCAACCAGTCCAAAAATCCTTTCGAAATAGCAGCGCGTATACCGTTAACGTTGTAAGAAATAATCTTCATCCCGTAAATAAAATTTAAGCCTTTCAAAAGTAGTAAAAAAGAAGTGGGCTGATCTAGAAAAAAAAATAAAATTGGAGTTTTTTGTTATCTTTGTTTCACTTCAAAAATCAAAAATTAATGGGTTTAGTTACCGCAAAAGAAGTTGCCAAAGCAATAAACACCGACAAATATGGCGTATTAGGCACCTTTTCCGGTTGGCTGCTTACCAAGGTGCTAAAGATCTCGACCTTAAACAAAATATACGACCGCAACAAACACCTAAAAGATCTAGATTTTTTAAATTCGGTCTTGGATGAGTTCCAAATTAAATTTGAGATACCCGAAGCCGATTTAAAGCGATTACCCAAAGACGGCGCCTACATTACCATTTCCAATCATCCATTGGGTGGAATCGACGGAATTCTATTGTTAAAATTAATGCTTGAGCACGAGCCTAATTTTAAGATTATTGCCAACTTTTTATTGCACCGAATTGATCCGCTCAAAAAGTACATCATGCCGGTAAATCCCTTTGAAAATCACAAAGGCGCAAAATCAAGCGTAATTGGCATCAAAGAAACGTTGCGGCATTTAAGCGACGGGAAGCCTTTGGGCATGTTCCCTGCAGGAGAAGTCTCCACCTATAAGGCCGGCAAATTAGTAGTAGACAAACACTGGGAAGAAGGCGCGATCAAGGTGATTCGCAAAGCACAGGTACCTGTTGTTCCCATCTATTTTCACGCCAAAAACAGCTGGATGTTCTATTTGCTTTCCAAAATTAGTGGAACGTTGCGCACTGCAAAATTGCCCTCGGAATTACTCACCCAAAAGGACCGAATAATTAAAGTACGCATCGGAAAACCCATTTCGGTAAGCGAACAAAACGAACACGCTACAATAGAGGATTATTCTGAATTTTTGCGGAAGAAAACCTATATGTTGGCCAATTCATTTGAGAAAGAAACAAGTTTTTTATCGGCCTCCAATTTAAACCAATTCAAAACACCAAAAAGTCCTAAAACAATTACTACTCCGGCGAATAATGAAAAAATGATTCTGGAGGTTGAGGCATTGCGCAAAGAAGGCAACAGTCGCCTCACCCACAGTAAAAACTACGAAGTGTTTTTTACAACCGCCAAGAGTATTCCAAACATCATGCATGAAATTGGCCGTTTACGGGAAATTACCTTCCGGGAAATTGGCGAAGGCACCAACGAATCGACCGATTTAGATAAATTTGACAACTACTACCACCACATGTTTTTGTGGGATGATGAAGCCCAAAGAATTGCCGGCGCCTACCGCATGGGATTGGGAGCTGAAATATTTAGAAAGCACGGAATTAAAGGTTTTTATTTGCAAGAATTATTTCGATTTGAGCCCGAATTATATGATATGATGAGCAAATCAATCGAAATGGGGCGGGCATTTATCATCAAAGAATACCAACAAAAGCCCATGCCACTTTTCTTGCTTTGGAAAGGAATTGTCCACCTCACCTTGCGTTTTCCAGAACATAAATTTTTAATTGGCGGGGTGAGCATCAGCAACCAGTTTACTGATTTTTCGAAATCCCTCATGATTGAATTCATGAAGTCTCACTATTATGATCCCTATATTGCGCAGTATATTCACGCGAAAAAGGATTTTAAAATAAAACTCAAAGACGCCGATAAAGATTTTATTTTTGACGAAACCGAAGCCGATTTAAATAAGTTTGATAAAATCATTGACGAAATTGAACCGGGCGCGCTGCGGATGCCTGTGTTGCTTAAAAAATACATCAAACAAAATGCAAAAGTAGTAGCCTTTAATGTAGATCCTTTGTTTAATAACGCAATCGATGGCTTAATGTACATTCGCATCGCCGACTTACCCGAAAGCACGGTAAAACCCGTTATGGAAGAATTTCAAGCCGAATTAGAACGCAAATTGGCCGAGAAAGGAGAGCTTTAGCAACCTACTACAATTTCATTTCAGGAATAACTCCCTCTATTATTAAGTTGGCTTCAGTAGCGGCTATAATTGCTTCTACGGTCACGCCAGGTGCGCGCTCAAGAAGCTTAAATCCGTTGGGCGTTACTTGCAACACGGCCAATTCGGTCACTACTTTTTTTACGCAACCCACACCGGTGAGCGGTAATGTACACTTTTTAAGAATTTTAGATTCGCCCGCTTTGTTCACGTGCATCATGGCGACAATTATATTTTCTGCCGAAGCAACCAGATCCATGGCGCCGCCCATGCCTTTTACCATTTTTCCAGGAATTTTCCAATTGGCGATGTCCCCGTTTTCGGCTACCTCCATGGCGCCCAAAATAGTCAAATCGACGTGCTGTCCGCGGATCATACCAAAACTCGTAGCCGAATCAAAAAAAGAAGCGCCTGGCAAGGTGGTAATGGTTTGTTTTCCGGCATTGATTACATCGGCGTCTTCTTCGCCCTCAAACGGAAACGGACCCATGCCCAATACGCCGTTTTCGCTTTGAAACTCTACTTCAATATCGGTGCGCACATAATTGGCCACCAAGGTTGGAATTCCAATGCCTAAATTTACATAATAACCATCTTGCACTTCTTGGGCAATTCGTTTTGCTATTTCTTCTTTACCTAGCATAATTAACGTATTAGGAATTTTGAAAATTTGATTTCCTTATTTTCGGGCTCTAACGGTTCGTTGTTCGATGCGTTTTTCAAAAGTTTTTCCTTGAAAAATGCGCTGCACTAAAATGCCTGGAATATGGATCTGATTCGGGTCTAATTGTCCCGCTTCGAACAATTCCTCTACCTCAGCCACCGTAATTTTGGCGGCGCCACACATGCTTGGATTAAAATTACGGGCGGTACCTTTAAAAATTAGATTGCCTGCCGTATCGCCTTTCCATGCTTTTACAATAGCAAAATTAGCCTGGAAGGCGTGTTCCATAACGTGCATTTTTCCGTTAAATTCGCGGGTCTCTTTTCCTTCGGCTACTTCGGTTCCGTAGCCTGCTGGAGTAAAAAAGGCTGGGATTCCTGCTTGTGCTGCGCGGCATCTTTCGGCCAACGTACCTTGAGGAATCAATTCTACTTCGAGTTCTCCTGAGAGCATTTGACGTTCAAATTCGGCGTTTTCGCCCACATACGACGAAATCATTTTTTTGATTTGTTTGTGTTGCAACAGCAATCCTAAACCAAAATCATCTACGCCAGCATTATTGGACACACAGGTAAGGCTATTCACTTGTTTGGCAACCAATTCGGCAATGCTGTTTTCTGGAATTCCACATAAGCCAAATCCGCCTAGTAGTAAGGTCATGCCGCTTTCAACGCCTTGCAGCGCTTCTTGGACTGTGGCTACTTTTTTATTAATCATATGAAAACCGTATTATAATCCTATTTCTTGGGTGTCTTGCTCGGCGGCAACGGTATCTTGCACAGGTGGTGCCCAACAATCTACTTTTATTGACAAATTAGCCGGACGTTCAAAATCAGTTTTGGATACCGTCAAGGTTTCGTCGTCGTAACATTTTTTCATGAAAATAGCCCAAATAGGAAGAGCCGCTGTTGCACCTTGTCCGTAGGTTATGCCTTTAAATCGAGCCGATCGGTCTTCGCAACCCACCCAAACTCCGGCAGCCAAATTGGGAACCATCCCCATAAACCAACCATCCGATTGATTTTGTGTCGTTCCGGTTTTTCCCGCTATTGGGTTG
>Ga0209550_10003488_pt1 | contig 14979 bp, 14 predicted proteins | sample LauGreSuBDMM15SN_2_FD_187567 | JGI IMG/M metagenome (GOLD analysis project Ga0209550, IMG submission 187567) | Freshwater lake microbial communities from Lake Michigan, USA - Su13.BD.MM15.SN (SPAdes) (version 5) | ecosystem: Environmental > Aquatic > Freshwater > Lake | place: Lake Michigan...
ACAATCCGGATCTTCTCCTCAGAAGAATGCAACTTGCGCGTCGCACGCCGGATATCTTTAACGACCTGCTCGGCAGGCGCCTTCGTCGTCACGGGTTTCTTCATCATCTTCAACTCCAACTCGGGTAAAGATGAGCCGCAAACCCTCCACTACGCAATCACGCAAAACTGTTCCATGGGCGCTGATGGCGGACAGTCGACAGTGTCGCGCGAAATGTTGAAATGGCGCGCCGCAGCGCGCTTGCTCATGCCGTCGGCACAGGCCAGACGAACCTTCAGGTAAAGTTCCACGGTGTAGATCTCCAAGCCCTCCATACAGCTGCATGAAGAGCAAAGTGGCCGGTTTTTACGCCGCCCGCAGCAGGACTATCCCGCCGCTACAGTGGCCGACTTTTGCACCGCCGTTCTCACCCTCGCGAGGCGCTATAGGACGTGATCTGCCTGTTCAACACCCCATATGTGCTATGAAAAACTGGGAATAACAGATTAACTTCTGGGGGAATCCTGCATTGGGTTAGCCGAAACCCGCTCTAATTTGATTTGGCGAAGTCAGCGATTGCATAGGAGCGGGGACCTTGTCGGGCCAAAAGCCCCCACACAATGGCTTCTGTCAGACCCGTCCCATGTCAGGCGCCAAAGCGAAAAGGGTTCGACCATGCGCGCTTGCCTGCGGCATCCGTCACCACAACGCGCAGCCAATCGCCCCTGAAGGCTTCCACCGGCAGATGGGCCGAGGTCATCGCCTTGCCCGGAAAGGTCTCGGACTTGGCGCGTGGGCCGAGGATTGTGATCCTCTCTACAGCCGAACAGGTGATGTGCAGCATGTCATTCTGGGTTTCGATATGACGCAGTTCTGGCCCCTGACTGGCATAAAAATCACCCAATTTGAGCGCCGCCAGCAGGGACGAAGGTTCCAGCGTTTCGGCTTTGACCATGACCCAACCGCCAAAGGCATCAGCGTTGGAATTTACGGCATCACGGAAATGCGCGTCGTCGGTGGCGATGGCGTAGGGGGTCATGCCATCCAGCAGCATCTGGTCCAGTAGGTAGGTTCCATCGGGGCGATCGGCCCGTACGGCACAGGTGGTGTTGAACACTTCGATCGCGTCGGCAAAGTCGATCTGGCGGGCGTCTTCCAGTGTCAATCCGTACCATTGTGGATGGGCGAGGGCCACAAAGGCCCCGGCCTGGCTGGCGCGGCGGGCAAGTTCGGGGCCAGTCTCGCCGTCGTCATTCGGAGCGAAATCGGCGGGCAGGCCTACGGCAAGGATATGCCAGATTTCGCCATTGGCTAAGGCTGGCGCGTGCAGTTCTGCCCCCAAAAGGGTCGTAAAGCCTGTGGTGCGCAAGGCGGTGGTGTCGGTGATGGGGTAATCGAACTCAGCCATGAAATGGTCTGACTGGCAATAGAAGTGATAGCCTTGGGCACGGTAGCGACGGGCGACCTCTTCGGGCGGCAGGTCGCCGTCGGATCTGGTAGAGTGGCAATGCAGGTTGCCGCGCCAGAATTGGCCGGGTTTGTCGAACGGGGAAAGGATCATCGTTGCCTCACTGGGTTGACGGATTGACAGAGGGGATCGGCAACGCGCGTGCGGCGTTGCGGGTGATGGTGTAGGTGGCCGATGCAATGACCAGCACACCGCCGATCACCGTGGCCCAGGTCGGGATCTCGCCGTAAAACAGCCAGCCGGTGGCCGCCATCAACACCAGGCGCAGATAGCCCAAGGGGGCCACGGCAGATGCCCGGCCCAACCGGATCGCGGCGGTGAACAGCCAGATGCCGGCTGTGAAGATCAGGCCCATGACGAGCAGGATCAGCGTCTCGTTCAGGGTCGGGGTGACCCATTGCAGCGCGGCTACCGGGGCGGACACCAGCGCCACAACCAACCCCTGCCAGAATAGAACCGTCACCGTTGTGTCATGTCCCGACCCCAACCGGAGAGCGGTCATGCTCGCCGCCCCACAGACCGACCCCGCCAGCGCCACCAGCGCAAAGACGTCGAACCCTTCGCCAAAGGGGCGGATCATGATCACCACGCCCAGAAAACCCACAGCCGTTGCCGTCCAGCGTCGCCAGCCCACGGGTTCGCGCAACACCATGGCTGCAAAGGCGGTGGCGACCAGCACTTCTGCCATCCCGATGGCCGTCGCATCGGCCAGCGGGATGAAGATGATAGAGGTCAGCCCACAGAACATCGCCCCGACAGCCAGCAGGCCCCGTGTCAGGTGCAAGACAAGACCCGTCGGATGCAAGATCACGTGGCGACTGGTCCAGAAAAGTGGAGCCATCAGCAACAGCGCCATAACCTGCCGAAGAAAAATCACCTGCGGAACCGCAATTTGGCCAGCGATCATCCGCATGAACACAGCCATCGCGCTGAACACGATGAAGGCTAGGATCATCAGGATTGAGGCTTTCAGATCGGGGGTCATCGCCCCGATCCGGTGCGCAACGGGCCGCCCGGCGAGCGGCGTCATACAATTGCCTCAGGAGACACTGGGGAACGGGCGTTTGACGATCTCATAGTATCCATGCGGTTCAGTGTTGCCCCAGCTTGCGATGTCATGAGCGATCATCCATTGGGCGACGCAGCGTTCGATGGTAAAGGATATGCCATCAAACCGGTACACCAGAAAGCCGACAGTCGCCGTGCCGCCATGGCCGCCCGTCGTCGTAAGGAACGAAGTTGCAGGCACCCATTGGTAGACGACGCCATTGCGTTCGGCCCGGCGTTCCTCGTGCAGGTGGCCCGATGCCACCAGCCGCACTGTCGGATGGGCGTCGATCAAGGCCAGCAGCGCCTTGCGCGCTTCGGGCAGGATCACGGCATGGCTGCGCGTCGGATCAGCCGGATCGTCCAGATAAACCGGATAATGCAGGAAAAGTGCGACAGAGCGGGTCGTTTCGACAAGCGAAGCTGCAAGCCAGTCGTGCTGAGCGGCCTCGGCGGGCAATCCGCTGCCCAAAAGCTGGCTGTTTATGCCAATCAGCCGCCAGTCACCTATATCCTGAATGAAGCGATCTGCGCCCATGACGTCCAGATAGGCCGCATGGCGCGCCTCATTGATCGGCTGGTGCAGACCGCCTTCGAAGGGCACAAGGCCGACATCATGGTTGCCGGGCACTGCTGACCACGGTGCGCCCAGCCGGTCGAACTGCCGCTTGGCAAAAGCAACGTCTGCGATGTCGTCGGGGCCGTTCAGAGCGAGGTCCCCAGTGATCACGACATGGTCGGGGGCGATGTCGGTCATAGCCTCGATCACCATTTCGAAGTTAAACTGAAAGAACGGGCGAGAGCCGCTTAGATGCGTGTCGGTCAACTGGACAAGTGTGAATTTGGTCATAGTTCGCCCCACAAAAGAAGAAGGGGGCCGGAGGCGCAAGCCTCCGGCCCGGATTGCATCAGATCAAGCCCTGAGTGTCGGTCACCATCTTGGCCAGAACATCAGCCACCGGCATTTCGCCGCGCATCGCAAGGTTGATGTTCTCGCGCTGGATGTCGATGATCTTGTTGGAGTTCTTGCCAGGATAACCGAACCACTTGCGGGCAACCGGGATCTGGCCGACCGATGTCGTGTAGTTCGGGTTTTCCTTGTAGAAGGTGCCCAGATACTGGTCCTGCTCGGCAATCAGACTGGTCGGCATGTAGCCCGAGAACTTGACGGCGACGGTCTGGCCTTCGGGGCCGGACACCCATTTGGAGAAACGCCAGGCAGCGTCCAGCTTGGCGGCATCGGTGGTCAGGATGATTTGCGCGTTACCGCCGGTGGGCAGGCGGCCGTTGGTGGCATCCGCCAGCGGATAGCGGGCGGTGCGAAGGGTAAAGTTGGTCCCGACGCTGTCGGTGGTGCCGCGCAGACCTGCCGTCGATTGCACCAAGATACCTGTCTTACCGGCATAGAACTGCTGCACGCCCTGCTGGTTTTCCCGCAGGTTCATCTTGGCTTCATCGACAAAACGCTTCGTCAGCGTCAGGGCTGCCAGACCGCTTTCGTCCCCAAATGCCACAGTCTTTTCCGCCGCATCCATCAGCTCGCCGCCGTTGGAATAGACCAGTGCCTGCCAGAACCAGTCGCCCGCCTCGGTGTGGATACCCATGTAGAACCCATCGATATCGTCGCCCAGTGCGTCGATTTTGGCTGCAAGTTCGAACACGCCTTCCCAAGTGTCGGGGAAATTCGCCGGATCGCCGCCAGCCTGTTTCACCAACTCTTCGTTGAAATAGAAGATCGGGGTCGAGGTGTTGAAGGGCATCGCCATCTGCATGCCGTCAAAGTTGCCCAGATCAAGGATGCGCTGTGAATAGTTCTCGGCCTTCCAGGCGTCGCCTTCTGTGGCGATGAAGCTGTCGAGATGGGTGATCTGGCCACGCTCTGTCAAGGTGCGCGACAGGGGGGGCAGCAGGTGGAAACCCGAATAATAGACATCGGGCAGCTGGTTGGTCATCGCCTGACGCAGGATCAGCGAGTGGCCTTCCTCGTAGGTGGACGGCGACGTGTTGAAGGTGATCATCACATCCGGGTTGGCAGCCATGAAGGCGGCTGCGATTTCGGTGTGAAAGCCGTCGTGACCCGGAAAGCAGTGGGTGACCGAAAGCTCTACGCCAGTTTGGGCGCGGGCCATCATGGGGGCGGCCAGGCCAAGGGCGGTGAAGCCTGCGGCGGATTGAAGAAGCGTTCTGCGGTTCATGGTAACCTCTTGTGGTGGGGGGGAAGGAAGGGACCGGGCTACTTCACTCCGGTCATGGTGATGCCGCGCACGAATTGGCGCTGCGCGAACAGGAAAACGAGGATCAGCGGGGCTGTGATGATCGCAGCCCCCGCCATCAGCGCGCCGTAGTTCGACCCGGTTTCCTGATCTCGGAAGATCATCATGCCCAAGGGCGGCGTGGCATGATCGGCCGAGGTCGTCACGATCAGCGGCCAGTACAGGTCGTTCCAGTGTGATGTGATCGAGAACACCGCAAAGGCCGCGATGGCGGGCACCGCCGACGGCGTTATGATGCGGATGATGATTTCAAGCTCGGTAAATCCGTCCAGCCGGGCGGCGTGGATGATTTCCTGCGGGAAGCTTTTGAAGAACTGCCGGAACAAAAAAATGCCAAAGACCGATAGAAAGAACGGCAGCATGATTGCGAAGTAGGTGTTCAAAAGGTTCAGTTTCGCCAGCGCGATGTAGATTGGAAGGGCTGTCACCTGCACCGGCACGGTCAGACCGAACAGCACCAGCCCGAAGATGACGGGTTGTGCGCGAAACGACAGCTTGGCCAGCGCATAGCCCCCGGGAATGGCGACCAGCAGTTGGATGATCAGAATGCCCGCGCAGACGAGCACCCCGTTGAGCATGTACTGCAGCAAGGGCGATTTGGACAGTGCCTCGGAATAGTTGATGCCTGCGGCCAAGCGGGACGGGATAGGGTTGAAGCCTGCGGTGAACACCTCGGACGCCGGGCGGATTGAGGTCAGCAGCATCCAGACGAACGGCAGCAGGATGAAGGCGGCCCCCAGCAACAGGAAGGCGTGAGACACGGCCGACCCGATCAGCCGGTCGGTACGGAGCGTTGCGCGAGACATCAGTAATGCGTCCTTCTGTCGATGAAAAAGGCCTGCGCCAAGGCGATCACCAGCACGAAGACCAGAAAGGCGATGGTCATGGCCGAAGCAGGGCCCATGTTGAAATCCTGAAACCCGACCTTGTAGAGCGTATAAAGCAGCACATCGCTCCGCCCCTGTGGGTTGCCGCGCGTTATGACGGCGACAGTGTCGAACACTCGAAACGCGGTGATGGTGGTGGTCACCACCACAAACAGCGTGGTCGGCCCCAGCATCGGCCAGGTGACACGCGCAAATCGGTCCCATGCGCCATCGGCCCCGTCGATATCTGCCGCGTCATAAAGATCGCGCGGGATGGCGGTCAGGCCTGCCAGAAACAGGATCATGTTGAAGCCGACCAACTGCCAGATCCCGATCACCGCAAGGCCCACCAGCACCAGATCCGGGTCGCCGAACACATCGAATTCGCCCAGACCAAGCGCGCGCGTCAGCGACGTGATCGGCCCCAGCGACGGGTTTAGCAAGAAGTGCCAGACCACCGACATCGCGATCAGCGTGGTGGTGACGGGCAGGAAAAAAATTGTCTGGTAGATCGCCTTGGACTTGGTGCGTTCCTGAACCAGAATGGCCACCACCAGCCCCAGAACAACCGATCCCGGCACGACGATGGCCACATAGATGAACGTATTGCTCAAGGACCGCAGGAAAATTCGGTCACCCAGCATGTCGGAGTAATTTGCCAGCCCGACCCAAGACCATTCCAGCGCACCTAATTGATAATCCGTCAGGCTCAGCAGAAGAACAACCACGATCGGCGCGATCAGCAGGACCATGATCAGGATCAGCGCAGGGGTTACAAAAGCATAGCCTGCCGCAGCTTCTGCCCGCAGTTGGGCATTGCGGCTTGCCGAAACCCTTCCAATCTTTAATGCGACGGTCATGCGGGCACCTCTAGGCGCAGTGCGGCCCGGCTGGCCTGATCAACCCGGTGGCCTGCGGCATCAAACACCAATGCGCGGGCGCATTCGACGCCTAGTGCCACGGGTGCATTCAGCCGCGCCTTGTGGCGTTCGTAGTCCTGCAGCGTGGCCCGCAGCACCAAGGGCGCGCCGGACTCCTGCAAGGCAAAGTGCAGGAACAACTCGGCCCCAAGGTTTTCCACCCGGGTAAGTCGCGCCGCCAAATTCGGCTGCCCGACGACCGGGTCCAGCGACAGCGCCTCGGGGCGCAGGCCGACCGACACCACCTGCCCGGCGGGGGAAGATACAGCAATCGGCAGCAGCGCCTCGCCGACCAGAATGCCCTGCGCTGTGGTGGTGCCCGACACGATGTTGATCTGCGGGCTGCCGATGAACCGCGCCACGCGCAGATCGGATGGGTTGTGATAAAGGTCCGACGGCGTGCCGAGTTGTACGATGCGACCTTCGTCCATCAGAGCCACGCGGTCGGACATCGTCATCGCCTCGACCTGGTCATGGGTGACGTAGATGAAAGTCACGCCCAAGCGGCGGTGCAGGTCTGTCAACTCGGCCCGCATGTGCACGCGCAGCTTGGCGTCCAGGTTCGACAAAGGTTCGTCCATCAAGAACACGTCCGGGTGGCGCACCATCGATCGGCCCAGCGCCACGCGCTGGCGCTGCCCGCCCGAAAGCTGTGCAGGTTTGCGCGTCAGCAGCGCCTCGATCTGCAGCTGCTTGGCGACGGCGTCGACCTCGGCGGCGATTTCAGTCATCACGCGGCGGCGATTGGCGCTGAGCCGCCCGATCAGCGGCAGGCGTTCGGCAAGGTTCAGCCGCTGCATCACCAGCGGCATCGATATGTTTTCGGCGACACTCATATGCGGGTAAAGCGCGTAGGACTGAAACACCATCGCCACGTTGCGCTGTTTGGGGCGCAGATGATCAACCCCGCGCCCGCCGATCTGCACGGTGCCGCTGTCTTGCGGCTCCAACCCAGCGATCACTCGCAGGATGGTTGATTTGCCGCACCCCGATGCGCCCACCAGCGTCAGGAATTCGCCGTTTCGCACCGACAGCGACACATCGTTCAGCACCTTGGTGGTGCCAAAGGATTTGGACAATCCGGTTAGTTCAAGATGAGACATGCTGTACTCCAGGTTTCGTTTCGCATCATGTCGGCACGCGTTGGCCGACAGAGGCTTGCGCCGATCCGGCGAAATGCAGCGCCACAGCACTGCCGGTCGCATCGAACAGATGCAGGGCGACATGTGCTGCGCTAAGCGTAACAGGCGCGCCCGCGCGCACCGGCCAACCGCCCGGAATGCGCGCAGTCATTGAGGCGTCGCGCGACCCTTGCACCGCAAACTGCACTAGCGTTTCCGCGCCAAGATGCTCCACATGATCCACGATCCCTGTCAGCGCGATGCGGTCTGGCGCTGTTGGCATCCGCTCCAGCGCCTCAGGGCGCAGGCCTAGGGTCACTGGGCCGGGCGCGCAATGGGTGGTGTAGGGCAGCCGCAGATCAAGCCCAGGCGCGGCAAAACGAACCTCGCCACGGTCATGCCGCACCTCGCCGGCCAGCAAGTTCATCGCGGGCGAGCCAAGGAACGTCGCCACGAATAGGTCAACCGGGTGGTGATAAAGCTGCATCGGGGTGCCAATCTGACGGATACGCCCCGCGTCCATCAGCACCACGCGGTCGGCCATCGTCATCGCCTCGACCTGATCATGCGTGACGTACAGTGTCGTGATGCCAAGGGTTTTTTGCAACCGAGCGATCTCCACCCGCGCCGTGCCACGCAGCTTGGCGTCAAGGTTCGACAGCGGCTCGTCGAACAGAAACGCGGCTGGTTCGCGCACGATGCAGCGTGCAACGGCGACGCGCTGACGCTGGCCACCCGACAGCTCCTTCGGGCGGCGCTCTAGCAGGTGCCCGATGGCCAGCCGGTCTGCCGCGCGCTGCACGCGGTCGGTGATGGTCGCCTTGTCCAGCCCCTGCAACGACAGTGCAAACCCAATGTTTTGCGCCGCCGTCATGTGCGGGTAAAGCGCGTAAGACTGAAATACCATCGCCAGATTGCGGTCGCGCGCGGGTAACTCGGTGACATCGCGCGCGCCCACCAGCAGCTGTCCGGCACTGGCCTCTTCCAGACCCGCAAGGATGCGCAACGAGGTGGTCTTGCCGCAACCTGACGGGCCGACAAGGGCAACAAATTCGCCTTCAGCAACGTCAAGGGTGAACCGGTCGACGACCGTCGATGTGCCGAAGCGTTTGCTGACGTCGTTAAAGTAAAGGCCAGACATTCGGAAGCCACCTTGACACTCGATGACCCCATGAAGCCGCGCAGACGATTCAATCATGTGCCAGTTCAAAAAACCTTTCGTGAAAACACCTGAACTGCGTTCATCAGATTTCACAGAAAATTCGCTGGAGGGTCCGACAGATGAATCGCCCGTGCTGTTTCTTACGGGGAATCGTCAAAACAGGGATTTCCCTTTGTGGACCACTCGAACACATCGACAGAGCCAGACAAGTCGACAGGATCGATCCTTCCGACGCATCCAAATCTGCGCTGTCTGGGGGGCCTAACCGCTCAAGACGGGCGCCGCGTTCGGCGCGGTATTTTTTTGCGCGCGCCAGTGTTGCGGGCGCTTGACGCCGCTGCCGATGCGGCGCTGGCGGGTCTTGATTTGGCGCTGATCGTGGACTTCCGCCAGCCGAACGAAGCTGCGTCAGCCCCCGTCAGCTTTGCCGCCGACCGTGGCGTGCGGCGCATGTCTTTGCCCATTCGCACCGGGGCCTCCATGCGCGTGATGGCGTCAAACCCTGAGGCGATCCTTGAAGACGCAGTTGCAGCCGCAGTTATGATCGAGGTTTACCGCGATTTCGTCCGGCTGAATGCCGATGTCTATGCAGCCTTCCTGCGCGCCATCGCTGCGGCCCCCGGACCGGCACTGTTTCACTGCACCGCCGGCAAAGACAGGACCGGATTTGCCGCTGGCCTAATCCTAGCCACGCTTGGCGTGCCAATGCCCGTGATCATGGCCGACTACATGGCCACGGCGGCACTGTGGCAGCCCGATGCTGATCTTGTCACGCACATCGCCCCAGCGGCGCGGGCCGCCGTTCTTGGCGTGCGGCCTGCCTATCTGACGGCGGCTTTCGACGAGATGGACCGGTTGCACGGCGGGGCGTGCAGCTTCGCCCGTGACGTTCTGGGAGAGGCTGCCCTGGATCAGTGGATCCATCGCAGCCTGATCTGACACCGCCCGGCATTCCGGGCCTTTGAAAAAGGAAAAATAATGACCACTTTCGTGCATCTGACCGACCTTCACATCAGCGCCCCCGAGCCTGTCGATACGGGCCTGCACTCTGACACAACCGCCACGCAGCATGCCGTGCGCGAAATGATAGACGGCATGGCAACGCCACCTGCCTTCATTCTGGTCAGCGGCGACCTGACGAACCATGGCGATCTGGCCTCGTATCAGTCTCTTCGCACGATGATGTCGGACCTGAAAATGCCAGTGCTTTACGCCTTGGGCAACCACGACACGCGTGCGGGCTTTTATGCCGGGATGCTGGATCGCGCCGAGACGACCTTGGCGTCTTATGACCACGAGGCGGTGATTGAGGGCGTGCATGTCATCACGCTAGACACAAGTCGTCCTGACAAGATCGGCGGAGAGTTGGACGACGCGCAGTTTGCCTTCCTGCAGGCGGCGCTGGCCAATCAGCCGGGCCTGCCCAAGATCTTGATGTTCCACCATGCCCCCGCGCTGGTGATGGACCCGGACTGGGAATGGGAATGCCTGTCCTTCGCCGCCACCGCGCGTCTGGCAGAGGTTGTCAAGGGCCACGCCATCGCCGGCATCTTTTGCGGTCACATCCACATGGACCGTTTCAGCCAGTGGTACGGCATTCCGCTGGTCGTGGGGATGGGCCAGCACGCGGCCCTAGACCCGCTGTTTCACGGCCAAGGCATCCGCATGGTGCAGGGAACGTCTTTTTCGGTCTGCGTGCTGCGCGACAGCGGGCTGACAGTCACCTGTGTGCCGCTGCCTTCGACCCGCGCCGAGACGGGGCGGCATACGCTGGCCGACCTGCGCGCCTATGAGGCTGCCCGCGCCACGGCTGAATGATCTTTGTTTTTCCCTCAACCCAAAGGAATTGTCCGATGACACATACCCTTTCCACCCTACGTGCCGGTGCTGCGGCTCTGCTGTTTGGGGCTTCTGTCCTGACGGCTGCGGCCCAGCCGATGCCCGCCACAATTGACGAACCGGTCACCATCCGGTTTTACAATTACAACCTCGCCGGAGCCGGGATCGGCAAGGATGCGACGGTCGAGATGATCGACAGTTTCATGGCTGCCAATCCCAAAATCACCGTCGAAGGCATCCCCACCCCCGCCCCCGATGTGATCAGCATCGTGCAGGCCGATGTGATCGCCGGAAACGGGCCGGACATCGCGCAGATTATCTTTGCCGATTTTAGCTACGCGGCCGAAAACTTTGGCGTGCCAGCCCTGGAAGACATCGTACCAGCGGAAGAACTGGCTGGTCATTTCGGCGGGCTTTTTCCTAGGGGGCTGGAACTTGGTCGTCTGGACGGCAAGACCTATGGTCTGGCCTATGTGTTCTCGACCCCGGTGTTGTTTTACAACGCCGACTTGTTCCGCGCGGCGGGCCTGAACCCCGACGCGCCGCCCCGCACTTGGGACGAGGTTGGCGTTGCCGCCAATGCCATAACCAAGGCCACCGGCAAGCCGGGCCTGCTGACCGGCATCTTCGGCCCGTCGTCCTATGACTGGCTGTATCAGGGGTTCGTCAAGTCGAACGGCGGATCGGTGATGTCGGAGGACCGCAAGACGCTGACCTTTGGCGGTACGGAAAGCATCGAAGCGCTGACCATGATGCGCGGGCTGGCACAGTCAGGTGCGATGCCCAACAGCACTTCGGCCGACAGCATCGAGGCAATGTCGACCGGCAACGCAGGCATGTTCCTGATCACCAGTGCCGTGCAGGCGGTGCTGCTGAAGGGTGCGAAAGACAAGTTCGAGCTGCGCTCCGCTCCGATGCCGACCTTTGGCGACAAACCGGCCACACCCACCAATTCCGGCTCAGCCCTGATGATCATGACGCAAGACCCAGTCAAGCAGCGCGCGGCCTGGGAACTGATGAAGCATCTCACCTCGGACTACGGCTATAACATCATCACCTCGAAGATCGGGTATGTGCCCTTGCGCCAGTCAACCGTGGAAAGCGAAGAGTTCCTGGCCCCCTTTCTGCGCGACAACCCGGTAATGTCCCCGAACATCGCGCAGTTGCAGTCGCTGACGCCTTGGCAGTCGTTCCCCGGCCCGAACTATCGCCAGATCATGACGACCATGATGACGGCGGCAGAACAAGCCGTGTTCGGCGAGGGCGATATCGCAACGCTGATGACCGACGCGCAGGCGAATGCACAGCCGTTGCTGCCCTGAACCTTTCAGGACACCCTTGATGCGGCGCAGGGTCTGCGCCGCATCTTTCCTTGCAGGATCACCAAAGATGACCGCCCTCGCCACCTCCTCCATCCCCCGCCGAAAGGCCTGGCTGCGCCGTCAGCCTCTGGCGCCGTGGCTGTATTTGGCCCCCGCGCTGGTCCTGCTGGTCATCTGGATATACGGCCCGCTGGCCTATGCATTCTGGCTAAGTTTTCACGAATGGAACATGTTGCCCACCGCCCCGCGTCGGTATGTGGGCTTGCTGAACTATGAACGCCTGATCAGACTGCCCGACATGAAGGCGGCCTTGTGGAACACTGGGATCTATCTGATAGGCCTCTTGCCGCTGACGGTCATTTTGCCAGTTGCGATTGCGATCCTGACGAACGAGTTGTCAGGGCGGTGGCGCGACCTGTACCGCGCCCTGATCTTTGTGCCGTTGATCATTGCACCGGTGGCTGCGGCGGCAGTCTGGCGCTGGATGCTGAACGTCGATTTCGGCATCGTGAACATGGCACTGCGCGGCATGGGACTGTCCGCCGTCGACTTTCTGAAAGACGGTGACACCGCGATCTGGACGATCATCTGGATTACTGGATGGAAGCTTATCGGGTTTTCCACGCTGGTCATTTCGGCCAGCCTGTCAAACATCAACCCCGCCCTGATTGAGGCCGCACGGATGGACGGCGGCACCGAATGGCAGATCACCCGGCGCATCCGGTTGCCGCTGCTGTCGCCCACGATCTTTCTGCTGGTGCTGCTGACCATCCTTCTGGGCGCACAGTGGAGCTTTGCCTACATCCATGTCCTAACCCAAGGCGGTCCATTGGGCAGCACTAGCAACGTTTATTACCTGCTGTGGCAGTTCGGATTTGGCAGTTTGGCGGCGGGGTGGGCGTCTGCTGCGGGGATGCTGCTGTTCGTGGGCTTTGGCGTGGTGGCGGCAGGGCTGATCTGGCTGATGAACAGGGCGAGTTTTCATGACAACTGACGCCAAGCCCCGCCGCCCCGGTGACTGGACCGCGCATGCCGTGATGATCCCGCTGGCCTTCATTTCCGTCTTTCCGGTGTGGTGGATGCTGGTCACCTCACTGCGCCCGTTAGCTGAGATCTACAGCCCCCTGCCCTGGCCCGCAGCGATGACGCTGGAAAACTACAGCTATGCCACCGGGGTCATCCCGGTCTGGACGATGCTGGCCAACACGATGATCTTTTCGATCATATCGACCGCGTTGCAATTGCTGACGGCGGTGCTGGCGGCCTACGGCTTTGCACGCTGGCGATTCTTTGGCGACCGGGTGCTGTTTGCGCTGGTGGCGATGACCTGGCTGGTGCCGTTTCAGGTGGTGATGATCCCGAACTACGTGCTGATCGCACAGATGGGTCTGGTCGATACGCTGACCGCGCTGGTGCTACCGAACATGGCCTCGGCCTTTGCCATTCTGTTGCTGGTGCAGGCGATGCGGTCGTTTCCAGTCGAAGTGATCGATGCCGCACATATGGATGGGGCTAGCCACTGGCGCATCTTGTGGCGCATCCTTGTGCCGAACCTGCGCGCACCGCTGGCGGCGTTGTCGATCCTGCTCTTCATCTCGGCTTGGAACGAGTATTTCTGGCCGCTGCTGCTGACCCGCAGCGAAGACAAAACGGTGATCCAGATCGGCATCCAGATGTTTTTGACCGAAGAGGGCAGCCAGTGGGGGCCCTTGATGGCCGTCTCGACGCTGGCTTGCCTGCCGGTACTGGTGATCTATCTCGTTTTGCAGCGCCAAGTGATCGACAGCTTCGTCAAGGCAGGATTGCGCTGAGGCAGCGGTCTTGTCATCCGCCAGACATAGATTTCCACTATCCGTTTTGGTCATCGAGAGGTGCTTTATGACCCAATCCGAAATCGTCGTGCGAAACCGCCTTATGGATGCGACGACCTTGGTGATTTGCGGTGCCAAGGCCAGACGAGATGTGTCTGTGCGCGAAATTGCCCGGGTGGCGGACATCAGCGTTTCCGGCCTCTATCAATTCTATCCATCTCTGGATGCCCTTGTGATCGCGACGGCTAAGAAACTTTATGAGCAGGTAAACTATGAACGGATGATGGCGCTGCAAATGGCGATTGACCGCAGCCGACCGGAACCGGCCCCGCTGCGCGATATACTGATCGCCCTGATTGGCCCTTCGGTGCGGTGGTCGCTGGACCCGCAGCGCCCCTATGCCGTATTTGACTATATCAACACCCTAACCGGCGGCAACGGAGCTGCGACTGTGCTACAGCCGCTGGTCGATCAAATTGCTGCACATCAAGCCGTGATCACATGCCTGCGCCAGACCACCCCTTGGTTTGATGACGTGGACATCGGCTGGCGGGTCAACGCAGCTTTGGGCGTGCGATCCCAAGTACTGCGCGAATCTCGTCGAACGATGCTGCTGACGCAGAACAGGCTTGACCTGTCGGATCCGGACGCGACGATAGACCTGATGCTGGAGGTGATTGAACCAATGTTCGCCCCCCTTGCGCGGCATAGCTTGCCGAAAGCTGCGCGGGCAACTTGTCACGCAAATCCGCTAAGCTGAGATTGGTTGGTTGGCGAACGGAGTTGGGTGTTGTCAGAAGGCCTTGGCATGGGGGGACCTGCTTGCCATCGGCGTCGGCCAGTCCCGTGTGATTGAACCTAGCTTTTACATACCGCAAGGGAGTGTGGATCTTTCCTGAACAACCCCGATTTCAGAGGGTGCCAGTCCTTCAGTGCCTGCAAGGGCGTTGCTGCCCAAAGCTGACTTTTGCAACTTTTTGTTTTAGAGCGGCACATAGCGGTGCAGCGTGGTTTCCAAATCCTGACCCCACTGGAAATGAGGGCTTTGCAACGCCTCCTCGACCCGGCCTTTGAACCGCTGGACCATGCCGTCGGTTTGCGTATGCGCGGGCGGGGACAATCGGCGATTGATGCCAAACTCGGCACAAAGTTGGTCGAAATCGCGCTTGCC
>Ga0209550_10003489_pt1 | contig 14979 bp, 10 predicted proteins | sample LauGreSuBDMM15SN_2_FD_187567 | JGI IMG/M metagenome (GOLD analysis project Ga0209550, IMG submission 187567) | Freshwater lake microbial communities from Lake Michigan, USA - Su13.BD.MM15.SN (SPAdes) (version 5) | ecosystem: Environmental > Aquatic > Freshwater > Lake | place: Lake Michigan...
TCCTGCTTCACTTTGGCTGCTACAATCTTTGAATAAATCTGAGTATGCTTAAGTGAACTGTGCCCCAACATTTTACTGACTGACTCCATAGAAATCCCGTTACTCATAGTGACCGTTGTTGCAAAAGTGTGTCGAGCGAGGTGAACAAATAGGGGCTTATTAATTTCGGCTGCAATCGCTATTTGCTTTAGTCCAAAGTTTAGTTTTTGGTTGGTGTAGACTGTCCACTGAAAATCTCGACAATCATTGGTTGGAGAATATTTTTTAAGAATATTTTCAGCAACAGTTAAAAGCGGAATAATTGCCATTACACCCGTCTTAGTCCGAGGATGTCGTATATGTAGAGAACCATCATTATCTTGAGTAATATCCTTTTTGCTAAGTGCTTTTAAATCAGCATAGGCTAGCCCGGTGAAGCAGCAAAAAACAAATTGATCTCTTTTTAAATCCATTGATAGGGTTTTACAATCTAGATTTTGCAATCTTTTGATTTCCTCCATCTCCAAAAAATCTCGATCAACAGGCTTTCGGTTGAGTACAATTTCCTCAAAGGGGTTTGTTTTGATTACTTTTCTTTTAATGGCTGGTGCAAGAATACTTCTCAAGCAGCCGAGCAGCGAGGAACAAGTATTGTGACTATTGCCTTTGCTAGTTCTGAGGTATTGAAAAAATTCTCTGATAAAATCTGCATCGATTTTACTTACAGGAATATCTTTTAACTTTCTCTTTTCTGATAAAAAATCATTCAGGAAGCGCGCAATTCTATTGTAGCGCATGAAGGTCGTTTTGGCTAGATCGATGTTTACTCGCTGCTTAATTTCTGCAAGTTTGATTTCTATATAGTCACTAATATTTTGAGGAGGAGGGTTTTTACCCTTTATCAAATCCATTAACTCATCTAGTGAAAATTCATCTCCTTGGAATTTTAGTCTTTGGAAAGCATTTTCAGCATTTCCGAGTATTTTTCGCAGTTGGTTGTTGATTTCGTCGGCTGCAGGGTAGCGAAGTTTTACAGCGCGCTCCTCTTTTAGCCAATACTTAGGCGGACAGGAGATGCCAGTAAAGATATCTTTACGTTGGGCTCTATAAATTACTCTGAATACAATTGGGCTCTCCCCATTGTTGAATTTTCGACTTGATTTACACCAAAAATTGAAAAGAATTTCGGTGGGTCCTTTTTTGTTACTGATCATGTGGTTGATTTTTAAGAAGTTAAAATTCAACACTTTACAGAAGAAAAAGGGATGCTAAATGAAGCAGATTACAGTATTTTAGTGCAAGAAAAGGTTCATTTTTAGCTCCAAAAATGAACCTAAAAAAGTGCTCGGCAAGTGCTCCAAAAAACGGTTTTTAGCTGCACCTATTTGCATTTTTTTGCATACAAAAAGGCCTGATAATCATACAATTAGCTGATTATCAGGCCTTTAAAGTGGTGCGAGCCGGGGTTGAACCGGCGACACATGGATTTTCAGTCCATTGCTCTACCAACTGAGCTATCACACCTTCCCGTTTGGGGTGGCAAAAATAGGAGTTTATATTGAAATAATCCATTAGAAACCGATCAATTTCAAAAAAAGAAGAAAAATTCAACCAATTCAAATTCACCCCTTATCCTAGCCTTCCCTTATTATGATAAGGAAGCTATCTCAATTACAAAACGATACCTTACGTCAGATTTAATTACTCTTTCATACGCTTCATTAATTTGCGACATCTTAATTACTTCTACATCTGATACAATCTGATGCTCAGCACAATAGTCCAGCATTTCCTGAGTTTCCTTAATTCCACCAATCATAGATCCTGCTAATGTGCGTCTTTTTCCAATGATGCTAAATGCATTTACAACAGATGGAACAGGAGGAACTCCTACCACTACCATTGTTCCGTTTACCTTTAATAAATCTAAATATTGATTGTAATCATGTTGAGCAGAAATAGTGCTTAATATAAAATCAAATTTCCCTTTTAACTTTTTAAGCGTTTCAGGCTCAGTGGTTACCTCAAAATGGTGAGCTCCTAAATTCAAAGCATCTTGCTTTTTAGAAGCTGAAGTACTCAAAACGGTAACATCTGCTCCGAATGATGCACCAAATTTTACACCCATATGTCCAAGACCACCTAAGCCAACGATAGCTATCTTATGCCCTTTGCCGATTTTCCAATATTTTAATGGTGAATAAGTGGTGATGCCTGCACATAATAAGGGTGCTACTCCTTCCAAGGGTAATTTGTCAGAAACATGAAGGACATAGTTTTCATCCACTGCAATATGAGTAGAGTAACCACCATAGGTAGGGTTGCCTTGTTTATCAATACTATTATAAGTACCCACTGTACCATTATCACAATATTGTTCTTCTGAAACCAAGCAGCTTGGGCAAGTGCGACAAGAATCAATAAAACAACCTACTCCAGCAAGCTCGCCTACCTTAAATTTTGTAACCTTATCTCCTACTTTTGAAATTCTACCTAGAATTTCATGACCTGGTACCATTGGATAGCTAGACCCACCCCACTCATTGCGAGCCTGGTGTATATCTGAGTGGCATACTCCAGAATATATAATATCTATCAGAACATCATTAGGACCAACTTCTTTCGTATTATAATTGAAGGGGGTTAATGGTGTGGTAGCACTTTGTGCGGCGTAACTTTTTGTTGGTGTCATATTTTTTTAGTTGTTTTAAAAGCCTTTTAAATAAATAGGATTAGGAATGATTTTTTTAATAACAAGCGTTCTAAAAAAGCACTTGTTGTTTAATTTTTTTAAATACACTTCTGGGAAATTGCAAATGAATGCAGTCTAAATAGTTTTAAAAATTGGATTTTTAATTTTTTAATTTATTAAAATGCAGTGCAATTTAAACAGAAATAACCTGATTTTTAAAAATCGATAGATTTGGTTGTACTAATTTAGTACTAGTAAAAAACTATAACTAAAATTTGGATAATAGTTTAGTTTCCAAATACACTCAAAAACTTAATTCTCATTATTTTTAGTTGTTCCCAGTTAAATCCACTTTCTGCAAGTTCTTCTTGTGCTATCTGAAGGCTACTAGTTTCGCAGGATTTAAAATAATCAATAATTTCTTCTTGTTCATATTGATCTACTAATTCATCAATTGCATAATCTAAATTTAATTTGGTACCACTTGCAACGATTGTTTCCATCTCTTCTAGCAGTTCATCTATTTTGAGGTCTTTGGTTTTGGCGATGGTTTCTAGAGGAATTTTTTTATCTACATTTTGAATGATGAAAATCTTATTATTGTTCCTGTTTACCACTCCCTTCATTACAAACTCATCTGGCTTTTCGATTTCATTTTCTTCAACGTAAGTTGTAATTAAATCCACAAATTTTTTACCATATCTAACTGCCTTACCCTTGCTAACGCCTTGACATTTTTCCAACTCTTCTATGGTGGTAGGATATAAAGTAGCCATATCTTCTAAGCTTCTTTCTAAGAAAATAACAAATGGCGGAAGGTTTTTTTCTTTGGAAACTTTTTTGCGAAGCTCCTTCAGCATCGATACTAATTTTTCATCCAATGAATTCGAAGCTACTGGCGCTACCATTCCTTCATCATCATCCCCATCTGCGCCTTGAAACAAATTATTGAGTACAATTTTAAATGAAACTGGTTTTTTTAAAAAGGAAGTTCCTTTTTTTGTAAACTTCAGTACACCGTATTCTTCAATATCTTTTTTAATAAATCCTTCTAATATCATCTGCCTCATCAGAGAATTCCAAAAATGCTCATCCTTGCCTTTTCCAATTCCAAAGAAATCTCTTTCATCGTGACGGAACATTTTTACCTGTGGATTAGGTTTTCCAAGTAAAATATGCATCAGATAAACCATGGTAAACTGCTCATCTAATCCTTTGATTATTGTAAGCACCTGTTGTGTTTCTGTTTTTGCTTCTATTAATTCTTTAGGACTATTGCAATTGTCGCACATTTTGGTGCATTGGCCAGTATCGTACTCTTCTCCAAAATAATTTAATAAAATTTTTCGTCTGCATACCGCACTTTCAGCATAAGAAACTGTTTCATTGATCAGCTGAGCCCCTACCTCACGTTCACTTAGTGGTTTATCGCGCATCAAATGTTCAAGTTTGGCTACATCCTTGTGTGAATAGTACAGGATACACCTGCCTTCCATGCCGTCTCTACCGGCACGACCAGTTTCTTGATAATAATTTTCTATCGATTTAGGAATATTATAATGTATTACAAAGCGAACATCGGGCTTGTCAATTCCCATTCCAAAAGCGATGGTAGCTACTATTACCTGTACATCTTCATTTAAAAAAAGATCTTGACGTTCGGCTCTTAACTTGCTATCCAAACCAGCATGGTAAGCAACCGCTTTAATACCATTGGCCATCAACATATCTGCTAACTCTTCGGTAGTTTTTCGGTTGAGCGTGTAGATAATTCCACTTTTTTCTTTGTTTTGAGATATGTAACGTACAATATTAGTAACCGTTTGGTCTTTCTGTATTTTTGGAAGAATTTCGTAATACAAGTTAGACCTGTTAAAGGAAGAAATATATACCTGTGGATCTCTAAGGCCAAGGTTTCTTAAAATATCACTTTGAACTTTTGGGGTAGCCGTAGCAGTGAGTGCAATCATGGGGGCTGTTGGATTAATCATTTCCATCATTTCCCTTAATCGTCGATATTCAGGTCTAAAGTCGTGCCCCCATTCAGAAATACAATGGGCTTCATCTACTGCAAAAAATGAAATATCCAGCTCTTTAAAAAACTCAATATTTTCTAATTTAGTGAGGGTTTCTGGAGCCACATAAAGCATCTTAGTTTTACCAGAAATAAGATCGTCTTTTACAATTTTTTGTTGCCCCTTATTGAGTGTACTATTTAAAAAATGGGCTACATCATCCTTGCTGCTATAGCTTCTTACGAGGTCTACCTGATTTTTCATTAAAGCAATTAAGGGAGAAACGATGATGGCGCACCCTTCACTGATAATGGCAGGTAATTGGTAACACAAACTTTTTCCACCCCCAGTAGGCATTATTACCAATGCATCATTTCCTGCCAATAAATTTTGTATAATTTTTTCCTGAGGATCTTTAAAAGAGTTAAAACCGAAGTAACTCTGAAGTTGCGCAGTTAAATTTAAATTTTTCTCATGACTGATTGCCTTAACAGCTTTTTTATCAATAGATAATAATGGAGTTTCTTGTGCCGACTTTTGTTTTGATTTTGCTTTTACTGTAGCCATAACTTTCTTTATCCTCTGCCTAGTTTTAAATAGTTGGCAGCTTGGGACACCTCGAATTTTTTGGTAAGTAGGTTTTGCCTGTCCTGTAATTTTTAAAAGTAGACGAAGTTAATTCAATCAACTTGCATAGTCAAATTAACATCCATTACTTATTGGTTAAGTTAAGCAATTTTAATTAAAGTACAATTTCTAATTTAAAGCAGTTCTCTTTGATCCGAATAAACGATTATAGAAGCATGCAAGTTGGCAAAAAATTACCCATCTAACCCTTGGAATTAGGGCAATAAGTATATATTATCCCTTTGTGTTATGGATGATTTAAAGTAGGTTTGCTCCTTAAAATGAGTAAGCGTCCAGTGGTCAACACTTTACCTTAAATTATTTAAAAGCAAATAGATTCAATTAGGAAGTAAAAATCAGGTTCAATTATAATTTTAAAGAAAGGATTGGGGAGAATACAACTTCCACAGAAGCTTGGTAGTAATAGTATTTTTCAAAAAACCTGTAAATTTATTAAACAGATAAATAAATTATGACGAATAATAATTATATAGCGATTATGGCTGGCGGAATTGGCAGCAGGTTTTGGCCAATGAGTCGTACCGACTTTCCCAAGCAATTTCTAGACATTTTAAATACTGGCAGAACCCTTATTCAGGGAACTTTTGACAGGTTTGCTTTATTTATTCCTATTGAAAATATTTATATAGTAACGACTGAAAAATACAAACAAATCGTAATCGATCAACTTCCTGATCTGCCAGTTGAAAATATTTTATGCGAGCCTTCGAGAAAAAATACAGCACCTTGCATTGCTTATATTTCTTACAAATTACAGCAAATTAATCCTGCGGCTAATTTGATTTGTGCACCAGCCGATCATATTATTTTGGAAACTGAAAATTTTAAAATTAAGTGTGAGGAGGCACTCTACTTTACCGCAAATAACCAGGCATTGGTTACTTTGGGAATTAAGCCTACCCATCCTAATACAGGATATGGCTATATTCAATACGAGCCACAATCTATAAGTGACAATGTATTTAAGGTGAAAACTTTTACCGAAAAACCAGATAAAGAGTTAGCAAAAACTTTTATTTCTAGTGGTGACTTTTTGTGGAATGCGGGAATTTTTGTTTGGCAGATTAAAAATATTCTTCAAGCATTTGAAACATTTTTACCTGAGCTACATGAGGTTTTCGATGCTGAAAAAGATAATTTTAATACACCTGCTGAGAAAGAAGCGATTGAAAGAATCTATCCTCAATGTGTTAATATTTCCATCGATTATGGTGTAATGGAAAAAGCAAACAATGTATATATTATTCCTTCTTCTTTTGGCTGGAGTGATCTAGGAACATGGGCTAGCGCATATGATAATCTTGAAAAGGATTATTTTGAAAATGCGGTGGCTGGAAGCAATGTAATGATTATAGATGCTACTAAAAATATCATTCACGCCAATAACAAAAAATTAGTACTCGTTCAAGGCCTGGATGATTTTATTGTGGTGGACACGGAAGATGTATTACTAATATGTAAAAAGGATAAAGAACAAGCAATCAAAGAATACGTTGCAGAGGTAAAGAGGAATAAAGGAGAAAAATATCTTTAGTAAATTTTATAAAAAAAATTACTAGCATTCAATAGGGGCTCTTCTGACTATTTAAATTCAATAAAATTGACTCCTTCAATTCAAAGTAAACTTCCAAAAGTAGGCACTACTATTTTTACTCAGATGAGTTCGCTTGCTGCTCAATACAATGCGATTAATTTGGGTCAAGGATTTCCTGATTTTATGATGAGCGAGGAGTTGATGGATTTAGTAAATACGGCCATGCGACAAGGTCATAATCAATACGTTCACATGAACGGCTTGCCTATATTACGGGAACGAATAGCCGAGAAATCTGAAAAACTTTACGGCACCAAGCTAAATCCTGAAACAGACATTACCGTTACTCCTGGCGGAACCTATGCGATTTTCACTGCGCTAACAACCGTATTGCGACCTGGTGACGAAGTGATTGTATTTGAGCCTTCTTACGATAGTTATGTTCCGAACATAGAAACCAATGGAGCAATACCCATTTTAATTCCGCTCGTTTATCCTGACTATTCAATAGACTGGGATTTGGTAAAGCAAAAGCTTTCGCCGAAAACAAAAATGATCATGCTCAATTCGCCGCACAATCCGACGGGTAGTATTTTGAGTAAAAATGATATTGAACAATTGCGCACGCTAGTAAAAAATACCAATATTTTTATTTTAAGTGATGAAGTTTATGAGCATTTAATATTTGATGATAAGCAGCATGAAAGTATGTTGCGTTATCCTGATTTACTCGAAAGAAGTTTCGTATGTTTTTCATTTGGCAAAACTTATCACTGCACTGGTTGGAAAATGGGTTACTGTATAGCACCCGCTTCAATGATGAAGGAGTTTAGAAAAATCCATCAGTACAATTGTTTTTCATGCCATAGTCCGGTACAATTTGCTATAGCAGAATATTTGCAAAAGGAAGAACCGTATCTACAATTGGGAAAACAGCTACAAAAAAAACGTGATTATTTTCAACAGATGATGCAACAAACTAAATTTAAAGCCTTACCTTCATACGGAAGTTATTTTCAATTGTATAGTTATGATCAAATTACCGAGGAGAGTGAAATGGACTTTGCAATAAGGCTAACAAAAGATGCAGGCGTAGCCTCTATTCCCGCCTCAGCATTTTATGTTAATAAAGACGAAAATAAAGTATTGCGCTTTTGCTTTGCAAAAAATGAAGCAACGCTGGAAGCTGCAGTAAATCGATTGGTCGCGGCTTTGTAACTATTCTTTTCAAAATATTTTTTCGGATATTCGTTACTGTTAAACCAGAAGATTAGTAATAAGCCATAATATCAGTGAAATCATCTACCTGACTGATTTATCTCATAGAATCTAATTGCTTTTCAAAATAATTTTATCGCTTAAACAACTTAAAATGAAAAGAATTTTAGTGTCAGTGGATTTTTCCGCTACTTCAGCCAATGCTGCCGAATTTACAGCTAATCTAGCCGCTTTTTATGGAGCTGATATTTGGTTCTACCATACATTTGAAATTCCTATTGCATTGAGCGAGTTTGCTTATCCGGTAGTTGAAGTCGAAGAAATGCAAAAAGCTGCAGACCATGAAATGGAGATATTTAAAAATATCATTTTGGAAAAGCTGAAAAGAAAAATTAAAATTAATACAAAAGCCGAAATGAATGACCTTCAGTTGGGTCTCCAACAAATCTGCAATGAGTTAAACCCAGACTTGTTGGTGATGGGTATTTCAGGTAAAAATGAGCTGACACGCTTGATAGTAGGAAGCAATACCATTAAAGCAATACATAAATTAACCTATCCAGTATTAGTGGTTCCTCCAAAAGCTGAATTTATCCCCATTAGAAAAATTGGCTTTGCTTGTGATTATCGTCAGGTAGAAAAAACTACTCCAGTTTCCATAATTAAAAAATTTGTAAGTGATTTCAATGCAGAGCTGCATATAATGAATGTAGATTATCATAATAGCATAACCGATGCTGCAAAAGCAAATGAAAGCTATATAATTAATGAGTTGTTTCGTGATGTGAATGCAGAGTTTCATTCAATTGAAGCAAATGAAATTACAGAAGGCATTAATTGGTTTGTTGATAAATCAAAGCTAGATTGGTTAGTAGTAATTCCTAAAAAACATCGATTGGTAGAAAAGATTTTTGATAGAAGCCAAACCAAAGAGCTGGTTTATCATACCCATGTGCCTATTTTATGTATTCATGAATAGCGCTAACTTATATTAGATAATGAGCTAATTTTTGTGAAAGTTTGAGCAATTAGTTGGTTAATTTAAAAAGGATTATTGGTCTTAAGGGATGCAAAAAATAGGATTTATATTCACCTGCGCCGGACTGGGGTCAAATTTCGGCCTAGCTATTAACGAGGATAAATTAGTTTCAGCTTAATTTATCTCCTTTTTATTTTCTTCAAAAACTGATTTGCATTTTAATATTTAAAGGCTAATTTATCGAAAATGAAGGGGTTCTTAAATTTAAATGTAAATTTGTGTTTATAATGAATAAGATACAATACAATACAAAACAAGACCTTATGACTGCTATCTCTGAAAACAGAGATATTATAAAATCATTTGGGGTAAATAGTTTGGGTATTTTTGGATCCTTTTCAAAAGGAACTGTTGTTGAAACTAGTGATGTTGATTTATTGGTTGATTTTATTCCTGAAAAAAAGAGCTTCGATAATTTTATGGATTTATCATTCTTTTTGGAGGCCTTGTTGGGCAGAAAGGTTGAAATAGTTACTCGACAATCATTAAGTAAATATATTGGTCCACATATTTTAAATGAGGTAATTAATCTTAGCCTCTAATCTTGAATTGGTTCGTCATATTTTGACTGAAACTGCTTTCATTATCCAGCATACTGATAATAAAACTAAAGAGCAAGTTATTGATGATGAAGTACTTTGTCGCGCCGTAGTTAGAGGTATTGAAATTATTGGAGAAGCATCAAAAAAAATCGACGAAGAATTTAAATCCTCTCACATTCATATTGAATGGAAGAAAATGGCTGGTGCAAGAGATAAGTTAATACATCATTATTTTGGGATTGATTATGATATCGTATGGGATATTATAAAAAATAAAATACCCGATTTAGATCATTTTTTAAACCAGGTATTGTAGCTAGTTTATTATTAATTAAAGCTCATCGTAAACAATTAATTTCTTATTATTCAGCCCTTCTTTAAAATAAGGGTTCTTGATAGCCTGCTCTTCCAATAAGTCTACTGGACGATTTAATATATCTTGTAAGGAGAACTTAAAATCAAAGTAGTTATCTGCATAGTCCTTTAAATCTATATCCTTAAAATCAACGATTAGGTCTATGTCACTATTGGTGTTGAAATTTGGAGTTATGACCGACCCAAAGGCATACAAGCTTCTAACCTTGTGAATAGCACAAAGCGCTTTGATTTCTTTTTTGTAAGCAAAAAGCGTGTTCATATTTTTTAATCGTATTACAAACTTACTGCTTATTCAATTAAGTCAATAATTAGCTAAAAGCTAGGCGATCAGTGAAATACCCTCTGCATGTGGAAAACACCCTCTGGAATCGGTCGATTTCGGTTTCGTGAAAATGGAATCTACTACAAATCAAACCCTTAATTTTCATTAAAAAACCAGAATATTATTATCCTGGTTTTTTTAATGAAATGCATTTATGTAGTAGGCTATTAAAACTCTGCACTTTTAGGATATCTAGGAAAAGGAATAACATCTCTTATGTTTCCCATGCCGGTTACAAATTGAACCAATCTTTCAAATCCTAATCCAAAGCCTGCATGCGGACAAGAGCCAAAACGTCTGGTGTCAAGATACCAGTTTAGTTCCTCCGCCGGAATTTTCATTTCCTTCATTCTTTGTGTTAATTTATCTAGTCTTTCTTCTCTTTGAGATCCACCCACGATTTCGCCAATGCCAGGAGCTAAAATGTCCATCGCTGCTACCGTCTTTCCATCCTCATTCATACGCATGTAGAAAGACTTAATATCTTTTGGATAATTGGTTAATATAACCGGCTTTTTAAAATGTTTTTCAACCAAATATCTTTCGTGTTCACTTTGCAAGTCTGCACCCCATCCTTCTATTAGATATTGAAATTTCTTTTTCTTATTGTGATTGCTTTCTTTTAAAATCTCAATCGCTTCTGTATAAGTTAATCGCTCAAAGTTATTATTAACCACAAAATCTAACTTTTCCATCAGCGTCATTTCATTTCTTTCATTCTGCGGTTTTTGCTTCTCTTCTTCTTCCAATCGCTGAGCTAAAAACTCAATATCTTCTTTGTTGTGATCGATGGCATATTTTATTACATACTTAATAAACTCTTCTGCAAGATTCATGTTGTCTTCCAAGTCATTGAATGCCACTTCAGGTTCAATCATCCAAAACTCAGCCAAATGTCTGGTGGTATTGCTGTTCTCAGCCCGGAAAGTAGGGCCAAAAGTATAAATATCACTGAATGCCATTGCGGCCAATTCGCCTTCTAGTTGTCCACTTACCGTTAAATTGGTACTGCGCCCAAAAAAATCTTCTTTGAAATTGATTGACCCATCCTCATTTTTAGGAGCGGTTCCATCAAGAGGAAAAGTTGTTACTTTAAACATTTCTCCAGCACCTTCTGCATCACTAGCAGTAATAATTGGTGTGTGCAAGTATACAAATCCTTTGTCATTAAAAAATTTATGTACAGCAAAAGCAAGGGAATGCCTAACTCTAAAAACCGAGCCAAAAGTATTGGTCTTAAATCTTAGGTGAGCAATTTCTCTTAAAAACTCAAGACTATGTTTTTTAGGTTGAAGAGGGAATTTTTCTGCATCACTATCTCCTAGTATTTCAATTGAACTTGCTTTTAATTCTACCTTTTGCCCTTTACCCAAAGAAGCAATTACTTCACCTGACACTTTTATACAGGCGCCAGTAGTTAGACGCTTTAAAGTTGATTCATCAAAATCACCCAGACTTGCCACAACTTGTAAATTATTATTGGTACTGCCATCATTCAAGGCGATAAACTGGCTATTGCGAAAGGTACGAACCCAACCCATTACCGTAGCTTGGTAGTTGGCCGATTCATTTGAAAGTAGTTCTTTAATCCTTACTCTTTTATTAAACATATGCCTGAATTTTAGGACTGCAAAGATAACTAGCATTTTTATATTCAATAGCGGATAAAAGATTTTATAAAACGGAATGGGGGAATTATTGGAAGGTTAATCCACGACAAATGCCCTGGAGGCTGGATTCATTAAATAATTTATCGGCAATTCCAACTGCTTCGGTTGAAAATTATACTATTTAGCAATTGAGATAGCAAGACCAATCTTTCCCGTCAATGGTGGTACAAAAAAGATATTTTCGACTTTAAAACACATAGTTTTTGAGCAGTTACTAATGATTGAATTAATGAAAAAAAGCTATTGGGTACTGTTTTTTAAAAAGTAATTTAAATTTTAAAACAAAAAACTGCATTTTTTAAGAAAAACTGCGTAATATTGTCACGGAATATTGCTGATAAGGTCTTTCCTATCGATCACTTCGTCAGACGGTCACATTCCATTAACTATAATTCTCAATTACATTTTCAGATTTTAAGACTAGGTTTTTTGAAAAAAATCATTTTCACTTTTTTATGTACGACATTTCACAACTGAACGACATGGTTGTTCCTGAGTTGCAGGATATTGCAGAGCAACTTAACATTTCAAATTATAAAAAAATAGACAAGCAGGAACTTATTAATAAAATCCTGGATAACCAATCCATTATGAGTACAGAAACCAAAGGAAATCAAGACGAAAAACCCAAGCGCAAGAGAACTATAAAAGTTACTCCCGCTATTGCTAAAGAAGAGCTGGGTGAAATAGAGAGAGCTGAACCTAAACCAGCCAAAAAATTTGATACTCCCCTAGACAAAAGAAAGGCAATCAAAATAGTTGAACAAGAAACTGAAGATGAAGAAGATTTGCAACCCATAACTGATGAGCAAACAACTGTACCTGCTGCAATAGCCTCTTTATTGCAGGAGGAAGATATTCAGCAACAACAACCTGAATTGCAACAAACTGATAGTGCTCAACAGTCCTCCAATCAAAATAAGCAATACCAGCAACGCAGAGACACCCAGGTATTCAACATAGAATTTGATGGCATTATTTTAGGAGAAGGTGTTCTAGAAATGATGCCTGATGGATACGGCTTTTTAAGAAGTAGTGACTATAATTATTTATCATCTCCAGATGATGTGTATGTTTCTCCATCACAAATAAAATTATTTGGTTTAAAAACAGGAGATACAGTCTATGGTTCAGTTCGTCCTCCAAAAGATGGCGAAAAATATTTTGCTTTGTTAAAAGTAGAGACGATTAATGGTAAAAGTCCAGATGAAGTGAGAGATCGTGTTCCATTTGATTACCTCACACCTTTGTTTCCATTTGAAAAATTAAATCTTACTACTTCTTCCAGTAATTATAGTACTAGGATAATGGATTTATTTACTCCGATTGGTAAGGGCCAGCGTGGATTGATTGTTGCCCAACCAAAAACGGGTAAAACAATGTTGTTGAAAGAATTGGCGAATGCAATTGCTGAAAATCACCCCGAGTGCTATTTGATTATTGTATTGGTAGACGAAAGACCGGAAGAGGTTACCGATATGGAACGCAGTGTGAAAGCGGAGGTTATTGCTTCTACATTTGATGAGCCTGCAGAAAAGCACGTAAAGGTTTCTACTATTGCATTACAAAAAGCAAAGCGTTTAGTAGAGTGTGGTCACGATGTGGTGATATTACTCGATAGCATTACTCGTTTGGCAAGAGCTCATAATACCGTTGCTCCATCAAGTGGAAAAGTATTGAGTGGTGGTGTGGAAGCAAATGCAATGCAAAAACCAAAACAGTTTTTTGGAGCAGCTCGTAAAATAGAATTCGGCGGATCATTAACTATCATTGCTACTGCACTAGTTGATACTGGAAGTAAAATGGATGAGGTGATTTTTGAAGAATTTAAGGGTACAGGTAATATGGAATTACAGCTTGATAGAAGACTTTCTAACCGTCGTATTTACCCGGCTATCGATATTGTTGCGTCGTCTACTCGTAGAGATGATTTATTGCTAGACAAGGAAACATTCCAGAGAATGTGGGTATTGCGAAAGCATATGGCAGATATGAACCCAGAAGAGGCATTGAATACTTTATTGAAGAACATGAAGGGAACAAAAGACAATGCAGAGTTCCTAACTTCAATGAATGGATAATTAAATAAACTTATCAATATAGAAATTGTGAAAGCTGCTGAAAAATTCAGCAGCTTTTTTTGTTAGTATATTTACTTTTAATTAAAAAAATAGCAAGCGAATTCAAATTAATGGCAGTTCAAAAAATTAATATAGAGCAATTTCTTCAGCTGTCGGCTGAGTTTACATTAATTGATGTGCGAAGTCCGGGTGAATATACGCATGCACATATTCCAGGTGCATTGAGCCTTCCATTATTTACTGATGAAGAAAGGAAAGTAGTGGGCACTGCTTACAAACAACAAAGTAGAGAAATTGCTATTAAAATCGGCTTGGATTATTTTGGAATTAAAATGCGAGGGATGGTGGAGCAGGTTGAAAATATGCTGACTCAAAAAAAAAATAAGAAAGGAAATAAAGAATCATTTTCTCATAAGACAGTTTTGGTTCATTGCTGGAGAGGAGGAATGCGAAGTGCCGGAGTAGCTTGGTTATTGGATCTTTATGGATTTAAAGTATATACCTTGGGTGGAGGATACAAAATGTATCGCCAATGGGCTAGAGATCAGTTTGAAAAAAACTACGACTTCAATATAATTGGTGGTTATACAGGCACTGGCAAGACATTGCTTTTACATGAATTAAGGCGTCTTGGAAATTCAGTAATCGATTTGGAAGCACTCGCATGTCATAAGGGATCAGCATTTGGGGCATTGGGTGAAAATCCACAACCGTCTCAGGAAATGTTTGAAAATTTGCTTGCTGTAGAACTTTCTTCAATTTCTCATCCAATAAATAATCAAGATTTTAATTCTTTAACTAAGCCTAAAGTTATTTATATCGAAGACGAAAGTCAACGAATAGGACTTATAAATATTCCAA
>Ga0209550_10003490_pt1 | contig 14976 bp, 13 predicted proteins | sample LauGreSuBDMM15SN_2_FD_187567 | JGI IMG/M metagenome (GOLD analysis project Ga0209550, IMG submission 187567) | Freshwater lake microbial communities from Lake Michigan, USA - Su13.BD.MM15.SN (SPAdes) (version 5) | ecosystem: Environmental > Aquatic > Freshwater > Lake | place: Lake Michigan...
ACAGGGCAAACCCTGATTTTCCCTTAAAATTCATGTCCTTAGTCCGTAAAGCACTAGATTCAAAGACCTTTCTCTAGAGATCAAGGAGAAAATTCAGCAATCATGAGAAGTAGCCGGATTTTCAGTACACCGCGAGGGACTTGAACCCCCAACCCGCTGATTAAGAGTCAGCTGCTCTGCCAGTTGAGCTAGCGGTGCTTGGTCGTGATTGTTATTCGTATTGATTTAGTACAAGTGAACATTAGCAGTAGGTCAGGACTTAGGAAAAGCTGGGGAGGTTAAGGCCGAATCGGTTTCTTTGTCATGTCCAGATTCAAGTGCGAGCAAGCTGACCAGGACTAAAACTATGCCGACATATTGAGCGCCAACTGGTAGCCCTCGACCCAATACTGCTCCGAACAAAATGGCCACAACCGGAATGATATTGAGCGTCAGTGCGGTCTGTTTAGTCGTCAATTTTGGCGCTGCATAGTTGAACAACAAGAACGGCAAGGTCGTGCCGATGATTCCAGCTAGTACTGCCACGTAAAAGTAATTACCAACTGATTGCGGTGTTGCCAACTCAGTTTGGGTTGCAATTAACACGACTATTGAGAAGAAGGTCGCTGAAGTCATTTGGCCCAATGTCAAAGCAGTGGTGTTTATTTCAGATTTTAATCTGCGCATTAATAGACCGTAAATCGCTCCGCAAAGGCCTACGCCTAAGAATGCGATTGCGCCGATTAGTCCTGCCGAAACTGACATTCCAAGAACTGTCACAAACTGACCGGTGGTTTCTGGATTGCTCGATTGTCCGGCTATACCGACAATGATTGCCCCGGTTACTCCGACAAGTAAAGCAACGACAGACCAAAGGTTTAGCTTTTCGCGCAAGAAAAGTGCGCCACCAATTGCTAAGAAGATAACTTCGCTAGACATCAGAATTGCGCCGGTGGTTACTGTTCCGTATTGCCATCCAACGTTGCCTAATAGATATGCAAGTCCAGGTTGGATTAAACCAAAGGGGAGTGCAAGTTTCCAAGGAACTTGTTTTATTGCCGAGCGAAGTGAGGGCATGACCAAAGCTAAAGCAAAGAACAGCAACAAGCCACTGAAAAGTTCAATAACAAATACGGATACTGGATCGATAAATTCAACCGCGATGTCACCAACTGGATTTCCCAGACCCCACCCAACCATGGACAGCATCATGGCTATGAGGTATTTGTTAGTGCGCATAATGACTTAAGTATCTCGGAAAATGGGCAGTTACGTTGCGAAGTGGTTTAGTCAGCAAATATTTGCTTGGCAATAACCATGCGCATGATGTCATTTGTGCCTTCACCGATACTCATTAATGGAGCATCGCGGTATAGGCGTTCAATTTCGTATTCAGTTGAATAGCCGTAGCCACCATGAACTTGCATAGCCCGCAATGAGTTCTGGATAGCAACTTCAGAGGCAAATACTTTTGCTTGAGCGGTCTGAAGATCAACACGCTTACCTTGATCCGCTTCAGATGCTGCCCAATAGGTGAGTAGGCGAGCGGCTTGCAGATCTGTGGCCATGTCCGCGATCTTTAACTGAATCGCTTGGAATTCTGAAATGCTCTTTCCAAAAGCCATCCGAGACTTTGCATACTTAACTGACTCTTCATAAGCGCGAGCTGCAATACCAACTGAGCGAGCGGCAATGTTAAGGCGCCCGGTTTCAAGCGCTGATAAAACTTGCTGCATACCGCGACCTTCAACGCCGCCGAGGAGATTTTCAACTGGAACCCGGACTTCGTCCAGAATTACTTCGCAGGATTCAGGTCCCTTGTAGCCCATTTTTGGAATGTCTTTACCGATTGTGAATCCTGGAGTCCCAGAATCGATTAGCAGAACCGACATTCCCTTATGGCGAGGATCTGCCTTTGGGTCTGTCTTAACTAAGACGGGAAGCGGATCGGCGTGACGGGCATTTGTAATCCAAGTTTTGGATCCGCGCACAACGTAATGGTCACCATCAAGAGTCGCGGTAGTTGAGATGCCCTGCAGGTCTGTTCCAGCACCTGGTTCAGTTAGCCCCAAGCCGCTTCGGCGAACACCGGTTGCTAACTCTGGCAAGTACTTTGCTTTTTGTTCTGGAGTTCCGTGCTTTGCAATTACAAAGCAAGCCATTGAATGTGAACCTAAAATTCCAGCCACACCCATCCAGCCGCGTGAGAGTTCTTCGAAAACAATCGAGAACGTTGTCATGTCAACACCAAGGCCACCGAACTCTTCTGGAATTGTCATTCCAAAGAGGCCCATTTCTTTCATGTGCTCAACAATGGCTGTTGGGTATTCGCCAGAATGTTCCATATCGCGCGCAACTGGAATGATTTCTTTATCTACAAAGGCGCGGATAGCTTCTTGATAATCTCTTTGGTCTTGCGTCAACTGGATTGTCATTAATTGGCCTCAAGGAAATCTTTGAGTAAGGCATCAAATCTCGTGCGCTGCTCTTTGCCAGCCAAGACGTGCGAAGCATCTGGCCAAGTGATTCCAATGCAATTTGGAATCAAGTCTTCAATAACTTGGGTGTGACGCGCAGTAGTTATCGAATCCTGGAGTGCGTGCAAAACCAAAGATGGAGTTTTTATGTGTGGCAACCGTTCACGCGAGTCGTGATTGTTGCAGGCATGAACATACCGCTCGTGAGCCGCAAGATTGCCGTTTAGGTCAGGCCAGGTTCCATTGTCACCAAGTAAGCGATCACGGTTCGTGTTGTAAAACTCACCAGGGAAGGAAAACGATGCGACGAATTTTTGGAAGGCGTAGAAGCCAGATTCTTGGTGCATGGTTGTCATGCTGTCTAACTGATCAACCATGATTGGATCTGCGTAAGCCCAAGTTCCAGTCATGACAAGTGATCGACATAAATCTGGCCGAGCGTAAGCAAGTTCTTGTCCAATGCAAGCGCCCATTCCGACCATGCCAACGATGTGAACATTGGTCCACCCAAGGTGATCCATAAGTTGTGCTAAGTCATCTGCAAACAACTGCATAGTTGCTTCACGTGAGTAATCGTCAGTACTTTCCCGCATGCCGCGGTAATCAAATGTCAGAACTTCGTACGTTTCAAATAAGTAACGTGGCGCATCTTTTTGTTTACCATGACAGAAAGTTCCCCAACCGCCCATTACAACTGCCTTATCGGCTCCCGGAACACCGGAAACTTCGTAATACATTGAATGGCCATTTACTTCTAAGGTCGGCATGAAAGCTCCAGGATCGTGGGGTTGATTACTCCAAATGTATACAAAGTTGGGAATTTTGGCTCAAAAACCCAGTAACTGCGTTGCCAAATGTTCTCTTTGGACACAAAATGCACATTCTTTGGGACAAAGTTCGGTTTTCACACTAAGTTTCAGAGAAACGCTTTGTGTGGATTTGTGTCTGCACAGTCTCTATTGCGATTTAAAACCGGAAGGAGTTCCCCTGTGGATCTCGGAGTATTTATTCCAATTGGCAACAATGGTTGGCTAATCTCAACTACGTCGCCGCAATACAAGCCGTCCTACGAGCTAAACCTTGAATGTGTTCAGCGTGCAGAAAAGTATGGCTTTGAGTTCGCACTTTCAATGATTAAGCTTCGTGGCTTCGGTGGTCAGAGCGAATTCTGGGATTACAACCTAGAGTCATTCACTTTGATGGCTGCACTTGCCGCAAAGACCGAAAAGATTAAACTTTTCGCTTCAACTGCAATCCTTACTTTGCCACCAGCGATTGTTGCTCGCATGGCATCGACCATTGATTCAATCGCACCTGGTCGATTTGGTGTAAACATCGTGTCCGGTTGGGCAAAGGGTGAATACGATCAAATGGGTCTATGGCCAGGAGACGAATACTTCGGCTACCGCTACGAATACTCCGAAGAGTACGTACGCGTAATGCAGGATCTTTGGACCAAGGGCGCATCAGACTTCAAGGGTCAATTCTTCAAGATGGATGACTGCGTAATGTTGCCAAAGCCTTCGGCAAAGATTCCATTAGTTTGTGCTGGTCAGTCAGAGCGCGGCATGCGTTTCTGTGCTGAGTATGGTGACTACCAGTTCATTCTGGGCACTGGCGTAAACACACCAACTGCATTCAAGCCAGGCGCTGACCAACTACTTCGTGCTGCCAAGGAAACTGGCCGTGACATCGGTGCATACGTGCTGTTCATGGTTATCACCGATGAAACAGACGAAAAGGCTATGGCTAAGTGGAAGCATTACAACGCTGGCGCAGATGCTGGCGCATTGTCATGGATGGCTGGTCAAGCTGCTGCAGACACAACTAATGCAGACGGAACCAGTACCGCAGCAACAATCGCACTTCCAGAAGGTGCAATCAACTTCAACATGGGAACACTTGTTGGCTCATACGCCTCAGTCGCTCGCATGCTGGACGAAATTGACACAGTAAATGGAGTTAAGGGTGTCATGTTGACATTCGACGACTTCGTAACTGGCATGGACATCTTTGGAACAAAGGTTCAGCCTTTGATGAAGACCCGAGTTGGCAAGTAATACCTCTCGTTAAAAAACGAGCACCTGCGTTTGCAGGTGCTCGTTTTTTGTTTAGCTAATTCTTACTCAGGATCTGGTTGACCCAAGATCTCTTCGCGGGCTGCTAACACGTGGGCGCGCATAACGCTTGAGGCCCAGACCTCATCGCCAGCTTTCATAGCGTTAACAATTTCGCGATGATGATGCAGACTGCGTTGCAGCGCTTCAGGTGAGTAAACCTTGTAAGTCTGCATCACGATTGGCACGTGAATCAAAGTCTCAATCAACAAGCCAAGTCGAGTGGAATTCGACATCTCAATGATTTTGCCGTGAAAGATTCGATTCCGAGCGGCGAGTGCGGGCAACCGAGTTTCTGATGAAAGTTCAGTCTTGGCTAGCTCTTCCATTTCGGTACAAATATTCTCAAGGAATTCAATTTCTGCAGCCGATGCTCGTGGAGTTGCTAACTCGCAGGCATGTGATTCAAGAATTGATCGAAGATCAAAGATTTCGCGTAGGTCGTGCACATCCCATTCCGCAACTCGAGCACCGCGGTTTGGCGAAACATCAACCAGACCTTCGGCGGCTAATCGTCGTAGGGCCTCACGCACGGGTGTGCGAGAGATGCCCATGCTTACGGCGAGATCTTCTTCTACTAATCGCTCAGAGTTTGATAATTCTCCAGTAAGAATCGCAGTACGAATCTGTTCGTAAACGGTCGTTGCGATCTTTGCCATGAATTTGCTCCCGAAAGCTAGTGGCTATTTACGGGCCCAGGTTGCGAATTGTTCAACTTGGCGCCCAACTGTTTCTAGATTATTGCGCACACCTTCGTCATCAGTGGTGCCTTCTGAAGAAAACTTGGTAATCGAAGCATTAACTGTTGCGCCAAGCGGTGTCGGCCAAGCTCTAAGTGCGTGGGCAACTACTCGAATTTGTCCCAAGGTAGTGGCAGTTGCTTGCCATCCGTATGCAACTGCAATGCAGCCAACAGCCATACCGTCAAGATAAACCCGTGGGCCTTCGCGAAGGTCTTCAATGTAATCCAAAGCATTTTTGATCATGCCAGACATGCCACCGTGGTAACCAGGCGTACTGACAATCAGGCCATCTGCAGCAGCGACCGCTGCTAGAAACTTCTTGGCATTGTCGCTGCGATCTGGAGTTTCGGTGTCATAGATCGGAAACATCAAGTCGCGCCCGGTTATGTATGTGACATTTGCGCCAGCACCCTCAGCGCCACGGCCTGCAACCCGAAGTGCTTGTTCGCTGGATGAGCCTGGGCGAGTGCTGCCACCAATTGCCAAAATGTTGATTGTCATTTAATTACCAGACTTTCCAGCAGCTACCCAGCCAGCAACTTGTGCTAACTGACGACCTTGAACGAAACAAGCCTTAAGTGAATCTTCATCCGGGACCGAACCTTTACGGGATACATGTGATGCTCCGTATGGATTGCCGGAAACTTTGCTGACGTGTTCGTCGCCATAACCAAGCGGCATGATCAATGAACCCCAGTGATAAAAGTGATTGTTGATTGCCAAAGTTGTTGACTCAAGGCCGCCGTGTGCGGTCGATGCTGTTGTGAATGCAGTTCCAACAGTGTTTACCAGTGCGCCCTTGAACCAAAGTCCACCAGTGGTGTCAAGGAATGACTTCAACTGCGAAGCTGGTCCACCAAAGCGTGTTGGGCTACCTAGTGCAATGCCATCTGCCCATTCCAAGTCATCAAGAGTTGCAAGTGGTTCATTAGCCATCGCATCAAAGTGCGCTTGCCACTTAGGGTTGCTCGCAATTGCATCAGCAGGCGCAGTTTCGGCTACTTGACGTACGCGCACTTCGGCACCAACACTTGCTGCACCTTCACCAATGGCATTAGCCATTGCAGCAATGTTTCCGGTTGCGGAGTAATAAACGATTGCAATATTTGTCATGCTTTGTCCTTAGCTGGGAATTGACCGGCGCGACCCACTAATGCAGGCGCATCTTTTTCAAGTGCTGTAGATAACCATGATGCCGTATTTACGAGCGCATCGTGATTTAGGCCCGTGACGACACCTGAGCGCTCAAACATGTAGTTCAAATCCTCAGTTGCGATATTTCCAGTCGCATTTGGCGCGAACGGGCAACCACCAAAGCCACCAACGCTGCTGTCAAAGCCAACAACTCCTGCCTCGAGGCCAGCAAGGGCATTGGCATAACCATTGTTGCGGGTGTTGTGAAGGTGCAGGCGCATTGGTTCGGTTGCAAATCGTTCGCGCACCGCTGCAGCCAAGGCACGGACCTGCCAAGGCACACCAACGCCGATGGTGTCAGCCAATCCAACTTCCGCAAGATGCAGTCCAACCATGCCATCAAGAACTCGAGCAACTTGGTCAGTTGAAACTTCGCCAGCAAATGGGCAACCAAATGCAACCGCAACGGTCATAGTTAGCGGAATATTTTCTTCCTTACAAACATCGGAAACTTCTTTAGCTAGAACTAGCATTTCGGCGACAGTGACATTTTGATTTGCCATGCTCATTTCGTCAGTGCCCGGAATAACCAAATGAACTTCATCTACATTGCTGTCGAGCGCTCGATCTAGGCCCTTGCGATTTAGGATCAGACCCGAGTAGGAAACCCCGTTATCGCGCGGCAGGCCAGCCATAACTTCTTCGGCGTTTGCCATCTGAGGCACTCGAGTTGGGTGCACAAATGCCACAGCTTCAATTCGCTTGGTTCCGGCATTGCCGAGTTGAGTGATCAAATTGATTCTTTGCTCGACCGAAAGTGGAATTTTCTCGTTCTGAAGTCCATCTCGAGGGGATACTTCAATGATGGAAATATCGTTGCGAGGGGTGGGTATTGTGGCGGTCATAGGGCTATTCTCGTACGAGATCGTATACAAGTCCACCTGAATTTGGATATGAATCCCTAGATTTATCGGGTTTTTTAGAATTTTGGTAGCGAATAGGTTAAATTTTGTATACAAATAGAGCAGCCGATCGTAAAGGATGAACCGTGACTGGACCACTAAGTGACCTACGACTTGTTGAACTAGGTCAATTACTTGCCGGCCCATACTGTGGCCAGCTAATGGGAGATTACGGCGCGGAAGTTATCAAAATTGAAGACCCAAAGCGTGGCGATCCGCTGCGTGATTGGGGTCAAGAGAAAGCTCACGGCAAGTCACTCTGGTGGCCAATTGCTGCCCGCAACAAGAAATGTGTAACTGCGGATCTGCGCACCCCTGAAGGTCAACAGATCGTCAAAGAACTTGTCGAACAGTCCGACATGCTTTTGGAAAATTTCCGACCAGGAACACTTGAGCGTTGGGGTCTTGGATATGACGTATTGTCCAAAATTAATCCAGGCCTGATTCTGATTCGCGTAAGTGGCTATGGACAAACCGGACCTTATGCACCGCGACCAGGTTATGCCTCAGTTGGTGAAGCGATGGGCGGCCTTCGTTATGTAATTGGTGAACCTGATCGCATGCCAGCTCGCGCTGGAATTTCACTTGGTGATTCGCTGGCTGCAACGTTTGCAACCCTTGGCGCATTGGCCGCGCTTCACTCCAAAGAAAAGACTGGCAAGGGCCAAGTCATCGATGCTTCGATTTATGAATCAGTAATGGCTTACATGGAATCCTTGATTCCAGAATGGGCGATTGGTGGATACCAGCGCGAACGTACCGGTTCAGTGCTGCCAAAAATTACGCCGAGTAACGTCTACCCAACTAAGTCCGGCGAAATGCTTTTGATCGCCGCCAACATGGACACGGTATTTAAGCGCCTTGCTCATGCCATGGGAAAACCAGAATTATCTGATGATCCAAAGTATGCAACGCACATCGCACGTGGTGACAACACCGCAGAATTAGATGCCATGATTGCCGACTGGAGTCGGACTTGGGAAATGAAAGATTTGATCAACCACTTGATCGAAGAGGAAGTTCCGCATGGTTTGGTCTATACGGCCAAGGACATGATTGCCGATCCTCACATTCAAGCGCGTGAGTCGATTATCAACGTTGATGTTCCAGGTGTTGGCGAATTCCCAATGCAGAACATATTCCCGTTCTTCTCAGATACCAAGCCATCAATTCGCTGGAGTGGTCCGGCGCATGGCGAACACACTGACGAAGTGTATGGAGATCTGCTTGGTTATGACGCAGCGAAGTTAGCTGACTTGCGATCCCGAGGGATCATCAAGTAACTAACTGGGCTTGGACTTAGTTGTACATCCAAGAATAGATTTCTGGACGACGGTCGTTCCAAACTGGCCAATCTTTGCGAGCCTGAGCCAGTAGTGACATGTCAAGTTCGGCGTGGATGATCTCGGGATAGTTATGTCCACCTGCTTCTGCAAGCACTTCACCAGTTGGCGCAATGACACAAGAACGTCCGAAGAAGTCATGAGTTTTTCCGCCACAGGTTTCCTCGCCAGAGCGATTTGAAGCAATTACAAAAACACCCATCTCCATAGCGCGAAGACGTAAGTCATTTATGAATAAAGATTCGCGCCAGCCCAACGAAGAAACTGCAAGTAAAACTACGTCGGCGCCCATAGCTCGGTTAGCCATCCATGGCTCAGAGAATGCGCGGTCATAGCAAATCAATGCGCCACAAGAAACACCATCGATATCAAAATTCATTGGTCCAGGTCCAGCAGTGCAGTACTCATCTTCATGCACATCCAAAGTCGGCATGTGAACTGATGGAGCAGTAAGTTTTCTAAATGCCGGAAAGGTTTTTCCATCATGAGTTTTGCCTTGCACAACTTCACCGTTGCGATTAAGAATCACTAGTGAGTTGTAACGAACATCGTTATCTAATTCATACATGCCAAAACCAAGTGCCGTGTTGTGATCTTTAGCAAACTTTGCAAATGCTGCAGTGGACGCGCCACCAACGACTGGCTCGGCCCAGTCGCGATACTTTGGGCTCTTATCGCCGGCCGCGAAGTACGGAGTGGTTGCCAGTTCTGGCAAGAGGATTAAGTCTGGATTGGTGCTGGCAGCATGCTCCGAGAGCTCGAGCAACATTGCCACATTCTCAGAAACATCTTGGGTGCAGTTGCCACTCTGAACTACTGATACCTTCACGGATCCTCCTGATTTGGAATATATGGTTAAACTAATGGAAATTTTTTCACTTAGTATACAAAATCTAAATAATGGGTCTTTCTTGCTGGTAGTAGCCAACCGGGTAAATAGGCTGACTTGATCGCAAAAGTGCCGAAAACGGGCAATAAGTCCGATTTAATTGGGCTTTTGGCAAAATCCTGTTATCTGAACGTTGTATACAAAGTTCACCAAATGCCCCACGTTATGGGCATTTTTACCCCAGACTTACTTTCATCGGAAGTGGATTTTTGGGATGATCTAATCCGAGGGGAATAGGGAGATTACGTGTCGCAGACCGTTTCATTACGTCGGTTAAGTATTCGTCGTAAAAGCAGCAAGGACAACACCAGTGCTGCCGTATCAACAAGCTACCGAATTCAGGCTTATGCGATTTTGGTTGCGTGGTTGGTGCTTTTCGTTGTGTTTAGTTTGTTGTTACCTGAAGTTTTCCCAACTTGGCAAAACGTAACGTCAATCGCAAACCAAAAAGCTGCAACGGTTTTACTGACTCTTGGTTTAGTTTTTGCGCTGTCGGCTGGTGAATTTGATCTTTCAATTGGTGGCGCGGTTTCACTAGGTGCGGCAATTCCCGCGTGGCTCGCTACCAAGCACGGCATGTCGCTGCCAGTTGCGATTTTAATTGCGTTGGTTTTTGCAGCGTTGTTTGGATTTATCAACGGCCTGCTGAGTGTTAAGGGAAAAATTCCATCATTAGTTGTCACACTTGGTACCGGAACTGCACTTGGTGGAATCGTAAGCGGCATTGCGGGAAACACCACGCTTAGTGTGCAGACCTTTTCCTTCGTAGCACTTGTTAAAACCAGAATTTTCGGTTTCTACGCAGCGTTCTGGTTCATGCTAATTTTGGCTTTCATCGCTTGGTATGTATTGGAACACACCCCAGTTGGGCGCCAACTTTATTTCGTTGGGCAAGGTCGCGAAGTTGCTCGCTTGGCCGGTATTCGCACCAACGCATATCGCTACTATTCATTAATTCTTTGTTCTACCTTGGCCGCCCTCGCTGGGGCCATGGTTCTTACGACTGGTGGTGCGGCGCAATCAAGCATCGGTAAGTCATATGTGTTGCCGGCGTTCGCGGCAGCATTCCTTGGTTCAACTGCAATCAGGCCCGGGCGTTTCAACGTCTGGGGCACGGTTGTAGCTGTATATTTCCTCGAAACTGGAATCACGGGCCTACAGCTCAAGGGTTTCGAGGTTTGGATTACAGATGTGTTCTACGGACTCGCGCTTGTTATTGGCGTGCTCGTAGCCACGGTGGCATCCAACCTTCGGTCGCGGTCGAGTGACTGAATCAAAACAACGGGAAAGGTACGTCTAATGCAAGCACAAAAGAAAAAGCGTTTCGGCTTCATAGCCGCCGCACTTGCTGCTGGACTAGTTTTGAGCGGTTGCTCGAGCTCGTCCGAAGAAGAAGTAGCACCTACCGAAAGTGCAACCGCACCGGCGGAAGTAGATGGTTTGGCAACAGCACAGGCAGCATATGATGCCGCACTTGCTGCATCCCTAACATTTGCCTACCCAGGCGATGCGTTTGATGCTTCGGCTGCATCTGGCAAGAAGGTTGCAATGATTTCGATCAACGACCAGATTCCAGTATTGAAGCAGTGGACCGACACAATCAAGGCTGGCCTTGAGTCACAGGGCGTTGTTGTCACACAGACAAGCGATGCTGGTGGCGTAATTGATCCACTACCTAAGTTCTTTGCTCAGGCTGTTACTGACAAAGTTGACTTGATCATCACAAACGCAGTTCCAGCAGCTCTTATTCCGCTAGCTGACTTGGGTGACATTCCAGTAATGACAACCAATCAGACTGCTGCCCCTGGTGTTGCAGTAGCTGACGGTATTGCTGCTGATCCATCATTCGATTACACAATCGCTGCCAGCCTGATGGCTGACTGGTTCTGTGTAACTGGTGCTGGCGCTGGTAACGCTGTTGTTTGGGGTTCTGAAGGCCAAGCCTCCAGCCCAATCATGATCGACACAATCAAGGCACGTGTTGCTGAGAATTGTGCAGATGCCAAGGTTGATTACCAGGATGCACCACTTGCAACTTGGTTCGATGGCACTCTAGATGGCGTTGCAAAGAACGCTGTTACAGCAGATCCAACAATCACGCACTTGATGCCAATCTACGACGGTATGTCCTTCGCCACTGGCGCTGGTCTTGCCGCTGCAGGCTCCGCTGCGATTCAGTCGTCATTCAACATGACACCTGACGTTGCAAAGGGTATTGGAACAAGTTCAGTCAAGATGGACGTTGGTTGTCCAAATGACTGGTTCTCATACGCAACAGTTGACGCAGGCCTACGTCTGCTAACTGGTAATGCAGTTCCAGATAACTACGGAATCACCTGCAAGGTATTCGATGAATCCAACATTGGTTCAATCGATGCCTCAGTAGAAAATTCCATGAACTGGTACGGCATTGACTTTGCAGCAGAATTCGCAAAGTACTGGACCGCTAGCTAGTAATTAGTTGTGACTGGTTGAAGTCAGAAATGGCTTCAACCAGTCACACTCTTCTTTAATACCGCAAGTAAAATTTTTTAGAAATAGTTCATAGCAAAAGTTTCCAAGGAGATAAAAGTGACTGAAGACAGTGGCGTAGGCCCGGTACTTGAGTTCACAAATCTATCCAAAACTTTTGGACCTACTAAAGCGCTTTCAAATGTTGATTTTGATGTCCGCCCAGGTGAAATTCATGGCCTTGTAGGCCGTAACGGTTCCGGTAAGTCAACGCTTATCAAAGTTCTCAGCGGTTTCCACGATCCGGATCGTGGCACCAAGTTAAAACTTCGTGGCGAAAATATTGAACTTCCACTTCGTGGCAGTGATGCTGCGCAACTTGGCATGGTATTCGTACACCAAGATTTAGGTTTAGTTCCAGCCTTTAGTATTTTAGAAAACTTACGTTTGGGAACTTGGCGACGTCGCGGCCTTTCCAAAATTCCGTGGGCAGACGAAAAAAGCGCTGTGGCATATCAACTTTCCCAGTTTGGTTTGAAGTGGGATCCACTAACCCCAGTTGGTGCGCTACCTCCAGTTGACCGTGCAATCGTTGCCATCGCGCGTGCGATTCGAGAAATCGCTACGAACCCAGAAGGCCACGTACTTGTTCTTGACGAGCCAACTGCGTACCTTCCAAGTGAATCCGTAGACAAACTCTTTGACGCCGTAAAGAAAGTCACGCGACAGGGAACTGGTGTCGTCTTCATCAGTCACCGTACTGATGAAATTTTGAATTTAACTGACCGAATTTCGGTTTTGCGAGATGGCCGTAAAGTTGCCACGGTTAATACCAAGGAAACCAAAGAATCTGATCTTGTCGCCATGATTTTGGGTCAATCTTTAAATGCGTTTTACCCAGATCATGTGCCAACTCCGTCAAAGGAAATTGTGCTGCAAACCAAGAACATGGCAGCGGGATCAATTCCAAAGTTAAACATCACACTTCGACGTGGTGAAGTCCTTGGAATGACCGGTCTCATGGGCGCAGGTCATGACCAAGTGCCTTATGCACTGTTTGGTGCGCTAGAACATACCGATGGCACAATCACCATCAAGAACAAGAAGTTTGAAAAAGAAGATTTGAATCCTCGCAAGGCCGTTAATGCAGGTGTTGCTTTGCTGCCGGGCGATCGAACTGGAGCCAGTGGCGTATTGCTAGCAACTCTTACTGACAACGTTGGTATGCCAGTGCTCAGCAAGTACTTCACTGCTGGGCGGCTTCGTCGCAACAAGTTAAAGAAAGACGTTGGAGAGTTACTACGTCGATTTGATGTAAACCCACCAGTGCCAGGAATTGAACTTCGCAAACTTTCGGGTGGAAACCAACAAAAGGCACTGCTTGCAAAGTGGATTCAGATCAAGCCAGACATACTTCTATTGCACGAACCAACGCAAGGTGTTGACGTCGGTAGCAAGGCTGCGATCTTTGGAAAAATTGCCGATGCTGCCCGTGGTGGATCTGGCGTAATTGTGGCCTCTGCCGAACATGAAGACTTAGCCAATATTTGTAACCGAGTACTTATTTTCGCTGACGGTAAAGTCGTTGCCGAATTGACTGGACGAGAGCTAACTCCAGAAAAGATCGTTGAATTAAGTTACTTGGGAACTCGCAAGGGTGGCGGCATCAAGCGCGGCTTCGTCTGGCGTCCTCACATGAATGGACTTAAGGGCCCGTACCTACACGTAACTCGAAACTACACCTGGTCGCCGCACAAGATTGGCTACAAGACTGAAGTTGAATGGCCAACTCCAGCGCCACCTAAGGTGCAGTACGAGAAGCAACCTTCAACTTTTGTTTGGTCTCCGCACTCGGTTGGATTCGTTAAGCGTGAATACCGCTGGTTCCCACATACAATCGGCGTGCAGAACACTCCAATGCCTTACCCAGGCCCACGCCGAGTCAAGGTCGAACGCGAATTCACGCTTGTTCCAACTGGTAAACTAAGTTCCTTCTTCGTTTGGCGTCCGCACTATGTTGGCAACAACGAACCGGTTTACTTGGGTCCAAAGGATGCTGACAAGTGGAAGACTGAGCTGGCTGCTTCGCTTGCAGCCATGGTTGCCCGCGGCGAAATCACTTCGGTTGTTGCAGACAAGATGGCAAAAGCAGCTGGCGTAACCGTTGGTCAGGCTCAAGACTTACTCGTCACGATCGAGCTAGATGTTCGCACCCGCAATAAAGGTAATTTGTCAGACATTGATCGCTTAAAGTTTGCGCTATTGAATCTTGATCAAAACCTGGTTGACGTAAATGGAGTTCGAATCACTGATGTGAGTTTGCAGGCTAACGAATCTTAAGCTTTAAACCCTTTGCAAGACTTTTAAACTTGCCATAACTGATTGCGCCCAGTGACTAGCGTCAAATTCTTTGATTTGCTCCTTAAGTTGCACTGACATTTCTTCGCGTTTATTTGAATCCAATTTTTCGGCTACATCCAAAGCCCTAACGATGCTCACATCGTCAGCATCAGTCAATACACAGAAATTTCCGAGTTCAGCCATAGCGCCGACATTTGCGGTGCTTATGATTACGCCATTTCGAGTGTTTAATATCGCGCCTTCTTTGACCACCAGATTTAATCCATCGGCCACCGAGCACACAATCAAGTAGTCGTAGCGAGTGAGTGCCTGAATTGCCAGGTCATAGTCATTGCCAACATGCAGTCGGATTGGGGTGTAACCAAGTGAACCCAGTTGTGCGTTGCAAACCTCGACACAATCAGCGATTTCGGCAAGTAAATCTTGGTACTGCGGCCATTGCTGTCGCGAAGGAACAATTAACAAGTCCAAGAATTTCCGTGCTCGCGACTCATTCAATCGCGCTATTTCAGTAAAGGCG
>Ga0209550_10003493_pt1 | contig 14973 bp, 8 predicted proteins | sample LauGreSuBDMM15SN_2_FD_187567 | JGI IMG/M metagenome (GOLD analysis project Ga0209550, IMG submission 187567) | Freshwater lake microbial communities from Lake Michigan, USA - Su13.BD.MM15.SN (SPAdes) (version 5) | ecosystem: Environmental > Aquatic > Freshwater > Lake | place: Lake Michigan, USA...
ACGAGCATGAGCACGAGCATCAGCATGAGCATGAGCACGATTGCTAGAACGATGAAATCCGGCTCGTTCTCTGTCTCGTAATCGTTCTCGTTCACTGCCTCCCATGCTGATTTCCGAGATTTTTTATTCCATCCAAGGCGAGGGCGAGCTGACCGGCGTGCCGTCGGTCTTCGTACGCTCGAGCGGGTGTAATCTGCGGTGCGCGTGGTGCGATACGCCCTACGCGTCGTGGAATCCCGAGGGCGACCTGCGCACGGTGCCGCAGATTCTCGCGGAAGTGCAAAAGCACCAAGCGGCGCGGCATGTGGTGCTCACTGGAGGCGAGCCGATGGTGGCGAAAGATATTCGATTGCTCGCCAAAGAAATCAAAACGCTCGGGCATCATATTACCATCGAGACGGCGGCGACGGTGGCGCCGCAGGGGATTGCGTGCGACCTGGCCTCGTTGTCGCCAAAGTTGCTCAATTCCGCACCGGACGCGCAGGAGCACGGCGCGTGGCGAAAAAAACACGAGGCCACGCGGTGGCAGCCGGACGTCGTGCGCGCATGGGTCGACCAGTATCCCTATCAATTCAAGTTCGTGGTTTCGCGACCGGAGGATATTGAGGAATTGGAGCACATGCTCGCCGCGCTGCACCGCGAGATTCCCCGCCACAAGGTGCTGCTGATGCCCGAAGCGACGACGCTGGAAAAAATGCGTGGGCGCGCGGGTTGGCTCGGAGAATTGTGCAAGGCGCGCGGCTACCGCTATGCGCACCGGCTGCACATCGAACTCTACGGCAACAAGCGCGGGACCTGAGCGACCGTTTCACCGTTCAATGAATCTCCCCTCGCCTACCGGGCCCGATCCGCTGCGGACACTTTCCCATGAACTGCACGCGCTGGCAGCGCAGTTTCGCGAACGAAAAGTCACGCTGCGGGAAGTCATGACCACGCTGGGTGGACGCGCCTCGGGGTTGATGATTGTCATTCTGGCACTGCCGTTTTGTTCGCCGATTTCGATCCCGGGATTGTCGGTGCCGTTTGGCGCGGTGATTCTGATGCTCGGCGCGTGTTTCGTGATCGGACGGCCGCCGTGGCTGCCGCCTCGGTTGCTGGCGGTGGAACTACCGCCGAAATTTTTTCGCGCCGTGCTGGAAGGCGCGAGCACGTTCATCGGCTGGATCGAGCGGCGGCTGCATCCGCGGTGGGCGTGGATTACCGGCACGACGGCGCTCATACGGCTGCACGGCCTGCTCGTCTGCGCGGGCGCCGGATTATTGCTGCTCCCGGTGGGCGGGATTCCGTTTACGAACACGCTCCCGGCGCTCGTCGTGGTGATCGGCACGCTCGGCATGATGGAGCGTGATGGCGCGGCGGTGGCGACGGCGTATGGTTTGCTGCTCGCGACGCTGGCTTATTTTGCCGTGTTTGCGGGCGCAGCGATTGAGTTGTTCGACAAACTCAAGCAGTGGATGGCGGGCTGACGGTGCCTGGAAGGGCGGGACCGAACCTCGCGTTGCTCACACGCGTTGCTCACCGCGGGCGCGGCCCACGCAGCGATCGTCAGGCGCGGGGCGGCGAACGAACGCGCGCCGCCACTCATCGCGAAGCTGCCGGGCCACGAACGCAGAATGGGGAGGGCGCGCGGGGCCTCCTCGCAGCGATCGCGGTGTTGCCGATTACGCGGCAACCACCGGCGGCACGGGCAGCCGCTTCGCCCGGACGACCGGGCAGTGGTGCGCGGTGAGATTAGTTTCGACCGGGCGTGCAATCCGTGGCCGGAGGTGTTTCAAACTGCGCTCACTCCGCCCCTCCCCGCGTTCGCCCGCCATGAACCCAAGCACGATCTCCCGCCGCCGCTTTGCCGCTACGCTCACCACCGGAGCCGCCGCCCTCGCCCTCCGGACGCGCGCCGCGGATCCGACCGGACCGATCGCGAGCATTGAAAAAGTGACGCTGCGGCGCGGCCGTGATGGCAGCGGGCCGACGTGGTTTCACCCGCGGGCGTGCATCGTTCCCGGCCGCAACGGCGCTCGCGACACCGTGCTCATGACGCTGCAGACGATCGCGGGCTCGGACTATTTTGGTCCCGTCAACGCAATGACCTCGCCCGATCTCGGCCGCACGTGGACCGAGCCGCAGCCCGTGCCGGCGCTGGGCCGTGTCCCGCTCGCTGGCGGGGTCGAGGAGGGCGTGTGCGATGTCGTGCCCGAATGGCACGAGCGGACGCGCACCGTGTTGGCGCTCGGGCACACGGTAAACTACCGCGGTCCTAAGTTTTCCTCCGATCAACCGCCCCGCTGGCCAATCTACGCCGTCTGGCGCGATGGAAAATGGGGCCCGCGCCGTAAACTGGAGTGGACCGATCCACGGGGAGCGCGGATCTACTCCAATGGCTGCGGCCAACGCGTCGTGCTCCCGAACGGCGACCTCCTGATCTCGCTGACGTACGGCGCGACCAAGGAGCAACCGCGCTCCGTCACGAGCGTGATCTGCGCCTTCGATGGTGAGACCCTGACCATCAAACGCAGCGGCAGCGAAATTACCCACGACAAAGGCCGCGGCCTCCTCGAACCGTCGCTCACCGCGTGGTGCCATCGTTTCTACCTCACGCTCCGCGCTGAGGACGACCGCGGCTACGTCTGCACGAGCGAGGACGGCCTCGCATGGTCGCCGAAACAGATGTGGGCCTGGGACGACGGGGAACCGCTCACGCTCTCGACGACGCAGCAGCATTGGCTCACTCATTCCGACGCCCTCTGGCTCGTCTACACGCGCAAAGACGCGAGCAACGTGAATGTCGTCCGCTGGCGCGCGCCGCTCTGGATGGCACAGGTCGATCCGCGCACGCTGCGGCTCCTCCGCGCCAGCGAGCGCGTCGTGCTGCCGCTGGTCGGCGACGGCATCAAGGACCCGAACCGTGTCGCCATCATGGGCAATTTTCACCCGCTCAATGTCACGCCCGACGAGTCATGGGTGACCGTCGGCGAATGGCAGCCGAAGAACGGCATCCACGGCGATCTGCTCCTCGCCCGTATCCGCTGGACGACACCCAACAGCCTGATCGCGACCCGCTGATTTTTCCGTCATGAAAACTCGTTTGACCATCGCCATCCTCACCGCGCTCGCACCCTTCCTCGCCCTCGGCACGTTTGCCGCCACGCCCATGCCCATCCCCGCACCCAACGCCGCCGACGGGATGTTTGCCGAGTATTTTCGCGTCGAGACGGAGCGTCTCGCGACCTCTTCGCTCGCCGCTGTGAAGACGCTCCCCGACTGGACCGACCGTCGCGCGCAGTATCGCGAAGAACTTTTCGAAATGCTCGGTCTGTCGCCCCGCCCCGCGAAGACCGACCTCAAACCCACCCTCACCGGACGGGTCGAACACGCGGAGTTCTTTGTCGAAAAACTACATTTTCAATCACTGCCCGGCCTCTATGTGACCGCCAATCTCTATGTCCCGAAAAACCTGAAGGGCCGCGCGCCCGCCATCCTCTACGGCTGCGGCCACGCGCTTGTGAAAGACGGCCCAGCGAGCCTCGGAAACAAAACCGGCTACCAGCACCATGGCGCCTGGTTCGCACGTCACGGCTACGTCTGCCTCGCCATCGACACCATTCAACTGGGCGAACTTGAGGGTGTGCATCACGGCACGCGACGCTTCGGTCAGTTTTGGTGGAACTCCCGCGGCTACACGCCCGCTGGTGTGGAGGCGTGGAACGGCATCCGCGCACTCGACTACCTCCAGTCCCGCCCCGAGGTCGACCCCGAGAAGATCGGCATGACCGGTCGCTCCGGGGGCGGCGCCTACACGTGGTATACCGCCGCACTCGACGACCGCATCAAGGTCGCCGTGCCCGTCGCCGGCATCACCGATCTCCACAACCACGTGATCGACGGCACCGTCAAAGGCCACTGCGACTGTATGTTCATGGTGAATACGTATCGCTGGGACTACGCGAAGCTCGCCGCCCTCCTCGCCCCGCGCCCGCTCCTCCTCGCCAACTCCGACAAAGACACGATCTTCCCCCTCGACGGCGTGCTCCGCGTCCACGGCGAACTCGCGCGCCTCTACGCGCTGCATCACGCCTCCGACAAGCTCGGCCTGCTCATTACCGAAGGTCCGCACAAGGACACGCAGGACCTGCAAGTGCCGGCCTTCCGCTGGTTCAACCGCTGGCTCAAGGGCGGGCCCGAGACACTCATCACCGTCGCCGCCGAAAAACTCTTCGATCCGAAACAGCTCCGCGTCTTCCCCGTGGGCGCCCACCCCGCCGACGAACGCACGACCACCATCCACGAGTCCTTCGTGGCCATGGCCACACCCGCGCTGCCCGTCGACACCGCCGCGTGGGCGCAGCAACGCACCGCGTGGATGCAGGCGCTGCGAGAAAAATCCTTCCGCGGCTGGCCGGCCGCCGAGGAACCGCTCGCGCTCGCCCGTCGCGACGGCGCGGGCGACGTCGAGACGTGGGACTTTATCACGCAAGGGCCGATCCGCCTGCCATTCACCGTGCAACGCCCCGCCAACCGCGCGCCGGTGAAACGTGTCGTGCTGTATGTCCTCGACCGCGACAAACCCACGCCGGTCCCTCCTGCCCCCACGGGCGACACCGCGATCGTGCATTTCTTCCCGCGCGGTCTCGGCCCGACCGCCTCGTCGCTCGCCGCCGCCGACCAAAACGAAGTGCGCCGTCGCTACCAACTCCTCGGCCAAACCATGGACGGCATGCGCGTGTGGGATATCCGCCGGGCCGTCGCCGCACTGCGCACGCATCCGCTTTTTGGCGACACGGCGATCCAGCTCGTTGGCACGCGCGATCAGGCCATCAACGCCCTCTACGCCTCGCTCTTCATCGACGGCCTTGCCTCGGTCGAGTTGATCGCCCCGCCCGCGTCCCACATGGCCGGCCCCGATTATCTCAACGTGCTCCGTTTCCTCGATGTGCCCCAGGCCGCCGCGCTGGCCGCCGAACGACAGCCCGTAAAATGGACCCAGAGCAATCGCGAGGCTTGGTCGTGGACGACACAGGTCGCACAAAAACTCGGATGGGCACCGGACCGGTTGCAGTGGTGAGCTCCGGCCACGGGAGCGGACCCCGCGAGGGATCGTGAATGTTTCCTACCGCGCGGTTGCCACGGGCGGCCACCATGGTCAACAAATACGATCATGACCCTTTTTCTCCGCCTGCTCCTCCTGCTCGGATTAGTGACGAGTGCGACCGCGGCGGAACCGTGGCGCGTGATGTCGTTCAACGTCCGCTACGCCACCGCGGCGGACGGCGACAATGCCTGGACGAAACGCACCGAGCTTTTTTTCGCGACCATCGCCGCCTACGCGCCCGACCTCATCGGGTTTCAAGAAGTCGTCGCCGTTCAACACGACGCGCTCACTGCCCGCCTGACCGACTACGCGTTCAGCGGCGTCGCTCGCGACGATGGCCAGCGCAAGGGCGAGTGGTCGTGTATCGGCTACCGCAAGGCCCGGTTTACCGCGGTCGCCGAGGGAAATTTTTGGCTTTCCGAAACGCCGGAGGTGATCGGCAGCAAATCCTGGGACGCGGCGCTCACGCGCATCTGCAGCTGGGTGCGCCTGCGCGAAACGGCCACCGGCAAAGAGTTCCTTTTCGCCAACACCCACTTCGACCACCGGGGCGTCGTTGCACGCCAGGAAGCCAGCCGCGTCATCTCCACCCGCCTCCCGCAAATCGCGGCTAAGCTGCCTGCGCTCCTCACCGGCGACCTCAATATCAACGAGGACAATCCCGCCTACGCCGTCCTCGTGAAGCCCGCGACCCCGGGCGCGATCCGGTGGATCGACTCCTTTCGCGAAGTGCACCCGACCCGCGGCCCTGAAGAAGCGAGCTTCAATGGTTTCAAAGGCACCACGAAAGGTTCGCGCATCGATTTTATTTTTCACACCACCGATTTCGTGGCGACCGAAAGCACCATCGATCGCACCGCGCGCGACGGGCGCTACCCTTCCGATCATTATCCCGTCACCGCCGTGCTGCGGTGGAAATAAGGCGGATCCGCACAGTGCGCCGCCTCGTTGCAGCGTCTGCTGTGCTTTGAGCGTTGCCTGATACCAACGGCCCGTATGTTTCAAACTTTGCCATTGTAGGGCGGGCAGCCCGGCCACCGGCCGGGCCTACAGCGGGCAACCCGGCCTAAAGTCTAGAAACCAAAGGAAGTTGGTATCAGCAGCCTCCAAGCCGCCGCAGACTTCACTCAGGTTGCCGTGGGTAGGAGCTCGCTTGCGAGCGATTTGAGGCTGCGGAGCGCGGCCGATTTGAGGCAGCGGCGTTCATGCCCGTCATATCGCCCGCAAGCGGGCTCCTACCTCATACCAACGGCCCGTATGTTTCAGACTTTGCCATTGATCGGCCCGCCCGTTGGGCGGGCAACCCGGCCTACAGTCTAGAAACCAAAGGACGTTGGTATGAGTTAGTAGCCGCGAGCGTGCGCGCGCCCCTCCAATTTCACCCTCTTGTTTGCCATCGCGCTCCTACGAATGAACCCAGCGGGTTGGTCATGGCGAGCCCGGCTCGGCGGGCGTGGCGATCCCGCTGAAATTCTAGATAAATTGCCACGTCGCTTTACTCCTCGCCACGACACACAGGCTTCATTGTCCCTTCCACTCAACCGCTCGGTGGTGGTACCAGCTCTCGCGATGGCAAGACGTGGAGTCTGCAGTTAACGGGGTGGAGCACTTTCACGCGGGAGCATGAAATTTCCAGGGTCGTCTCGCCTCCAGCCTCCGAAAGCTTGCACGTGTCATAATTGGCCCTCAAAAAAACCGGTCCACCTGACACTACCAACCAAACAGGCTCTCCATATTGGAGATGCTGCCAACCTCTATGACGACCACACCCACCCGCTCGCTCGGCGCCCTGCTCTGCCTCCTGACCGCGCTCACCACGGCGCCACTCCAAGCCCAGACCGCGCCCGCTCCCTCCCCTGCCACCGCCGAGAAAAAAAACGCCAAAGAAGACGTCCTGAAACTCGAGGCCTTCTCCGTCACCGGCACCAATATCAAGCGCCTCGATCAGGAAAAGGTCCTCCCCGTCACCGTTTTCAACATCGAGCAGATCGAGATCCGCAATGCCCTCACGCCCGTTGAGATGCTCACCGCCCTCCCGCAGGTGACGAACATCCCGCTCAACGAATCCCAAAACGGCGGCGCCAACTCCCGCGGCGACAATGCCAACGTCAACCTCCGCGGTATCGGCGCGGGCAACACGCTCGTCCTCCTCAACGGCCGCCGGCTCGCCCCGCACCCCGTCACCTCCAACGACGGCGGCGTCCCCGCCTTCTACGCCAACGTCAACCAGCTCCCCACCCAGGGCATTGAGCGCATCGACATCCTCCGCGACGGCGCCTCCGCCATCTACGGTTCCGATGCCGTCGCCGGCGTCATCAACTACATTTCCCGTCGCGATCTCCGCGGCACCGAGCTGCGCTATCGCTGGGGCGTCCCGGAACACGGTGACGGGCGCAACCTCCAGGCGACTCTGACCTCCGGCCGCGAATTCGCCGGCGGCAAAGGCCGTTGGCTCTCCACGTTCGATTTTCTCCAGCGCGATGCGATCCCCTACAGCAGCCGCTCCTACACCCGCAGCGGCGATCACACCGCCCAAGCTCCCGCCGGCTTCAACGCCCTCGGCGGTTCCTTCGACGGACGCTCCGCGGTCAGCATTTATCCCTCGTTCCGTATCGGCGCAGCAACCACAGCTAACTTCTTCCGCCCGGTCAACGGCGCGCTCACCTTCACCACGGTTTCTCCGACGACGAACCGCGCGGCCAATCCGGAATTCTTCACCAATCTCAACCAGTATCAAAACACCGGCCAGAGTAAATCGGACCGTAAAAACTGGTTTACCCACGTCGAGTATAACCTCACCGACCGCATCACCGCCTTCGGCGATTTCTCCCTCTACCACTCCAAATCCAACCTGCTCCGGCAGCCCATTCAGATCAACGCCCCCGGCTCCGACCAGTTCGCGCCCATCAGCATCGACAATCCCTTCAACCCCTACGGCTCGCGCTTCTACAGCGCCACCGGCGCACCCCATGCCGACGGCACGCCTCGCCTCACCGGCACCCCGCAGGCCACCACCCTCGTCTCCGTCCTCCTGAAGGATCTCGGCGGCGAATCCGTCGAGGTAAACTCCGGCGTCTACCGCGGCGTCGCCGGCTTGCGCGGTAAGATCCTGAACGAATGGACCTGGGAATCCGCCGCCGTCTACACCCGCGCCTACACCGGTGACGTTTCCAACAACGCCGCGCGCGAGTCTCTCTTCCAAAAAGCCCTCCTGCGCACCGACAACACGGCCTTCAATCCCTTCGGCTACACCTTCAAAGTCTCCGGCAACGCCATCGTCCCCGACCAGCCCTACACCAACCCGAAGTCCGTCCTCGATACCTTCGCGCAAAAATGGCGCCACGACGGTTTCAGCGCGATCACCAGCTTCGATGCCCGTGCCTCCGGTCCGATCTTCCGCTACTGGGGCAACACCGTCTCCCTCGCCACCGGCGCCGAATACCGCCACGAGCAATATCTCGATCTGCGCCCCGCCTACGTCGGCAGCAATCCCCCTGGCGTCGGCCTCGCCGAAAACGACAACGATTACCTCGTCGCCTCCTACGCCCCCAACTCCACCGGCAACCGCATCGTTTACAGCGGCTACGTCGAGACGATCATCCCCGTCTTCTCCCCCCAGCGGAAAATCCCGCTGCTCTACTCGCTCGAGCTCACGGGCTCGGCCCGCTATGAAAACTACAGCGACTTCGGCACCACCACCCGCCCCAAGGCCGGCCTGAATTGGAAACCTTACGACGGCCTGATGGTGCGCGCGTCCTTCAACGAGGGTTTCTCCGCCCCCAATTTGCCCACCCTCTACGCTCCGACCCGCTTCATCGTCGACAGCGCCCCCGGTTCCACTGACGCCTACCGCACCCAGACCGTCGGCAACGGCACCTACGTCATGAAGCGCTTCTCCACCGGCAACCTCGCGCTCAAACCCGTCACTTCCATCGGCAGGAGCATCGGCCTCGCCTTTGAAGTGCCCAAGGTGAAGGGCCTCTCCGTCACGGCCGACTACTGGCAGATTGACCAGTCCAACGTCATCGGTAGCTACTCCGACTCCCAGCTCGTGAACAGCGACGCCGCAAAGCTCAACGCCTACACCCAGGCCCAGCTCGCCGCCGGCAAGACCATTGCCCAAATCGACCTCGGTTCCGGCACCGCGAACTACCAGGGCGACCCCGGCATCAAGCGCTTCGCCCCGACTGCCGCCGACAACGCCACCTTTGCCACCTACAACGCCACTCGCTCCCCCGCCCAACAGGTCCCGGTCGTCGGCCTCATTGAGTCCCGCAACATCCAGTTCCAAAACCTCGCCAAGGGCTACGCCAGCGGCGTCGACCTCAGTCTCAATTATCAAACCCCGAACCTCCCCATCGGCCGGTTCTCCTTCAACGCCGACTGGTCCTACATGATCCGCACCTACCAACTGCGCGACGTCCCCGGCTCGGCCCCCGCCTTCATCGAACGGCTCAACACCGATGGCACCACCCGTTGGCGCGGCACGAACACCATCAACTGGCGCAAAGGCAATTGGAACGTCGGCTTCAGCGCGTATTATACCGGCAGTTACGCCGACACCGCCACCGTCACCGCCGCCAACTACGCCTTGCTCGGCTCCCCGCAGTACATCTCGAAACAGTTCGACAGCGGCACCTACCTTTACCGCTACGTCGTGCGCGACGTCGTCTCCTGCAACGCCTCGCTCGGCTACCGCTTCAAGCAGGAAGCCCCGCGCCTCCTTCGCCACAGCTCGATCCGCCTCGGCGTCGTGAATCTCGCCGACCAGGAACCGCCCCTCATCTCCGGCGCAACCGGCGTTTCCGCCTCCGTGCACGGCAGCCTCTACCCAGGCCGCACCTGGACCATCGAACTCACCAAACAACTCTGAGTAGGGCGGACCTTCAGTCCGCCCCCGTTCCCACCCCGCAGCGCCACCTCACCCGTGGCGCTGCGTCTTTGTCCATATCCGGAAAATCGTTCTCGTTCCTCGTTCTCGTCATCGTTCTCTCCGCCCCTCTTTCTCCTTCGTCTTTCTCTTAATCTTCCTCCCTTCCCGGTCCCCGCCCGCTCCTCGTCGCTATGCTCCGCTCCCTCCTCGTCGCTATGCTCCGCTCCCTCCGCCTCGTCACGGCCACCCTCGCCCTCCTCTCCGCGTCCCTCGCGCTCACCCGCGCTGCGACCGCCGCCGAACTCCCGACTCCGCGCTCCCATTTCGGCTTCACCATAGGCGACGACTATCACCTGGCGACCTACACGCAGACCGAGGCGTATTTCAAAACACTCACCGCCGCATCCGACCGCCTCCGCCTCGTCGACATCGGCAAAACCGAGGAAGGCCGCACCCAATGGATGGTCGTCTGCACCTCGCCCGCCAACCTCGCGAAGCTCGACCACTACCGCTCCATCTCTCAACGCCTCGCGCGCGCCGAGGGTCTCTCCGAAACCGAGGCCCGCGCCCTCGCCGCCGAGGGTCGCGCCGTCGTCTGGATCGACGGCGGCCTCCACGCCACCGAGACGCTCGGCGCCCACCAGCTCATCGAGACGCTCTGGAATTTCACCAGCCGCACCGATGCCGAGACGCTCCGCATCCTCGACCAGTGCATCATCCTCTTCACCCACGCCAACCCCGACGGCCAGGAGCTCGTTTCCTCGTGGTATATGCGCCGCCCCGAACCCGCCAAACGCATCGTCGACGCCCTCCCGCGCCTCTACCAAAAATACATCGGCCACGATAATAACCGCGACTTCTTCATGAACAACATGAGCGAGTCCACCAACATGAGCCGCCAGCTCTACCTCGCATGGCTCCCGCAGATCGTCTACAATCACCACCAGACCGCCCCCGCCGGCGCGGTCGTCGCCGGCCCGCCGTACCGCGATCCCTTCAACTACGTTTACGACCCCATTCTCGTCACCGGCCTCGACGCCGTCGGCTCCGCCATGAACACCCGCCTGAATGTTGAGGGCAAACCCGGCTACACCCAACGCTCCGGCTCCGTCTTCTCCACGTGGTGGAACGGCGGCCTCCGCACCACGACGTATTTTCACAACATGCTCGGCCTCCTCACCGAGACCATTGGCAGCCCCACGCCGATGGAGGTTCCCCTCGTCCCGTCACGCCAACTCCCCAACTCCGCCACGCCCTTCCCCATCACCCCGCAGAAATGGCACTACGCCCAGTCCATCGCCTATTCCCTTTCCCTCAACTACGCCGTCCTCGACTACGCCGCCCGCCAGCGCGACTCCCTCCTCTTCAATACGTGGCGCATGGGCAAAAACTCCATCGAGCGCGGCAGCCGCGACACCTGGACGCCCTACCCGAGCCGCATCGAAGCCATCAAAGCCGCCCACCTCCGCGACAACCCCGCGCCCGCCCGCGCCGCCGAGTCTTCCGAAGAGACCAGCCGCTTCGTCTCCCCCAACAACCGCCGCATCCCCTCGAAATACTACGATGAAGTCATGAAGAAACCCGAGCTCCGCGACCCACGCGGCTATCTGGTTTCCGCCGATCAACCCGACTTTCCTACCGCTGTAAAATTTATCAACGCCCTCCTCAAAACCGGCATTGCCGTCCACCGCGCCACGGCGGATTTCACCGTCGCCGGAAAAAAATATCCCGCCGGTTCCTACGTGGTGAAAACCGCGCAGGCCTTCCGTCCCCACGTTCTGGATATGTTCGAACCGCAGGATCATCCCAACGATTTCGCCTTTGAAGGCGCTGCCCCGACCAAACCCTACGACTCCGCCGGCTGGACCCTCGCCTTCGAGATGGGCGTGAAATTCGACCGCATCCTCGATGCCTTCGACGGCCCCTTCACCCCACTCCCCTACGGCGAACTCCAGTCACCGCCCGCCACCACACTCCCCGCCGCCACCGCCGGCTGGCTCGTGAGCCGCTCCGCGAACAACGCTTTCACCCTCGTCAACCGCCTCCTCGCCGCCGGTATCGCCGTTTCCACTTCGCCCGCCACCGGGGATTTTTTCATCCCTGCGTCCGCCCGCGCCGCGCTCGAAAAATCCGCCGATCTCGGCGTGACCGCGCGCTCCGCCGACCGCACGCCGATCGACGCGAAAGCCATTACCCCCGCCCGCATCGCGCTCTGGGATCGCTACGGCGGCTCCATGCCGTCCGGTTGGACGCGCTGGCTCCTCGAACAATACGGCTTCGCCCACACCGTCGTTTACCCCGCCAACCTCGATGCCGGCAAACTCCGTGAAAACTACGACGTCATCATCTTCCCCTCCGGAGCCATCCCGCGCCCCAACGCGCCCATCACCGATGCCGGCACGGAAGCCTTCACGGTTAAAGAGCCCAGCGCCGAAGAAATGCCCGCCGAATACCGCGATCGTCTCGGCAAATTCACCCCCGACAAAACCGTCCCCGCCCTCCGCGCCTTCCTCGAAGCCGGTGGCACCATCGTCACGGTCGGCACCAGCGCAAATCTCGCCTATCACCTCCGCCTCCCCATCCGCAACGCCCTCACCGAACTCGGCAAAGACGGCCGCGAACGCCCGCTGCCCGGTGAAAAATACTACATCCCCGGCAGCATCCTGCGCGTGAGCCTCGACCCGACCGCCGCCGCGACCCGTGGCATGCCTGCCGAGGCCGATATCTATTTCGACGCCAGCCTGGTCTTCAAACTCGCCCCCGACGCCGTCGCCAAAGGCCTGCGTCCCCTCGCCTGGTTCCCGAACGCCAAGCCGCTCCGCAGTGGCTGGGCCTGGGGCCAACACTACCTCCGCGACGGCATCGCCGCCTTCGAAGCCCCGTTCAATAACGGCGGCAAACTCCTCGTCTTCGCCCCCGAGATCACCTTCCGCGCGCAGACCCACGGCACCTTCAAACTCCTCTTCAACGCCCTCTACCAATGAGGCAGGGCCGTGTCTCTGACCCGCCCTGCAGCGCCCCGCTCCGCAAGCAACATTCCCAACGCCCATCATGAAAAAATCGCTCCGCCTGCTCGCCCTCAGCTCTCCGCTCTTCGCTCTCAGCTTCTTCCTCACCGCCACGCCCGCCCACGCGCAAAAAACCAAGCCCGAGCTCACCGCCCAAATCGACGCCACGCGCCAAACCTACGAAGACATCGCGCTGAAAATCTGGGGCTACGCTGAGATCGGCTACAAAGAAACCCAAAGCTCCGCTCTCCTTCAGGCGACCCTCCGCTCCGCCGGCTTCACCGTCCAAGCCGGCGTCGCCGCTATGCCTACCGCCTTCGTCGCCAGCTACGGCAGCGGCTCACCCGTCATCGGCATCCTCGCCGAATACGACGCGCTCCCCGGCGTCTCGCAAACCGCCGACCCCGAGAAAAAAGCCCGCCCCGAGGTCAACGCCGGCCACGCCTGCGGCCACCACCTCTTCGGCGCCGCCTCCACCCACGCCGCCGTCACGCTAAAAAACTGGCTGCAAGCCACCGGCCAAAAGGGCACCCTCCGCGTCTACGGCACGCCCGCCGAAGAGGGCGGCTCCGGCAAAGTCTACATGGTCCGCGCCGGCCTCTTCAACGACGTCGACGCCGTCATGCACTGGCACGCCGGCGACCGCAACGCCGTCCGCCTCTCTAGCTCTCTCGCCAATATCTCAGGCAAGTTCCGTTTCCGCGGGGTCGCCGCCCACGCCGCCGCCTCACCCGAACGCGGCCGCTCCGCCCTCGATGGCGTCGAAGCGATGAACCACATGGTTAACCTGATGCGCGAGCACGTACCCGACACGACCCGTATCCATTACGTGATTACCAAAGGCGGCGAAGCCCCCAACGTCGTCCCCGCCTTCGCCGAATCCTACTACTACGTCCGCAGTCCGAGCCGCCTAATCGTGACCGACATCTGGGATCGCGTCACGAAAGCCGCCCAAGGCGCCGCGCTCGGCACTGGCACCACGGTCGAATGGGAAATTACCGGCGGCGTCTACGAACTCCTCGGCAACGAAACCCTCGCCCGCGCCATGCACACCAACCTCGAGTCGGTCGGCGGCGTCGCCTACACTGACGAAGAAAAAGCCTTCGCCGCCAAGATTGGCAAAACCCTCTTTGGCAAAGCCCCCGCCGTCGAGACCGCCGCTCTGATCATGCCCTTCGACCCAAAGTCCGCCAGCTCCGGCGGCGGCTCCACCGACGTCGCCGACGTGAGTTGGACGACGCCCACCGTCGGGATGAATGCCGCGACCTGGGTTCCCGGCACGCCCTCGCACAGCTGGCAAGCCGTCGCCGCCGGCGGCACGACCATCGGCCTCAAAGGCATGATCGTCGCCGCGAAGACGCTCGCGCTCACCGGAGTCGATCTCTTCACGCAGCCCGAGCTGCTGAAGAAAGCCAAAGCCGAATTCGTCCAACGCCGCGGCCCCGATTTCAACTACGAAGCCATGGTCGGCACCCGCAAGCCGCCCCTCGACTACCGCGACTAAGCCCCTCGCTCGCCCGTAGCCGCGAGCGTGAGCGAGTGGTCCTCGCCCGTAGCCGCACGTGTTAACGTGCGAGGTTTTTCACGTCCTCCCCACGGAGCGACGGTTTCCCTGCCGCCATCATTCGAATTCGTCCCGCCCCTCGTTTGCGGCGATTCGCGCACCAGCGCCCGCAGCGCTCCGCCGTGCGCATGATCTCCCTCGACCACCACGCCACCACTCCGCTGCGGCCGGAAGTGTTTGAGGCGATGCGCCCCTTCCTCACCGAGCGCTGGGGCAATCCCAGCAGCAGCTACGCCTTCAGATCCTCGCTGAAGAGCGTGATCGAAGCAGCCCGCGGCCACGTCGCCGCCCTCCTCGGCGCCTCCGCCCGCGAGATCGTTTTCCCCGGAATCGAGTCCGAGGCGCTGCTCCTGCTCCTCGACCAAGCCGGCATCTGCGCCTCCGCCGGCTCCGCCTGCCTCGCCGATTCCGACGAGCCCTCCCACGTCGTCCGCGCAATGAA
>Ga0209550_10003494_pt1 | contig 14966 bp, 13 predicted proteins | sample LauGreSuBDMM15SN_2_FD_187567 | JGI IMG/M metagenome (GOLD analysis project Ga0209550, IMG submission 187567) | Freshwater lake microbial communities from Lake Michigan, USA - Su13.BD.MM15.SN (SPAdes) (version 5) | ecosystem: Environmental > Aquatic > Freshwater > Lake | place: Lake Michigan...
AATATATAGAAAATATCTTTTAAATACTTGTCCGAATTATTTATTTCTTACGAATTCCTTAATTTTTCATGATGGGGGATATTAAATATACCTAAATTTTTCATGTTTGAGAATATTAAATATATATAGTGGGGGTCATAGGGGGGGCTTCGCCCCCTACTAATATTTCATCGGTGGCAACGGCGACAAACACAATTTAATGTCCCCCATTTCCGATCCAATATCGTATTTCACAATAAGAGGAAGATTGTTTTCTAGGTAAATCTCTAGGTTCTGAGACAAAGGTGTACACTTGATGAAATTATTCAGCGATTTAATAGGGAATTCTCCGCTCATCACCACAGAAGCTCCTGGCTTCTTCCGAAACTTGATCGCATCCATTTTATCTTCCAAGACAGTCACATCAGGTTTCTGCTCCGTCCGGAAAATCCGCGATTTGGCAAATTGACCTTCACACGAGAAAATCAGATCATCACCTACGGACTCAATTTTAATACGGTCGGACAATCCGGTCAAGTCGCGGATAATTTTCTGGAATCCTGCACTGGGCATATGAATAATCGCGGAATAACTCACCTCGGGAACTTCTAACTCGTCTTCTTCGGGTTCGAATAGCCGTAACTTATAATTATTACATTGATTGATTTTCCCATTGTCGTATTGCAGGCCTAGATGAGAGACAGAGCCATCATGGTAATCTTCTTTATCAATATACATTGAAAACAGATCGTCATTGGAGGTGTTGGAGATCAATTTAAACAAATGTAGGGAGTTTGCGCAAATCACTATTTTATCAGGAACACATTCGTGTTTCTCAAATTTAATCCGAACGGCGACTAGAGTGGTGTGATTTTTATCAAAGTTAATAATTTTCATTTCGTTCTTATCAATGATCATCGTTACGTCTGGCACAAGGTCTTTTAACGCGCTGTATAGATTACGTATAGGTGCTATTTGAATGGTTTGCATCGTCAATACATTATTTTCGATATCCATGTTTTCCTTTGCGTTATATATTCGTATTCATTTATATTTCTTTTTTTAAAGTATTAATGTGTTTTTTCCGAGCATAATAGATTAATGAATGTATAGTTGTATGATATGATTTAATCATGTTGATATTTACTTAAAGCAATCTAATTCGTAGATATTAAATGAATAGATTTATTCGTAATATTATTCCAATAATACTTTTTGATAAAATTAAAACGGAGAATACAGTTGTAGATACGATCGTAACCACGTTATGTATATCCGTATTCGGGTATGGATTATCCTACATTCAGAATATGTTGAATGTAGACAAACTCATAAATATTTACAATGTAATCAATATATTCGGGGCTCCGTACAAAATAAAAATCAGTGGAAAAAATTGTTCCAACCCGACTCCTTATGGCGAATTCTATGTATCAGCTGCGTATTCGGATGGATTTAACGCCATATTGGACTATATAGTAAAAAATATGGACAAGGCAGAAAATATAAAAGAGATCAAGGAGCTTTTTTCCAATAATACTCTGCACGAAAAATCACAAGGGAAAGCTCAGTTCATTGTTTCCCAGATGAGAGATTTTTCGATAGATCCCGATATATTTATTAGGATTCAAAATAAGAAAGAGGACATAGAAGATTCCGCCAAAAAAACGCAATTTCAGATAGAAAACATAACGATTGAAATATTTTCGTACCGATTTAAATTACCAGAATTGAAGCAGTATTTTGACACGATTCTCTCAAATTATAAAATATCTATTCAGACAGAAAGATTCAACAAGAAATATATTTATAGCATAGAAAAAATGTTTTTAAAAGAAGACGAAAGTGCTCTCGATCGCTGGAGAGAAGATGAGTATATATCTAATAGATCATTTGAGAATTTATTCTTTGAGAGAAAACAAGAAATGCTGAAGAAGATTGATTTCTTTTTGAATAACAAGAGTTGGTACGATGAAAAAGGAATACCTTATAATTTAGGTATAGGGCTTCATGGTCCGCCCGGAACCGGCAAAACGTCGTTCATAAAAGCCCTTGCCAATAAAACGAATAGAGATATCGTCATCATTCCATTGAAACTTATCAAAACCGTATCTCAATTGAAAAGGATATTTTATGAAGACACATTCAATAGATCCAATGTTATCGGTAGTAAGTCGTTCGACAAGAAAATCATCGTGTTTGAAGATATAGATTGTATCGGCGATATTGTTAAAAACAGATGTTTGTTGGAGCAAAAAAAAAAGAAAGAAGAATCTAAACCAAATAATAAGGACAAAGAAGAACAACTAGTATTCTTAGATCCGCTTACGTTAGACGATTTCCTGAATTTATGGGACGGAGTCCGTGAAACGCCGGGCCGTATCATTGTCATTACTTCTAACTTTTATAGTCAATTAGATCCAGCATTGATCAGACCCGGCCGAATTGATATACGACATGAATTAACGAATGTAAGTCATGGAATTATGAAAGAAATGCATCAACATTTTTTTAATAAACAAATGAAAGAGGAAGATGCCGCTGCAATAAAGACTCTATTCTATTCGCCGGCAGAACTCGTGAATATTTATCTATCGTCGGATTTCAACGAAAAGAATTATATAAATAGATTGAAGGAAAATAAAAAAATAACTTGAAAAGTTTCGCTCAAAAATCTTCTCAGAATATAAAGATAAATGTGTATTTATGATTAAGCATGAAAATCATGATTGTTGGTGGGGACTATATCTTAATGAAAAATAACTTGAAAGAAGTGTGTGTCAATGTTGGAAAAACAATTCAATACCAGGGAATATACCACAAACTTATTAACGACATTGAAAAAATGGTCAAAATTGAAACGACCTTTATAGGAATTATCGAGCATCACAAATACAGACACGACGAAGGAACGATCGGAATCTATGTGAAGCCGTTATATATCTGGAACAAAATGCGAGAACAGTGGAATAAAATTATTAATTATAAACCACCCACACAAAAATATTTTTTGTACCCACATTTGTTGATGGTGGACAACCATTACGGTGAGTGTCAAGGTTTATATTTTATGGATACATGCGAGACAAAAAATCTAAAGGATTTTCCATACATTACGCAATGTTTTGATCTAGGAATAGAGTCATAACTTCCATTCTTATTTATAGTTCACCTACCTATACGTTTTGCATAAGATATCAAAAACAGGTAAGAAAATACAGTAATTATAGTCTATAAGTGTATGATGTATGTAATGATGATCATAAAAAAGTTTTGAATGAGCTAAATAAGAAGAGGTGAGATAGATGAATAAGACCGTGCATAATTCAAAATACGAAACACGTAGAAAAGTAAGTGGGAGCCCGAGAGATGTAATTAAACCGATGGAATCAAATGTAGTCAAGTGAAACGTATCAAACGGATATACATCGTGATTGACGTGGTGTTTTTTATGAATGAGTTTATAGAGGAAAGGATTTGAATGAACGCCACGATGATAAACATAATATAAGAATTCAATAAAAAGAGTATACGTACAAATAGTGATGCCTGTTTGTAACCAAGTGTGATTTTTTTCAGACTCTATTTTACGAATGAAAAAAGAAGTTGTTATAAAAGATTTTGTTAACACGACAACGACTGTGTTGCGCGCATCTTTCATTCGGGTGCATATGAGATCAAAAGAATACGTTGGGTTAATAAATGGTTGATTGTAGATATAACAAATAGTATACGCCGTAAACGTGGAAAAACTAAAAACTCCAATATTTATCATGAAAAGTTCACGCCATGGAAACATAGATAACATCAGTATTATTATATATATATATTCTATATTAAAATGAAAAGGATATTTTCAACGTTACACCAAATGCTCGTTATGATCTTCTTGCAACACTTTTTCTAATTCCGGATAATCCGAAAATGTCTTATGTCCTGAAACCGGAGCAAAACAAACGAGTTTTTCGTTCTTTTTGTGGTTTTTGATATGTACATGACAATCCATAGCGGTCTCTTTCATCACTTTCAAGAATTGATCATTAATTTTTTGTTTCATTTGAGAGATTTCATACAAAAACTCGTCGGTGGTTACAGGAGTATTGTCTCGTATTTTACTCAAATCGTTTACTTGGATTTCCTTGAAATTATCGTCTTTCATTTGTTTCTCGGTCATGACCGACAAGTACAAAAAAGTCTGAACCGTCCTATATTCCGGTGGCAATGCGTCGTGACTACGGATCCGTCGTGTACGACCCATAACCTGTTGCAGGCGAACATTATGCCAATATGGTTCCATGATATGTACGAATCGCGTGTTTTTCAGATTGATCCCCTCTGCACCCGATGCAGTGATCATGAACAACTGGATGATTTCACCATACAGATTATTGGACGATATTTCTCTCAGTTTGATACTGATGGACTCGGGGACATTGGGTGGAGCCCAATCTCCATTAAACACATTACGGATAATTTCTTTCATTTCCGAATCTTCCTTTCCCGTATACAACGCATAACACGGCCGACCGTCGGGTACGAAATCCAATTCCCACGTATCTCCTTTTTTCGCAATTTTGAATTCTTGGTATCCATGGGCGTGTAGGACTTCTTGGAATATCCCGATACCTTCCAATGTTCGGAAAGTACTATACACCAAATGCAATCCCTTGTTTTGAGGATTTTTCAACCGTTTCAGTATTTCCAACATTTTGGGACTATACTGGCTAAGATTCTTCTGTGAGAACACAGTCGCTCGGTTTGCTCTTAGAAACGCCATTGCCTCTGCGATTTTCTTACCATATGAAGCGTCCTCGTCTGTATCCTCTTCGACGTACTCCGCATTCTCAACCGGAGTCCTATCTTCAATAGAAGCTTCGTCTATATCCTCGTTTTCTTTTATTTTTCCTCCCACCGGAATAGGACGTCCAGGAGGTGTAGGAAAGGCGAAATTACAGCAACAACGTGAGAAAACGCGATAGGTAGAATTCATGCTGAACAATTCGCCGTTGTTCACTTTTTTCTGTAATCCTCGTATTGTCTTTTGTTTCTTCTCCTTGTCCAATTCAACTTTTCGCACTTTCGCATAGGCTTCAAACTGATAATCACTCATCGGTACTCTTATTTCATGGAATATATTTTCTTTGTCCTTTATAATTTGTGGTAATACGTCTTCGTTAGAAGTACTATAATAAGAAGTGAGACCTAGTATCCGTCGCCGTAATGTATTCAGTTTCAACAAATCGGTGGAAGTATCTTTCAGGTCTGCAAAATTAGTACTCTCGCGTATAAACGTTTTCTGGAAAACATCTTGATCGTCGGGGAGACATTTCTCAAGTTTGCTTAGGACTTTGGATACGACAATTTCGTTGTCTTTCAGAATGTATTTGACTTGTTTTATAAAAGCATCGTCGTCTATATTCCCTCTCGAATCAAGTTTGACTCCAAACTCACCATACCCACCTGTCTGACGTTTTGTTTTATTGTGTTTTTCTGGAACGACGGCTCGCTTTGTCTGGTTATTTTTATCCGGCGCGGGTTTTTCATCGACATTGACAAATCCATACGGATTCCGAGTAATGGTGAGTTTCCCATGTTTGAAATCTATAAAATCAAACGTGGCACATTTCCCCTTTTCCAGGATTTTTTTAATCTGTTCAGTATTTTGTCCGCCCGTGATGTGAAGCGTCCATGTAGTAATTCCACCTCGCAATAAATTAAACATGACTCCCATTTCATGTGGATTGTTGATAATCGGCGAGCCCGACAACATGACAATTCGGAAATCTTTGGCAGATAACATTTGTTCGTAAATCCTGGTGTAAATAGATTGCGCTGCTTTTTTCTTTTTCCGCAGGTTTCCTACAATACGACTTACGAAATTATGTGCTTCGTCTAATACCACGACGGTGTGATCAAACGGATTTTTTTTCCCGTTTCCCAATTCATTTATTTTCGTGCTCAAATTATTCGCATTGTAGTGTATGTTGAGATACTTTTGCCCCATCATATGCGTTATCTGAGCTTGCACGGATTGTTGATCTTGGGGAGAAAGGTTTTTAAAGTTCGGCTGTTCGTTTATATTGACCATCCATGCACCTTTTTGTTTTCGGATTTCGTCCGTTTTTATGGAAAGTGTTTTGGCTAAGATGGGAATCAAGTCTGGTTTTCCATCAATTGAGACGAATTCCCAGTGTTGGTTTTGTTTATAAAGCGCATCTCCACATTTCTGTAACTCTGACCAATAGTTCGTCTTTAATGAAGCCGGCATCATCACGACGATTTGTTTCTCATGCTTCATTCCTTCTGCAATCGCAATAGATGTGCATGATTTACCAGTGCCCAAATTATGGAAAACCAAAATACCATGATACGGTCGGTCGTGATGAATATAGTTCAAAACCAAGCGTTGATGTTCCATTAAATCAAACGAAGAGGATGGTTTCATTTTATTAAGTCTGGTGAACATATCGTTGAGTTTAGAGATGAATTCCATACGGTTGTTCATGTAGTATGACGATACGCGCAATACATCTGGTTCGTATTTTGGCATTTGTACTGCATATTTACTTATAGACACGTTTGTGATGTCTTCTTCTTCTCTCTTCGCCTTAACCCGTAGTTTGAAAGGAAGTGGTTCTTCGGCCAAAGGTTTCAATGTACTTTTGGAATACGGACGAAGTACTTGACGTAACCACATCAGCTCCGTAAAATCCTCTTTGGTTTGTTTATTTACACGAAAAAGTATTTTCGCATCACCCGTTGCGTATAATACGCGCGCCAATTCGGGATTCTGGGTAAATTTCGCGTAAAGGCCAGTATATATTTCTTGTCTCACTCTTGTTTTAAAGTCTTCATCTGTTTGGATTTTCTTGCCGTTGAATTTCTTGCTCTTATGTATTTCCAAGGCCTTGTCGTAATCCGAAAAAGCATCTATTTTCTGTTTACGATATTTCGCGGCTAAAACGAAATGATCCACATGTTTCCATACAATTTCATCCAGTTTGAAAGGAGCGTCGTACTCATTGCACAGTTTTTGACGCCAATTCGGGATATGGGCTAATGCCACGAATTCATCCACCCTTTCTTTTGGAATGGCTTCACTCGGTTCTTTACCTGGAGGTTTCTGGTCTTTTTTATCGTTACATACAATAAACACCGTCTTATCGTCTATAACCAATTCCTGATTAACAGTTTCCATGTTGAATTCGTCTTTTTTCGGCAGCGAAACAATCTTCTCCGTGTTTTGAGACTCCTCGGTTTCTTTTTCCTCTTCAAACCCTTTCGCCTTTGAGTCTTCCAATACGATTTTATTACCGATTTTTCGGCCTCTCTTATTTACTTCTTCTTCTTCTTCTTCTTCTACTTCTTCTTTATTATCGGGCTGTTTTATTGGCTTTTGCTGGTCTATACTAACGGGTGTTTCTTCTACACATGGCCGAACTAGAAATCCGTTTTCTTGTAACCTATTCAATATAATATTTCTATCTAAAGAGCGATGTGTGTCGGTTGCATCTTCTAGAATCATGGATAAAACTCCTTCCTCTACCTTTTGGGGAACCGGTTTTTCTTTCAATAAATCAAAAGGCCGGAATGGTTGGATTGCCATAACACCCTGCTCTTCTTCCATCTATCTATAGAGTAATTACATACAATAATATCTTATGAAGAACCTAAATATGTTTTATATGGTATTGTAGCTGAACTGAATACAAGTAGCGCCTATGATTATGAATACCATTCCCAAAAGGAACATACGATAATCAAAATCGGCGACGTTCAATAAAAAATAAGACGCGAAAAAAGTAATGAATACACTCATATTCAATATGAGATGAACCAATGTAGGATTAGACACCCGTTTCATGGCCTCAAATATAAGATATCGTGAAATGAAAAGGATTCCAATGATAAGAACGCCTAATGTATAAAACCATTCTTTTCGTTCCGACATTAATTTGAGAGAAAACATCTGTATTCCGATTAACACGGAAGCGATTGCGGCATACACATAATAATACATTCTCTATATTCTATTCGTAAATATTATGTTTCTGTTGCACTTTATCAATAACGTCTGCGAAATCCTTAAACGTCTTAATATTTTCAATCGCTTCTTTACACGCAAACTGTTCTGCGTTTTGTTTGATCCGATGCTTGCCTTCGCCTAAAAACAGGAATATTTTCTGGAATTGCGCCATATACAGATGAATTCCTTGAAATGAATTGAATTGTGAATACAAAATGGTGTCGTTGTGATGAACGCCATGGGTCGGTTGACCTAAACACAAATAAACACCCATACGATAACCGGTGTCTTGATGGAAGGACGATATCTCCATCAAATGCGGCGTCGTTTTAAACTCGCTTTGAAGAAGTTCTTGCAACGGTCTTTTATAGTTATCCGATTGTTTCGTTATTTTTGTCCAATCCATGTGTTTATCAAAAACCGCTTCCACGAAAAGCTGGGCGACTTGAAATCCAGGCCCGCAATTAAACATGGTATCAAACCAATGATGTTCGTCGTGAATCGGTACGCGATTAAAATCTAAAAACAAACTGCCGACAAAGGCCTCAAACAAACAACCTAATTTCTTATGATTGATCCGAACGTTTTTCCCTTCGGTATGTTTAGACAGCATAAACCATTTGTTCAACCCCATTTCCATCGCAATACGCCCAATGGTCTCGTTCTTCACCAACTCTATTTTCGTGTCAGTCATGAATCCCTCGTCTGCTTTAGGGAAACGTTTATAGACGTAAAACTTGGCAATACATTCCAAAATACCGTCACCCAAGAATTCAAGTCGTTCGTTTGATTTCGTATACAATTCGCGACAATCGTCTGGTTTGGTCATAAATTTGATGTTATTCTGTTCGTTCCAGGCAGTCGGACGTCGGGTATATGAACGATGTACAAATGCACGTGTATATAATACAAAATGATGGATGGGTGTATGGACATTATAGTTGCTTAATAACTCTTGGACTTCTCCAGGAGTAATTTCTTTATTTAGGGAATTATAAGGATCAAATATATATTTGTCAGATCCATTGTTTCTCTGTAACACAAGATCTTCGTCCTTCTTCATTTTGTGAGTCATTTTATAAATAATAAGAATAATTATGTTTAATTCAATTTTATCCAAACAAAATATATAAATAGAGGATATATATACGAAAATGGCTTACGGATCAAGAATCGCGAGCAAAAACAGCAGAATCAACAGTATTGATAATTTGTACAATGGAGGGAATAAAAAGGCCGGATTTCCTTATTTGATCGGCAGAGGGTATTTGACGTCCATTGCGTTCCATTCAACCGGAGCGGGCTGCCCGACGATGTCGTGTTTCAAGACGTCTAGATATAAGAATGTGTCTCCTACCGCTGGATTGAGGTTCACTTCTAGTATGGGCGTTGACCATCGTTGAAATGTTTTTCACTTATAAAATTATATAAAAACATTTTATTTTAGACTATAAGAAATGATGAAACTGGTGATAGATACGAGAGAGCACGAGTTCATTGAAGTGTGCCGCGAAAAAATCACAGAGTATCCTCACATCACCATGGAAGTTGCTCCGTTGGATTTAGGAGATATAGAGATCCACTTCCATGAACAGAAATTATTAATATGGGAAAGGAAAACATTTCAAGACTTATTGTCGTCTATAAAAGACGGCCGTTATGCAGAACAGTCTCATCGGCTGCTTCACGAATATCGGCCCAACCAAATCGTATATTTGATAGAAGGGATTTTCTCGCAAGTGAAAACCGACGGAGAAAAGAAAACAGCCCTGTCTGCGATGACCACACTCGCCTTTTTCAAAGGAGTGCATTTATGGAGAAGTGTACATGTGCAAGACAGTGTTTTTCAAATATTGGCTTGTTGCGATAAGCTGTATAGAGAATACGAAAGAGGAAATACATTTGAAACGATCCAGACTGAACCAATTTCATACAGCCATTTCGTGAAGAAAGTGAAGAAAGATAATATCACTCCGGAAAACATCGGGGAAATCTTTTTATGTCAAATACCGGGGATTAATACAAATACGGCAAAAGCCTTAATGGCTAAGGCGAATGGCGATTTCTCTCGTTTCATGGAAATGATTAAACACCATCCGGATGAGTTAAACAATACAATGGTGGGAACCCGGCATATTGCAAAAACGATGGTCGCGAAACTGCAAACCTTTTTGGGTGGTGGGAAATAAAAAAGACGTTGTTATTTATATATTTCCACGACTTTCGGCACCATTGTCGGTTTGCCGACTTCATTGTCTGCATATTTTCCACTTTCCACGGCTTGTCTACTGAAAATTGTGCCGCCCCAATTCGGATCCATCGGATTGTCACTTATTTTCGCGTCCGCCGTAGAATCGTGAATTCGGTCTAATTCCGTAAATCGTCCAACATCGTGTCCCTGAGGATCAAATCCTGCGTGCTGATTCTGATTGAATGGCGGATTGTCTCGAGACGCATCTCTAATGCGTATGGGTTCAACTTGACCGCCACCGTCCATGGAAGTCGGACTTGGTCTCATTCTATAGACTGTCTGGCCTTGTGCATTATTTTCTTCTTGTACGAACAAAACCGGACATCTTATATTTTTTTCACGTTGTGCTTTGAGATATTCTAAATATTCATCTAAATCTTTAAAAACAATCGGGTTTGTCTCGCTCCTCGGCATATTGGTATTGTGTAAATAAAGTTTGTTTTCAGATCGGACCAATAAATCAGGACAACTATTGTTTTCGGCCTGCACTCGTTCTAAAGGTACTTCATCGGACAGCATATTCTCCATATTTTCTTTGGTCATATTCGGATTGAGACATAGAGCCACGCCCATTCCAAACACTAAAAGGACAAACAAGAAAAATATTTTATTGGCCCATTTCATTGTATTGGTTTATATATTTAGCAGCATAGAAAAAACTCAGCGTATACTATTACATGAAAAAAAATACGCGAAAAATTAGGAAAGGAGGAAATAAACATACCAGGGTAACTAGAATAAACACAAGACAAATAAAGGCGTACGGCCATGTGTTTTCGCCCATGTGTATTCATTGTGAAAATATGTCATCCGAATGGGAAAAACTGAAGCACACGATGGGAAAACCCCTTTATGTTCACATACGTTTGGAAGATATTGGAGAAAACCAGGAGGAAAACATCCAAGCACTGAATAAAAAATACAATATAAAGTTGGAATCTTTAGGCTATCCGACAATTTTCAGAATAATAAAATCAAAAAAACAGGGAAATGTAGTAGAATACTATTCTGGGGAGAGAACGGAAAAACTCATGATGAAATGGTTAACTCATTAACTATATAAACAAATGATTCTGAATACATTTATTATGGAATCGTTTGAAGCGGCCGTTCGTGAATATGTGGCTACCCATAAACCAGTTTTATATATATTGACCCCATGTTTCGGTAGTGTTTGCTTTGTCAGCTACACAACTTGTCTCATTAATACCATGAACTTATGTAACTCATTGGGTATTGAAGTTCACGTTGAATTTTGTCGTAACGACTCGTTAGTTCCTCGTGCCCGTAATAATCTTGTCGCACGAGCCATGATTAACCCTAGAACAACACATCTTATGTTTATAGATGCAGACATTATATGGAATGCTATAGATGTCATCAAATTAGTGACTTCCCACCAATTTTTGGTCGGTGGTCTTTATCCTTTGAAACATTTCCATTTTGATCGTCTCAAAAAACCCGAGGTAATTGAAAAGTGGAAAAAAGCGCGAGATTCTGAGCCGTTCTTACAAGGCGCATCAGACGAGGATATTATCCAGCATAATTTATTGAGATATAACTTTAATCATGTACCCGGGAAAAGTTCAGTCCAAATCGTTAAAAATATGCTGGAGGTACGGCATCTGGCGACAGGATTTATGATGATTCGTCGTGAAACGATTGAAACTATGATGAAGGCATTTCCATCCACGAAATATGTAGACGACGTCGGATTCTTGAAATCCGAAGAAAACGAATTTGCTTATGCTTTATTTGACTGTGGTGTGGAAGAAGGTCACTACTTCTCCGAAGACTGGTTGTTTTCTCAGAGATGGCGCAATATGGGAGGAAAGATTTATGTGAATGCGACGATTAACTTGACCCATACTGGATTACAAGACTTCAATGGGTCCTTTCTGACGTCGTTGTTATAACGAACCCGTATGGTGCCATGAGTGTTTTCAACTCGTTCCAGTTTATATATGCCGATGAAGGTGTTTCTATAAAATATTCATTTGGAACAATATACATATCGCAAATTGTTTCTAGTCTCGTTTTATTCGCGGGAGTAATCTTTTGCGTATCATGTAGCCATTGGTAAAAACATCTTGTGTTCTTATTTGCATTCATGTATTCGTCGTACCACTTGAATGCAGTATATATGTTTACCTCACACTTGTCTTGTTGGTTATAATCTGAACCCATCAATAACAACAGATGACTGAAATGTCCGGGTTCTACTCTCATTTCTTTCATAATTTGCGCACGATCATAGAGTATTCCGGTATTTTTTTGTATATTCCATTCGCGTAAAACGCGGTCACACCCATACACAAACATATCCATGTCGTCACTCATACAAGCCCACGCGAATCCTTTCTTCATAAAATAAGCACAAACGACATCTGCTTCCTTTTCGGCAGTATGATAAAATACGCCCATTGCATTAAACAATTGTTTCAGTTGGATGAGATCTCGTTCTTGTATTCGTGTAGATTTCTTGCGAAGTGTTTCCATTTTTCCGAGTATATCGGCTCTCTCGCTATCTTTCATGGATGATTCTATCCTTTCTTTAAGTTCGTGATACTCTTTCAATGCATCTCTTTTCTTCATGACTCGTTTCCAAAGCAGATCCATTTTTAACGCATCTGCTTTCCCGTCCAATATAAACAAGGGAGTTATATCGTGTTCTCTGAAATTCGTTATCAACACGAAAAAGTTCTCCAGAAGTGCGTTTTCCTCCAGAAACTTGTATATATAGATGCTCGTATCTATCACGATGCTTTTGCCACGTAGTTTTTCTATAGATATATATTCAATGCCTTTGTTGCAGTGTTTTTTTAAGTACCGGTTTAAATGTTTAATACCCATACGATATTTGACTGCATACCATGGATCATTCGTTTCAATTTTTTATCTTTTATTTTTTCAAACCAATAAAAAAATAAAGTTCGTTTGTTTAAAATGTAAATTTAAAATCAGTCCCACAGTTTTGCCAAAGAATGCATAATATCCGACCTATACCTTTGCGGGGTAGACAACCCGATGTCATTCTTCAACGCTTCGTCTGGTTTAAGCAAGTATTCAATCATACACGTCGTCATTTTATTTTTCTTGATGATCTCCCCGTATTTTCCCTGCTGATCCTCTTGATAGAAGGGATGCAGCACGTTCCTATGATGAACAATGTCGTCCAGGTCTGTCAACTCCTCCGGATGAAATTTGTAAAAATACGAAATATCATAATACTCCATCCCCTTTTCATATTGTCTCGTTTTCACCGTTATCCTGACATCGTAGTACGCGTCCGTGTTGAGGCCGTTTTCGTCGCGAAACTGTACGACGATCTCCTGTACATGCGTGATATTTTTGTCCAGCGCCGACATTTTATTGTCCAGCGACGACATTGTATTGTCCAGCACCGATGATGGCATGTTATTGCTTAATGTTCTTTTTATGGTGCATACAATAAAAAGAACTTAAATTCAATTTTTCAGGACGTCCCTTCAAATAAACTCATACGAAGGGTGTTTTTCCAAACCCCAGATGCGTCCGCTATCTCCTTTTCCATCATATCAATACCATTCAAATACTTCGTGGAATCGTGATTATCTTCTATGATTTTCGTATAATGATGAATCGTTTCAGAGTTCAAAGTGAACTGAAACTGTAAACCATCTAAATACGATTGTGTTGCACAAAAATGAATAAACTTTGAGACATGTGCCATAAAAATAGACTTCAATACGTAGTACGAAAACCCTTGAGTCTTCTCTTTATAGGTAGACGCATACTTTTCGTCATATAATTGCTCATACGATAAATGGTTATGGTTTAATATTTTTACACATTGCCACATTGAAAACATCCCTTCGTAAAACAGCATTTCTTTACATAAGGTCATCATACCATCTATATGTACCGACTGATCGGATAGAAAAACGAAGAAGATAACGTTCAAAATCTCCGCCCACATTTCGCAATACGTTTCGTTGAACCGGATTTCTCTCATTTTGACGGGGAAAATAGACCGTATACGCGCGTCGGCGTCGTCTTGTAGTTTCTGATCTAGTTGCAAGAAATCAAATCCTAGATTATGAAAAGACTCGTGTACCAAAGCTCTAAACCATTCTTCTTCTCTGAAAATATGAACGTTCGTATGTGGCTGACAACCGGTTGTGAAAGCCGTATTCACGTGGATTAAATCAATCTGTTCATTCATATGCGGAGGAACTTCCTTTTTCTTGTCTATAAAATAAAAGTATATATTCACCGTTTTAGAACAAGACGGTTTCACATGTTCACTCGCCATAGACAACCATAAGTATATCCGCCGGACAATCGTATTTATATGTTTATCATCTTTATGTTTGAGACACAGGAAGATCGTGAAAGTTCTCTCAAGAAAGGTAAACGTACAAGTATAGAAATGTTTACATATCGCGCCTATTTCTGACCTAATTTGTTCCGGAATATATGAATAATCATTAGATTTGGGAAGTTCCGGTACACTCTTCAGCTGCGAAATTATGTTTCTTTGTTGCGTTTCCCATTTTTTATTAGAAGAACGCAATACACTGAATATATTTTTTATAAAACGAGTTCCCTCCTTCGTCAGAACCACCGGTTTCAGCTTGGCGAAATGCTTATTTTTCTTTTTGTTTATATCCAATAGTTTCGTGAACAGGATTTTCGCGTCTTCTTTCATTCTTTTAGATATGTCTAGAG
>Ga0209550_10003495_pt1 | contig 14963 bp, 15 predicted proteins | sample LauGreSuBDMM15SN_2_FD_187567 | JGI IMG/M metagenome (GOLD analysis project Ga0209550, IMG submission 187567) | Freshwater lake microbial communities from Lake Michigan, USA - Su13.BD.MM15.SN (SPAdes) (version 5) | ecosystem: Environmental > Aquatic > Freshwater > Lake | place: Lake Michigan...
GGTAAAGCTTTAAAACTACTTCTTGTTTCTACGCTGAATACGAGTCTTCTTTAGAAGTTTTTTATGCTTCTTCTTAGCCATGCGCTTGCGGCGCTTTTTTACTACCGATCCCATATCTCACCTCCAAGGAAACTGCTTGTCTTAGTTTAGGCCCATAAGTCTTGCTTGATTATCAAAATCAGGTATTTCTCTCCTTGCGCCCTCAATTGAACCACTAAATCGAAGTGTTCCCTCTTGTAGGTAAACGAGCTTATTGGACTCACGAATTGTGGAGAGTCTATGGGCAATAACTATCAATGTGCTTACACTTTTCAATTCTTTGAACATTGCTGAAATTTCCAACTCGGTGACACCATCAAGCGAACTAGTAGCTTCGTCAAGTACCAACATTTCCGGCTTTGTAAGGATAGCTCTTGCAATTCCTATTCTCTGTCTTTGCCCACCGCTTAACGTGGACCCCTCTTCTCCAATAGTGCTATCCAACGTTATGGAGCTCCTTGCTATGAATTCTGAGAGACCTACCTTCTGTAGTGCATCTAATAGTGCTTCATCTGAAAATTTCTCTTCCGCCAATCCCAATAGGAGATTTTCTCTTAAAGAGCCCTGGTGAATATGTACATCTTGTGGAACGTAGGCCACTTTACCTGGCCATATGTTGTGTACTTCGTTCGCCAATCTCCCAGAAATCTTTGCTGAACCACTCGTTGGTTTTCTAACACCGAGCAAAACCTCTATAAGGGTAGATTTACCAGCCCCTGTAGGGCCAACAATTGCAACAAAATCTCCCTGATCGATCCCAAAACTAATGTCACTGAGCGCATTATTAAAACTTTTTGGATAAAGGTAAGATACCTTATCGAATTTCACTATAGGTTCAAATGCAAGATCATAAAATTCTCTATTTACATTCTCGTCCTGAAGCATGCTTTTCTGTTCCATTAACTCGAGAGTACGAATACTGGCATTAGCCGAATAATTCATCGTTATTGCCCCGTGCTGAAGTCTCAATATAGCAGGAGCGATTCGTGTGGCGGATACGATGAAGAATGCAAGAGTTCCAGACGCTGCTACTGCATCATCGCTAAAGAATTGTATGGCGCTAAGCAATAAAACGCCGACCACGATTGCAGTTTCAATTACATACTTCCCAACATAGGGTAGAAAGGCTGTTTCAGCGGAAATCGTAGCTAACTCTCTTCTCTGGGATGAAATCTTTTTAATAAGATTTAAACCAGTATTTCGCACAAAAATCTCAGGATATGCTCTATACACAGTTAGTATCTCGCGATTACTGTCAATTGTTACATTTGCTTGTTCTTTTCCTAATCTTGATGACTTACGATGAAGTGAGAAATATAGAAATAAGCCTATTAGAACAAAGAAGAAAGTAATCACTAGTGCTGTCAAAAAATCAGTAAGAAAAAGTGCAACACTCATTAAAACTAACAGAGAAATGTCTGAAGCAAGGGCTATGAAAGTGCCCAGGACTCCCAATGTTACGTTACTAACCCCTGTAGTTAGAGCATACAAAACTTCTTGGGAGGGTAAATCCTCTATTTCTTCACGAGCATCGATAAGAGCATTTCTCGAAAGCCTAGAAGAAAGGTCTGCGCCTTTAATGGCTAAGAAGTGAAGACTTCTCCGAGTGATTATTGTTGAAAGTAAAGTCTTTGTGATGAGCAGGAGGGAAGCTATCAAAGCCAAAGTGGCGACTTTAGATTGAAAATCGAGATCAGCCATTCCAACCTGTTTCAATACTGGATCCAGGAAAGATGAAGAGTCTCTTGATTGAACTCCTCTAATAGCAATAGACCCTAGGGCCCCAAAAATTGCTACCGCGACTAAGTCCAGGATACTTAATGAGAGTTGAGCACAGATTATTACCTTGACTCTTTTTTGATCTCGATGCGGTAGCACCCGAAAACAACGCCTTAATAATGTTAACACTTCTTACTAAGCTCCCAATCGTTTAGATAACTCTACCATTGGACAAGTGTCCAGTCGCTATCGATAATCCCCTTAGGTGAATCAATATCTTTAAACCATGGCGATGGGCAAATTACATGGGCTTCTGGCTTGGACTTTAGCTGTGCGGCCCACCAACTAAAACTAGAATTAGCGATGATGAATCCGGAACCATGTCTCATTGTTTCTAGGACTTCCGCACTGCTTAATTGTTTATCAGATACAAATCTGACATTTTCCATTCCTTTAAAGACACTTAATTGGCTTGCTTGCGCAATATCATCAGAGAATATCCAAAGTTGGTCGAAATTTTCCATTCCTATTTTTTTGAGTGCTTCACTATAATAATTATTTTGCAATATCCCAAATGGTTGATTTAAATAGTCTCCCCGTCTGATGTGTATCACAAGGGTTCTCTTTTCTTGAATATCTCGAACAAGTTTTTCCGCCTCTTTTGTCATTTTTACAGGACGAATTTTTAATAAATCACTTTTAACATTCACTAAATAACTCGATGATTGAAAATATCCAATCAGTAGCACATTTCCGTTTGTCCTAACATCGGAAAGCCCTAATCCTCTGTTGACCCGGACTCTCACCAACTCTTTGAGTATGTAAGAAAAATAAGGTGACAGAACCCACTCCAAATAAGTTAAAGTCCAGTTCCGGTTATCTGCTCCTAGGCGAAGGAGGAGATTTAGTAGACGCTTAGACAGTGCCCCTATTTTTGGGTTTTCTGTAAAAGAAACTCGATGGTTTAAATCAAAAGACTGCAACTCAAGATCATTGTCAACATTTCTTCTGGCAAAACCCCATTGAGAAAGAATTGTGACTGGGCTTTCTTTGCTTAGCGAGAGTGCTGCCGTGTATTGAAATAGCTGGTTTCCTAGTCCACCATAAGGAACTAAAAATACTGAGGGCATTTAAAAGAGACCTCTTCTCAGCGCTAATCGTAATCCTCTAAAGAATGCTATCTTTCTTTGGGGATTTAAACTTCGTATCAGGGAGAAGTTCCTGATTACGCAAAACATCAACTTCTTTCCTTTGCTTATCTTAAGTATAGATAATATCTGTCTCCAATAAATTGCATAAGTTAACTTGCCCTTAGGTTGATTAAGTTTGATAACATCTACCAATTCGTCAATGAAGCGTTCCATGTTAGGCTCAAGTTTCATGTTATTTTTATTTGTGCTTTGTAAAGGTGAAATGTGATACTCATAGATAGTTTCCTGGGCTAAAGTCTTCTCTCCCTCTAAAACACCGCTTTCAATTAAGAAGATTATGTCTTCGCCCAACCTTAAACTTCTAAATCTGCAATTTGCTATTACTTTATATTCAAATATGAATCTCCATAAACCAGGATTAACGGCAATTTGTGAATAACTTGTCTTCGAGTATTTTCGTGATTTCGGATGTAACCCATCGCCTCTTAAAACATTAAAGTTCGCAATAAAGACCTGGGACTTTCGAATTGAGACCAATGAGGAAATTATCGCAGGGTGGCCAAAGTCATCCGAATCCCAAAATACTATCCATTCACCTTTAGCCTCCTCTATGCCTCTATTTCTTGCTAATCCCGGACTATTGAACTCTCCATGAATATATCTGCCATTTTCACCTGGAAGGCGTAACTGTTGAATTTGTTCTATGCTGAGAATAGTTTTTGAATCATGCACGAAGATAACTTCTATGTTATCTATATGCTGCTGAAATGATTTAAGCATATTTCCGCTTAGGACCTCAAAGTTTTGAAATGGAATGATAAATGTAATCAGACGAATTTGAATCAAATTATTTCACTTTCGTTAAGATTGCTAAGCTTCGGTAGGTGTCACCATTCTTTACTTCATCAAAGTAAATTGCCTTCATTTTGTATGTTATTGAAATCTCCTCCACAGCCACTTTGTCCTTGTCACAAACCACTATATTGCGAGCTGACTTCAGGCGCGAATCTTCACTTGTTAGATCAATGGATCCAAAATTTGTCTGCCCTATTGGGCCCCAGTTAACAAACCATTGATCAATTGACGCATATCTCTGTGAAGCTATTGCGTGTAAGCCATCATGGCATAGAAATAGAGCGTTTTCTTTTAGAAGATATTGCGTTAAGGGTTCGTATACTTTTACAGATTCAACCTTTGTTTTATGGGCATAGGTGCCTACCAATGGTTTGTATTCATATCTAGCCCAATCCTTTTGCAAGTAAAAGGTGCTTGAAATCAAAGCAGCAATAAGAATTGGATAAAAAGGTTTTTCAAAAGCAACCAAATCTATTTGAAAGCTTCTAGCTAAGAGCAAAGCAGGTGGTATCAGTAGTGGAGCTATCCACCATAAGTGAGCGATGTCTGCTTGAGGGAAAATCTGGGGAGTGACTGACATACCGAAGGAAGTTATGTAAATGGACTTTGAATTATCAAATTCTACTCTTCTAAATTTGGGTATAGAAATAACTAGGGCGAGTACAAATGTTCCCAAGAAACAAAGATAAATGGGCCAAAATATTATCCTGTTTAATTGATCTCCGACAATTAAACGCACATAAGTATTTTCGTCTGAGTTCAGCAGTTCTCCAGACAATTTACTGATCACGAAAATAATGACTCCAAGAAATAGGAGCGAAACAAGGAACTTCAACCCTCTTTTATTTAGGAGGAACTTCTCTGCTAACCAGAAGTAGATAAGACAAGCAATTGGTAAGGTTAGATACAAGAAAAATTGAAAACGGTTGTAGTTATTTCCGCTTCCGAGCGAAGGGTAAGCTGTAGCTGGCCATCTTATAACCTGATCCCAGTAATCTGGAAATGCTCCTAGGTTCGTCAGGTAAATTAGAACTGAAATGATTCCAACAGAAACTCCCAAGGAAATAACCAGCATATTTTTAAATTGTCGACGAAGTAATAAGCTGAGAGAGATCAGGATAATCACCACGAGAATTGATTGAATTCTAGTAAAAAATGCAAATGCAATTAGTGTGCCAGAAAGGAAGAGTAAACTTCTGCTGTATTTTTTTTCTATAGATTCTAAAACTAAATTAAGGGACAATAAGAGTAGTAGTGTTGACACTAAACTTGGCCATAAAAAGAAAGCCCCATCAAAAGCGGTTGAAGTTACATGGTTAATCAGTATCCATGAAATAGAAACAAGTCGTGCGGTAGATTTACTGAAGTCAAGTTTCTTTAGAGTTCGTTCAAGACTTAAATATATTAGAAAGGTTAGAATTGCTGACAAAACTCGGAGGTTCAGAACAGAAATTGATGTAAGCTTTAGAAATGACCCTGCAATCCAGGGCGTAACAGGCCCATATTGTGAAAATGCACCGGAATGCACAGGGAGTCCGTCGGCTACTGCAGCCGCAGACCCCAGAATATATCCATCGTGATGAGGGTCTCCTTGGTAAGGAGTTAAAATCGCTAGGTAAACTCCGACTCCAAACTTAATGAGTATTGAAAGTGCAATCTCTTTGTTCTTGGAGGTTAGCATTAGCGTTCTGAAGACTTTTCGGCATAGGCGTTAGGAGGTGTCTGCATTAACTCTCCCCATTTCTTTGAATTCGAACGCTCAGGGCTAAAGTATCGCATCAGCTTAGATGACGACATCTACGGGCCTAAATTTTGGGAGGATTTTGCAAACCGCAGGTATGAGCCTGATACCCAATCCCTTGTAGAAGCTTTTTGTGATGAAGAAACAATTTTTCTTGATATTGGCGCTGCTTATGGATGCATGTCTTTGTTGGCTGCATCTTCCGGAGCCACAGTCTACAGCTACGAACCTAACCCTCTGGTGTTTAGAGGCCTCACCAAGAATGCTTTGCTTAACAAATCCATAGGTAGCCCTATCCAACTCTTTAACCAGGCAGTCTCAAGTAAATCGGGTTTCTTGGATTTAAACGTGAATGAGCCCAGTCGAATACTTTCACCAATCGTCTTCACTAACTGGCAAAGTAAGTCTAAAGTAGAGATCGTCGGGCTCACCGAGATAGTCAAGAGTTTGCAGAGTGAACTTTTAAAAGACTTAAAAATTGTAATTAAAATGGATATTGAAGGCGCTGAGTGGGAAATTCTAAGGGATTCAGCAACCTTGCGGATCTTGAAAACAACCCAATCAACCTTGATTCTTGCACTACACCCTGGTTTACAGCGACCCCCAAAGAGTATTTCCTCCACCATTGGCAGGTTGCGTTTTTATTGGTGGAATATTCGAAATATCTTGGATTCCTGGTTCTTGTTCAAGAGAGTTTCGCCTTATTGTTTAATCTATAGAACAAATCTAAACCAAGTTAGGCGACCTTCTATGTTCTGTCTTTTAGTCCTTGCCGGTAACCATGAGTTCGTTTTCTCTTTTGGAGAAAAGAATTGAGCACTAAGCTCTTTAGGCTGGTTTTTCAGTTATTGTCCAACTCAATTCGTCGAATTCTTTGGCTTACCAAAGAATCAAAAAATAGCAATAGTTCTTACTTTAACGTGCATTTACTTGTGGTGAGCAATACTTTCTACGCAAGACTGGCGAGAGTATGTGTGGAAAGTTTCTTGTACTTACATCCAAATTCTCAAATAATCATTCACTGTGACAGCGAAACAGAAGGTGAATTGCTAAGACAGTTTAGAGTCTTAAAGTTTTTTAGACGAGGCAAGGTGCGCCTTGACAGGTTGTCTAATGACTCTGTTTGGCAACTTCATAAGCTACAAATTATCTTGGGGATGAATGGCACTTCAGATATATTCATGGATTGTGATCTGCGCTGGAACGGTCCAATAGGGGATGACGCACGGGGCAAGCTTGTCTTTTTCGTAGAAGAGCGTTCGCTATCTACCTACAAAGGAGTAGTTGACGCCCTGCCTGGGAACATCAAGAAATGTTCTGAAGCTTCGATGAAAAATACCTCTTACTTTTCCTGGTCTGGCATAAAGATTTTGGAAAGCGAATACGACCAGATTCTTAATTGTTGGCAAGAATTGTACGAAAGAACTCTTGATAAAACTTTAAGTTCTACGGAATCAATATCACGTATTTCAGAGCAAGTGGTGTTGAGTGTATTTCCCGAATTATTCAGATTGCCCTTTGTTTTTCTCAAAGAGTCTGACCAACAATTTGATGGTTCCATCTGCGAATCAAGCTACTACGGTGCCTCTGGAGGTCGCTTTGCTCTGTGGGGTAACACTAACCGAAAGTCTCTGTTCTAGTCTGATAATTTCTAGACATCCTAATCAAAAAAGCTTCCTTCTTTTTTCTCGAAAATCTATAACGGTCTAGATGCTTCAGTAAAGGAGTCAATAGGTGTTTTAATCCGATGAAGTACATTTCCTTCTCAAATCTGCTGTTTATTTCGAGGACGTTTACTAAAACTGGTTCAATGTCAAAATCTATTTCTTGCTGAATTTCTTGGATTGGAAGTCCTATGGGAAAAGTCATTTCACGAGTATTAGTGGAGTGGGTATCGGCGCCAACATTTGAAGTGATATTTACAGGAGGTAACATGCAATATTTATTAGAAAAAATCATTCCAGTGGCTATAGGCAGATCCCAAGTGTCTAAGTACCCCTCGCTCACCCGTTGCCAACCTACTCTCCAGAAATTTCGAACTTCCCTGCTCAAATCTGTAGGGGCTAGAGGTCGGCTAAATAAGAAATTCCGCATCTGGCTCCACTTAAATGCATGTGTTGCCCAACCCCATATTTGTGGGTAATTAGTAAATTCAACCTGAAGTCTTAGTGATTTCTTGTAGAACGGCTGAAAACCACTAACCATAAGGATTTCTGGTCTATTTGTAATGTTTTTGAGAGCCTTCCCAAAAAACCTTAATGTATCAAGATTAAATTCGATGTCGTCTTCAAAAATTATTCCATAATTATTCTTTGAAAAGAACCAATCAATTGCTGAAACCATAGCCACGGCAATGCCCTGGTTGATTTCAGATTCTCTAATATTCAACTCACTGAATTCCATCTTGAACTTTGAAATAATCTCATGTAATAACTTTTGGTTGTTTCTATCCATATCGTTACGTGGCCCATCGATAGAAATGTACAATCTAGAAATCCGTGCTTCCTTTAGAGTGGTTAACTGCATTTCTAGATTCCTAGACCTTACATGCAGTGTCAGTAGGACTGGAATGTGCGAGTAGCTCTCAAAGCTCGTTGGCTTGTTCACGATTATGGAATCAATCGTATTATTCTTGGTATAAGGCTTTTGCCATCACGATTTCTTGAAATCCAAATTGGTTCGCTTATACCTCGGATTGCAGACCTAAGTGATCTACCGTTGGGTAAATTAAGCTGGTTATATTGCAATCCACGTTTCTTTGCAGATAGAGATAAAATTGACTGATCCGATCTATGTTCAATAAAAGTCGGGTTTTCGTTATCCGTAACCTCTAAATTAACATTTGAAATTTTCGTAGTTGCGAAAGTAAACCATTCCTCGGCAAGAGGAAGTGCGCTATGTGTCGACAGATGCATGTAGTTGGCCTGTATTTGAGGTGATTTAAGCTGTTCTTCTGATAACTCAGGAAATTGTGAAATAACACTCCGTTTAGAGTATTGATAGTCGGATGAGCTTAATGCGTGTAACCAAAAACCTTTCTCGTTTGCCTCTACAATTCTTCGAGCAAAAATTGCCTTTGAGATTCTGTTTACATTAATTTCACATCCAGAATCCACCCAAATTACCTGGTCAAAGCGTCCAAACTCACCAGATAATGTTCTAAAAATAAACTCTGGCTTCCAGATCCAATGTCCAAATCCTCTAATTTCGGGCCTGAGAAACTCCTTATAGCGCTGAGCTGTCACAGGGCAATAACGCTCCAGGCTATTTACTCCTAGTACTAGTACTTCTTCGAATTCATAGAGTTTCGCAGAAGCATCAATGATTCTTTTTGCTGCCCATTCGAAATTTTTTGGAGCTAGACCCGCCGTAAGCAAGGCAACTTTCGATTTTTTTACTTCCATTTCATCTCAAATCTTCTCCGCAGAGATATAGAAATAGATTTAAGAAGTACTCTGAAAACAATCTCATTTTTCTCACCCGTTTTCGACTTCTTATATCTAGCTTCGAGTTCTTTTCGAAGCGAGTCACGAGTAAAGGCAACAGGATCTTTTGAGTGGATATGGAGCGAGAAAACTTTAGTTACAAAGTTAGCTCTCTTCGCTAGTAGTGAATTACCACTCCATTCGAATTTATATTTGCTAGGCTTTACCCAATGCGATTTATCTTCCCAGTACAGTTTTTTTCTCCCTCTGTGATTGCGAGGATCGACTCCAAATAAATATTGGCCAATCGATATAGCATCGAACACACCCCCAAACAAATCTATATTCTGCGATGTATTTGCATGCAACGTTGAACCCTTTTTACCATTTTCAAATTCGACTGGGAGTGTAGGCATTACTACTACTTTATCAGGATTATGTTTTAAGAAATTAAAAAGAATCGTCATATCTGTACTTTTCGAATTTTCTGACACTTCCCTACTACAGAAAGTTAAGAATTCTGCTAGTACTTCTCGAGAGCCAACGTGAAGCACTGACGCTATCCCTTGACCATCGCCTTGTAGGGGATAGGCCAAAACTTGACGCAGATCTTTGAGTATTTGAAAGGGGAAGTCAGAAGTAAAAGTTACATCAGACTCGATGTGGAGCAGTGATCCAAGATCCTCCGACGTCATATACATGTGAATGATTTTGAATCTTGCTAGAGAATTAAACCAAAATTCATTTCTGAAATTTAGGTCGTGCCCAAGAGTGTTTTTTATTGTGTCCCAATCGGGGTCAATAAATTCGACTTTCTTTACTGTAAGATTTTTAATTTGTAGATTGCCAAGATTCTTATCTTCGTCAACTAAAAGTACAAGAGATTGGTTTTGGAAAAGTTCGGAAAAGTTCTCCAAGCTTCTTCTAAGGTATGGTGGAATTTTTGATCCTCCTAAATGCACCCATACAAACGGATAATCCCTGGACATATTTACAAACCTCCTAATCTATAGTTAATCATTGAAATTGCAGAGTTTAGCTTTGTTCTTTTTCGCGGGCCATGCACTCCAATAGGTAATTGGCGATACTTTTGATCGTAGGCCGGAATTGAAACTCTTTGAGAGTTTTACTTCTAATGCCTAGTGGACTGAATATTTCGGCAGATGGTTCTTCCATTTTTCCTGCGATAAGTAGTTTCGGAGCATCAAAGTAATAAAGAACCTGCTCCGCTATTTCAATAAGTGTGAATACTTCTCCATGAGAAATCTCTTGAATTCCTATATGTCCATTAACCTGCAATAGCTCCATAGCCTTTAAGTCATCTTCGATGTGATGGTACTCTCGAATTTGACGTCCTGATGACATTAAGAATTCCGTCCCATTCTTTATAGAAATGAACAGCTGCCCTAGAAACATTTCAGAATTCAATTTCTTTCCACCATATAGCGTGTGGAGTCTCAGATGAAGGAATTCGTCTTCCTGCAAATTATTTTGGAGATACTCACTTAATTTCTTCTTTGTGTGTATGTATGGGTTAGAACTACAGATACGTTGGTCTTTCTCCATTATTGAGCCAAATGTAACTATCCGAGAGTCAGTCCCTTTGATGGAGTCTGCAATTAATTTTGGTATTTGCACATTGACTCGTTCTAGTTCACTTATTTTTGACTTACTTGAAAGAATTCCTATGGCTACGTAAATTTCAATGGGTTCATCTTTAAATATCGTTCTGAGCTCATTGGGATTATCCCAAAATTCGAATTGTCTTCGATCAATAACCATTGCATCTGGAAATTGTTCTTTTAGTTGTCTGGCAATGTTTCCATTACTGCCGATAATTACTTTTTTTCGATTTAGGTTCAATCAGGTATTCCTTCGCAGAATAGTAACCATCGGCAATAGTCCCCAAATCTGGTAATTTTTTGATACTAAATAAGAAACTGAATCCGTATTCAACGCGATAGCTAATGGAGGGCAAGACTCCACCATAATCCACTCGGGCCATAATTTCTTGTTGAGGTTGTCCAAGTCAAGACTTTCAATCGCTTCCAGATCTGCTCCTTCGACGTCAACATTCAACAAGTCAATTTTGTAGGGTAGAGATTCCAAGATTGTTCGAAGTTTAATACCTTGTACTCGTTCTACTTCTTCGAACTCAAATCCCGCAGCTAAGTATTTCTCCTTCCAGTCTTCTCGCACAGTGGAAATTGCTCTTTCATGTGATCGAAAGAAGTCATAAAAATCTCTATTCCCAACCGCCCCGACGATGAAGTTATCTCTCGTTCGCTTCTGGATAAATGCAGATTTTGCACCCTTGTCCGCATCGATATTGATTCCACTCCACCCCCTTTCATACAACGCTCTTGTTACAGAGAATCGATCGGGGTGATGTGCGCCCACATCAATATATGTTCCTAATTTCTTGTCAGCCTCTAATAAGGCTACTAGTGCTAAATCTTCACCACATTGACTCCAACTCACTGAGAAATCATGGTCGAATCGGGTGCGCTGATAAGCATGAATTAAAGGACCCCATACTCTCGGATTAACCAACGAAATTAGAAAAGCGGGGACCTGGCGGATTTTCCTCATCCGCGAAAATTTCGCCACAAGATCATCTTTCATCTTTGAAGCGTGGCAATCAATGAATCAATATCCCGTAGGCAGTTGTTGTAGGCATCTCTTGGATCCTTTAAGACGGTTTTCCACCAAGTAAATGTGTCATTTATGGCCTCTTTTTGATTCCACTTGGGGGACCATAAAAGTGTTTGATTTGCAAGGCTTGCATCTAGTTCAAGTGCTTTGGCTTCTCGGTTCCCTATCTCTTCCTTAACAACAATATTCGCTTTGTCGCCAAAAACTCTTCTTCCAACATCTAGAATTTCACTCACTTGTAAACTCGCCTCTAAAGGACCAAAATTGAGAGCTTGATGATTTATTTTTTTCTGAAGAGTTCCCTCTAAATAAAGAAGATATCCCGCTAAAGGATCAAGTACATGTTGCCAAGGACGAGTGGAGTGTGGATTTCGGATTATTGTGGATTGACTAGTGATTACCCCACGAATTATGTCGGGGATTATTCGATCTGCAGCAAAATCTCCACCGCCAATTACATTTCCAGCTCTAGCAACTATAACTTTCGGTCCCCCTGAAATCTTTGAAATCTGCTGCCATGCTGCACAGACAGACTCTGCCGCAACTTTACTTGCGCTATATGGATCTTTTCCTTCTAAGGGATCAGATTCCACAAACCTTCTACCGGTATTATCGTTGCGATAAACTTTATCGGTTGTAATAACAAGCACGATTTCTACCGATGGAGTATCAAAAGCGGCTTTTAAGACATTAGCTGTACCCATGGCATTAGTCTGAAATGTCTCCAAGGGCTCTTGATATGACTTAAGAACTAAGGACTGAGCAGCTAGATGAATGACCACTGAGGGTCTGACATCTTTGATCACCTTTGATAAATTCTCTAGATCTCTAATGTCTCCAACAACACCCTTAGACATGCTTTCTAGATTTACCCTCCTGTAGAGAGAGTCCTCTTCAGCCTCTAGTGAATATCCAAAGTGCTCAATTCCTAGATGATTTAGAAGAAGGCTCAGCCAACTTCCCTTAAAACCTGTGTGCCCTGTGATTAATACGGGCCCATTTAGGGACTTTAGAGCGTCAGTTAACATAAAGTAATTGTAGTATCCAACCGCCTTGTTGACACTTAAGGCCAAGAAGAAGCATTACTAGATTTAGTTCTGTTGGCACGCTTCAAGTTTCACTCCGATCCCCAAATCTGTTCTCGCCTGATGTAATTTCTTGAATATTTCTGATTATCTAGGCAATTGGGGAAATTGTCGGTGCCTATGAAACTTCAAGCAGAAAATAAGCGATATATTGCAGCGCATGCGTGTTGTAGTTTCTGGGGCAAATGGCTTTCTTGGTTCATGGGTAAGCCGAATTTTGAGCGAAAGCCAACAAGTTTTTGGGTTTGTTAGACCTAATGCCGATACGAAAAGAATGGGTGGAATTGACCTAACTCAAATAAAAGAAGTTGAAGAGCCTAAATTCAATAAAGCAATCTCAGTTATTTCTCCTGATGTCGTAATTCTCTGTGACTGGTGGGGAGTTGATAATTCTCTCAGAAATGACCAAAGGCAGTTTGAGAATGTTGAGCGAATTCGGAATAGACTTCCTAGCCTCAAAGACGTAGGGACTGTTATCGGGGTGGGAAGTCAAGCCGAACTCGGACCAAGATCAAATGCGATTACTGAAACTGAAGGTGACGCTCCTACAACACTATATGGACATGCAAAAGTAGAAGCTAGGAAACTACTTGAGGCAAATCTTTCTGTTGACGTGCGATTAATTTGGAGCCGAATTTTCTCAACATACGGTCCACTAGACTCTGATCACTGGATGATTCCTAGCACTATTTTCAAACTTCTTAATGGACAAAGAGTTCCCCTAACAAAAGGGGAGCAGGAGTGGAGCTTTCTCCATTCTTATGATTTAGGACGTGCCTTTGATCAGATGGTTGAGGTAAAGGCGATTTCTGGGATTGTAAACGTAGGAAATCCTGATACGGTAGTAATTTCTGAAGTGGCGCAATTTATCGGCGAATATTTAAAGCTTGACTCATTTCTAGATTTCGGAGTTATCCCATATCGAGACGATCAAGTGATGAAGCTGGATCCAATAACGAAAAAACTTTGTGATGCAGGCTGGTCACCAGAAGTTAATCTCGAAGATGGAATTTCGCATTTGATTGACTGGATGTCTGGCATTAATCAAAGTCGGTTGAGACTTAAAGATGGAAAGTCTATTAGTTTGAGATTGCCCAGTTATCTTTCAAGAAAATAGCTGGCAATTAGATCAACTCCTAAACCATTGATATCACGAAGATAACTTTGGTTGCCAATGTTACCTAAATTGTTCTGTTTCGCTGTTACAGGAATAATTCGCATTTCAAGGCGGCTGAGCGCAATTTCTTCTAATACGGCGCTTGTTAATCCTCCACGAATCGTGTGCTCCTCAACGACAACTATTGGTTTGGTGTTATCTAGCGCTTGAAGGTCAATCGCACTAATTTTTGAGATGAAAGGAACTGAATAGATGGATATTTCGATGCCGCGAGACATCAGGGCTTCACGAGCTGCGATTACATTACCTCCGATAGAACCTGTAAAAAGTATTACCCCATCTTCTCCACTAAAAATTCGATTAAATCTTCCTTCCACGATATCGGGTATGTTTCGATTGAGAACTTTCTCTCCGCTTCTTCCTAAACGAAGGTAGGAGGGACTACGGTCTTTTACCAAAAAACGTGTCAGAACTTCGGTTTCGACGGGGTCAGCAGGTGAAACAACATTCATATTTGGTAATGCTCTCATGGCAGCAATATCTTCGAGGGCATGATGTGTGTAACCCTGACTCCCATATGAGTACCCTGAACCTACAGCCACAATAACGACGGGATTATTCATATAGCAAACGTCATTTCGAATTTGCTCTAGAGCGCGTATCGTAGGAAAATTCCCTATGCTGTAGACAAAAACCCTTTTACCTGTCGATGCGATTCCAGAGGCTAATCCGATCATAGATTGCTCAGCAACTCCAGAGTTAATGAACTGAGATGGAAGCTCTTTTTCAAATTCCTCGAGCACGCCAAATCCTAAGTCACCAGTAATAAGAACTACATTTGGATCTACTTTTGCTTCAGCAAGTAGGGTCTTAACAAACGTATCCCTCATTTTTCTGCCAAAACCTCATCTATTGCTGAGTCCAGCTCAGTACTATTCGGTGATCTATAGTGCCAAAGCACTGAATTTTCCATAAATGAAACTCCCGAACCTTTTGTAGTTTTGGCGATTATTACCTTAGGTCCATCACAAGTCTCGTTGATAGCAGCTAGCAAATAAAGGTGATTATGTCCGTCTAATTCATGAACTTTCCAGCCAAAAGCCTCCCACTTATCCTTGAATGGCTCGAGCCTCAACGTCTCCTCGGTGTCTTTGAGGGATTGAATTCTATTTCTGT
>Ga0209550_10003496_pt1 | contig 14958 bp, 15 predicted proteins | sample LauGreSuBDMM15SN_2_FD_187567 | JGI IMG/M metagenome (GOLD analysis project Ga0209550, IMG submission 187567) | Freshwater lake microbial communities from Lake Michigan, USA - Su13.BD.MM15.SN (SPAdes) (version 5) | ecosystem: Environmental > Aquatic > Freshwater > Lake | place: Lake Michigan...
GTGTTTATGAGCAACGATAATCAGGTCACAATGTTGTTGCAAGGCGTAGTTTGCAATCTCTATCGCTGGGTCGCCTGTCAGCGCAACGCCTTGAGCGTTGTATCCAGCTTCTTTAAGCGACTGCACGCCACTATTTAGGATTTTATTTTGCACCTGATGATCGTGCGCACGGTCATCACCAACAAAGGCACCTTCCATCCCCATGGATGTATAGAAATTTGGAAGGACGGTAAGTAAGGTGATTTGTGCAGATGGCCAGTTCGCGAGATCTTTACATCCAATTAAGGCTTGTTGATCAAGGTCCGAACCGTCGTAGGCAAGCAAAATATTTTTATACATATCAGCCTCCAGAATTTTCGCCAAATGGGTGTTTCAGCAAATGCAACTTGTGGGTGTGGTTGCTAGAGTAGATGCTTCATATGCAGCCTGTTAACAGGATAAACCCTCGTTGGTACGAGAAAAATAAATCAGTTAGAAAAACCTCGGGTTTTCCCTGCTCTACCCAACAACGGGGGATGAGTAGCACTCATCGTACTCGGGCTTGCAGGTGTCACGATCAGTATTTGGGTTTTACCGGCAATTTGCCGTACAATACCAAGATTATGGAGGAGCGTGCCATGACTGCCAAATCCCTTGCCTTACCCCGTACGACGAGACTCCAGTCTGCTCGGCTGGAGGCTCGGATCAGTCCTGACCTGCATCTGATTGTCAAGCGTGCTGCAGAAATTCAAGGTCGTACGATGACCGACTTTGTGATCCATGCTCTGCAAATAGCGGCCTCGCAAACAATAGAGCGCGCCGACCGCGTGCGCCTATCAGTGCTTGACCAAGAGGCTTTTGCAAACGCGTTGATCGCACCTGCCAAGCCTAATGCAGCACTCAAGCGCGCTTTTGCCAAGGCCAATAAGCTTCTTGCTGCGTGAAGTCACCTGTGACTGTTCGTACAAAGGTACCTAAATTTTCTGTTTTGGCGCTAGATCTCGCTGCTGATCGCGCGAAGTTTACGTGCGGCATTGAGCCACTAGATCGGTACTTTCGCACTCAGGTTAGCCAGGACATTAAACGCCGAGTGTCTGCTTGTTTTGTGGCGAACGACAATATGGGACAGATCGCGGGCTATTACACGCTGGCCTCGGCGAGTATTTTGCTATCTGACCTGCCCGAGACGCTTGCGAAAAAACTACCGCGCTACCCCAACGTGCCAGCAGTGCGCATGGGGCGTCTGGCCGTGAGCGAGACCGTCAAGGGCAAGGGCCTCGGAGCGGCATTATTAGCCGATGCCCTCAGGCGAGCGGCCACGGCAGAGATCGCAGCGTATGCGCTAGTCGTTGATGCCAAAGACAAGTCGGCCGCCGGGTTCTACGCTCACCACGGGTTCATCGCGCTCCCAGAACAACCACGTTTTCTCTTTCTGCCCCTTGCGACAGTCAAATCCTTGCTTGACTGATCCATATAGATTCGTGGATCGGCCTGACTGCGAGATTTGTACATCACACGAGTGACTTCAGTCACTGGGTAGTGTCCCTCCCGAAGACCAAAAGCAAAAAACCTGAGATTTCAGCACCTCAGGCGGTTTGTGATGTTGCCAGGGCTGCCCCGCCAAACAGTATTAACTGATGAATAAAGAGCCATGGTGGTCGTTGCAAAAAACTTGTCGTATCATGACAGATCAAGAAAGTGACAGTAATGGTTACAGTTGTACGCGAAAAGTTTTCTTCTCAGGCATCGCCTGACGTGTTGACCGCACTACGTCAAATTGCTGAGCGGCAAGGCCCGACAATTTCAGGCTGTGCTGGATGAGGCTCTGCGTGATTACATCGACCGCCAGCAAAAGACCCGACCCCGCCGCCACGTAATGGCGTCGTTTGCGTCTAGTCTTGATGAGTTTGATCATTTGTACCGCGAACTCGCGAAATAAGCCGTGGTTCGCGATTATCTCACTGTGGTGGATGTGCTCGGCATGTACACGGTCTTAATGCAAAGGTATGGCGGCGCAGGTGGTGTTCGTGACCCAGGCGCCCTCGAAGCTGTCCTGTTTCGACCACAAACGGGTTATTACGACGATATCATCGCTGAGGCTGCAGCATTGCTGGAAAGCCTTGCTATTAATCTCCCCTTTGTAGATGGCAACAAGCGTATCGCTTTTGCTGCCGCCGACGTGTTTCTGCGTATCAACGGCTGGTGCCTAAAGAGGCCATCCATAGCCATCCATAAAGAGATGCTGCAGCTGTTCGAGGCTGGCACTTTTGATATCGCCCACCTTGGACCCTGGCTTCGAGAGTTTGCTATTACTCAAGAGTAATAGGGTTAGTATCCCTCTAGCAGATCAAACGCAAAAAACTTAAGATTTCAGCACTTCAGGCGGTTTGTGATGCGGTCAGCGCTGCTTTACCGCGTGGCAATGCGTACGAACAGGCGACCGATTGGGTGTGGCAGCATCCCACCTTACACTGAGAAAATAATGAATCTAAAAAAATACTTTACTTTCGTCACATCGGCCTACTCACCATCATGTCCGGCATGATGCTCGGCGGCTGCGCCAGCACGCCCGGCTCGTCCGCCCGCGGACCGATTACCATCGCGCAGCAAGGCAGTTTTTTTGTCGGTGGCAAGAAAGTGGTGGCAGCGGGCAACTACGATCCGACGCAGGGCACGGCCAGCACCGATCCGGGCCAGACGTTTTGGATGGATCAGATGTACGTGCAGTATCAAATTCCCGAAAACGCGCGCAAGTATCCGTTGATCCTGGTGCATGGCGGCAGCGGCACGGGGCGCGTGTGGGAAACCACGCCCGATGGGCGCGAGGGGTTTCAAACCCTCATGCTGAGGCGCGGCTTTCCGGTCTACATTGTTGATTTTCCGCGACGCGGACGTGCGGGCTATCCCAGCTTCAACGGCCCGTTCGGCACGCTGGACGGCACGCCGGTGGTGGCTAACCGCACCGAGCAGGCGGGGATGCAATACGCCTGGTCACGCTGGCGTCTCGGACCGAAATACCCGGAGGTGTTTCCGGTGCAGCAGTTTCCGATGCAGGCGGTGGATTGCTTCCTTCAACACCTGGTGCCCACGGTATCGGACAACTCTGAAATCATCAGCGGCGCGCTGATCGCGCTGCTCGATAAAATCGGCCCGGCGGTGCTGGTGACGCACTCACAATCGGGCTTGTTTGGCTGGCTCGCAGGCGCGCGCTCGCCGCACGTCAAGGGCATCGTCGCCTACGAACCCGGCTTCGTCTTCAAACAAGGCGACGTGCCGCTACCGATCCCGCTATTCAAAGGCAGCCAGCCCTCAGGCACGCCGGTCACATCAGTCGAGTTTGCAAAACTCGCCACCGTGCCGCTGCAAGTAGTCTACGGCGACAACATTCCAAAGCAGCCGATACCCGATCTCGTCGCCGACGGCCGCCGCGCGCAAGTGGTGACATCGGTGATGTTCGCCGAAGCGCTGAACAAACAGGGCGGGCAGGCCAGCGTGCTGCATCTACCCGACGTGGGGCAATACGGCAATTCGCACTTTATGTTTTCCGATTTGAACAACGTGCAGGTGGCGGATGAGTTGTCGAAGTTTTTGGCGGCGAACAGGTTGGATTTGTGGTGATGGCCGCGGCGTTATTGTTGATTTGATCGATCAGCCGCACCACCCAAGGCGGCGTTTTCTGGTCGCTCAGGTCCATAAGCTCAAGTTAAAACTTTAGAGCTAAAGAGCGTTTAAAATCGAAGTCTGGCAAGAGTCATTACGATAAAAAATAAACAGGTTATGGAGAATAAACATCATGTTCAATACATTTAAGGCGTTATCAGTCGGCGTGTCGCTTGTGGTGTCGATGGCCAGTGCAGCGGCTCAGGATTTTCCTCAAAAGCCTATCACGCTCATCGTTCCTGTCGCGGCAGGTGGTACGACAGATATTGCAGGGCGTTTGCTGGCCACCCAGCTCAAGGATGTGCTGGGTCAGATGGTCATCGTAGAAAACAAACCTGGCGCGAGTGGCGGAATTGGTAATTCATACGTGGCCCGCGCCAATCCCGATGGCTATACGCTTGTGCTCGCCTATGAGGGCTTTAACACTGGAAATCCGGCGTTGGCTAAGAGTCTGCCTTGGGATCCTGTCAAGAGTTTCACACCAATCGCAGAAGTGATCAGGGGTCCTCATGTCGTGCTCGTGCCTAAGGACTCGCCCATCAAGGATTTGAAAGGTTTGGTGGAGTTTGCGCGGGCTAATCCTGGTAAGTTGAATTACGCCTCCTCTGGTGTGGGTTCTATTCAGCATCTTGGTGCGGAATTGCTTCAGCTCAATACTAAAACCAAGATGGTCCATGTACCTTATGCTGGCGCGGCGCCTGCGATGAAGGATTTGCTTGCGGGTCGGATTGATTTATTCATCACGACACCACCGACTGTGATGGGACACCTCAAGGCCGGTACCTTGCGCGCCTTGGCAATCACCAGCCAGCAGCGCCACCCTATGCTGCCTGATGTGCCCACGACCGCTGAAGCGGGCTTGCCTGAGTTTCAGTTAGATGCCTGGTTCACCGTTTTTGGTCCAGCGAACATGCCAGAGCCCGTAGTTAAGAAACTGACTGAGGCAATGAAGACCGTCATCACTTCGCCACAGTTCGTCAAGCAAATGAACGAAGCTGGCGCGACTGCCAGCTATCGCTCCCCTAAAGAAGTCGCTGATATCGTCAATGTCGATTTGAAAAAATGGGCTGATGTTGTCAAGGCTGCAGGGATCAAAGCGGAGTAATGATCAATCTGGATGTAAAAAACTAACGGGAACGATCGGCGCTGAGCTTTTAGGCGTTGATCTCTCGAATGACGAGTAAGTTTTATAAACACTTGATCATCAGTTCGTTACGACGCAAGAACCAGAGCGTCCAGGGCGGGTCATAGCGTGCAAGTGTTTCAGAACCCACCGCAACTAATTTTTGTTCCTGCATGAACTGTTTGAGTTGTTGCGTGCGTTCAATAATTTCTGGCTCTTTTGCTAGCCCAGAAAATTTCACTACCGCAACACGGGCAGATTCGAGGGCGATCAATTTGACTCTTGAATCATTCGGAATCGGTAGCGTATCCAGGGTGTACCCCTGAGGCATGATGAACCTGACCGTCCAGCCAAGTTCATTCCCGCTTTGCGTAACCGGTGCGGTCATCGCAATCTTCTCATTTCCCTGTTGTGTCTGTGTGACGGGCGCCGTCATCGCAATACTTTGCTTCCGAGTGTTGCCACCAAAGATATACCCGGCAAGCAAACGAAAGCCTGCGCTGATTGCTTCGCTGCGCTCTCCGGTGACAGTCACCTCAGCCGCAATCAAAGATGGATACTCGCGGATCTCGAAGCTACCCTCAGTCAATATTGCCGTGTAAGGCGGTTCTTCAGTAGCCATAGCGATCTGTCCGTAAGCTGTCAACGAAAGAAGCAGGCAAAAAAATATTTTTTTGAGCATGGTATTGGAGTTAGCTATTTGGTTTCGTATCGTTGGCGTGTGGTCGCCCTAGACCATACGTCGCTGCTACTCACTTGCGGACTCAGTTCTTAAAAAAAGAAAAGAGTTCTTGATATGTTTCTTGCGGCGCTTGTTCAGTCGGATAATGTCCGCAAGGCAACTCAACCATCCGGACAATATTCTCACAATACTTCGGCCATTCGATCCGCGGATCATGGTGATGCGACGTGTGGCTCTTTGCACCCCACAATACGAGCGCAGGTGGTTGTACTTTGCGACCCGCATCAAAATCAGCTGTGTCCATTGGAAGGTCGATTTTGAAGGCAGCCCGGTAGTCTTCGCAGACTCCATGAATATTTTCTGGGGTGCAGACGCGAATGTATTCAAGGATTTCGATTTCTGTGAAACCGCCTTTACCAGGACCTTGTTTCATTAACTTGTCTCGGATGTAGAACTCTTCGTGACCCTTCAATAACCGTTCTGGAAAGCCCTTGGGTTGCGCCATGAACCACCAGTGATACAGGTCCATTGCCATCTGCGCCTGGATATCTTTAAACACACAGTGCGTAGGCAGGATGTCTAGAAACGCGACGCGCGTGACTTTATCGGGATGATCCATTGCCAAACGAAAGGCGGTACGCGCACCGCGATCGTGTCCAGCCAAGGCAAAGCTTGTGAAGCCTAGTTGTGCCATGACGTCGACTTGGTCCTGTGCCATGCGTCGGAATGAGTAGTTACTGCTATCGGGAAGCCCCTCAGGCTTGCTACTGTCCCCATAGCCTCGCAGGTCAGTCGTCACAACAGTGAAGTGTTCAGCTAAGCGTGGTGCAATACGATCCCAGCTCATTTGGGTGAGCGGGTTGCCATGCAGCAATAACAACGGGGGGCCCGAGCCGCGCTTGCGCCCCACGATGCTGACACCCGCATCAGACGTGGGGAGGTTAAACGACTCTATGGTGGTGGGCAATACAGATCTCAATTAATTCAAATCTTCCACTAATGACGCGAGCGTCTCGGCAGGAAGTGATTCGACATGTGAGGGGTACTCTTTATGATCGCAACCAACCTTCATTTGGGCGCCGACCTCTAACGCTTTCTTCATCGCGTCTGTCAGTTCGAAGCGCAAGAAGTGAACAGAAGACGTTTTTTCGGCAGTTGATCGATCCAAGTCTTCATTCGCAATCGCATATACGCGCGGTTGGCCTTCAACCTCAATAAACACGCGATGTTCAATACCAATCAGTTTTGCAAGTGCCACTTTACGATCGACTTCGTTGGTGTACTCGAGCTTCATGGTTACTTTAAAGTTGCTGCCGTCGGGGACGAGCGCATTGTAGGTTTCCATTTCTTCTTGGATGCTCTCATCTTCGAAGATTTTTTCAACGCGCAGCATCTCTTGTATTTGATATTGCATCAAAAACTTGTTTTCGAAAATCAAATTGAGATGCTCACTGAGAATGACAGTTCTCTTTTTACGCTCAGCGATAGCGCGTTGACGCATATCAGGTCGTGCCTTGTAATACGCTTCCAGACTCAATAGTTCGTTGCGCTGAATTTTTTCCATCATGCTCTCTATAAAATATCTTGTTGATTAAATTAAAGGTTGTACGCTTTGGCTAGCAAAGAGATAGGGTGCATCATTTGTGATTTCTTCATGCCACCTTCTTCCATGCCCTGTTCGATATGGTGTCCAGCCAGTTGGCAATCCGAACTGATGTAGTCGGGCTCGGTGCTCGCCATATTCTTGAATACTGGCTTTCCAATCTTCATGGCCGTCTTGTGAAATTCTTTTTTCACGCCCCAGGTACCTGCATGTCCGGAACAACGCTCCACGATATGCACTTCTGTGCCTGGGATCATTTCCAAGGTTTCCGCAGTTTTCTTACCAACGTTTTGAACGCGCAGGTGACAGGGCGCGTGGTAGCTAACCTTCCCCAGTTCGTTCTTAAAGTCGGTCTTTAACAGACCGTCTTTCTTGCGGGCGATGAAGTACTCAAAGGGATCCCACATGGCTTCTTTAACGAGCTGAACATCCTCTTCATGTGGGAACATCAGTGGTAATTCTTGTTTGAACATCAGCGTGCAAGAAGGAATCGGCGTCACGATTGCATAGCCGTCCCTAGCAAGCCCTATCAATTGTGGGATATTGATATCTTTATTCTTCGCGACTGAATCTAAATCACCAAGTTCAAGCTTTGGCATGCCGCAACAAGCTTCTTTCTCGACGAGTTTGTAGGGGATCTCGTTGTGCGCCAGCAGCTTTAATAGATCCTGCCCGATGCCTGGCTCGTTGTAGTTGATGAAGCAGGTTGCGTAAACAGCAACTTTGCCGGGCGTCTTAGCCCCGTCTTTGACAGGCCAGCTAGAAGACTCTTTTGCGACCTGTTTGAAGGTCTTTGATGCGTACTCAGGGATCCAGGCGTCCTTGTCGACTCCTAAGGTCGACTCCAGGACAGACCGCATCATCTTCGTCTTGTTTACTGCGTTCATGGCCTGCGTCACAACGGGGATGCCAGCGAACATGCCGATCTTGTCTGTCGAAGACAATACGTTATCGCGGAATGTCGTTTCACCTTTCTTGTGTTTGATCGCTTTGGCGCGCAGCATCAGGTGGGGAAAGTCAAGATTCCATTCATGCGGTGGTGTGTAGGGACACTTTGTCATATAGCAAAGGTCGCACAGGTAGCACTGATCGACCACTTTTTCGTAGTCTTTCTTGTCGACGCCGTGCACTTCACCGTCTTCTGTGGCGTCGACCAAATCAAATAGCGTTGGGAACGATCCGCACAAGCTCACGCAGCGTCGGCATCCATGGCAAATATCAAATACACGCTCGAGCTCTTTGTTGAGCGAGTCTTCGTTGTAAAAGTCTGGATTGGTCCAGTCAAGAGGATGTCTTGTCGGAGCTTCTAGATTACCTTCTCGTTGGCTCATGGCAAGAGACCTTTTTCCTAAGATGTTTTGTACTTTAAGAGAGTAGAAACTCCCGCGACATCAGCGTCGCGGGAATTTTTAATGCACTAGCGAAAATCCGCTAGATTAGGCTTCCAATGCTGCAAGAGCCTTGGTAAAGCGGTTCGCGTGTGAACGCTCAGCCTTCGCCAACGTTTCAAACCAGTCGGCGATTTCGTCAAAGCCTTCGTCACGAGCAATCTTTGCCATGCCTGGATACATGTCGGTGTACTCGTGTGTTTCACCGTGGATTGCGGCTTCTAAAGCTTCTCTAGGTGTACGGCCGGGCATGCCGGTACCGGGCTCACCTGCGCCGCCGTTGATCAAAAATTCCATGTGACCGTGCGCGTGGCCAGTCTCGCCTTCTGCGGTTGAGCGAAATAGTGCTGATGTGTCGTTCTCACCAGCGATGTCACACATGTTTGCGAAGTACAAATAACGGCGGTTTGCCTGCGATTCGCCGGCAAAAGCGTCTTTGAGGCTTTGTTCCGTTTTGCTACCTTTTAATGCGGCCATTTTTCAATCCTTTCAATGAGTTGGACTTCTTGGTCGGTTATGATGGTCATGTTGATGCGTTGGACATCACGTTTAACTGACGATCAAACAAGACAATGCCAGTTTAGTGTGACAGTACTGTTATAGAAAAATTGTATTTATCAATTTCTACAATAGCTTTTTACTATATGGCGAGTCGCTATCTCGGTCGACTCAGAAAGTGTTAATGACGATTGACTCTGGTGAAATCATCGTAAGTCATTGTTTTAAATATTAAATTTAAATCTCGCCTCACTGCGCATCGAGTTTAAATACTCGCAGCGCGTTTTTATACGCCACTTGTTCAATGACATCTGCCCGTAAATACGGGAGTAAGTTCGTGCGTATTTCGGTGATCGCCTCGCCGTAGTGTGCATCCCAGCCGCAGCAGGTGTCTGATCCCAGCATAATGCGATCCGGAAACTCTTCAATCAGCGCTTTCCACTTCGGACGCAGCCCATTGGTAGAGTAAGCGCGACCCGGCCGATTCACCCGGGCAAGCCGGTTATGCAGCTCCCCCGTTGCAGACATTTCACACATGATGTTTTTCCGTTGCTTAAACAGATTCGCGAGATCCTCGGGCTGACCGTGCGGCAAGCAGTGTGAAAGTATCGTCGTCGTGTTTGGGAAGTCTTCTGACAGACGCAAAATATCTTCCGTGAACTCTGCGTTGTGCTGGGTGTGAAGTTGCACGAAGCCGCCAAACTCGTTTGCGATGGTGTAAAACTTGCGAATGACAGGGTTGTCGGTCTTGAGCTTGCGACGGAATGGTTGGGGCCCGCTAGATTCGTTATTTGTGTGTAATTCACCAAAACCCTTGATCACTCCTTTGGCGAACATGTCACGCGCGTCGCGAAACAGGTCACGAAAGTACACATTGTCGGTTGCCGTCAGGGTGTCGGCGCCTTGCCGAAAAAAACTCTCAGCGAACTCCCTTTGGCCCGCAGCGGGGATATGTCGACCACGCAAGGCATCGGCGATATCTATGCGCAGGTCACCAACCCCACCGCCCCAGCGGATATTGTTCGCAGCCATCCTCTCGACAACCTCGGCGGTGCCAGGTCCGTTACGTGAGTAAGTATGCATATGGATGTCGGCGATCGGCACAGTTTTTGCCAGTTCGACTGACTTAGGATCAAGTGTTTGCGTCAATCCGGCCGCTGCGGCGCAGGTAGTCAATACCATCGCGATGACTTTAAAGAATGACCTTGTCATTTCTGAATCTCATTAAACAGGGGTGGGGTAAAAAAGCGTCTGCGCATGTCATTTTTATGCGCGTGCTGTGCGCTGTATGATGAAATATACGATATTTCATCGTTATTTGAACGCCGATATCGTACGCATCGTGCATACATTGAATCAGGTCTTGGAAAGTGCGCAGGAATAACGGAGCAGGATGTGACGAGTAATAAGCTAACGATTGTCTTAGCACCAGGATTCATGACGGATCATGATTTATGGCGTGATGTGGCACCGCATTTTTCCAACTACAACGTGGCCTATGCCGACTTCCGCGAAGGGGCAACATTGCAAGAGCTGGCGGCGAGTAATTTGTCGCGTTGTCCCGAACGCTTCGTATTGATGGGCTTTTCGCTCGGCGGCTATATCGCGCGGTACATGCTGTATCAAGCGCCTGAGCGCGTACAAGCCCTCATTTTGGTCGGTACCTCTACAAGGCCGAGTGGCCCCTCTGTATCGGGCCCAACCACAAACAAGATGTTCCGCGGAATGAGTCGTGCAGCGTTGGTGCGTGCCGTTCACACTAGTCGCGCAGAAAACGAAGATTTGATCCAGCGGATGAAGGATATGGGTACCCGGCTGGGGGCTGAGGTGTTTGCGCGCCTCTCCGCCTTAGACCGAAAATCAGATCTTGAGGCGATGCGCGACATCAAATGCCCTGTGTTGGTCATCACAGCAGACCAGGATCGACTAAGATCTCTGGAGGAATCTAAAGAAATGGCAGAGGCGGCGCGGGCAACGTTGATTGTGCTTGAGCGCTGTGGGCATATGATGCCAATGGAGGAGCCTGACCAGCTAGGTTTGCTGGTAGGCGATTGGCTGGCTAAAAATAATATGTGATGAACACTAGGCCTAACAAATGATACGACAGCAGGTTAGTCACCCGGTCACCGTTAGATCGTTGTGTTCTCCTGCCTGTTTGATAGCAGTCTTGCTGTTGACTGCTTGTGCACCGCTTCCGCCTGCTTCGACGCGGCTACTTGAAAAACTGCCCTCTGAGTTTGCGACGAGTTCGACCTTCACGGCTGCCGTGATGCAATGGCCAACGATGAACTGGTGGAACAGTTATCGCGATGCTCAGCTTGATCAACTCATTGAAGAAGGTTTAAGAGGCTCCCCCAACTTGGCGATCGCACAGGCTCGGTTAAATCGGGCCCAAGCGTACACGCAGGTAGCAGGTGCTCCGCTACAACCTCAAATCAACGCGACCGCTGCGGCAGGTACTCAACGCTTGAGTTACAACTACCTCACTCCCGACACGACGGTGTTGCGCGGTTGGAATCAAGTGGCGCAGGCTGCCCTGAGTATGAATTGGGAGATAGATTTTTGGGGGAAGTATCGCTCCGCACTGGCAGCCGCGACCTCCGAGCTTCAGGCGAGTGAGGCTGAACACGCCCAAGCGGTGCTGGTCTTGACGACTGCGTTGACGGCATCCTATGCCGAGCTCGCTCGCTTATTCGCCCAACAGGCAACGAGCCAGCGTGCCGTCGAGATTCGGACCCGGACATCGACCTTGTTCAGAGAGCGTTTTAATCATGGACTCGAAACATTGGCGAGTGTGCGAGAGGCGGATTCGAAACGTGCACAGGCTAAAACAGAAGTTTTGCTTATTGCAGAACAGATTGATTTGCAGCGTAACCGTATCGCTGCTCTGCTGGGAGCGGGCCCCGATCGCGGCCGATTAATTAGCGCACCCAAAGCCGCGCCTTCGATGCAAAGCGGGCTGCCAGAAAACCTAACGATCGACCTGCTGGGTCGACGGCCCGATATTGTGGCCGCGCGTCTGCAGACACAAGCATTGTCCTCGCGTATCGATCAACGGCAGGCGGATTTTTATCCAAACATCAACCTAGTCGCGTTTATTGGCGTGCAGTCTCTTGGTTTAGATCGGCTGTCTCAAGGTGGATCTCAGTTCGGCGCTGCAGGACCTGCGATCTCACTCCCGATTTTTACCGGTGGGCGTCTGCAAGGTGAACTCAGGGCAGCGCAGGCGACCTATGATGAGTCGGTTGCTATCTACAATCGTACCTTGACCGCGGCGCTCCAAGAGGTGGCAGATGCAATCACCAGCATCAAGGCCTTGACTGGACAGCTCGAGCAAGCCGAACTTGGTTTGGTCGCCGCCCGCGAGGCATTTACGATGATCACTGGTCGCTACCGTGGTGGACTCGCAAACTATATCGAGGTGCTGATTGCTGAAGACATTATGCTTACCAGTCTACGATCGGTGACTGAGTTGCGTGCCCGAAGACTTTTGTTGGATGTCCTATTAATCAGAGCGCTTGGTGGAGGGTATCAGCAACAGTCCCGACCTCCGGTTGCTAACAAATAAAAGAATGACAATGACGAGCTCCACGACAGAGATGGATCCGCAGGCCGATAAAAATAGAGCAAGGCGTAAGTTATGGTTCCTACGACTAGCGGCGGTAGTACTTATCTCTGGCGTATGTTGGCTAGTGGTTTGGTTGTTCTACTCTTCGCAGTTTGTGGTGACTGATAATGCCTACACGGCGGTTGAACTGTCTCAAGTGACGACAGCAGTCGAGGGTACGATTAAAGAGGTCAGGGTACATGACACGCAACGCGTTAAGGCGGGAGACATTCTGGCGCTGATTGACGATGCCGATACATCCTTGGCAGTCAAACAAGCCCAGTCAGATCTCGAGCTCGCCCTACGTCGAGTCGAAGGATATTTTGTGCGTGACGAGTTGCTCGCTGCCAAAGTCCGTGCTCGCGAGGCAGAGATGCAGGGTGCCAAGGCACAGGTGGACTCGGCCTCGACAGCTAAGCAGCGGACATCGGTTGACTTTGCTCGGCGTAAGGCGCTTGAAAAAACCGGTTCAGTATCCGGCGAGGAACTGACCCGTGCAGAGAGCGCCGCGATCGCGGCACAAGCTGAACTTGCGTTAGCGCAAGCTAATCTGACCTTGTCTGAGGCGAATCTCGCGTCTGCAAAAGCCGAAAGAAGTATGAACATCACGTTGATTGCGGGAACCACCGTCCCCACGCACCCGGAGGTGATGCTTGCTCGCGCCAGACTCGAGCAAGCGCAGATCAATCATCGCCGTACAGAGATAAGAGCTTCAGTTGCTGGGGTCGTGTCTAAATTACAGATCCAAGTTGGTCAACGTGTGCATAACGGTCAGTCGATGCTAGTGATTGTTCCGGTCGACGACATGCACGTTAACGCCAATTTTAAAGAGGGGCAGCTATCCAAGATCAAAGTTGGACAGGCTGTCGAGGTGACTTCTGACCTATATGGATCACGGGCTATTTTTAAAGGACGCGTGGAGGGGTTTGCCGCAGGAACAGGGTCTGCCTTCGCCATTATTCCTGCACAGAATGCCACGGGCAACTGGATTAAGGTTGTACAGCGCGTGCCTGTGCGTATCAAGCTGGATTCGACCGAACTGAAAGCTCACCCATTAACGGTAGGGTTGTCAATGACGGTGCGTATCAATATTGATGCTAGCGACAAATAGTCGATTGGTAGGCTAATGGATCAGAGCAACGTCGCGCCTTTAAGTGGGTTCCGCCTGTGGGCTGCGGCGGTGGTCATCGCTGGCGCGAATTTCATGGTGGTCTTGGATATGACGATCGCCAACGTATCGATCCCTAACATTGCGGGTAGCTTGGGCGCAACCACGGCACAGGGTACATGGGTGATTACGTCGTATGCCGTCGCCGAGGCAATCGCCTTGCCGTTGACCGGTTGGTTAAGCGCGCGGTTTGGTTTGGTTCGCACATTTATCTCAGCAACGGGCTTATTCGTACTATTTTCATTTTTTTGTGGTCTAGCGACATCGTTATCGATGCTGGTCGCCGCTCGAGTGTTGCAGGGTCTTGCTGGTGGTCCCTTGATGCCGCTCTCTCAAACCTTGCTGTTGCGCATATTTCCTAAAGAACAAGCTGGAATGGCGATCACGTTATGGTCTATGACAACACTGCTTGCGCCAATCACTGGGCCTGTTCTTGGCGGGTGGATTTGTGAAACCTGGTCTTGGCCGTGGATATTCTTTATCAATATTCCTCTCGGCGTTGTGGTGGTGTATTTCTCTATTAAATTATTGGCACGTTACGAACTCCCGCTTAGACAGCTCCCCATTGATGTCGTCGGTCTTGTGCTGTTGATTATCTGGGTGACTGCTTTGCAGGTCATGCTAGACACGGGCAAGGAAAACGACTGGTTCGCTTCGACCACGATTACTTTGCTTGCAATCGTATCGCTCATTGGATTCGCCACCTTTTTAATTTGGGAGCTCACTGTCGATCATCCCATCGTCGACTTGAAAGTCTTTCGGCATCGGTCGTTTTGGGTTGCGGTGTTGGCCATGAGCATTGGATACGCATCATTTATGACCCTCAATGTGCTGACACCGCTTTGGCTCCAATTGAATATGGATTACACCGCAAGTCAGGCAGGCAGAACGATAGGATGGACGGGGCTGTTTTCGCTTTGTATGGCGCCTTTCGTGGCGCGACTCGCCATCAAGGTAGATCGCAGAAAGCTAGTGAGCGGCGGGTTGATCTGGCTATCCGGTGTGACGGCTTTGAGGTGCCTGGGCAGCACGGACTTAACCTACTGGGACATCGCATTTCCGTTGATGATAATGGGGCTTGGCATGCCCTTCTTTTTTATATCAGTGTCGGGTATGGCATTAGCTAGCGTGAATGCGGATGAGACGGCATCCGCGGCAGGGTTACTGAATTTTTCAAGAACGCTACTGGCAGCGTTTGCGATTTCAGTGATGACAACAAATTGGGAAAGCTATAGCGCCACCGTGTATGC
>Ga0209550_10003497_pt1 | contig 14956 bp, 13 predicted proteins | sample LauGreSuBDMM15SN_2_FD_187567 | JGI IMG/M metagenome (GOLD analysis project Ga0209550, IMG submission 187567) | Freshwater lake microbial communities from Lake Michigan, USA - Su13.BD.MM15.SN (SPAdes) (version 5) | ecosystem: Environmental > Aquatic > Freshwater > Lake | place: Lake Michigan...
TCCCCTTTTGCAACCAATTCGTCAAATCTCCTTTTTGCACGGGTTGAAGCACTAGCAGTCATGAATATTTTGAGTTCAGCATCTGGAAAAACCACCGTTCCAATGTCGCGACCATCCATCACAATGGCTTTGCTTTTTCCCATTGCTTGTTGTTGCTCCACTAATTTTGAACGTACTTCTGAAATTTCGGCAATTTTGCTAACCAAATTGGAAACTTCGATTGTTCTAATTTGTTTTTCGATATTTTCGTTGTTCAAAAACATTTCAGAAAAGCCCAAATCTGCATTAAATTGAAAAGAAAGTTGAATGTTTTTTAGATTAGCAATTAATTCAGTTTGATTTAAATGCTCAGCATCAACCCAATTATTTCTCATTGCAAAATAAGTTATTGCCCGATACATTGCGCCAGAATCTACAAATACATAGCCCAAATGTTGCGCAAGTTGTTTGGCTAAAGTACTTTTCCCAGTAGATGAAAAGCCATCGATAGCAATAATTATTTTTTTCATGGTATTATTCAACTATTTTTTAGAGTTGCAAATTTAAACAATTTCAATGGCAATTTCAATATCAAGTTCAATGACAAAAATCAACTTTAAATTAAGTGTCTCTATTGGGATATATATAATTAACCAAAATATTTTAAACTTATATGACTTATATGTTTTTTGATTTTACACCCTTATTAAAATGAAGTAATTATAACAAAAAATAAGGTCATTGGATTTTGCATGATTCAGTTATATTTGTAAACTTAAATTTAAGTGCATATGAATCCATTTTTTTCAGTTATAATTCCACTTTTCAATAAAGAAAATGAAATTAAATCGACTTTAGAAAGTGTTTTAAGCCAGACTTTTCAAGATTTTGAAGTGATTGTTATTGATGACGGATCAACTGACAATAGCAAAAAAATCGTTGAAGATTTAAACAATTCCAAAATCAAATTGATTTCAACAAGAAATAATGGCGTTTCCACAGCAAGAAATATTGGAATTGCAGAAGCAAAAGGAGAATTAATTGCCTTTTTAGACGCTGATGATATTTGGTTTGAAAATCACTTACAATTGCTATCAGATTTGTTGATAAAATATCCAAATGCTGGAATTTTAGCTACTAATTATGAAATTTTCTACAATAAAAATAAAATAGTAAAACCTTACTTTATAGACATTCCATCAGAAAAATGGAGTGGAATTGTTGCTGATTTTTTTAAATCAAGTATGATAAATAGGATTGCTTGGACTTCTGCGATAGCAATTCCTAAAAGAGCATTTGCTAAAGTGGGTAATTTTGACGAAAACATTACTATGGGAGCAGGAGAAGATACTGATTTGTGGATACGAATGGCTATAGAATTTGAAGTTGCGTTCAATAATCAAATCACGGTAAGATATAATTTAAGTGCTGAAAACAGAATTTCTTTAACAAAAACATTGACGCGGTCTTTTGCTAAATTGAATCAATTTGGGACGCAAGAAATTGAAAATTCCTCTTTAAAAAAATACCTAGATTTATACCGAACGCAATATGCTTTGAAACACAAATTAGCAGGCGATGTCAAAACATTTAATTTTTATAAAAATCAAATTAACTTAGCAAACATAACTTGGAAAACTAAAACGCTATTTATACTTCCTGTTTTTATGTTAAAAATTTTATTTTTTATAAAAAAGTACTTAGAACATAAAAATGTTCTTTTCTCTATTTATGATTAATGAATTGAGATTGAAACATTTCAAAATCTCTGACATAATCACTTTCGTCAAAAACCCCCGATGCGATTACCAAACAAACGGCTCCAGATGAAAAGTTCTCTAGTTCACGCCAAATATTTTTTTTAATCAACAATCCTTTGTCTGGTTTATTTAAAGTAATGGTTTTTTGTAGTTTTCCGTCATTCAAAACCACATCAAAACTACCTGAAAGTGGTAACAAAAGTTCTAATTGATGAACATGTGCATGACCACCTCTTTTAGCGGAACTCGGAACATCAAATAAATAATAAACACGCTTTATTTCAAATGGAACTACCTCGTTTTCAATTACGGCAATATTCCCGCGGTAATCTTCAATTTTTGGAATATCAATAATTTCTATATTCATTTTAATGTTGTTTTAAGTAGTTTAACCAATGTGCTCCTATGTTGCTCATTTCAAATTTTTCAACAGATTTTTTCGCGTTGTTTTTGCAAAGTTGCCACATATTTTCGTCTGCTATCATTTCGTTAATTCCAGCAACAAATTGCTCTAAATTCTGATCTTCAATCAACAAACCGTTTTTTCTATCTGAAATTAATTCTTTTGGACCAGACAAACAATCGAATGAAATGACAGGTGTGCCACAAGCCAAAGATTCTGCAATTGTATTCGGTAAACCTTCGTATTTGCTTGTCAAAAGTGTGAATTTTGCTTTTTTAAAATAAGGAAAAGGATTGTTCTGAAAACCAAGAAAAACAATTTTGTTCTCCAATTTTTTGCTAAAAACCAACTGTTCTAAATCTTTTTTTTGTTCACCATCTCCCAGCAAAACTAATTTAACATTTTTTCTAGGCAAATTCGAAAGTGAATAGGCTTCAATCATCAAATCAAATTGTTTGTTGTTGTCAAAAACCATTCTGCCGACACCAAGGACATATTCAAAATTCAAATTTATGATTTCTTCTGCTAAAAGCGCAATTTTATTCAACTCCAACGGATTATAAATTGTAGTAACATTTTTATAACCATAATCCTTTTTTATTTTTTGCTCAATTTCACATGAAACAGCTACAATTCCAATCGCTTTAGAAAAAATTGATTTGGCCAAAAAACGATTTTTAGGAAAATACCATTCTAAATTATAACTATGAACCGTTATGATGAATGGAGTTGTGTACAACAATTTGGTGAAAATATATTCTTGAAAATCATGGTTTCGGTTTCTAAAATCAATAATAAAATCAAAATGATTGTTTTTTAAAAATCGTTTTAAAATCCAAAATCGTTTTAATAGCTGGAAATATTTATTTTTTTGACTTTTAGCACTTGATAAATTCAATAAATGACCAGAAAATTCATAGGTTATATTGTCAATAAAAATTACGTTATGCACATCAAAATTTTGCCCGAAGAAATAATTTGACAAAACAGCATGGATTTTATTCGCTCCACCGTTAGATAAACTATTACCAATCAAACAAATTTTCGTTTTTTGCATTTTGTAAAGCTAATTTTTATTTATTTTTGAAACAAATATAAACAAATATGAGGATTCTGTTGGTGGGAGAATACAGCCGTTTGCACAATTCGCTCAAAGAAGGACTTTTAAAAATAGGTCACGAAGTTAAAATTGTGGGAACTGGCGATGATTTTAAAAATTTTCCTGTAGATTTTTCAATTGATTCTTTGTGGTTTAATAATTACTTATTATTAAAATTTTGCAAAAAAGCTGCTTTCAGGATATTTAAAATTGATTTAAGAAAGGTAGAAAGAGCGATTCGATTTTATTTGTTTTTACCAAAATTAAAAAATTTCGATGTTGTTCAACTTATTAATTCTGATGCGATTGAAACTTTTTCGGAATGGGAAATCTATTTATACAAAAAACTTTTTAAACAAAATGATAAAGTTTTCTTGTTGATTTGCGGCGAAGAAACTCCGGTTATCGATGTATTAGTAGAGAATAATTTGAAATATTCCATATTAACACCTCTTTTTAAAAATCCAAATTTAAAAGAGAAATATTTTCATACGCTTAATTATACTTTTAAGAAAAAAAGAAAAGTTTATGATTTTATTAAATCGAAAGCAGCAAAAATAATGGTTTCCGATTTGGATTATAAAATTCCGATGGAACAAACCGAAACCAAGTGCTTTTTTATTCCAAATCCAGTCAACGTAGATAAAATTCAAGTTATTGATAATCCTATTAACAACAAGATTATTATCTTTCATGGCAAGAATAAATATGGTTTTGTTAAAAAAGGAAGTATCTATTTTGAAGTAGCTTTGGAAGAATTAAAGTTAAAATATGGTAATAAAATCGAAATTGTTCTTGTAAATAGTTTACCTTATGTTGAATATGAAAAATTGCTAAATCGGGCACATATTGTTTTGGATCAAGTTTATAGTTTTGACCAAGGATATAATGCGTTAGAAGCCATGGCAAAAGGAAAAGTTGTATTTACGGGTGCTGAGATTGAGTTTTACGAGCATTATAATCTAACGACAAAAGTGGCACTAAATGCACTTGACAATGTGAATTATTTGGTTGAAGAACTATCAAATCTAATCGATAATCCAAAACAAATTATTGAAATTGGTCAAAATGCAAGAACTTTTATTGAAAACGAACACAATTACATAGCCATTGCCAAGAAATATATCGAAATTTGGAATTGATTTTACTCTATTTTTAAATTGACATTGACCAAATAAATCAAATAAAAAACATTATTTTGCAACAAAATTTCCAAATTATGCAATCCATTTTAGCGCAAGATTATTCCATTCATTTCAATGAAAATGGTTACGGTGAATTGAATCAATTGCTAATTGACATGAAATATTCTTCCGTTTTTATAATTACAGATACGAATTCAAACGAATACTGTTTGCCAGATTTTATGGGACATTTGGTAACAGATTTGACAATTGAAATCGTTGAATTTGAAGATGGAGAAAGCAATAAAAACATTGAAACATGCATTCAAATTTGGGAAGCGTTGACTGAATTAGGAGCAGACAGAAAAAGTATTATTTTGAATCTTGGTGGCGGAGTTGTTACAGATTTAGGCGGCTTTATTGCTTCAACTTTTAAACGTGGAATCGATTTTATACACATTCCAACAACGCTTTTGGCAATGGTCGATGCGTCAATCGGAGGTAAAAATGGCATTGATTTGGCCAATTTAAAAAACCAAATAGGTGTTATCACTACACCAAAAATGATTTTGATTGACAGTAACTTTTTATCGACTTTGCCACAAATCGAAATGCGATCTGGATTGGCTGAAATATTGAAACACGGATTGATTTTTGACAAAAAATATTGGCAAGAATTTCAAGATTTGACAAAATTAGACAATTCAGATTTTGATGCAATTATTCATAAATCAATCCAAATAAAAAATGAAATCGTAACAAAAGATCCAAAGGAAAACGGAATTAGAAAAGCGTTGAATTTTGGACATACTTTGGGGCATGCAATCGAAAGTTATTTTTTAGAAAACGAAAATAAAGTCACTTTGCTTCATGGAGAGGCAATAGCAATTGGAATGATTTTAGAAAGTTTTATTTCATGGAAGAAAAATTTGATTACAGCCGCAGAATACCTTGAAATAAAAACTACCATCAAAAATCTTTTTGGCGAAATTGTTTTTGATAAAAATGACCTCACTCCTATTCTAAATTTGTTGATTCACGATAAAAAAAATGAGTATGGCACCATACAATTTGTGCTTCTTGATGGAATTGGAAACACAAAAATTAACCAAGTAATTGAAAATGAATTAATTGAAAAAGCATTTGAAGATTATAAAACTTAATGTTTTTTTAATAAAAATGATTGCAAAACCGTAATATTATTTTTTACATTTGCCTCAATGAGAAAAAACCAAAATACTATTAAAAATCCTTTCGGTAGAAGCAAAAACAATCGTTCTTTCTTTAGAATGTTGAATAGCATTTTTGCTGCAAAAGGCATTTTGAATTTTGATTTACTTCATTTTGGTTCTACTTATCACGAAAAACTACCAATCATTTATGCCAATATTCGGGTTTGAATTCCGGGAATTTCTTTATTTCCTAAATTTTTAAATTCTTATATACAAAACTAAATGAACACAAAATATTTCGATTTAATCAACCAAACTTATTATTTTCCTCAAGAAGAATTTTCTTTAAATAAAGAAAATCAGCTGCAATTTCACAATATTGATTTAATGAAATTGGTGGAACAATACGGAACTCCTTTAAAATTTACTTATTTACCTCAAATATCCAATAACATCAAAAGAGCCAAAAACTGGTTTAGAAATGCAATGGAGAAAAACAAATATGAAGGTAAATATTACTACTGTTATTGTACTAAAAGTTCACATTTTCAGTATGTTATGAATGAAGCTTTCAAGAATAATATTCACCTTGAAACTTCTTCAGCTTATGACATTAACATTGTAGAAAATTTATTGGAAAACGGCAAAATCAATAAAAACACGTTTGTAATTTGCAATGGCTTCAAGCGAGATCAATACATTTCGAACATTGCAAGATTGATTAATAATGGTCATAAAAATGCTATTCCGATTATTGATAATTATGAAGAACTTGATTTGTTGCAAGCGGAAATCAAAGGAAAATTCAAAATTGGAATTAGAATCGCTGCAGAAGAAGAACCAAAATTTGAATTTTATACTTCAAGATTAGGAATAGGTTATAAAAATATTGTTCAGTTTTACAAAAAACAAATCCAAGAAAATGATAAATTAGAATTGAAAATTCTACACTTTTTTATCAATACAGGAATCAATGACACTGCTTACTACTGGAATGAGTTGGTAAAATGTATCAAGGTTTATGTTGCTTTGAAAAAAGAATGTGCAAGTCTTGATGGATTGAATATTGGCGGAGGATTTCCTATAAAAAATTCATTGGCTTTTGAATTTGATTATCAATATATGATTGATGAAATTATCAATCAAATCAAAATTGCATGCGACGAGGCAGAAGTTGATGTTCCTAATATTTTTACAGAATTTGGTTCGTTTACCGTAGGAGAAAGTGGCGGTGCTATTTATCAAGTTTTGTATCAAAAACAACAAAACGATAGAGAAAAGTGGAATATGATTGATTCATCATTCATTACTACTTTGCCAGATACTTGGGCAATCAACAAGCGTTTTATTATGCTTGCAGTCAACCGCTGGAACGATATTTACGAGCGTGTTTTGCTTGGTGGAATGACATGCGACAGCGACGATTATTATAATTCTGAACAAAATATGAACGCTATATATTTGCCAAAATACAGCAAAGAAAAACCTTTGTATATTGGCTTTTTCAATACTGGAGCTTATCAAGAAACCATTGGTGGTTATGGCGGTTTGCACCACTGTTTAATTCCTCAGCCCAAACATATTTTGATTGACAGAGACGAAAATGGCATTTTAGCAACAGAAGTTTTTTCTGAACAACAAACTTCTGATGATGTTTTGAAGATTTTGGGCTACAAAAAAAAATAAATTAACAACAAAAATATTTTTAAAATTTCAAATAAACCGTTTGTCGTTTCAAGAAAAAAAGTTTTTCTTTGGACTTGAAATCGCAAATAAAACAATCAAATAAAAATGAGTAAAGGACCAATAAGTCAGTTTATCGAAAAGCACTATTTGCATTTTAATTCTGCTTCGTTAGTGGATGCTGCAAAAGCCTACGAAGACCAACTTGCCAACGGAGCAAAAATGATGGTAACCCTTGCTGGTGCAATGAGTACTGCTGAAATTGGAAAAATTTTTGCTGAAATTATTCGCAAAGATAAAGTGCAAATTATTTCATGCACGGGTGCAAATCTTGAGGAAGATATTATGAATTTGGTAGCTCATTCTCATTATGAAAGAGTGCCAAACTATCGAGATTTGACTCCTCAAGAAGAATGGGATTTATTAGAGCGTGGTTTAAATCGAGTGACGGATACTTGTATTCCAGAGCACGAAGCATTTCGACGCTTACAAAAACACATTTACAAAATTTGGAAAGATGCCGATGATAAAGGCGAACGCTACTTTCCGCATGAATTTATGTACAAAATGTTGCTTTCGGGTGTCTTAGAAGAATATTATGAAATTGATCTGAAAGACAGTTGGATGTATGCTGCAGCGGAGAAAAATTTACCAATTATTGTTCCAGGTTGGGAAGATAGTACGATGGGAAATATTTTTGCTTCTTATGTAATTAAAGGCGATTTGAAGGCTTCCACAATGAAATCAGGAATTGAATACATGGTTTTTCTTTCGGATTGGTACCCGAAAAACAGCGCTAATGGTGTTGGATTTTTCCAAATTGGTGGGGGAATTGCTGGAGATTTTCCAATTTGTGTGGTGCCGATGTTATACCAAGATATGGAAATGCATGATGTTCCATTTTGGAGCTACTTTTGTCAGATTTCAGATTCAACAACAAGTTATGGTTCTTATTCTGGGGCTGTTCCGAACGAAAAGATTACTTGGGGTAAACTAGATATTAAGACCCCAAAATTTATAATAGAATCCGATGCAACTATTGTTGCGCCATTAATTTTTGCTTATTTATTAGATTTATAGTACATTTTTTATGAAAAGAGTTATTGTTGATTATTCAAAATTAACGAATGAAATTTTGAATCTTTTGGTCGATAAATTTCCTGATGGATATGATGATTCCAATATTATCCGTTTTAAAAACCACAAAGACGAGACAATTGAAGCTGTTGAAGTGAGAACTGACGACACGATTTATTTGGTCAAAATAAGCACTAAGCTATCGGATAGAATGGTCAGTTTTGATGATGATGACGATATTGTAGTGCCATTAGAAGCCATAAAAGGTATTCATTTAGAAGATGAAGAGGCAAGTGATGATGATGATGATGAAATTGATTTACTTAAAGATGGTGGAGGTTCTGATGATAGTGAAGACAACGATGACGATGACCAAGAACCAGCTGACAACTTTGATGAAGGCGACGACGAAGAAGAATAGTTTTGTAGGATAAAACTCAAAATATAAAAAATCCAAACTCCAATACTTTTGTTGGAATTTGGATTTTTTTTAAGAAATTAATCCAAATACCTTTGTTGAAAAATATTTTGGTGGTGCTTTTGGTGTCCTAATATTATGAATCCTATTGCCCTAACGGAAATTTCCTTGTCGGAAGCATTACCGATTCTAAGCAGTTGATCCTGAGAAAAGCTCTTAAAAAGTGATAACGTTGATTGCCTAACAACTGCCAGTTCTGTTAATAAATCTTGTAAAGATCTTAAGTTTCCGGCAGTGTTTTCATTGTAACTATCTTCATCAAAACTAGGCAAAAGTGTTTTGTCATTTCTAGAAAATCGCAAAGCACGATAACTAAAAATACGTTCGCAATCAATCAGATGTTGAATTATTTCCTTAATAGTCCATTTTCCCTCCGCATACCGATAATCAAATTTATCCATCGGAATGTTTTGAACAAATTTGATGAATTGATGCAAAGCAATTTCTAAATCTTCTAACAATTGCACATTTTCTAAAGTTTCGATGTATGCTGCATAAAAATCAGGATACTCGTTTATTGGTAATTGGTCTAATTTCATTTTTTTTTAAATAATTCTATTATGCCGAATTTCTACTAGCATTAGTATTTCCAAATAAAGACCGAGTTACAATCTTTTCATAAACTAAAATCAATGCTTCGTTTGGATTTTTTTCTTTGTTTAGTTCTTTAATTCTCATCAAAGCGTATTGTTGTATCGTCAACAATGGCAATACTATATGCTCTCTCATCTGAATTGATGCTTTACCATCAGGGTAATTTTGCATTAATTCTTCATGTCCAGCAATTTTTAGTAATAATCTTTTTGTAAGCAAATATTCATCATAAATAATTTGCCAAAAATCACCAAATTCAGGGTCATTTTTCATGTAAGCTGTCAAAGGAAAATAACATTTTGCCAAAGACATCATACTGTTTTCTAATAAAGTTTTAAAAAACAGAGAACCATCATACAAGTCTTGAATTTCAATCCAATTAGTGTCTTCAAAGTGCTTTAAGGCGGTTCCAACGCCAAAAAATCCCGGTACGTTTTGTTTCAATTGGCTCCAAGAACTTACAAAAGGTATTGCTCTTAAATCTCCAAAATCAAGTTTTTCTGAGGTATTTCTTTTTGAAGGACGACTTCCAATATTGGCTTTAGAAAAATACTTAAGTGTGCTAATTTTTTCCAAATAAGGTATAAACTTTGGATTATTTTTAAAACTATTGTATTTTTCAAAACTCTTTTCTGCCAAATTATCCAAAATTATTTTGTCATCGGAAGAAAGCAAATTTTCGTCTTTATTAAAAATTTGGTTCTCAACGCCCGCGCTCAATAGATTTTCTAAATTATAACGACAGGAATCTAAAGTGCCAAAATTTGAGCTAATGGTTTGACCTTGAATAGTCAATTGAATTTCTTTGTTTTCAATATTTGGACCTAAAGACGCATAAAATTTATGCGTTTTTCCTCCACCACGTGCTGGCGGACCTCCTCTACCGTCAAAAAATATTACATTTATTCCATATCGATGTGCCATTGCAGTTATATGCTCTTTGGCCTTATAAATGCCCCAATTTGCCATCAAATAGCCACCGTCTTTTGTGCCATCGGAAAATCCTAACATAACAGTTTGTTTGTTTTCACGGTTTTTTAAATGGTGCAAATAATTAGGGTTTTGAAATAATTTCTCCATAATTAAATGCGCATTTTGCAAATCGTCAATGATCTCAAAAAGCGGAATGATATCTACTGTTGGGTTTTCCCAATCACATAATTTAAACAAAGAAAAAGTCTCTAAAACATTTAAAGCACTTTCGTTATTACTAATAATGTATCGATTAGCGCCAAATTCGCCATTTTTTTCTTGAATGTTTTTGATTGCATAAATAGATTCTAAAGTAGATCTAGTTATTTCAGATGCAAAATCACTTGGATTTAATTTGCCACTGATTTTATCTAAAATGGTTATCTTATCGTCTTCATTTAGAGCAGAATAATTCTTAGGAAAAATATGCAATTGCTCTTTTTGATCAAAAGCAAAGATATCATCAAAAACTAAATTGTGGATTTTACTGTTTTGACGAATGTCTAAAGTAGCAAAGAAATAACCAAAAAGATTGACTTTACTAATAAATAATTCTAATTCATCTAAATATAACGATTGGTTATTCTCGATAATTATTGTTTTAATCTCGTTTAATTTTGCTTTCAACTCATCTAAAGTTATATAGATTTCCCCTTTAGAATAAAAAACTGAACGGTAAAGTTTTACTTCAATATCACTAATTAAAACATCAATATTAGAGAAAGTTAGTTTTCTTTTTAAACTTCTAATATCAATATAATAACATTTTAAAATAGAAGTTCTCAATCGTTCTGAAACTGCCAAAGTAATTTCAGTCGTTACAAAAGGATTGCCGTCTCTATCGCCTCCTGGCCAAAAACCGAAATTTATAATTGGATTTTTTGTGATTTCACTTTTAAAAATATTTTTGTGCAAATATTGCATCATTTCGCCAGCGGTTTTGTAGAAAACATTTTCTAAATACCATATTAAACTTACTGCTTCGTCAAAAGGAGTTGGTTTTTTTTTATTAAAGAAAGGAGTTTTACCTAACTGAGCTAAAAGTTGTTTTATAGTTAACAAATCGTTTGTGCCGATTGCTTCTTTTAAATCTGTAATAATACCTAAAACAGAACCTGGATAAAATTGGGTTGGATGCGCAGTCAAAACGGTACGGATATTAAAATTTTCTAAAAAATATTTCAATTCACCCATTCTCTCTTTCGCTTCAGCTTTTTCCTTAATATCACGAAGCGATCCTCTGCCTTCCATATTATTAACGATTGGAAATGCTGCATCTTCAATTGCATCAAACAAAACTATTTGACGTTCAACATATTGAATAAATCTGAACAATAAATCAATTTTTTCGTTTTCTGATTTATTGTCTAAAAATTTTATAGAAAATTCATCAAATATTTGAATTGGACTTTTTTGATCTTTAAATCCTTTATCACAAAAATCTGAAAAAAGAGGAAGTAAAACTCCTGTATTATCAATAGCATCAAAAGGTAAAGTAATAAATACACTATTGTAAATTTGGTATTTTAACCTTACGTTCTCATTGAAACGCTCTATTTTTGTTGGAGTATACATGACTTTAAAAATTTTGGTTAAAGTAAATAAAAAACCTCAAGTTTACACTTGAGGTTCTATTATTTTTAAAAAAAAAATGATTACATATTTTTAAAGATAGTATGCATTAAACGTTTTTTATCGTTTATGCTCTCTTCAAGAGAAATCATAGTTTCAGTTCTGTAAACACCTTCGATGTCATCAATCATAAAAATTACATCTTTGGCGTGTTTTGTATCTTTTGCTCTAATTTTACAAAAAATATTAAATTTTCCTGTCGTTACGTGAGCAACTGTTACAAATGGTATGTCGTTAATTCGCTCTAATACAAATTTTGTCTGCGAAGTATTGTTTAAGAAAACTCCTACGTATGCTATAAAAGAATAACCTAACTTTTCATAATCTAGCGTGAGTGAAGAACCCATTATAATTCCTGCATCTTCCATTTTCTTTACTCTAACATGCACCGTACCAGCAGAAATCAATAGTTTTTTTGCGATGTCTGTAAATGGTACTCTTGTGTTATCAATCAACATGTCTAAAATCTGATGATCAACTTCATCTAATCTAAATTTACTCATAATAGTGTGTGTTTGTGGTTTTTATTATCATTATAAAATAAAGGTTAGAATATAATTTTTAAACTACTGAACCATTAATAATTTTAATGACATTAACAGTATTTTCTAGATAAAAATCTGCTTTTTGATTTATTTGGGGAAAATTATGCTTTTCATCAAAATAGGTTTTCCCGTCTGCATCTAATTCACAATGACCAAATTTATTTTCTAGATTATCAACTTTAACAACAAAAGCGTTAAAAAAGATATTATTATTTATTAATTCTTCTTTATATTGAGCTGCAAAAGTGGTTATAATTTCTGAATTATCATAATTAATTTTGACATTTTTATAAACAAAATCAAATAAATCTGTATTATTCTGAGGAATATTCAAATAATCATCAATTTTGTTATTGACTATAACGTTTTCGTAAATCGAAACAAAACTTGATAATAATGCAATAAATAGGTATTTTCGGGTTTCGTCACGGTTATAATCATTTTGAAAGTGCCCTGCTTCAAAAAGCACAGTTGGAGTGCCTAGATTTTGAAAAGTATCTCCCACGCAATTCAAATTAAATCCGTCATCAAATCGAGCTATTTGATTTGGAATGTATTCTAGCAGTGTTTTATTGATAGAAGCAATTAGTACGGCAGCTTTAGTCCTATTTGCATTAAATGAACGCTCCTCATTATAAGATGGCGCTAAAAAGGAAACTGTAGCTGATTTATTGGTCTTTCCGACACCAAAAATCGTTCGTTGATCGTGCAAATTATAACAGTAATGTGGTTTGAAAAGGTCATAACATCTGCGCAATACCAAACTTTCTGGCTGAGATAAATTTTGAGCATCTCGATTTAAATCAATTTTATTCGCATTTTCTCTCGTGTATGATTCAGCTCCGTCCGGGTTCAGCATCGGTATGAAACAAAATGTAAAATAATTCAACAAATTGGTTTTCAATTCAGAATCAAAATCAAAGAAATTAAATAAATCAAACAATGCTTTTGTAGTGGTGCTTTCGTTCCCGTGCATTTGGGACCAAATTAATATTCTTGTCGAACCAGTACCAATTTCATAACCGTAAATTGGTTTGTCAAGGACTGATTTTCCGATTATTTTTAAAGCCGCTTTATACTTTTCTTGTAATAAAATAGGTTCAATCTTTTCTAAAGTAATGTAACGACCATTAAGTGAATGCTCGATAAATTGATTTGCTAATTTTAAATAATCCATGGCTTATTTTTTAGATTTACAAAAGTAAACATCTTTATATTTACAAATGTGAACATTGATTTTAATTAAAATGTTTAGAGTTGTAAACAATAATCTCGACCGGTAAATTGATATCTCCCCATCTTTTGTTTACATTTTATAATACCTTTAATTTATGAATTTAAAAATATATAAATCAATATATTAATGATATTTAATTAAACTATAAATAAAATACATTTATTGGCTATTTAACAATTTAACTTTGTGAAATTGGTTATGTAAATTCTTTTATTTACATTTGTAACTATGAATTTTTATACTATAATTTACAATGTTAAACACTGAAGATTTCGTTAAAAGGTTAGAAATTTTATTGGATTACTACAGCTTGAATGCGTCTAGTTTTGCTGATAAAATTGGTGTACAACGGTCAAGTATATCTCATTTATTATCGGGTCGAAATAAACCAAGTTTAGATTTTATAATGAAAATTACCGCCATTTTTCCCGATATAAATATCTATTGGATCTTGAACGGAAAGGAAGATTTCTTAAAAAAAGATGCTGAAAATAGAAATCCAAATTCGAAAGTAATTGAAATAGCAGCCACCCCCACTTCAGCTCAAAACAATATAATAAAAGATTTATTTGACGCAACCGAAATAAAAAACATACCTGTTGAAATAAAAGATATTCCTCGAACAAATCTTAATCAAAGTTCTGAAATTTATAAAATTGTTATTTTTTATAAAAACGGCACATTTAGAGATTTCGTTAATGACACCAAGTAAATCTGACAAAACCTTTCTGATGTTAAAATTGAGATTTTTCGATTACAATAATAAGATCTAAAAATTAACTCAAACAAAGTTTTACCTTACATTCTTGACTTCCTTAACCGTAAAAGATTAATTATGGTTTTGAGGATTTTATTTTTTTTCTACATTTGGTAAAAAAATGCTACGAAGAGTTTTGAGTTTTTTTATGCCAATCAAGATTTATGAAAAAAAATCTGCTGTGAGCCAAAATTTAGAAATCACTTGGAACAATGGCGAATTGGTTTTAGATTCAAAAAACACCAACTATTCCTACGGAAGTCTGCAAAGAATTTTGAAAATCGGTTTAAAGGCAATTGGTTTTAATAAAATTCAAAAAATGCAATCCGTTTTAGTTCTTGGTGTTGCTGGCGGTAGTGTTATCAAAACATTAGTGAACGAAATTGGCTTTACAGGCAAAATTATTGGTGTTGAAATAGATGAAAATATTATCGAAATTGCAAA
>Ga0209550_10003498_pt1 | contig 14954 bp, 11 predicted proteins | sample LauGreSuBDMM15SN_2_FD_187567 | JGI IMG/M metagenome (GOLD analysis project Ga0209550, IMG submission 187567) | Freshwater lake microbial communities from Lake Michigan, USA - Su13.BD.MM15.SN (SPAdes) (version 5) | ecosystem: Environmental > Aquatic > Freshwater > Lake | place: Lake Michigan...
AGAGGTGTATTGTTGCCAGGCATCGTCTGTGGTGACGTAATTGGAATAATTTTCTTGTTTGACAAAAATAATCCTTGTGCCATCTCTAATCACAACTTTTGTGCCAAACGGTGCAACACCGCCGTCATCAATCCAGGTCAACCCATCTATTCCCCCTAGCGCATTGATTTGTTCTAGAGTTCTATAGTTGATATCATCGTAGGCCAAATTAGTAGCACATTCCACTTGCCCAAGGCTCACGTAACCAGTGGTGTTGTAGTAGTCGAATGTTGTGAGACTGCCTTGCGGAGTCCATTGTTGTGTTTCAGTATCCCAGTTACGACTCAATGTGCGATCCAACACATACCTGTCAACTTTGAAGTCCACTGAGTTCAACTGTTGAGCAAAGTACTCAGAAATATAGTAAGCAATTTGTTTTGATCTGCCAGGGTTGGCATAACAGATTACCCAGGCAGGGGTGAATCCCAACACACGACCATTGGATTGTTTTGATGTCATCCACAATGGCAGTTTGGTTGAAATTTGTCCCACAACATCAATCACCTGATCTCTCATGTTCACAAGACTGTTGGGGTACACTTGTGTGATTTCTGTGCTGCCATCTGCTGGGTCTGTAATGGCATAAGGTAAGTTTATAATTTTGGCCACACTTGCACCGGCTGAGTTTACAAGATTGTCAACAATTTTGCTGTAAACAACTTCATAAACAACGTTACCGGCAGCATCCAGGGCCTGTGCCGTTTCTATTGATCCCAGTATCAAATTTTTCCAATAGTGATTCAAATACAAACTGGCCACATAAGTGTCGATGGTTTCGGGTGCTAGGCCATACGCATGTTCGTATTTTACTGCGGTGCTGACACCAAAGTTGGCATCATCTGAACGATAAATGTATGCTGGTACAAAAATTTCTTGATTGGTCAACAACTGATCCAATAATACACGATCATTAACTGGGGGCATGGCTACCACATACAAGTTCTGATACGGGTAATTGTATGCTCTAAATATTGTAATGGTAAAGGTGTTGAACACCGAAATAGCATCTCGTTGTCCATAAGGTTGTATGATAGGGATAAGCACCGCACCCGAGCCACCAAAACTTTGAGTGATTGTGAGTATAGGTTCGCTATAGTATCCAGCACCTTGATTGGTCACTGTCACGGAAACTATTTCGCCACCTACCACCACAGCCACAGCCGTGGCTCTTTCTGCATCTGCACCTATTGGTGCTGAAAACTCTAGGATAGGTAAATTAACACCACTGTATCCTGATCCGCCATTGGTCACCGTGACACTGGATACGTTGTATACATCTTGACTGGGATCTGCCGCATAAGCGTTTACAGTAAATGTATATGAACTGTCAAATGTGGTTTCGCTAATGCCAGTTATGTTACTTTGTGTTTTGTCAAATGTGGTAAATCCCAAGTCCACTGCAAACGTGTTAAACGTTGTTCGTCCAGCAATTTCTCCTGACTCCAGCAATGTCAGTCCCTGTGGCAATTCATTAAATGCACCACTCTTCAATCTGTAACTTAGTGTTTTGTTACCACGATTGATTGCTTCAACTTTGAGCAAACTTGTAGCACCATTTTCCAGGATGCCAAGATCTGAATCTGTTACCCAGGTGCATTCGCTATCAGTTATGCCCACAATGGTCAGCGTAAACGGATACGGTTGACTGACGATTGTGGGCGAATCAGTTTGGCTCACTGTGATGTTGAAACTGTAGGTGACCTCCAACAAGCCTTGATCGGGAATGTATCCGTAGTACCATCCGGTTGTGGGGTCCAGGGTCAGTCCTGGTGGAAGACCTTCACCCTGATTGACTTCAATGGAGTATGTGAGATCAGCAGTGTCGTAGTCGTTGGCCCTGAATTGATATGCAAAGTAATTGTCTGATCGTACTCGTCCGAGGAAGCTGGGTTCAGCATTGACCAAGAATGGGTTGCGATCCACAATTTGATCAGCTGTGACAAATGTGTTGTCTGACGTGATTATTGAGTTGTCGGCAGTGAGATCGTTTTTGTTGTAAACAAAAATTGTAAATGTTCTTAAACTGCTGCTTTTTCCGTCTGTGACTTCCAAGGTAAATTGATAATTTTTGTTGATTGCAGACACCACAAAGTCATAAGGTACAGTATCAATTTGTGTTTCGTCGTAACCAGGAACTTGATTGACATTGGCAGCCGGTTCTATGTATCCATATAATCGTCCTGCAGTGCTGAGTGTCAAACCCAATGGCAATTCACCAGAAACCAGTCTAACGGTAATGGTCTCATCGGGGTCTTGACTGGTGTAGTCAAATGGTAGGTCAACAAGATCGCCGTCGTAGTATGTGCCTATCCAGCCAGTAATAGTTGCCCCAAGATTGCTTTGACTGATATTCACTGTGTAGTTGCCAGTGCCGCCGGCAGCAGTTCCTGTGCTGACAATGGTTGTGCCTTGCGCAATATTGGTACCACGCAACACCATACCGTTGCTCAATGTGCCTGACGCTATGTTGGTTACAACAAGTTCTGTACCAGAAATAGCACCGGTGAATGTGGCAGTGTTGGTGATGCCAAACGATCCGATGGGCGTGGTAAATTCAGGTATGTCATTGCCTGACACTGTGAGTATGAATGTACGGTCAGCAATTCGCAGAATTTGACCAGTGGCTTCATTTTCAGTGTAGGCACGAAGAGTAAATTTACTGATTTCATTGCGATTCACAGGCTGTGGCACACCTTGCAAACTGGCCACAGCCTGTGGTACACCAGCAATCAATCCTGTGATACTGCATTGAATACCAGCAGGCAAGGTACCTGCTATAACTCTGTAATAAAGTTCGGTGCCCGGTTGGGGATCAGGATCGTAGGCCCGCATGCTGTTCTGATAGAATATGCCTTCAGGGATAATTCCCAAACTACCAGCAGGGGTGATCCATACAGGTTGTGCCATGTTTTTATTGTGCCTTTAACATATTTATTGTGCAGTTAGAAGCCATTCAACACCCAATTATAAAAGATATTACTGGTCATTGTGGTGGTGTAACCCGCAAGGGAATTGCTGAATACTGTGAATGAAAACCCACCAGCACCGGAATTATTACCGTATTGTATCCTAATAGGATAATACACCCCTGCGGCCATTGGTGTATTGCCATTGACCGTGGTCATGCCATGCTCACCACCGTTGTTGATCAAGGCATTGCCTGTGGTATACCCTGTGATTGCAGTGTTGCCAATCCACAAGTAACTGGCATCATCTGATGTGAGTTGAAAATATGTGCGGCCGTCCAGGTATATTGTGTCTGCTGTGGCCAACCAGTACCCCAACCATTGATAACTGGTTGTGACCGGAATTGCTCCTGGGCTGAGTGGAGACGTGTCTGCCGCTGAGGCAGTGGGGATGGCACCATCAAAATAGTTTGCATTGTCCGCGAAATATCCAGAATATGTTCTTCGATACAGGCCATTGGCGTAATTTTTCCCAGCAACTGATCCTGAGATGGCAGTCATTATACCAGTCATTAAGTTATTCCCACGCCTGATATGTACCAGGTGTCTGTGGCCACTTTGACCAAGCTGGCCTCACCGTGTTGTGCCAGTGTTCTTGTGCCAGTGGTTCCTTGCCCTGCCCACACCAGTGTGACCCCCACTGCTGCAGATATTGTGGTTGACGCAGTAGCAATTACCAATACAGCAGTGCCCACAGCAAAGTTCAGTGTACCACTGGCAGGGATAGTGATAGTGCCCGAACCGTAGTAGTGTTTGCCGCCAGCATCTGCAACCAAGGTAGTGAATGTGGTAATCTGTGGCAGGTCTCTATAGCCAATTTGATAGTTTGCACTTGTGACTGTGGCAGTGTTGCCTGTCACACTCAAACTTGCACCACGCATCAACGCACCAGATATTACATTGCCACCTGTGACATTGCCTGTTAGTGACGTGGTAGTTCCTTCAAGGTCTCCTACCACAATGGTACCATAACTGCTGACGGTCACTACATCATTGGTAACTGTGGTTTGCAATGCTGCAATCAATTTGTTACTGCTGGCCTGGAATCCAATAAATGCGCTACGTTCCGCTGTGTTCCAGTACCAAAGTTGTTCGCCTCGATCTTTGGCGTCACTGCTGGTCAATGCTGCATTGTTGGCACCACGACCTATGCTGATCACAGGATCTTGTATGGCCAATGTAGAAACGTTGGTGTATTCAGTTGTGCCATTCACTGTCAAATTGCCAGTGATGATGGTGCTACCTCCCACAGTAAGACCGCCAGTTGCACTAATTAACCCACCAGTCAAGATGTTGCCGCCCGTGATAGTACCTGTCACTGTGAGCGCATTGGTAGCCTTGTTGAATGTCAAATTGGCAGTGGCATTGGCTGTACCTGAGTCGTTGAATACCACCTGTGTGTTGGAACCGGGTGCAGATAATGTACCAGTAATATTACCAACCACGTTGCCAATGAAGTTTGGTGCTGTGACATTGCCATTGGCAGTGATTGTACCATATGTCAAAATGTTGCCTGCTTCCACACGCCCCGCCACGTTGGCCAGGCCTGCTGTGATCAAGTTACCGCCTGTGATGTTGGCAGACATTGAAACTGTGGTGCCAGTAAACAGTGTGGCGTTGACGTTGGCACCACCCAGCACATTGCCACCAGTGATGTTGCCTGTTGCGTTGACTTGGCCACCAGTGAGAATATTGCCACCAGTGATGTTGCCTGTGGCTGTGATAGTGCCTGATGAATTAATTTGTGTGGCTACTTCAATGTTGCCACCAGCTATATTGGCTGCAGTGGCAATATTGCCAAGTGCAGAAACAATTGCACCAGATATAACATTGCCTGTGACACTGACTTGGCCACCGGTGTTGATGTTGCCTCCGGTGATGTTGCCTGTGGCCACAATTGTGGTACCTGCAGAAACGCTGTTGGCATTGACAGCACCATTGCCGCCCAGAGAGTTGCCAACATTCAAATAGTTTAGTGTGCCAAGTTGTCGCAGACTGCTGTCCACAACGTTGCTGCTCAATGTGGTACCTACCAACAATGCTGCATTAGAACTCACTGAAATTCCTGACAGTTGTGATCCATTGCCAATAAAATAATTGCCAGTGACATTGCCCACTCCACTGATTGCGCCACCTGCTGATATGTCTGCTACAACTACGACATTGCCGCCTGTGATATTGCCTGACGCATTGACGTTTGATCCTGCATTAAAGTTTGTGCCAGCAATGTCTCCAGATGCAACAACTGCACCAGGTGTCAATAAATTACCGCCACGTACATTACCAGTAACACTGAGTATGCCCAAGGTGCCCACAGTGGTCAAACTGCTGGTCAACACGTTGGAACTCAGTGTATTCCCTGTGATCAGTGCAGCGGCTGCCACAGATACCACACCAGTCAACTGTGATCCGTTGCCAAGAAAAAACTGTCCTGCTATGACATTGCCCACTGAACTGATTGTGGTATTTCCAACCAAAGTTCCTGTGACAGTGGCGCCTGTGGCAGTGACCGTGATCACATTGGCTACCCCTTGCGGGCTCATTAAGATAGCGCCACTGTTTAATATGTTGATATTACTAGTGCCGTTTGAAATACCCGACACACCACCTGCCGCAAACAACTGGCTAAAGTTGTTGTTGGTCTTGGTAAAAGAGGTGCGTAAAGGATCCCCAGCGCCGTCGTTGGCCACTGTGCCGATGTTGATGATTTCTTGTGCCATGTTTGTGTTCCAGTGCAGTATTTACCAAAACTTTGTGTGCCGCTAAATACTAGCAATCGGAGCGGTCAATGTCATACATTATCAATAACACTCGTGGACAAATTGTAGCAGTTGTGGGAGACGGCACAATCAACACCACTGCCACAGATCTCGCCCTTGTGGGTCGTGCTGTGACCAATTACGGGGACTTTCAAAACGAAAACTACGTATTTTTACTGGAAAATTTTGCTAACGGCACAGCGCCCACACAGCCTATTCTGGGACAACTTTGGTACGATTCCAGCACTGACCTAATCAGCGCCTACAGCACAGCAAACGTGTTTGTTGCATTGGCCAGTCAAGATTATGTACAATTACAAAAAGTTAGTCCTGCATTTTCAGGCACACCCACTGCACCCACTGCCACAGTTGCAACCAACAGCGTACAACTTGCTACCACAGCATTTGTACAAAACAACAAGGTTTCGCCGGTATTTACAGGCACACCTGTTGCACCCACTGCCACAGCAGGTACTGGAACCACACAACTTGCTACCACAGCATTTGTACAAGGCGAAAAGATTTCACCAGCGTTTACCGGCACACCCACTGCACCCACAGCGGTGGCCGGCACCAACACTGTGCAAATTGCCACCACAGCATTTGTATCCAACAGCCCAGCGTTCAACGGCGTTCCCACAGCACCCACAGCGGCATATGGCACAAATACCATACAACTTGCTACCACAGCATTTGTGCAAGGAGAAAAAGTCAGTACTTCACTCTCGGGTATCCCTACTGTGCCCACTGCAGCCAACGGCACCAGTACCACACAAATTGCCAGTACAGAATTTGTAATCAACAACATCAATGGTTTGGGAACCATGGCTTTTCAAAATGCCACGGTGGTGGCCATTACAGGCGGCTTTGTCACAGGGATTCAAGATTTAGCAGTAGCAGATGGCGGCACAGGTGCTAGTACTCCGTCACTGGCCAGAGACAATCTTGGATTGGGTAGCATAGCCACACAAAATGCCAATGTAGTAAACATCACCGGCGGCAGCATTGTTGGTATTACAGACTTAGCAGTGGCAGATGGCGGTACCGGAGCCAGCAATGCTGCTGATGCAAGAACCAATCTTGGCTTGGCCACAGGTGCTGTCACAACAGTAGGTACCATAGCTGTGCAAAACGCCAATGCAGTTGCAATAACAGGTGGCGCAGTGGCTGGCATCACTCCATTGGCTGTGGCAGATGGCGGCACAGGTGGTGCAACCGCTGCTCAAGCCAGAACCAATCTTGGCGTTCCACCTAACACTCGAACCATCACAGGCTCAGGCGGACTCACTGGAGGCGGCGACCTTTCGGCAGATAGAGTCATCACTATTGCTACCACTTCTAACGGATACGGCAACCGTTACATCGGCACAACAGGACCCAACATTCCCGGAGTCACTGGAGACATCTGGTATCAAATTGTATAAACAATGACAACATTAATTAGACCTTTGGCCATGTCCGGATTCCGGCAAACATTGACTTTGCCTGCTGCTGGATACTCACAAACTGTGCAGGCTTATCTCTGGGGTGCTGGTGGTGGCGCAGGGGGTAGTGATGGTATTCGCCCGGGTGGTGCAGGCACCGGCGGCGGATATGTATCTGCGGCATTTACTGTAAATCCCGGGGATGTGGTTGAACTGACAGTGGGATCAGCAGGATGGAGTGGTCGTGCCAGTAGTGTGGCCAATAACTTTACTATTCCACTTTTTGATACACGTACGGCCATACCCATTGGCAGTACTACCGTATTGCCTGATGCCAGCAGAACTTTTGTGGCTCGTTGGTCAGGATTTTTAAACAACTACGGAGTATGGAATACTGGCACAGCCTTGGACGGCAGCACCACCAGCTTGGCCAATACTCTTAATTTTGATCAGTCTTACAGCGTTAATTTTCCATTTACAATTGATTATTTGTTCAACATTGCAGCCTACTACGAAGCCTCAGTGTATATCGATGGAGAGTTTTTGTTTAGTTCAGGTCTTGACAGTTGGAAAACACAAGAATCTGGCGGTGTGCCATTTATTGCAAACATTACCGCTGGAAATCACACTGTGAGAATCGTGGCCAACGCCAATGCTGGAGCCAGTTACGGTGTATTTGGAGTGGGAGTTACTATAGTCAGCACCACCAGTGCAGGGTCCGGCGGACTTGGTCTGGTAAGAGACATATTTAATACCAGAGACAACATTGCCAGTCCGCCATTGGTCATACCAGACGTACAAATATTGATCAACGAAGGTTTAACTGTTGCCGACGGTATCTGGAGCAATTTACAAAACGACTACGGCATGTGGGAAGAAAACCCCAGAGCATCATCATGTTCAAGAACTTATACCAATGTGTATTTTCCTTACACAGGCACATATCAAATTCAAATAAGTGCATGCAACACAGTCTCATTGAGCATTGACACTGTACCTGTATATACTACTCCAGGTTCCACATCATGGACCACTGCTTTTACTACGGACTATACTGTTACTCAAGGTTATCACACCGTATCGTTCAGTGCCGTATACACTGATCCTAAACTCATTGGTGCTGTTGCCATTCTTATCAGCAAAAGTTGGTCAGGTGCCACTGGCGGACTAGCAGGACCAAAAGGCAGTTCAGGTGGCGGCGGCGGATCGGGTGCTGCAACTACCCTGGTGTTGAATCCACGAACAGTAAACGAAACCTTATTGGCTGTGGCGGTGGGTGGCGCTGGCGGCGGTGGGGCTGGTAATAGCACAACTGGAATTGGTGAAGCAACTGCTCCAGGACCGCGTGGTCGCACAGCAGCCGGTGTTTCTTCTCCACAAACTGGTCAGGATCAAGGCGATGTGTACAAAGATGGTGGTGGTGGTGGTGCAGGAGGTCCTGGTGGACCGGCAGGTGCTGGAAAGAATGGCTTCAGCAGTGTAGGCGACAGTTATGCACAAGCTGGTTCAGTAGGATTGAGTTATTTAAATCCCGTAGCGTCAGGAACAGCAATTGATCCTACCGATATAACTGTGGCAGCTCAAGGACCGTATTATGATTTATTACCTGACGTCGGACGCGGCGCCGCCGCTGGCGAATTACAGGCCAAGCACGGTGGTGCTGTGTTTATATTCAATAGTTTTGGTCCTAGAGTTCATACTGCTGGCGACTGGCAAGAAGTCACTACAATTTTTGTCAATGTCAATGGTGTGTGGCAGCAAGTTGACGGCATGTATGTAAACGAGGCTGGGGTCTGGGAGCCGGTGGTTGGTACATTTGTGCCCACATTTGAACCAATATCAAATGATTTTGGAATTTTAGCAAGACCAGCAGACCATAGAGAAATACCTCCGCCGCCTGCCAAGGCGCCGGTATACGATGCAATACCTCGTGTTACAGGATGTTTTGTTCAAGGTACTACAATCACCATGGCTGATGGCTCAACCAAGTTAATTGAAAACGTTGAGATTGGTGATCAATTGCTGGGCAAAGATGACGTGGTCAACACTGTGCTGGAATATGTTAGACCACTATTGGGCAGTAGAATTTTAGTTTCATTCAACAGCAAAAGTCCTTTTATGACCAGTGATCATCCTGTGCTGATGAAAGACGGATCTTGGAAGTCCGTTGACCCTGTTGCAACAAACTCAAAGTATCCTGAGTTGGCAGATCTCAATATAACACAACTCACAATTGGTGATGTGATTGCCACTGCTGATGGCACAGGATTCGAAATATCTTCTATTGAAGAACACATAGACCGTGAAGATTTACAACTTTATAATTTTTCTTTAGATGGCAACAACACTTATGTTGCTGACAATCTTGTGGTACACAACAAAGGATGCAGTGGAAGTGCATCAAGCGGTGGCAGTTGCGGTTGCGGTGCTGGTGGGTGTTTTGTCGAAGGCACTGAAATTACCATGGCAGATGGCTCAATCAAACTGATTGAAGATATCAAAATCGGCGAGCAGTTGGTTGGCAAGGATGGTCAATTTAACAATGTGTTGGAATATCTACGACCAGTACTGGGCAATAGAACGCTGATTGCATTCAATGGTGGTGTTCCCTTTATCACTGATGATCATCCTGTGTTGATGGCAGATGGCACCTGGAAATCCGTCGACCCCGAAGCAACTTTATCTAAGTATGTTAAACTGACAGATCGCAACATAGGGCAACTGGTAGTTGGTGACGTGATTGCCACACCAGATGGCGCAGGATTTGAAATTGTATCTATCGAACGTCATCAAGATCGTGAAGACCTGCAATTGTACAACTTCTCTTTGGATGGTAATCATACCTACGTTGCCAACAATCTTGTGGTCCACAACAAGTGTTTTATTGCAGGCACAGAAGTGTTAATGGAAGACGGTACCTGGAAGAACATCGAAGACGTAGACACAGACCAAGTGCTGATTGGCAAGGATGGAAGCAAAAACAAAATACTTAGATTGCACCGTCCAACACTGGGCCTTCAAGATGAAATTCTTCCGCACAAACTAAGACTTGCATGTATCAATGGCAAAGAGTATTCAGTGTCTGAAGATCATATCTTCTGCACTGAAACTGGCTGGAAATCTCCTAATGCTGTTATCAGCAAAATTATTCATAAACACACCATTGAAGCCGAAGGTTTCGATGTAACAGATCTTCAAGTTGGGGACAAGGTCATTACCAATGACGGTAACACAGTTGAAATTGAATCAATCGAGTTCCGTGAAGATGATCCCAACACACAGTTATACAATTTTTGGACCAATGGCAATCACACATACCATGTGAGAATGGCCGGGCATGAACATGGTATGTTGGTACACAACAAGTGTTTTATTGCCGGTACCAAAGTGCTGATGCGAGATGGCACATGGAAAAATATCGAAGACGTTGAAGTTGGTGAATCACTCATTGGTGAAAATAACACTGTAAATGTAGTCAGAGAGTTCCACAGACCCACCCTTGGATTACAAGATCATATTCTGCCAAGAAAATTGTCGCTGGTATCGATTAACGGATCAGATTTTTCTGTTTCTGCTGATCACTTGTTTAAAACTCTAGACGGATGGAAATCGCCAGACGTAGAAATCAGCAAGATGTTACATAAAGATGTAATTCAACTTGAAAAAATGACTGTCACTCAATTGGAAGTAGGTGATAAAATTATCAATGCCGACGGGTCAACACATGAAGTACACTCAATAGAATTCCGGGAAGATGATCCTGAGTTGCAGTTATATAATTTCAAATTAAACGATAATAGAACATATCATGTAAAATTAAAAGGTGCCGACGAATCATACTTGGTACACAACAAAGGTGGGTGCTTTATTGGTAACACGCTGGTAACAATGTTTGATGGTTCTACAAAACAAATATGTGACGTAAAAATTGGAGATTTGGTATACAACCATAATCAAACCAAAATAAATCGTGTGTTGTTTGTGGAAACACAAGTGGATAAAAGTTTTGGATTTGTTTACAGCCCTGATCAACAGCATGAACCGTTTGCCACTGCCAATCATCCGTTGTACATCAACGGTCGACTCAGCAGTTTAGCCCCAGAAAAAATCTACAATTCTTACCCATGGCTCGGACAAACTGAATTAATAGAAACTACTAACACAGCACCTGCTAATGGGTCAGTGGTGTATAATTTGTGGACTGATGGCGATCATACATTTACTGTCAATGGCTATGGTACGACCACCATAGTTGCTGATGGCGGTGTGTTGAGATTGATGATAGAACAAGGATTAATACCCAGTAACAGAGCCAGTGACTTACTGGTCAGTTTTGATGGGCTAGGCAAGCACACAGCGTATGGACTTTATGTCTTGAGCAACTTACTTGGAAAAGTAAACATTGGGTTTGTGAACAAATTGGTTGCCTGGGTGTTTGCAGATGATTCTAAACTTGTTGCACAAAAAGTATTTTATAGTGTGGCTCAAATAGTAGGCGGTGCTATTTGTTTGGTTAAGAGACGTTAAACTGAAAAACTCGAACCACATCCGCAAGTGCTTACTGCTTGCGGATTGTTGATCACAAAGCTGGCGCCCATGGCGTCTTCCTTGTAATCAATGGCTGAATCTTGTAGATACTGCATGCTCATGGCATCTACCACAACCTTGACTGAGTCGTAAACAAAGTCAAAATCATCTTCGTTTTGTGCCTCATCAAAAGTGAAGCCATAGCTGAATCCTGAGCATCCTCCACCTTGCACAAACACACGCAACATCAAGTTGGGATTGCCTTCTTCGGCCACAAGTTCTTTAAGTTTGTCAACGGCTGCTGGTTGTAGATTCATTTTGTTGGTTCCTTTTTGGGTTGTTTAGGTGTTTGGTATGCGGATTCTCGTTGTTTAGCGATCACCATTCGCATGCACTGGCTTCTTGATTCGTAACTCTGGATTTTATCGCAAAATGCTGCACTGCCGCTGTATGATGCCATACAATAATTTTTTTTGTTTTGATCAGCAATGTTTACACATTCGCTCATGTCTGCATGTGCCACAACAGGTACAAATACCCACAACAATTGCCACATGCTGACTCCTTATAGACGTTGGTTACAGACGTCCCAATCTATTATTTTCCAGATGTTGTCTAGATATCTTTCTTTGTCCCACTGATAATCTGTGGCCCACACATGTTCCCACCAGTCAATGAGTACGCATATATCTGTACGCACAGCATGGTTGGCAATGGTCTTGATCTCTCCCGCAGTGCTCAAATACACCCAACCTGAGCCTTGTATTTTCATGGCAGTTTCTTTCACTGCCGCTTTGAAATCTTCGTAGGTCTTGAACTTTTCTTCAATCAAGGCCAGTACAGCACCACGGGGTCTGTTGGCACCTTTTACAGGTCTCAGTTGTGGGAAAAACTTGTTGTGTAAAAAACTGCCAGCGCGATTAAAATCCGCATTGCCTTCTCCAGCATTGTAACGCTTGGCATAGCCCTTGGCCAGATGCCCGTAGTGATATTCTAAACTTTCTTTACTCAACACAGGTGCTAGATCTTTTTCACCATATGGCAAGGGGGTGGTTTCCAACTTGGCCGGCCTTGTGCTGGCTTCTACTAAATTGATGTGATTTCTCAGTTCCATACTGATATTTATCTGCGGCGAGTGATACGACCACGAGTCAAATCATAAGGGCTGAACTCCATTGCCACACGATCGCCCAGCAGTACCTTGATGTTGTGTGTGCGCATCTTGCCTGACAAGTACGCAATTACTTCTGTGTTGACATCGTCCAGCAATACCCTAAACATGGTATTGGGCAGGATTTCTTTTACCTTGCCCTCCATGCTGATTGTTTCTTCTTTGGCCATTACTTGGCCCAGTCTCCAACCACTTGCATGCTAGTAACATCAGTGGATGTATCAAAAAACAAGGCTTTTTTATTTTTGGTATGACAACAAGTATACTGCCCAGTCATCCATGGCAACAGCAGATCTACATACACTGGCTCAGAGACATCATACAGCCAAAGGTTCAGTTGAGACTCATCAAAACCCAATGGAACTTCTGTTTTTCTATACGCACCTAGAATTTTTCCATAACTCCATTGCCACTCTTCGGCTTTTTCATAAACCACATCCCAGGTAAACAGTTTACTGGGTTGTAACAATTTTTCTACTTCTGGTGTGCATCTAATATTCAAATGCACCTTGTCTTTTTTGATGTGCCTGGACCAGAAATTTGAAATGTTAGCACCTATCTGAGTGTGGGGCAATGCCTGATCTTTTTTGTCATAAATTGAATATTTCAGCACACTTCGATCAAATTGGAATTCACTCATGTCTCCACCCACTGCATCTGACATGCTGATTTCGTAATCAATATCTGCTAGGTTGTAAATTTTTTCAAAGTTAGCAGTGCTGGTCAATGGTTTGACATTTTGTAATTGTGAAACTGTTTGACCTGTGGGCGCAAAGGCCACAGTTTTTAATTCACGTGAAGTACACCCATTCATTATGCTCGCAACCAGTCTAGTGAGTCCTGTGGTAATTTTTAGTTCAATATCGCCTGCAGGTATTGCCCCAAACATAGGAAATACAAATTCGTCATTGATTAAAATATTACTTAAATGATTTATAAAACCAAGATTTTTTTTGTTGTCTTCTACTACATGTTCGGTGATGATATCAATTACTTGTTGATGACATTTTTTATAAAAATCGTCGCTGACCGCATCTGCATAAAATAATTGCCCGTGTTGGTTGCAATATTCTACCCAGCCATGTTCAGGGTCATTTACAATGGTGCTTAATGAGTCGCCTTCAATTGAATCTTTAAGATGTTTAATTTTTAATTCTGTGGCCATGCGTTTCCTTAAAGTGATGCTATTACTTATTCAAAACTCATGATGGCTGTGACCTTTTTGAGCCGATCATAACGGAAACTGCGCCAGGCACTGGCGTCCAGGTCAAACACTTTTTGGGTATGATTTTCTTCAGGCTCAACCAGTGCTGCCTTTTCCCGATCTTCTCCCAAGAAACCATGCTGCCTTAGGCCATCCACCGGTGCTTCTTTAGCAGGCTTGTCTGCTCGGGGTGGCTGAGGCGGGATCTTGTCCCGATCCAAGGTGCATCGCATGTCACGTAAGGTGCCATCTGCCTTGACAAATGTCAATGTGGTTTCTGACACTTCCAGGAAACTGCGCACCCAGTCTCTAAAATACTTGCGCCCTATTTCATCGGCTTCTTGATACATTGTGCCCGGTTGTGACTTTAACAGTCTAAACACTTCTTGCTGTTCCCAGCTCAATGGGTTTTCCATAATTTCTCCTCTTGCAGTTAATAAACGTTTCTTCTTCATGACCACTTCAATATGAACCAAGTTCTATCTGCTTCTTCACGGAACCAAAACTTGCTGTTGTTGGCATACCAACGTTCGCCGGGTTCCTGCCAGGCTGACCAAATACTGCCGGCGCTGGCACCAAATGTCGCCTGGCACCATTCAGCCATTTCACGCCATGACACATCTGACATGGGCGGGGCCACGGTATAATAATGTGCGTCATACACTGTGCCATGTCCAAGAAGCATCATGATTGTTTCAACTCCTTTGCACGTAATTTGACCCACACAAATTGTTTCATTTTTTCTGAATCCTGGCGCAGATATGTGGCCCAGTAGTTCCAGTATGCACCCTTGATCAACTGCACACCGCCACGTGGACCTTGACACCACACTTGATCGCTTTCACGCATGAGTCGGGGGATGTG
>Ga0209550_10003500_pt1 | contig 14951 bp, 14 predicted proteins | sample LauGreSuBDMM15SN_2_FD_187567 | JGI IMG/M metagenome (GOLD analysis project Ga0209550, IMG submission 187567) | Freshwater lake microbial communities from Lake Michigan, USA - Su13.BD.MM15.SN (SPAdes) (version 5) | ecosystem: Environmental > Aquatic > Freshwater > Lake | place: Lake Michigan...
GCCCGAAAAAATGGACCGGTATAAAAAAGTTTTACCGGTAATTGACCTCTATCTAAGTTATGTTCTATTACCGCACGCATTACGCCAGCTGTTCCTTCTGGCCTTAGAGTGATTGAACGCCCACCGCGGTCTTCAAAGGTATACATCTCTTTACTAACTACATCGGTTGATTCACCAACTCCGCGGGTAAAAACTTCAGTATCTTCAAAAACTGGTAACTCAATTAGGTTATAGCCTGCAAGACGGGCTGTTCTCAATAATTGATCTCTTACATACTCAAATTGGTTTGAATTTGGCGGGAAGTATTCGCTAACTCCTTTAGGCGCTTGAAATTTACTCAAAATTTCACCGCCCGCCTTGGTCCAAAAAATCACTTTGCAAGTAAGGATTTCTTACACGCTCTATGCCGATTGTAGTTTGCCCCCCATGCCCAGGCAGGACATTTAGCCCATCTGGCAGGGTTAATATTCGTTCGCGCAAGGTTTTTCGCATATCAAGTGCCGATCCTGTTGGCAGATCTGTTCTGCCGATACTGCCAGCGAACAAAACATCTCCCGAAATCAAATGCTGATCATCAACTGTAAAGATCACAGAACCCTTGGTGTGACCTGGGGCAAAGATGGAGGTCAGCTCTAAACCGGCTAATTCAAATGTCGAAAAATCCTCCACCTCAACTACATCTGATGGTTCATAAAAGTTTTCACTACCAAAAGCATTTAAGAATTGTTCGCTAACCCCTCCAGAATCTAATGCGCCAAGTGGGTTGGAAAGCAAAAAACGATCATTACCGGTAATAAATGTTCGCATCGGAATCGATTTAGTAAGTGGAAGTACTGAAAAAGTATGATCTAAATGTCCATGAGTGACTAGTACAGCCACTGGCTTTAAATTATGTTCTTTAACTTTGCTAACGATCTGATCAACTAAGTTTGGCTTGGCCATTCCCGGGTCAACAATTATGCATTCTTCTGATTCACCTGCGGCAAGAATCCAGCAGTTGGTTTCAAAATAAGGGGCAACTACCCGGTCGATCAGCATCGCCTACCCCGTTCTCCACAGTTTTTTGCGTTCAAATTTCCCTTAAAGATGGTGCTTAGGCTATCTTTTAGCCAGCTCCAAACCCAGTAATCAAAGGCTTAAATAGCCAACTGATTACTACGCCCCCACATACCGAGATCTGCTTTGCAGAGATCGCGCAACGAAAGGTCAACGACGATGGATAACTTAGCAACACCAAACCTTTCGAACACTGGGGCAGCATCAGCACTTATTGGAGATCCCGCTAAATTTGGTCGAGTTGGCGAAGATGGAACAGTTTACGTAATAACCCCCGAAGGTGATCGAGCAGTTGGCTCTTACCCAGGCAAAACATCTGAAGAAGCTTTGGCTTACTTTGTTAAAAAATTTGAAATGGCAGCATCAGAAGTTGCACTTTTAGCAGCCCGAATTAGATCAGGGGCGATGGTGCCAAGTGATGCGCACGAAGCCGTTAATAAATTACGCACTCAGATCTCAGGGCTTAATGGTGTTGGAGATTTAGCAAACCTTGCCGCTTCATTAGAAAAAATTCCTGCACTGATTACTGAGCATGAGGGGGCTTATCAAGCAAAGAAAGCTGCCCAAAACGCAGAGCGTGAGGCTCGTAAAATTGAGGCTGCTGCAATTAAAGAGAAAATTGTTGCCGAAGCCGAATCTTTGGTTGAGTCAGTGGCTTGGAAGGTCACTACCGCAAGGCTTAAGGTTTTGTTGGATGAATGGAAAAAAGCACCTCGCTTAGATAAGAAAGTAGATGCAGCTTTATGGAAGAGATTCTCATCCTCTAGAAATAAATTTGATAAGCGACGCCGTACCCATTTCGCTAATTTAGATAGCGAACAGAAAAAGGTAGCCTCAACTAAAGAAACTATTGTAAAGGAAGCTGAATCACTAGCTAATTCGAAAGAATGGCTAAACACTGCTAAGCAGTTTAAGTCTTTGATGGATCAATGGAAAGCTTCTGGTCGAGGTAAGAAATCTACCGATACAGTTCTATGGAACCGATTTAAGGCAGCACAGGACACTTTTTTTGCAGCTAAGAATGCAGATATGGATAAGCGAAAAGGTTCGATGGCTGAAAACTTGGCTAAGCGCGAAGCGATGATAAGTGAGTTTGAATCCTTATTGCCAATCTCTGATTTTAAATCAGCCAGAAAGAACTTTAATGATTTAATGTTTAAATGGCAGAAGATCGGAATGACTGACCGCAAGAAACGATCATTTTTTGATGCAAAGATCGAGAAAATTGAAAATGAAATTATTGAACTTGAGCAGAGTTTCCAAAGAAAATCAGATCCAACTGCAATCGCCCAAGCCAATAAGGTTGTTCAGGGATTAGCAGAAGCGATTGAAAATTATGAAAAACAAGCTGCAAAAGCTGAAGCAGCCGGACAAACTGCTAAAGCAATGGTGGCTCGTGAGGCTGCTGCAGCTCGAAGAGTTTGGTTAGATCAGGCTCAAAAAGGGTTAACTGAATTCAATAGTTAATTGTTGAATACCCTATCAACATCGTAAACACCTTCGATTGTACGTACGGATGCCAGTACCGCATCTAAGTGAGAGGCATCTGCCATTTCAAAAGTAAATTTGGATATAGCTGTTTGATCCTTATTGGTCACAACCGAGGCACTTAAAATATTCACATGTTGATCTGACAAAGCTTTTGTTACATCAGATAACAATCTTGCTCTATCTAGTGCTTCAACTTGGATATTAACCAGGAAAGTACTCTTTGCAGAAAGATTCCATTTCACTCCCACCATTCTGTCGCCTTGATGAGCCTTCAAATCGAGGATATTTATACAGTCCATTCGGTGAACGGAAACTCCACTTCCCCTAGTTATAAATCCAGTAATTTCATCTCCCGGAACCGGAGCGCAACAACGGGCTAATTTAACTAAAACATCATCTGCGCCTTCAACATCAATACCTGTGACACTCTTTCGACTTCTCTTCACAGGTGCAATTAGCGATGTTAGGTCATTTTCTGGATGACTCTCCCCTGTGCCAAGTAGCACCATCAACTTTTCAATAACTGAATGTGCTGAAATATGTCCGTTGCCTACTGCTTCATATAGAGATTCAATATCTTCAAATCGCAAATCATGAGCTAGTTCAAGTAATGCATGACCCCCTAGAATTTTCTGAATAGGCAATCCTGCTTTACGCATCTGACGAGCTATTGATTCTTGTCCTGCTTCGATTGCTTCTTCTTTACGTTCTTTTGAAAACCACGCTTTAATTTTTGATCTTGCCCGTGAGGATGTAACGAAATTCAACCAATCATGGCTTGGCGCAGCATTAATACTCTTGTTAATTACGATATCAACAACATCGCCATTAACTAGATGAGATTCAAGGGGAACAAGTTTTCCATTGACCTTGGCACCAACGCATTTGTTTCCTACCTCGGTGTGAACAGCATAAGCAAAATCAACTGGTGTAGATCCAGACGGAAGTGCAATTACGCTGCCCTTAGGTGTAAAAACAAAAACCTCAGGAGTGCGCAGGTCATATCGCAATGTTTCTAGAAAATCACCAACATCTTCACTTTCCTGTTGCCATTCATGCAATTGCTTTAACCACATAACTTCAGGTCCGGTACCAACCTCTGCACCCTTTGCTTTATATTTCCAATGTGCCGCGATTCCAAATTCAGCCCGGGCATGCATATCAAATGTTCTAATCTGAATTTCAACTGCTTTTCCATTAGGGCCAATTACAGTTGTGTGAAGAGATTGATAAAGATTGAATTTTGGCATTGCAATGTAATCCTTAAATCTTCCAGGAACTGGACTCCAACGTGCGTGTATAGCACCAAGCGCGCCATAACAATCACGAACAGAATCAACAAGAATACGAATACCAACCAAGTCATAGATGTCATTAAATTCGCGCCCTCTAACAACCATTTTTTGATAAACACTATAAAAATGTTTTTGCCTGCCAGTTACCTGAGCCTTGATCTCTTCCGAATTCAAGTCAGTATCAATTGCTGTGATGACTTCGGAAGTTAACAAATCTCGAGCTGGTGATCGCTCGCCAACTAATCTTTCAATCTCCTCATACTTCTTAGGTTCAAGAATACGAAAAGAAAGATCCTCAAGCTCCCACTTGATCGCATTCATACCCAAGCGATGAGCAAGTGGTGCATAGATATCTAGAGTTTCTCGTGCCTTGCGGGAAGCAGTCTCATTTGGGATGAATTCCCATGTTCTTGCATTATGCAAACGATCAGCTAATTTGATTACCAATACTCGAATATCGCGTGACATTGCAACAACCATTTTGCGTAATGTTTCTGCCTCGGCGGTTGGTCCGTAAGTTAATTTGTCTAATTTAGTAACCCCATCCACTAAAGAGGTAACTTCATCGCCAAACTCCGCTTTGATTTGCTCAATTGAATATGATGTATCTTCAACAGTATCGTGAAGTAATGCCGCCATTATTGTTGCAAGATCCATACCAAGGTCAATGAGTATTTGCGCAACTGCAACCGGATGGGTTATGTAAGGCTCACCAGATTTACGTAATTGACCAGAGTGCGCTTTCTCTGCGGCGATAAATGCTCGCTCTAAATCTGAGTTTGAAAAACCAGGATGAGATCGCGTCAACCCGTCAACCAGCGGCTTTAACAATTCTTTAGTTGTCATAGCGCTTTGGCTGTCTAACTTAAATCAATGATTAACGGCGGCGATCGCGTTTAGGTTGATTACGAGGGCCACGATTTGCCTCAGGTGTAATCGAACTTGGTGTTGAAACTTTATCGCCACGATTTCCTACTCGTTTTGCTAATGCTTGCATCGCTGGTTCACGCTCGCGTAGAACTGCAAGTATTGGTGTAGCAATAAAGATTGATGAGTAAGTTCCAGTAGCCAAACCGATAAACAAAGCCAAGGAAAGATCTTTTAAGGTACCTGCACCTAGTAGTCCAGCTCCAACAAATAGAATAGAACCAACTGGCAAAAGTGCGATCAAAGAAGTATTGAAGGATCTAACTAAAGTTTGATTTACAGCAAGATTTGCAGCCTGTGAGTATGTGCTCTTTCCGCTTGCAGCAATCCCCTTAGTATTTTCTCGCACCTTATCAAACACAACAACGGTGTCATAAAGTGAATATCCTAAAATAGTTAAGAATCCAATTACGGTAGCAGGGGTTACCTCAAATCCAACCAAAGCATAAATTCCAACTGTAATAAACACATCGTGAACCACTGAAATGATGGCTGCGATCGCCATCTTAGATTCAAATGCCATCGCAAGGTAAAGCATTACAACAAATAGAAAGCCAAACAAACCATATAGTGCTTTTCGGGTGATTTCTTTACCCCAAGATGGTCCAATTATTTGAGAATCAATTGAATCAATTGAAACATTGTATTTAGCAGCTAATTGAGCTTCAACCGCATTTTGTTGCGTTGAAGTTAGCGCATCTGTCTGTACTCGAACTTTGTCATTACCAATTTTTTGAACGATTGTTTGTGTAGTAATTCCAGCTTCATCCAAAGCGCTTTCAGCAGTTTGAATTGATGCATTAGTCGACGTTACAGTGAAAGATGAACCGCCTTTAAACTCAATACCTAAGTGAAGGCCTTGGGTGAATAAAGTTACTGCGGAAGCAAGGATCAACAGCCCAGAGATTGAATACCAAATCTTACGCTTGCCAATGAAATCTACTGAAGTTTCGCCTCTATATAACCGTCCACCTAGGCCTGAAAACTTTGCCATTACTTCACCTCTCCTGCCTGTGGTATTTGTTTCTCGACGATACCTAACGATTTTGCTGAAAAACCAGACAATGGATGACCATTACTGAAGAATGAGTATCTAGCTAACACAGTGACCAATGGTTTAGTAAAGAAGAAAACTACAATTAAATCAATTATTGTTGTTAAGCCGAGTGTAAAAGCAAAACCACGTACGCCACCAACAGCAAAGAAATAAAGCATGATGGCAGCGATCATTGAAACGGCATCAGCAACTACTACAGTTCTACGGGCTCTTAACCAGCCAGTTTCCACTGCGGATTTAAGTGATTTACCCTCTCGAACCTCATCACGAATACGTTCGAAGTAAACGATAAATGAGTCAGCAGTGATACCAATCGCCACAATGGCTCCAGCTATTCCCGCCAAAGTTAGCGTAAAGGAAATAGTCTCTCCTAGTAGCAAGAAAGCAAGCAAAGCCAGCGAGGCAGCTACCAATAATGATCCTACTGAAACTATGCCAAGACCACGGTAATAAAGTAATGAATAGATTATTACAAGTGCTAAACCTAAGATTCCAGCAATAAGACCGCCGCGTAGTTGATCTGCACCAAGCGAAGGTGAAACCTGTTGAACCTCGCCGCGATCAAAAGCTAATGGCAGGGCACCATACTTCAAAACATTAGAAAGATCTTGTGCTTCTATTTGAGTGAAGTTTCCAGTGATTTGAGCAGTTCCGGTATTAATCGGTTCGTTGATTCGCGGAGCTGAATAAACCAAACCATCTAGAACAATTGCTGCTTGATTTTGAGGCGCAGGTAATGAGGTTAGACGGGTAGTCATTGCTCCGAATTTAGTAGTTCCTTCGCCATTAAAATCCAAAGTTACATACCAACCTGATGCACCTTGTGGGTCCAAAAGCGCTGATGCCTTTGTTACTTGTCGTCCCAAAACTTCAGCTGGAGCAAGTATGTACTTATTTGCGCCCACTCGATCACAACTTACAATTGTCTCTGCTTCATTTCCACTGGCACCACCTTGGCGATTTGCTGGCAAAGTGCAATCAAGTGCCGCATATGCGGCATTTAATTCTGGTGTAACGCCTGCCGGAAGAATTGCGTTGGCAGCATCTGTACTTACTGTTGTTGCATTCGCTGCACCCTCTGCTAAGACCGGGCGGAATCTAAGTTCAGCTGTTTGTCCAACTAAATCAACAATACGTCGACCAGTCTCTCCTGGAACCTGAATAACAATCTGTCGGTTTACACCAGTGCCTTGAGCAGACACTTCAGACTCAGCAACACCTAATGAGTTAACTCTTTGACGAATAATTTCAACTGCTTGATCAATCGCCTCACCAGTTACTTTTCCATTCTGGCCATCTTCAATACGTGGTTGCAAAGTGACGCTTGTTCCACCTTGCAAATCCAAACCTAATTTGAATGAAGTGGCACCAATTCCATAGGAAACGCCGGTAAGAGCTGCAATCACTAACAACATGATTGAGATGGTTCGTACCGCTCTGGATTGAGTATTTGCGATTTTATTAGCAGACATGAGAGGTAATTCTAGGCGCAGGGTTGATTATTGAGAAATCCGCGAAAACTCCCGCTAGAAAAGCAAGCGTTGATGCAGCTATTGGGCAATGTCTGGGTCTTGATCAAAAAGTGTAGCGTCAGTACCAATTTGCGCAGACAATGGTGGCTTAATCCCCAGATGAGACCAACCAGCTGCCGTCGCAACTCTTCCTCTTGGAGTCCGCGCTAAGAAACCCATTCGCACTAAAAATGGTTCCGCTAATGATTCAATAGTTTCAATCTCCTCACCCACCGCCATCGCTAAGGTAGAAACTCCAACAGGTCCACCATTAAAATTTTTAATCAAAGCAGTTAAAACCGCTTTATCTAGTCGATCCAAACCGATATGGTCAACTTCATATATCTTTAATGCTGAATGCGCATGTTCGATCTGAATGATTTTTTCTTTGTTAACTTGAGCATAATCTCTAACGCGTCTTAATAATCTGTTGGCAACTCTTGGAGTTCCTCTTGATCTAGAGGCAATCTCAACAACTGCATCTTCATGAATTTCTATCTCAAGTAAGTCTGAGCTTCGCTTGATAATTTGTGCCAACTCATCATTTTCATAAAAATCTAATTGAGCGGTAAATCCAAATCGATCGCGAAGTGGACTTGGCAGCAATCCAGCACGAGTTGTTGCACCCACTAAAGTAAAATGAGGCAGCTCCAATGGGATTGATGTTGCTCCGGCTCCTTTGCCGACAATTACATCTACCCGAAAATCCTCCATTGCCAGATACAACATTTCCTCCGCTGGGCGAGACATTCTATGAATCTCATCTAGAAACAGAATTTCACCTTCAACTAATGAGGAAAGTATTGAGGCCAGATCTCCGGCATGTTGAATAGCAGGTCCTGAAGTAATTCTTATTGGTGCATCCATTTCAGTTGCAACAATCATCGCTAATGTTGTTTTGCCTAAGCCAGGCGGCCCAGAGAATAAAATATGATCAGCACTGGCTTTACGTTCCCGAGCTGCTGACAGCAAAAGATTTAGCTGCTCTCTAACTCTTAGCTGCCCAACAAACTCTCCTAGGTTCTTGGGCCTAAGCGCAAGTTCTGCAACACGATCAGCATCATCAGCTGATTCATTAATCATGGGTTCGCGCATTACTTTTTCCCAAAGTTTTTCAAGGCAAGTTTTAAAATTTCAGCTGAAGATAAAGAGGCTTTGGTTGCATCTGTTAAAACCTGATTAACCATCAGGGCTGCTTCTTTGTTTGAGTAACCAAGTCCTACTAAAGCATTTTCTACCTGGTGACTGACTGAATTAGCTTTTTGGCCACTTGCTGAAGCAAAGGGAACGACCTTATCTTTAAGTTCTAGTACTAATCGCTGCGCTCCTTTTTTACCTAAGCCAGGCACAGATTCAAGTAATTTTAAATTCCCTGATATCACCGCATTAGCAATTAAACTGGCATCACTATTTGAAAGAATAGATTGCGCAACCTTTGGGCCAACACCGGTCACTGAAAGCAATAACTCAAAGAAATCTCGATCAACAATATCCATGAAGCCATAAAGTGTTAGGGCATCTTCTCTAACTATTAGATATGTGTGCAGGTTAACTTTTTCACCGGATGTGAAGCTGGCTGCAGTCCTTATTGGAACTTGAACTAGTACTCCAATACCTCCTACCTCAACCACAACTGAATTTACTGAGGTTGATTTCACCGTACCAGCTACTGAACTAATCATTTTTTCTTTACAGCCTTTTTCTTGGCGCTTGCCAATCTGGCATTACCAACTCCTCGCCAATGATGGCAGATCGCCAGCGCTAAGGCATCGGTACTGTCGACCGGTTTTGGTATTTCCTTCAAATTAAGCAGACGCTTCACCATTTGAGCAACCTGTTTCTTATCGGCCCGTCCTGATCCAGTGACCGCAGCTTTAACCTCGCTGGGAGTATGCATTACAACTGGGATTCCAGCCTTTGCCGCAAGTAGTAGTGCAACCCCTGCGGCCTGACCTGTAGCCATCGCAGTTCTAACATTTAATTGTGAAAAAACTCTTTCAACTGCAATTACATCCGGCTTAAATTCTTTTATCCAAACCAACAACTCTTTTTCAAGTTGCATTAATCTAATTTCTAGCTCTGCTTCAATATCAGTCTTGATCACACCAACTGAAATCATTTGAAGTTTTTGAGGTCCTACCGAATCAACAATTCCAATTCCACATCTGGTTAATCCAGGATCAATCCCTAAAACGCGCATCCGCTAAGCCTAATCAGCGTTAAATCTTTAGGAACTAAGGCTCGCCATTACCTCATCTGAAACATCAAAGTTTCCATACACATTCTGAACATCATCTAACTCTTCGATTGCCTCGATTAATTCAAAAACCTTTTTTGCGGTATCAGCATCGATTGGGATCGACATTGTCGGCAGAAAAGAAGTTTCAGCTGACTCATAATCAATACCGGCTGTTTGCAATGATGTGCGGACTGCTACTAAATCAGATGGTTGAGCTACCACCTCAAAAGATTCACCCAAGTCATTAACCTCATCCGCTCCAGCATCAAGCACCACCTCAAGCAAAGAATCCTCAGTAACCTTTCCATTGTTTTTTGAAACAATCACAACGCCTTTGCGGTTAAACAAATAAGAGACAGATCCAGGATCTGCCATATTTCCACCATTTCGAGTTACTGCAACTCTCACCTCAGATGCTGCTCGATTTCTATTGTCTGATAAACATTCAATAAGCAATGCCACACCGCCTGCGGCATAACCTTCATACATAATTGTTTCCCACTCTTTACCACCAGTTTCTAAACCAGCTCCACGCTTAACCGCCCGATCAATATTGTCCGCCGGAACAGAATTCTTTTTCGCCTTGGCGATAGCATCAAATAAAGTTGGATTTCCAGAAATATCAGCTCCACCTGATCTAGCTGATACCTCAATTGCCTTAATTAGCTTTGCAAAATTCTTAGCGCGTCTTGAATCAATGATCGCTTTTTTGTGTTTGGTAGTTGCCCATTTGGAATGACCACTCATGATTTAGATCCTTAACCTTTTGAGCTTGCTAGTTGCCGACAGATATTTTCCACAAAAAATTTATGCACTCGGTTATCTCCAGTAAGTTCTGGATGGAATGAGGTTGCAAGTAGATTTCCAGACCTGACCGCCACTGGATGCTTTGTGCCAGATTCATCAATTACCTCAGCCAACACTTCAACAGAGCTACCAACCGATTCCACCCATGGCGCCCTGATAAATACCGCTCTAATCGCAGGATCGGTAATGCCCTTAAACTTCAAATCAGTCTCAAATGAATCTACTTGGCGACCAAATGCATTTCTGCGAACAACCATATCGATACCGCCAAAGGTTTCTTGTCCTTCTATTGCATCTTTAACATTATCTGAAAGCAAAATCATTCCAGCACATGATCCATAGGTTGGCATGCCAGATTTAATCCGACTTTTGATTAGATCAAATAGATCAAAGGATCTAGCAAGTTTTGCAATTGTTGTTGATTCACCACCTGGGATTACAAGAGCTGAGATATCTTCAATTTCACTCTTGGTTTTTACTGCTCGAGCATCCACGCCACAATCACTAAGTGATTGGATATGTTCACGAACATCGCCTTGGAGTGCAAGAACTCCAATTTTCACAATTACCAGCCCCGCTCCGCAAGACGATGTGGAACTGGGATATCTGCAACATTGATTCCAACCATTGCCTCACCTAGACCACGAGAAACATCAGCAATAACTTTTGCGTCAGTGAAATATGTAACTGCTTTAACACATGCTGCAGCACGCTTGGCTGGATCGCCAGATTTAAATATTCCAGAACCAACAAATACACCATCGGCTCCTAATTGCATCATCATTGCTGCATCTGCAGGAGTTGCAATTCCACCTGCTGTGAAAAGAACAACGGGAAGTTTTCCTGTGCTGGCAACCTCTTTCACCAATTCATATGGAGCTTGAAGTTCTTTAGCAGCCACAAATAATTCATCCTCACGCATTGAGGTTAGTTTGCGAATCTCAGCAGAGATTGTTCGCATATGTGTTGTTGCATTTGAAACATCGCCAGTGCCGGCCTCACCTTTGGATCTGATCATTGCCGCACCTTCATTAATTCGGCGTAGTGCCTCTCCGAGATTTGTTGCACCACAAACAAAGGGAATAGTGAAGTTCCACTTGTCAATATGATTTGCATAATCTGCTGGTGTTAAAACTTCAGACTCATCAATGTAATCAACACCTAGAGTTTGTAAAACTTGAGCCTCAACAAAATGACCAATGCGAACTTTCGCCATTACCGGAATCGAAACAGCTGCTTGAATTGCCGTAATCATGTCTGGATCAGACATGCGAGCAACTCCACCTTGCGCACGAATATCAGCAGGGACTCGCTCCAATGCCATTACTGCGACAGCACCGGCATCTTCAGCAATTTTAGCTTGCTCCACATTTACAACATCCATAATTACGCCGCCCTTAAGCATTTCTGCCATGCCGCGTTTAACTCGTGCTGTACCTGTTTCCTTAGACATTATGTCTCCCCTGCGCTATTCCAGTCCCCTATTGTACTAATTGTTCCTATCTTTCAAATCCAATTAAATGAAGCCTGGCTCACACATTTAGGCTGATTATGGGGCTAGGACTACCGGCTTATCTGTTAGAAAAATCCAAATACGCCCAGGTTTAAAACTGGCTATTTCACCATCTGAAGTTCGCCAGATAGTTTTATCCGCTTCAGTATTTCGTTCCCAATTCAAATTATAGCTAAACCCGTCTCGCAACATCACAGCATTACCTGTTCCTGTTGTTTTACTGAAAGGAGTTATCTCTCCAAATTTATCTCCGTAAATTGAAGGGGTAATTGAAACTTCTTGAATAATCGCAGTATCTGCAAACAAATGCTCACCACTTGCAGCTAAGTTAGGTTGATCATCAAAATATATCAACCATTTTTTGTCGATATCACTCCAACGCAATTCATACTTAGCGGAGGGCCATTTAGCCTTGGCAGTTGAAGTAAGAACTCCATTTTCTGGAGCATCACCAAAATCAAACAAATATGAATTGGCTTTTTCAATATTTATTTTAGGATTGGCATTTGCTCGTTCAAGAAGCAGATCTGGTTTAAGAACCATATTTACAGGACCAGGGCGTTCTGGATCTTTTCCATAAATTGATGGCGGGTTTCGTTCCGCGGATAGATTTTCCAAATTTGCAGCTGCAATCACTGGTCGCATCTTCTTCTGCGCACCGCTGTATGCAAATCCAACTCGCCCGTATTGAGCCAATAACTCAATATCAGAAATTCGAGCAGACCTCACCGGTCCAATCAGCGGAGGCAATTGCGAAGAGTAAACTGCAGCTAATCGAGTAAGACCGCCTTCAACTTGTTCTACATATACAACATCTGCGTACTCCAAGCCGATCTGAGGATGAGCTGCTCTTGTGTCATCAATCTTGACTACCAAAATTTGCTCGTTAACCCCGGGCAGGCCATTTAGAAAATTCCGCTCGATTTTCTCATCGGTATGCAAATTAGAAAGCGGTGTAACGCCGGCTACAGCCAATAGAAGTATTAGCACTGATATAACAAGCAGTATTCTTTTAAAAAATTTCACAAAACATCATCCTCAAATGCATATCTGACAGGCAATGGTGCTTTTCCAGCGAGCCTGAATAAACGGATTAATGGTTTGGCTCGTACATTCCTAGTGGCGTTAACTGACTCTAAATGAATATTTATCGCAAGTTTTACTTTATTAGTGATATCAGATAACTCTACTAACAAATCACTTGGTAGTTCTAAACTGTGATCAAGTGCGGCACCTTGTACTAACTTTAAAGATTCAGATAGAACGCTCTCAGCAGCTGATCTTTCAGTAAGGCTTGCACTTCTTGCCGCGGCAGCTGAGCTAGAAATCAAATAAGCAGTTGCTGGATCTAAATTCGATTCAACAACAATTTCATGAGCCAAAGATGCCCGTTGTTGTAATAAGGCATCCAAAGTCGCCCAAGAGGTCTCAACTCTATGGTGCAATCTATCTAGCCGAGAGGCTGAAAATGATAAATACCAGGCAACTAAAACGACCAGTAATATTGCAAGAAGTGTTTGAATACTCATCGACGACTCCAAAATTTATTTTCAGAGGACAGTGTTACTCGCTGCCCACCAGCGATTGCCATTTCATAAACACTTTCAATCTGCTCTGCAACCACTTGCCAATCATATTTCTGTGCGCTTAATCTTCCGTTTTCTGAAAGCCGTTTGCGTTTATCTGAATCTCGCAGCAAGCTCACTAAAACCTTCGCCAAATCTGATGGATCTTCGTTTTTAAATAGTTCTCCAGCCTCACCGTTTTCCAACACAGCTTTAAAGGCTGGAATATCACTTGCAACCACCGCTGTTCCAGCAGATAACGCTTCAGTTAGAATTATTCCAAAGGATTCTCCCCCTGTATTTGGGGCAACATATATTTGAATCGATTTGAGAAAACTCTCTTTTTCTTCATTACTTAGTAGCCCAACAAATTTTATTCGGTTGCGCAATTGTGAGTTTAATTTCTTCAAATACTCCTGACTATCACCAGGTCCCGCCACGATGTATTGCACATCAGGAACAAAGCGCGCCACTATGGCTAAGGAATCAATTAAAACCTGCAAACCTTTTCGCGGCTCTTCAAATCTTCCAATAAAACCCACCGTAGGGCCTTGCGAATATGCCGGGCTTACCTTTGCATTCGCAAAACGTTGACCATCAATTCCATTAGGAATAATTACTGCATCTGTTTCGAAATGATCCTTCAAGGTTGATCGAGCTAGCTCACTAACTGCAATACGCGCAGTTAATTTCTCAACAATTGGTTCAAGAATCGGTCCAATTGCATAAATTGCTTTTTTCTTCGGAGTTGAAACGTGAAATGTACCAACCAATGGACCTTCTGCAGCAGAGCATGCCAGCAACGATAGAGATGGAATTGCAGGTTCATGAAGATGAAGTAAATCAAAATCACCACTTGCAATCCATTGCTTTGCTCTAGAGCTTGCAATTGGGCCAAACAAAACTCGAGCCACTGATCCATTTACAGGAATTGAAATGGGTTTGCCAGCATTAACTACATAATCTTCATGAGAGATCGAATCATCGGTTATTGGAGTTAAAACGGATACGTAATGTCCCTCTTCAATTAAGTGGGTTGCTAAATCTCTAATGTGGGTTTGCACTCCACCGGGAGTATCCCAACCATATGGGCAAACCATGCCAATTCTAATTTTCTTCATTGATCCAAATCCTCTGCAACATATGCCAATCAACTGGAGAGCGTGCAATTCTCTTAGCGAAGTTATCAGCAATAGATTGGGTAATCGCCTGGATTTTTTCAGTTTCGCTGCCAGTATTGGGCACAGGGATAGTTTGGTCAAAAAATATTTCAATGCCAGTTTCGGTATAGCTGATAAAAGCTGTGATCAAAGGGGCCTTAGTATTTATTGCCAGGATTGCAGGGCCAGCTGGCATTTTTGCAACCTTGCCAAAGAAATTAACCTCAATGCCATTTCTAGACATGTCGCGGTCTGCCACTAGAGCAATTAATTTGCCTTCATTTAAACGTTGAGTAAGAATTGGAATCGTCTTTTCTTTATGGCTAATAG
>Ga0209550_10003501_pt1 | contig 14946 bp, 12 predicted proteins | sample LauGreSuBDMM15SN_2_FD_187567 | JGI IMG/M metagenome (GOLD analysis project Ga0209550, IMG submission 187567) | Freshwater lake microbial communities from Lake Michigan, USA - Su13.BD.MM15.SN (SPAdes) (version 5) | ecosystem: Environmental > Aquatic > Freshwater > Lake | place: Lake Michigan...
TTCCCGGGCCTTTTCTGACCAAGCTTCGGTCAGAAAAATGGGGTCAGGAAAATGCCAAACATTCGATCTGCCCATCGGCAACAGCGAGGAACCCCAACGTCCCTTAGTTTTTAGAGGTGTGTCATGGCGAGGTGCGCGAAGCGCGCCGTGGCAATCCAGTGGATTGCTTCGTCGCTGCGCTTTTCGCAATGACCGTCTGTTGATCAACCGCCGTTGGTCTGAGGCGGAGCGGCGGTCATTTGTTTTTGAGCCAAGTGATTTCGATCTCTTTTTCCACCGCTTTAAAATCGTAGTCGGCGGTCACGAGTTCGGCTTTCCGCAATTTGGCCAAGGCAGCGGCAAAACCGTCGGCCAAGGCGAGTAAACCGGCCGCTTTGTAGCCGGCCGCTAGCTCGGCCAAATCCTTGTCGGCCGGCACAACGGACAATGGCCCGCTCGCCGCCAGCCGGCGCGCCGCGCTCAAACCGGCGGTCCCTTGGCGTCTCTCGATGCGATAGAGGATCTCCGCCCAATTCACGGCCGTCATAAGCAACGGTTGATCGGCCGTAGTGGCGCGGTGGAAAAGTGCACGCATCTCATCTACGCCGGGCTCACCGTAAAACATCGCGAGCAGGGCAGAAGCATCGAGCACGACGGGTTTCATGATTTGCGCCGGTCGCCGGCGATCTTGCGGTCCTCCTGCGCCCGCTCCTTGGCCCGGTCGTCGAGGAGTTCCTGCACGGCGGACTTATCGCCGGGTTTCGTCTTAAATAGGCCGCAGAACGAATCGATGAATTCACGGGTGACCGGCTGGATCACGATGTTTCCATTGGCCTCGGTGAAGTTCAGGCGGGTGCCGGCCTTAATCCCAAACTTGCGCCGGAGACGGGCAGGCACGACCACTTGGCCTTTGGAGGTAACGTAAGCTGATTCCGCTACAGTAGACATTTCACAAAAATCGTAATTTTTTAAAAAGTAAGGCAATAAAAAAGAGTAAGACAGGAATTAACACCCACAGCGGTTGAGTTTCGGGGACCCATCTTTTTGACCCTATCTTTCTGACTTTCCCGGGCCTTTTCCGACCAAGCGTCGGTCAGAAAAATGGGGTCAGGAAAATGCCAAACCTTCGATCTGCCCACCGGCAACAGCGAGGAACCCCAACGTCCCTTAGTTTTTAGAGGTGTGTCATGGCGAGGTGCGCGAAGCGCGCCGTGGCAATCCAGCTGGATTGCTTCGTCGCTGCGCTTCTCGCAATGACAGGCGGTTGATCAACCGCCGTTGGTCTGAGATCTAAATGACCAGGGCTTTCGTGAGCACCCAAATTTAGAACTGCCCAGACACACCTAAGTTGAGGCTGAGCGAGCCGATCGTTAATGTGGTCGGCCGCGTCGAGACGAAACGATAGCGCTCGGGTCCTTCCTCAAAAATGTTGCTGGCATCCAGGTAGAGCGTCGTGTTCGGCCTTAATTTGTAAGTGGCACCCGCATTCACGGTCCGCAAATCCCGGCGATAGACATCGGCCGCGCGCGTCACCGTGGAGAAGGTGAGGATGTGCTCGCCGGTGAAGTTGACCGATGCGGAGGCTCCCCACTTTTTGTAGTTCCAGAGCAGGCGGAGATTGGCGGCGCGCGGAATGAAGTTCGGGACTTGTTTGGTGCTGCGCTCTTGGGTGCCCGCGAATTTCCCTTCGGTCTCAAGGTGCGTGTAGTTAGCTGCGATCGTTAGGCCTTTGAGCAAGCCGGGTAGAAAGGACAGCCGTTGCCGGTAGTCCGCCTCGAAGCCGTCGACTTCAGCGCTGCCCGCGTTGGCGCGCGTGGTGAGCGTGTATCCCGCGAAGTTACCCTCAAAGCCGTTATCGGGTCCGCTCGCTACGATTTCACCGCCCCGCGTGATGATGTAATCGGAAATCGTTTTACGGAAATAGCCGACGGTGAAGATACCGGTTTCCTTGAAGTAATATTCGAGCTTCAGGTCGATGTTCTTGGCAAATTGGGGTTTCAGCGCGGGATTGCCGGCGGATACCGTCATCGTTTGATCGTTGAACGAGATCGCTGGTACGAGGTCGGCGAGTCCGGCGCGGCCGTAGCTGGTGGACCAGCTGCCGCGAGCTTTCAGATTGGCTGAAAGATCGTAGGCGAGGTGGACGCTCGGAAAGGCTTTGGTGTAGCTGCCTGCAGTCGTTTGGGACCCGAAATCCCGCGCGGCCCGTTTGAACGGATCCGGCTCCGCGGCGACTGCGGTCGTGCGGTAACGGACATAAGTAAAGGTATCGACGTCGACTTTTTCAACGCGCACGCCGCCGAGGACCGTGAAGCGCTTAAAAGGTTGGGCGGAAGCCTGCAAGTACCCGGCGTCGACCGCTTCTTCCATGATCCGGCGGTTGGTGTAGGGCGAGTTGGCGGCAAAGGCAAAGTCTTCGGTCCACAGCGCGGGGTTGTTTAGGTCGCGGGAAACGGAGTCGGGCTTGAAGACGGGCAAACGGGTGCCGCCGTGTTGTTCCTCAAAACGAGTCAGCGGCATTAGGTCGAAACCTTGGAGCGGCTGGAGGATGGTGACCGGACCGCCAGCGACGGCGTTGCGATTCCAGCGGCGGGGCGCGACTTGGCGGTTGTTCACGCGGCGATTCACCGTGTCGACGCCCGTCTTGAGCGTGATCGGCAGCTGGGTCGGCAAGAGATACTGCGCGTTGTAGGTGCCGCTGACCTCGTTCGTGTCGGTCACGGTATCGCGTTTGGTGTAGACTAAATTGGCGGTGTAACTGGCCGGGTCGTAGATGCTGCCACCGCCGGTCTGGGTGAAGACGCGGCCGCTAAGGTCCGACTTGTCCAACACCATCGCGAGATTGGGCGCGCGCATCGAGAGCTGGCCGCCGGAACGGTCGGGTCGGGCCCCAGAGTTCCAGTGGGTGTTACTCCAGCGAGCGGCGTAGTCGAGCTTGAGTCGGCCGAAATTATGCTCGGCGGAAAGCGTGCCGGTGGGATTCTTACTCACAAAAGAAAATTGCCACATCTCCAAATCGGCCACGGTCGCGGGCAGCTGTCTGATTTCTGTGCGGTTGACGGTGAAGCCGGGCACGATGGCGGACGTGATGGCGGCGGCGCTCGTCGTGCTGGTCCAGGTATTGACTCGGGTACGGTCGTAAAAAGGTTCGGAACCGGCGTTAAAGAGGAAACTGAGGCCGAATTTTGTTTGCGGCGAGTAGCGAAAGTCGGCGCGCAGGCTCATGCCGCGGATAAATCGGTGGTTCATTCCCGTGACGCTTTGATAATCCGTGAAAGGCGCGGGTGCGGAGGGATCGGTTGGATTGGGGAAAATGTTGGCGACGGCGGTGGTGGGGTAGAGGAGCGTGTCGCTGGCGATCACGTTAACGCCCTCGGTGTAAGAGGTGTTGAGCGCGATCCCGAGGTTACGGGAACCGCCGAAGAGGCTGAAAACTTCTTGGTAATTTAAACTGAAGACGGGGTGAATGGGGTGATCCTTGCGCTGTTGCGTCCGCGTGGCGAAGGGTGGAGCCCAGCGGGCGCTGACGTTATAATTAAAGCGGCGGTTCTCGGCCATACTGAGCGGTGAGCGGGTTTTGAGGTTGAGCTGACCGCCGAGGCCATCGGCCCGGCGCTCGGGGGTCTGGCCTGCGATGATTTCGATCTGTTCGTACATCGCGCCTGAGAAGGAGTGGAGCGTGGCCGAGCGACCGTCGCCGCCGACGCCGGTTGAGGACATCCCATCAACGTTGAGGCGGGTGAAATTAGACCCCATGCCGCGGATGCTGATGTTATTGACCACGTTGTCTTCATCCGTGACGAAGCTGATCCCGGGCAGGCGCATCGCGAGTTCGGCGATGCTGAGAGTCGGTAAATTGCCCCACTCGTCGAGCGCGGTGACGTTTTTGATGTTGGGGGCGTTGCGCTGTTCGGTGATAGAAAGCGCGGCGCCTTCGCGCTCGGTGGCCACCGTGAAGGCCTGCATCAGGACCGCGCCGCGCGAAGGTTTCAACTCGGTCTCGAGCCGTAAAAGCGCACCGGCGGTGGCGATCACGGTGCGACGTTGTTCCTCGAAACCACTGTACCCGATGACAATTTCAATGGGACCGGTCGGCAGATTTTGCAGCAGGAACCGGCCCGTCGTGTCGGTAAATTCATTACGATTCAGACTCGGAATTGAGACCAGCGCACCCTGCAAAGCATTGCGGGTTTCGGCGCTCACGACTGCGCCGACGATACTACCGGTGCCGGTCGTCTGGGCCCGGGCTGATTCGAGGCAGAGCGCAAGACCGGGGAAGAAAACGAGGGCGAGCAACAGCCGGAGGCTTGGGCAGCGCGGACGAGCAAAAGATGGGTTCATGGTTAGGTTGGGTTGGCGATCGGGTGATTTAGATTTTCAGCACCACGTGACAAAAAGGTCGGGTCGTTGTTTGTTCGTTTCCTTCACTTTTAAAGGGGTGAAGATTGCCGCTCATTTTAGCCGTAACCTCGAGTTACCACGGTTCGGCCAGCGATCAAGGCAAAGGTGCGGTTTGATTTTAAAAACGGTCGTTGAACCACGGATGGACCCTGATGGACCCGGATTCGAAACCGATGGGAGCAGCGAACGAGGCTCAGCCCGGTGGGCAGACCGAAGGTTCGGCATTTTCCTGACCCCATTTTTCTGGCCTACGCGTGGCCGGAAAAGGCCCGGGAAAGTCAGAAAGATAGAGTCAAAAAGATGGGGGAATCGCGACAAAAGCGGTCCGGGGCGCCCGGTCATTTTGGCGTGGCGCTGGCGGGGGTGTCGGGCTGAATCGGGCCCATGGGAAAATCGGCGGATGATCCGCGATCATTTATCAGCGGGGTGAGTTTGGTGGGGCGCGGCAGCGGGCTCGTGAAGACGCTGGGCGGGTTTCGCAAAGCGCATCACACGGTGCCGGATGCGGTGAATGCCACGACGACGGCGTTTTTGGGCAAGTTGTGCGCGGGTGATCTGGCCGAGGAAGGGGAAAAGTTTTTCCAAGCGGCCAAAGGCGCGCTGGGCTACAAGCGGGCGCAGCTGACCTTGGAAGTGGCGAGTCCGACGGCGGTGCTCACGGCGAAGGACTTCGTGTTGGAGCTGGGTTACGCGTTGGAGTCGGGGGACCCGGGGACCTACGCGATCACGCGGACGTTGCACAGCCTGCGGAACGCAGAGCTGGTGGAGGTGGCCGAGTTTGACGCGTTGTTTGCGGGGCAATTTTCGGCGGTGGTTTTTGCTCTGAAGAAAGGCGTGCGGGTGGAGGCGGTCATCGACGCGGTCGAAGGGCTTGATCCGAAGGACGAGGCGGCGGGGGCGGGGCTGACGGTGGAGTATCCGTCGGATTGCGCGCAGTGCACGTTGCGGGCGGAAGGGGTAAATGCGGCGGTGGTGTGTGACGGGGCGACGCTGGAGATGCGTTTCGCGAAAAATGGGTCGCCGCGGGAATTGGTGGCGGGTTTTGCCGAGCTGCGGCGGGCGTTTGCCCTTACGAAAGCCCGGGTGCTGGCGGGAATGCTGTGAGCGAGCATGAAATTGGCGATGGCTTCACGTGCCGGCTGGAAATGGGCGGGCGCGCCCGGTTAACTCCCGACCATGAACATCCTTTCGATCCAATCGCACGTGGCGTTCGGTCATGTGGGCAATGATGCGGCCGTGTTTCCGATGCAGCGGCTCGGGGTGGAGGTATGGCCGATTCATACCGTGCAATTTTCCAACCATACCGGTTACGGCTCCTGGAAAGGACGGGTTTATGATGGCCCGTCGATCGACGAGTTGATGGACGGAATCTCTGACCGCGGGGTGTTGCCCACGTGCGACGGGGTGCTGTCGGGCTACATGGGCTCGCCCGAGATGGGTCAGGCGATTTTGGGCGCAGTGCGGCGGGTGAGGGCGGCGAATCCGGCGGCGTTGTATTGCTGCGATCCGGTGTTGGGCGACGTGGGGCGCGGGATTTTTGTGCGCCCGGGGATTCCGGAGTTCATGCAGGACCACGCGGTGCGAGCGGCGGACATCATCACGCCGAACCATTTTGAATTGGACCACTTGGCCGGAGGCGGGACTGCGACGGCCTGCACGAGTGAAACGGTGGAACAGGTGAAAGCGGCGATCACCACGGCGCACGGGCTGGGGCCGCGGGTGGTGTTGGTGACCTCGGTGGTGACGAAGGAAACGCCGGCGGGCGCGGTTGATTTACTGGTCGGTGAAGCGGGACGTTTTTGGCGGGTGCGCACTCCCCGGTTGGCGGTCAGCGTGAACGGGGCGGGCGATGCGATTGCTGCGCTGTTTTTTGTGCATTATTTACGGACGAAGTCGGCGGGTACGGCGTTGGCCGAGGCGGCGGCGAGCGTGTATGGCCTGCTCAAGCGCACGCAGGAAGCGGGGTCGCGGGAGATCCTGCTGGTGGCGGCGCAGGCAGAGTTCGTCACGCCGTCGGAGCGGTTTAAAGTGGCGGAGGTGTAGCGCATGGGGCGCAAAAAAGCGGTGAACCAAAATAGGCTCACCGCGGGAGGGCGGGTCGGAGACCGCGCCCTACTTTTCGGAAAGCGGCCGGGGGTGGCCTCGCTCCCGGGAGATCAGCTGATCATCGACGCCACGAAGGCGCGCTCTTCCGCGAGCTCCTTGTTGGTCGCAGCGATCTTGGATTTTGCGAAATCATCCATGGCGTAGCCCTCGATGACCTCGTAGCTGCCGGGAGTCGTGGTGCGCACGGGCATGCCGGCCCAGACGTTGGCGTCGAAGCCGTAGCGGCCCTCGCTCTTGACGGCGATGGAGTGAATCGCGCCGGGGGTGACGAGCGAGCGCACGTGATCGACGAGGGCGTTGGCAGCGGAGGCGGCCGAGGAGAGGCCGCGGGCGGCGATGATGGCGGCGCCGCGTTTGCCGACGGTCTCGCAGAACGGGCCCTGGAGCCACGCGCTGTCGGTGATGACGGAGGTGGCGGGCGCGCCGTTGATCGTGGCGTGGGCGAAGGCCGGGAACATGGTCGGGCTGTGGTTGCCGTAAATGAAGATGTCTTTGACCGCGGTGAGATCGACGCCGGCTTTCTTAGCCAGTTGGGTCTGCGCGCGGTTTTGATCGAGACGAACCATCGCGGTGAAGCGCTCGGCGGGGAGGCGTTTCGCCTGCGAGGCGGCGATCATGCAGTTGGTATTGGCCGGATTTCCGACGACCGCGATCCGGGCATCGTCAGCGGCGACGGCGTCGATGATCTTGCCCTGGCCGATGAAGATCGCGCCGTTGTCCTTGAGGAGATCGGCGCGCTCCATGCCGGGGCCGCGAGGTTTGGCGCCGACGAGCAGGCACCAGTTGGCGTCTTTGAAACCGACGGCGGGATCGGAAGTCTGGACAATGCCCTTGAGCAACGGGAAGGCGCAGTCATCGAGCTCCATCGCGACGCCCTCGAGGGCTTTGAGGGCTTTCTCGATCGGGGCCTCGATCAATTGCAGGATGACGGGTTGGTCGGGACCGAACATCGCCCCGGAGGCGATGCGGAAGAGGAGGGAGTAACCGATCTGGCCGGCGGCTCCGGTGACAGCGACGCGAATGGGAGTTTTCATAAATGGGAGGGAAAGGGTTAACCACGAAACCCACGAAAAACACGAAAGATTTTTAGGCCGGGGTCGGATGTAAGGACGAAGCGGAACGCGCAGAAACTTTGCTGCTGGCGTTTTCGGGCAGAAGCGCTCGGTGAAGGCAGATGGCGGAAACCGAGAACGGGTCAAAAAAATTGATCCGCCCCGCGCCCGGCGGGAGGAAGAAAAAGAAGAACGCCGGCCGGCGATGCTCGATGTCACCGAAAAGGTGATCGCGCGTGACGGCTGGGAAGCGACGAATTCCGGTGAGATCGCGAAGCGGGCGCGGCTAATACCAACGTCCCTTAATTTCTAGACGTTTGTCGTAGGCCGTCCGCTTGCGGACGCTCCGAGCGCATGAGCAGGCCCGCCTGAAGTCTAAATATAATCAGGCGTTGGTATAACATCCATAGCGGTTGAGTTTCGGGGTCCCATCTTTTTGACCCTATCTTTCTGACCTTCCCGGGCCTTTTCCGACCAAGCGTAGGTCAGAAAAATGGAGTCAGGAAAATGCCGAATATTCGATCTGCCCACCGGAAACAGCGACGAGCTCCAACGGCCCCTAGTTTCTAGACGTTTGTCATGGCGAGGTGCGCGAGTCGCGCCGTGACAATCCAGTGGATTATTTCGTCGCTGCGCTTCTCGCAATGACCGTCTGTTGATTAAGGGACGTTGGTATAATTCGGGTGCATCCGTGGTTAATAAATTTGGAGGGTTGGGCTGAGGCGGATTCAAATTTTCAAGATGCTGGCCGAGCGTCAGGCGCGCGACCTTGATCCCGACAACGCATCGGCCAACGCGGCCGCAAACCCACGCGTGGCGGCGAGGGCCGCTGAAATTTTGCGGAGTGAGTCCGGTGGCGGTCCGGGAGTTCCACCAAGTAAGGACTTCGACGCCGGCGCGCCGCGAGGCTTAGCTGGCCGAGTGCGTGGCGCTGTGGCGGGGCGATGCGGCGAGCGAGACCGGATCAGGCGAAGCGCGACGCGAGAGCGGTGTGGATCTCGCGGACGATCGTCTCGGTGGTCGTCCAATCGATGCAGCCGTCGGTGATGCTGACACCGTAGCGGAGCGTTTCTTTCGGCACGGGGAAGGGCTGGTTGCCGGCGGAAAGATTGCTCTCGATCATGGCGCCCATGATGGAGCGGTTGCCGGCGGCGATCTGGGCGAGGAGGGCGCGCATGACCTCGGGCTGGAGCTCGGGTTTTTTCGCGGAGTTGTCGTGCGAGCAATCGACGAGGATCGATTTGGGCAGGTTGGCTTTGGCCAAAAGCGCCTCGGTTTGTGCAATGTGATCCGGCGAATAGTTGGGGCCGGCGGCACCGCCGCGAAGGACGACGTGGCAGTTGGGATTTCCGCGCGTGACGACGGCGGAGGCGGCACCGTCGAGATTGATACCGAGAAACGTTTGGGGTTGGCCGGCGGCTTTGATGGCGTTGACGGCGGCTTGGAGGGAACCATCGGTGCCGTTCTTAAAACCGAGCGGCATCGAGAGGCCCGAGGCCATTTGGCGGTGCGTTTGCGACTCGGTCGTGCGCGCGCCGATGGCACCCCAGCACACGAGATCGGCGACGTATTGCGGGGTAATGGGGTCGAGAAACTCGGTGGCCGTGGGCAAACCAAGGTCGAGCACGTCGCGGAGGAACGTTCGGCCGAGCCGGAGGCCGGCGGCGATGTCGTGGGAGCCGTCGAGCTGCGGATCCATGACCAGGCCCTTCCAGCCGACCGTGGTGCGGGGTTTCTCGAAATAAACGCGCATCACGACCACCACGCGATCGGAGACCTCCCGGGCGAGCGCGGCGAGGCGTCGGGCGTAGTCGCGGCCGGCGTCCACGTCGTGGATCGAACAAGGGCCGATAAGCAGGAGAAAGCGGCGGTCGTCCGTGAAGATAATCCGCCGGATGTCCTCGCGGCTATGCGCCACAAACGCGGCCTGAGCCGTGGTTTTGGGCAATTCAGCCAGCAGGACGGTAGGGGAGGGTAAGGTGCGAGTTTCGACGACGTTGAGGTCGGAGGTGCGGTGCATGAGAGGTGAGCTTGGTCGGCGGAAGCGAATCGGTGCAAGTCCGGGTTGGGTGACAAAGAAAACCTCGGAATTTGGGCAAAAAAGTGGCCGGCCACATACCCCTATGTGGCCGGCCTTTGCTTTCTTAGTTACCCCAAAACTCCCCGCTAAGCGGGGAGAAGTGTGAAATTGAACAGGGAGAGAAATAGTCTATCGTGACGCTTCGTCAATGCAAAGTTCTCAAATTTCTCCGGAGGAATTGCTAAAGCACTAAAAAACAGCAGGATGAAATGCATGACAAATTTGCGAGCGATGGAGTATTCCAAATGGAGGCCGGGGACATTGTTGCGAGTCAGCGGGGAAGATGCGGCAACTTTCTTGCAAGGCCAGTTTACCAATGAGCTGCGTGGCTTGGCGGCGGGTAAGGGTGTTTACGGCTTGTGGCTCAACCAGAAAGGGAAAGTTTTGGGTGATAGTTTTGTCGTAGCCGGGGCGGTTGAGGGTGAGCGGTGGTTGGTGAGCTATTTTTGTGCGGCGGCGGGGATTATGCGGCGGTTGGAGGACTATGTGATCGCGGACGATGTGGTGCTGGAGGATATTACTGCCGACTGGATGGGAATTTCGATTTTTGGAGTCGGGGCGCAGGCATGGTTGGCCGAGAATGCCCGGCTGGGCCGGATTTTTCCGGGGCGGCGGACCACCGAGGCGAGTTGGGAGTGGATATTTCCGGCCGAGGGCGAGTCGGCGGTGCTTCGCCAACTTGCAGGAGCGGCCGAGATCGGGGCGGATGAATTGGCGCGGCGAAGGATCGAGGCGGGAATCCCGGCGGTGCCGGTCGATCTCGGGCCGGGAGATTTACCGGGGGAAGGCGGGCTCGAGGCCGTGGCGATTTCCTACACGAAAGGCTGCTACCTTGGCCAAGAGGTGATGGCGCGTTTGAAATCGATGGGACAGGTGCGGCGCAGGCTGATGCGGGTGCACGGGCCCGGGCAGGTGCCGGTCGTGCCCGCCGCGCTTTGGCAAGGTGCGAAACAAGTCGGCGAACTGCGTTCCGTGGTGGGCGGGCCCGGCGGGTTCACGGGGCTTGCACTGCTGTCGTTGGTGAGTTGGCAGCCCGGGGTAGCGATGGGCCGCGAAGCGAATGGGCAGGCGGAGATCGAAGTGGTGCCGGCGGAGCCGACAAGGTCATGAGTGAAGCCGAGCAACTCGCGCAGCTCTGCGCGCGCCTTGGCGCACCGCCTTCGCAGGCGGCGGTAATGGCGGAGCAGTTGCTCAAGCGGGCCGATCAGCTCGCGCTTGAGCGGGGGCGGCCGCGGGAGGAAATGCTCGAGCATCTCCTGCGTTTGGTGGTGAAGGGCAGCGCCGGTGAAACGCCGGCGGATTTCCCGGCAACACAGCCGCCGGACACTCGTTGAGCGGGGTCAGATCTCGGGCAGGGTTTGGTTCCGGCTCGACGCCGGTGCGGGCGCCGGTTGTTTGAACCGATTCAACCACGATGAAGTTTCAGCTTACCGAAAAATTTCGCGCCGTCTATGGCCGGGTGCCCGAAATCGTGGCCTACGCGCCGGGGCGGATCGAGTTCATCGGCAACCACACCGATTACAACGGCGGCCCGGTGCTCGGGGCGGCGTTGGATCGGGGCGTATGGGTGGCGATCGCCGGGCGGGCCGATGGGCGGAGACAGTTTTCAAGCGACCAACGCGGTGCGCCGGTGGAAGTGCGCGCGGAAGACTCGGCCAAGCGCACGGGCGCGACGAGTTGGGTGAATTATCCGCTCGGGGTTTTGGCGGCGATGCCGGGGTTCGGCGCGAAGGCGCCGGCGGGATTCGATTTTTTAGCGATGTCGAATCTGCCGGCGGGCGCGGGTCTCAGCAGCAGCGCGGCGATCGAGTTGGCGTCGGCGCTGGCGTTTTTGGAGATGGCCGGAGAGCGACCGCCGAGGGAGATCGTGGTGAAGATCGGCAAGCACGCGGAGAATAACTTCGTGGGCGTGCCGTGCGGCATTCTTGATCAGGGCGTTTCCGGGTTTGGCCAAAAAAACTGCCTCGTCTGGATCGATTGCCGCGGACCGGTTTTTGAAACGGTGCCACTGCCGGCGGACGCGCATTTTTGGATTTTCAACACGCATACCAAGCACGCGTTGGTGGACGGGCTTTATGCGGAGCGGCACCGCGAGTGCATGGCGGCGGCGCAGGCGCTCGGCGTCGGCTTGCTCGTGGAGTCGAATGCGGCGGCGGTGGAGCGCGACCAAGCGCGACTCACGCCCGAGGCGTTGAAGCGCGCGAAGCACATCGTCGACGAGATCGCGCGCGTGGCGGAATCTCGGTCGGCGCTGGCCCGGGGTGACTTGGCGCAGGTGGGACGGTTGCTGACGGCGTCGCACCGGAGCTCGCAGTTTCTTTTTGAGAACAGCACGGCGGAGCTCGATTTTCTGGTCGATGTGCTGACGGCGACGGAGCACGTCTTCGGTGCGCGGCTCACGGGCGGAGGCTTTGGCGGCGCGGTGATGGCGATGACGAGCGGGGCGTTTGGCGAGGCGCAGGCGCAGGCGGTCGTGGCGGCGTATCGGGCGAGATTTGGGGCGGCGCCAGAAGTGTTGCACACGCAGACCGGAGACGGCGCGACGTTGCTCTGATATTTTCACGATGAAAAATGCCCCGATGACCGCAGCGGAAATGAACCGGGCTCGCCGGCTGTTGTGCGCGTTGCAGGATTCGATCCGGGATACGCTGGTGGCGGCGCAGGTCCGACAAGCGGCGACCTTTGCCAAGGTGGCGGCGGTCACGGCCGCGGACACGATCTATCACGTCGATCGTTTGAGCGAGGCGGCGATTATGGCGTGGTTCGAGGCGCACTGGCCGCGGGCTTGGCCGGTGGAATTGGTGATGGAAGGGCTCGAAGCCGGCGAGCCGGCGACATTCCCCCACGGTACGCCGGTGGCGCGGACCCGGTTCAAGTGCATCCTCGATCCGATCGATGGCACGCGGAGTTACATGTATGACAAACGTTCGGCGTGGAGTCTCGCCGGGCTGGCGGTGCAACGCGGCGCCAAGAATACGCTCGGCGACATTGTGGTGGCGGCGATGACGGAGCTGCCGACGAGCAAGCAATGGCGGGCGGATCAGTTGAGTGCGGTGCGTGGCGGCGGCGTGATCGCGGAGGCTGTGGATGTGCGCGGCGGCGGCGGACGACGGAAAAAAATCAAGGTGCGGCCCTCGGTCGCGGGGAATTTCGAGCACGGGTTCGCGTCGATCGCGCGTTTTTTTCCCGAGGGAAAAAGTCTGCTCGGCGCCGTCGAAGAGCAGTTGTGGAAGGAGCTCGGCGTGCACGGGAAAAATGGCGGGCAACTGGTCTTCGACGACCAATACATTTCCACGGGCGGGCAGTTGCATGAACTCATCGTCGGCCACGACCGGATGCTCGGTGATTTGCGGCCGCCGGCGTATGCGAAGCTGGGATTTTCGGCGGCGACGCTGTGTTGTCATCCCTACGATATCTGCACGGCGCTGATCGCTCGTGAGGCCGGTTGTGTGATCGAGGCGCCTGCGGGGGGAGCCCTGAATTATCCGCTGGATACGACGACACCGGTGGCGTGGATGGGCTATGCCAACGCGAGACTCGCACGCTTGGTGCGGCCGGCGCTGCGCCGGGTGATGGCGGCGAATTTCTAGGGCGAGAGCGCGGCGCGGTAGGCCGAGGGTGTTTGTCCGGTGCGTTGGGTGAACTGGCGGGAGAAGAAAAACACGTCGCGGAAACCGAGGGTTTCGGCGATCTGGCTGATGGTGAGCCCCGTCTCGGCCAAGAGTTGGCGAGCGCGGGCGAGGCGGGCGGCGATGATGAGCTCCTGCGGCCGTTGGCCCGTGATTTTTTCGAAGGTGCGCGAAAAGTGATCCACGCTGTAGCCGGCAGTTTTGGCGAGGGCCGCGACGGTGCGGGTGGCGCCAGGTTTTTCGCGGATTTCGGCGACGAGACGTTGAATGATTTCGCGGTGGTGCTGGTCGAGGCCGGGCGCGGCGACGGCGGGGGCGCGGGCCGTAGTTTCGCGGACCAGTTCGCCGAGGAGCGCGCCGAACAGAGCATTGGCGGAGGCGTGGGCGGACGGGATGGACTTGGCCCGCAACGTCAGGATGCGGCGCATCATCGCTTCGATGAAATCGGGGTGTGCCGTGCGGAGAATTTCGGCGGGCGGGGTGAAGCGACGGGGGGGCTCGTTAAGAGTGAAGTGAAAAAAATTCACGACGAGCGGAGCCGCGGGATCGTGCGTGGCCTCATAGCGCCGGCCGGGACGCATCCATAGGCCGACGCCGGGGGTGAGGGCGAACTCGCCGTCGTCGGTGAGCATCCGGCCGCGACCGGCGCTCACGAACCAAAGATCGTAGTCGCGCAGGCGCGGGGCCCAATCCGGGCCGAGGTGCCAGTCGGGCTCGCAGCGAACCCGGTTGCAATGGGCGGAGAGCAGAACGCGGTAGGCGGGTGGGGGAGCAGCCATGGTATAAAAGCGGATAACTACAAAAAGATGGCGGACGGCTTCATGGCGAATATGATTTAAAGCGGGTAGAATGAAATCGGATTAGTTTATCTGTAACCCCCGCACTTTATCACCATGTCCACTGCTGCCCTCGCCCTGCCCGCCGCCGAATTTGACCACGGTGCCGAATTACACGTGCCCGAGCTTTATCAACCCGAGGCCGAGCTGGCGCACTCGGTTGCCACGCTGGACGACATCGGCCCGACCGAAATCGCGTTCTACCGCGAGCACGGCTACATCGCTGTGCGGGAAGCCTTCACGCCCGCCGAGGTGGCGTCGGCGATCGCCGGCGTGGTGGATTTGATCATGGGCAAAGTGCCCGCGTTTACGGGCATCACTTTTGAGGCGGGCGCCAAGGCGATCTTGCCCACGCTCAGTCCCGAGCAGCGGCAGGACGCGGTGCGAAAAGTCTGGTTCTTCGTGAACCACGAGGCCCGGCTCAAGGCGATCTCGCACCATGCGAAAGTCCTCACGGTCGTGCGGAAACTGATGGGTGATCGTGAGCCCGAGATGTTCCAGGACATGTGCCTCGTGAAGCCACCGCGGCTCGGCCGGGAGAAACCGTGGCATCAAGATCATGCCTATTTCGATTACCCGCTGGGCACGCCGGTGGTCGGCACGTGGATCGCACTCGACGCCGCGACGATCGAGAACGGTTGCATGCAGTTATTGCCCGGGCGCCACCGCGAAGGGCCGATCGTGCATTTCCAGCGGAGGGATTGGCAGATCTGCGACAACGTCATCCTCGGCACGCGGTCGGTCGCCGCGCCGTTGCCGCCTGGGGGAATGCTGTTGTTCGACGGACTGCTCCCGCACGGCACGCCGCACAATGCATCGGCCAATCGCCGCCGCGCGCTGCAATTCCACTACGCCCCCGCCGG
>Ga0209550_10003502_pt1 | contig 14946 bp, 8 predicted proteins | sample LauGreSuBDMM15SN_2_FD_187567 | JGI IMG/M metagenome (GOLD analysis project Ga0209550, IMG submission 187567) | Freshwater lake microbial communities from Lake Michigan, USA - Su13.BD.MM15.SN (SPAdes) (version 5) | ecosystem: Environmental > Aquatic > Freshwater > Lake | place: Lake Michigan, USA...
GCTCTACAGGTTGACATTCTCTACACCATCCATCTGCCTGCGACTTACCACAGACCCTGGGCTTGTTCACCACCTCACCTGCGTTCCGAAGACGCCATCCACACCGTATCAAAGTTCTTTCGGGCGCTCGGGGAGAACCTCGTGGACCTTTACTTCCGGAGGGAAGCGCTTCTTCGGTAGCAATGTCGGGAAGGAAGACCTCCGCGTACCGGGAGTTCTTGGCCGTCCAGGAGTTTTTGGCCGGTTGATTTCAGGACTCGCATGCTTCGCCGTGAGCAATACCCGCATGGTGTTCGCGCGATCAATCTTCCGAAAGGAGCGTGCCCGATTCAGTGCCCCCACAGTACCCACTATGGTGCCGAGCAGCGAGGAGTCATCGGCGTCCCAAGCCAGTAGGAAGGCGTTGCGGATCTCGGGCTTGCCCACGCCCTCTGTGAGCACCGATGGCGCCCTGAAAAGGTTGCGGTGTGCCGCGAGAGGCAGAAGCAGATACTCTTCGACCGGTAAGTCGAGCGAGTCAGATCCCCAAGGGTTGAGGAGTTGGGAGGAGGCGAGCACTAGGGCATTCGCCACGAGAGAGATCACGGCGTAGAGAACAAAGCAAATCGACTCAGTAAACACCCACAGCAGCGGCGACTCAGTGACGTAGAGAGTGTCGACCGCGATCGCCATTGCGGATGCCACGACCACCTCGAAAACGAGGTGAATCGCGATCATAGCTTTGAAGTAGGGCAAAGGGAGGGGGGTCAAAGCGATCGCGGACAGGAATGTTGTCTCCTGTCGCCATCCTCTGATTGACGCGTCCATCGCGACCACGTACTGCTCCTTGGCGCCCGACTTGTTCACGATGAGCTCGAGCGCCCAGGAGCATGCCAGATAGAAGCCTGGTGGGCCGCCAGGGAGAGTGAGCTTTGCAATCTCCATGTCTGTAAGCAGATGCCGCCGCTTGCACAGCGAGATGCCAAGTGCGGCGTTGCCGGAAAAATCGGCGTAGAAGAGGTGGTTAGCTGCGTGCATGAGCCGAATGATGTCGCACGCAACTTCGCGGTCCCCAACATACGCAAACACCTGCAAACCCAAGTCGTTGAGCCGACCAATGCCAAACATCGCTGCCTTCCAATTGGCATGGAAGCGGTCGAAGCATTTGTTCACAAAAAGGCCCAGCATAAAGGAAAAGAGGGTGGCGAACAGCGCGGCCGGGTACCTGACGACGCGGTCAATGCCAAGTATCGTGTTTTCGCCGAGTGCAAGGCTACCTATGGACACGAACAAGAAGAAGGCGATCGAGATCCTAAAGATCGGCGACTGGGCAGCCTGGTAAAAGGTGTCCCCAAGGCGAAATGTAGCATGGAGCGGTCTGTTCGGTTGATAAGGAGCCATCAGGTGGAAGTGGATCTCCAGAGCGCGGGACGGATGGCTCCTCCTCCTGGTGGTCCAGGACCTTTCGCGAAACGCGGGGATTTGAGATAGAATCTCGGATGTGTGCACACGAAATACTTCCCAAACTAAGTGTCCGCATAACACACTGAGCGCTCCTCTCATTGGCTCGACCTGTCCCCACCCGCGTCCCCCTGATGTCACATGTGATGTGCGCTAAAGGTTATTACGCTTACCATGGCTTACGGATTCGGAGTTAATTTACGTCACGCCACATGCCTCACGTATGCCTCACGCGGGGCGCACGGTTCAGCGCGCGTGTCCAGCTTGTCATCACGCGCCGCCGCATCGGCGCAGTGCGCAGTTTTTTTGCGCAGAGGACGACCTGCTTCCCGGTTAGCCAGGCTCTGACTGGGACCGGAGCTCAGCCCTGCTTTCCGACAGCCTGCGCAGGCTCTCCGTCTACTCATTCAGCTGCTGCTGCGGCTGGACACCTGCGAGTGCGGGGTCCCTGGAGAAGAAATTAGAACGGTTTCCGTACACCGTACGTCCGTCGAGTTCCGGTTCCGCTCCAGACCCCTAACGTGCTGGACAGACCACGACACCGAGATCACAGTTCGAAATACGTCATGAAATACGTAGGTACGAAAACGCGGTTCCGGCTCGACCACACCCGCACCGGCAAGACCGCGCGCCGTGTCACAGTCCCAATGACCGTCTCGACTCAGACGCAGCCGGCGGGCATACCGCGCCCAGCCAAGCCCACGCGCCCCCTCTCAACGCGCGGAACACACACCCATCAACATCCACAAACACCTCCCAACAGCGTTTCAGGCATTGCCGGTACCGATTGTTCCCTTATACACGCACTCTGCACGCTCAGCCTTGGGATGGCAGTGCTCCCTCTCGCCGACGGTGCCCTGTGACTGTGCCCCTGACTGTGCCCCTGACTGTGCCCCTGACGTCTCCGTGCACGTCGCGTCTGCTCGCTCATGCGGCCTCGGCGACCAAGCTCATGGGTTAATAACAGCAGGCTCGCACGCGCGCGAGCGGTACGATTGCTCGAGGACGCGGGAGCGCTTGGTGACGACGATGGCGGACACGAAGAGCGCAAACTGGAAGAGCGCGAAGAGCATGACGAGCGCCGAGCCCAAATCGGCGACCTTGTGAGCGAAATGGTCGCAGAAGGCCTCCTGCTCCGGGATCTTGACATCGAGCACGTCGAGCTTTCCGAGATGCTCTTCGATGTCCTTGCGGTCAAGCATCTCAGTTGCATTCATCTGAGGAGCGTGTGCTGCGACCAGCGTACGCGAGCCCCAGTCGAAGGCGATGGCGAGGGCACCGGGCATCTTGACGCACCCGTTGTGAATCTCACGATGTCCCATTTTCCGGATGGCGACGGCAACAAAGATGGCCCCGATGGAGGCAAGGAAGGCGCAGATGGCTGCACAGATGGCAAAGCCCTTGACGTAGCGCGTTTGCACTTTTGCAGACGATGCCAATAAGACGGAGATGGCTGCGATCATGCCGAACCATCCTTGAATGTTGTTGAGCGATGTCATGGAGAAGATGAGGAGTACGGTCGCCGCGCGGCGCAGCGAGGTCGCCTTGGTGTCGAGGGCGTCGGTGTCGGACCGCTCGGTGGTTGCGGGCATGAGCCCTGCTTCCTTCGACATGAACATCGAGGAGCTCGGGGTTTTGGTGCAGCACGACATGTTCATGTCGCTCGGGTTTTGTGTCTCGTTGCAGCTTTTGTGCAGTCCGGACGGGGGCTCCGGAGAGTGCTCGGGGCTTCTTTGCTTCCGGACGGGGGCTTCTCTGCTTTCCACAGAGAGCGCGCGCTTTTTCGCAGCTCAAATAGAGCGGCGCCTCTGGAGCGAAGAGGGGCATCAAAAAGGCGTCGTCGCCGTGGTGTGAAAGGTAGTGATTGATTGGACCGCTCAAGACGACGCTTTGCGAAAATGTCGGCATCTCAATGGGAGGACTTCTGGGACGAGCATGAAGCGATCATCGTCGATGTCGGCAAGAGCTTGTGGAAGGCCGGACCGGCGGGCGGAGATGGACCCAGCGTTGCCATAGACAGCCGAAATCGCGAGGAGACCGATGCGAGCCGGTGGCAGCGACTCTTCGAGGAGCTCGAGTTGTCGCCCGAGGAGACGCCGGTGCTGCTGAGCGAGGCGCCTGGCACGTCGCGCGCCGATCGTGAGGCGACGCTCCAGCTACTCTTTGGGGAGCTACGGGTCCCCGCACTGTACATTGTGGCGCCTTCTCTGCTCACCGCCTACGCCTCGGACATGGTGACTGGCATAGTTGTGGACATCGGCGAGCGTAGTACAACGGTCTGGTCCGTGTTCGACGGCTATCCGTTGCTGCCTGCGACGACGGTGCTGCCCATGGGCGGTGGGCATTGCACGGACGTGCTGCTGGGCCGACTGCAGGCGCTCGGCTATAATTCGTCGTCGCCGGCCGAGGCGGAGGTCGTCGCACGCAAGGCCAAAGAAGGGCACGTGCAGGTGCCCGCCGAAGCGAAGAAGAAGCTGAAGAACGCGGCGGAGGTCGCCCTGCCGGACGGCTCCACTGTCACACTGAGTGGAGACGACCTGACCAAGTGCGGCGAGGTGCTGCTGCGTGATATTGGCTCTCTTTCACGAGCACCCTCGGCTTCGAAATTGCGCAAGGACACGCTGAGCGGTGCGGCGCTTGAGACGGCGCTTGTGACGGCGCCAGAGGACCTGGGAGTGGTGCAGGCGATCTTGGGTGTGGTGGCCCTCGCGGACATGAGCATGCGCGGCGCGCTGCTTGCCAACGTGCGGCTCGTGGGCGGCGGCTCGCTCCTAAGCGGGCTCCCGGAGCGCCTCGAGCTCGACCTCTCCAAAGCACTTGGGCCCAAGTCGCCCTTCAAGCCTCGCGTGCACGCGTCGGGGGCACGGCGCTACGCGCCGTGGATGGGCGGCGCCGTGATGTGCAACCTCTCCGCATGCAAGCGCGCCTTCGTGCTCCGTGAGCAGTACGAGGCCGCCGGTGCCGAAGCCGTCCATCTGAGGTACGCGCTGCCCGGCGCGGCTTCGCTCGAGGAGCAGCGGCGGCTGTGGCAGGCGGCCGTCGCCGACGAGGCGGCCGCCAACGCCGAGGTGGCGCTCACGACGGCGCGGGAGATTGGTGAGCTCGCGGGCGCGGCGCGTGCGTGGTGGCTCGAGGCGGCTCCCGCGCACAGTGCCGTGGAGCGCGTGCGACAGACTCGTCTGCAGCGGGCGCTGGTCGAGCCGCTTGTACGCGCGATGCTGCAGCAGGTGCTCGGCGCGACGCCCTCGCCGCCGGCTCGCCGCCAGGCTCAGCACGGCGCCTTTGTCTCCGGCGCGCCGCCCTTCCCGCCGTCGGCCGTGCTCGCGGCCGCGGCCGGGGCGCTGCGCCTATCCCTCGGCACGAGCGCTGCCACCGAGGACGCGTTCGCTCTGCGCCGTCTCACCCAGCTGCGCTCGGCTGCTTGGGCCGTGCAGATGGCGCCCGTCGCAGCGCGTCTTGACGAGATCGCGAGTCGCTCGGACAGCCACGAGGCGTGCCGCGCATGGCGGCTCTGGGCCACGCTCGCGAGCAAGCAGGGGGTGCGCCGCCGTCGACTCGCCGACGCCCTCGCACTCCGCGCCTCCGCCATGGTCTTCGGTCACTTTGGCCTTTGGGTAGCCAACGCCGCCGTACAGCACAAGGCGAGTGACCAACAGATGACCGCCTTCTACGGCTTCCTGCGCGCGAACCTGCGTGGCTGGCACGCGCGCACTCGTCAGAATCGACGTCTCCTTGTGGCCGTCAAGGCCGCCGCCGCCGGGTGGCTCGCGATGGACGTGGCGCGTGGCTGGCGAACCTGGCAAACGCGGGCGAGGCTGGTGAGCCACGAGCGACGTGCCGCCGCGTCGGCCGCCGCGGCACGGCAGCGCGCTGCCTGGCAGGCATGGCTCTCGTTTGCACGCGTGGGAACCAGCGCGGCGGTCGTGGCGCGCGGCGGCGCGCGCCGCGCGCTAAGTTTGGGCATCTCTTGCTGGATCAGCATGCTTCAAGGGCGACTGGCGGCCGTGCGTCGAGCTCACAAGGCAGGCGAGAGGGCGGCACGCGCAGGTATGGCGAGCCGGTTCGAGGCGTGGCGGGAGGCTCTCGCGCTCACGAAGCTGCAGGCCGAACTGCTCCGTATGGCGCACCGGGGGCTACTCTCTCGCTGGACACGTGCCTGGGGACAGGCGGGCAGGGAGCGAGAGGCACGTCGCGACGCATCCCGCCGGTTGCAAGCGCGCTCGATGGCCGACGCCATTCCGGCGCGCCCTCTGCGCCGCTGCTGGCACTCCTGGCACGGCCGTGCCGCCGTCGCGCAGAGGCTTGCGGCCAGGGTCTCCACCGCCTTACTCGCGCGCATGCATCGCTACTGGATCGAGTGGCGCGTGTGGGCAAGCTCGGTGGAGCGACGGTCGGCGGTGCGGCTGCTCACCACGCTCGCGATCAGTAGCCGCCGCCGGTGGTGCTGGCAGGCATGGCTGCGTGCGAGCCTGCGCGTGCAGCGCGCGCGCGTGCTCACGGCGCGCTCGCAGCTGCACCACGACCGCTCCGCCGTTCGCCGAGTGCTCCGTGTGCTCGAGAATCGTCGAGATTCAATCACGCTCGCGCTCCTCGTCACAATGGTAGGACGGCTCTCGGCGCCGCTCATCGCCGATTGGGTCGTGGCCGGGGCGGCCGCTCGGCATGCCATCGGGCGCGCGCTCAAGCTCGCCAGCGAGTTGGCACGCCGGATGGGCTGGCGCAGGTGGCAGCGAGAGCGCACTCGATCTGCGGAGGGGAGATTGCTCTTGCACCGAGCACGTCGGCTGTATTCTACCTTGAGCGCTGCCAAGCTTGGTCACGGCTTCCAGCAATGGTCGGTCACCGTCCTGAGCACCTCGCTCCGCAACGCGGCGCTGGAGCACTGGGCAGAAGAGTTCAAGCCGCGCGCCTTTGCTAACTATGGTTGGCGCCGCTGGCGCGCGGGACTGCACCGTCAGGCGATGGCGGCGCACATGGCCAGCGTTCTCGAGCGCCGCGCCGACGAGTTTGCCAAAGCCCGATGCGCAGCGGCACTCGCGATGTGGTCGGCGGCCGCCACGCGCCGGCTCCACAGGCGAATGCTGAAGACACGCAAGAAGGTGGCGCAGCAGGACGATGCCGCCGTCGAGCGGCTGCGTGGGCTGCTCGCCGACGGGCGCAAGTGGGCCGAGAGGATGCTCGTCGCGGATGGCGTCCTTCCGGCTGGGAGCCCTTTAGGCTACCCTTTCATTTGATTCCAGGGGGGGGCACAGACAAAATATCTATACAGTACGGTGCGCGTATACAACAGGTGGGGTTGTCGTGACTCGCGTGTGTATTTCTGTACGCAACTTGAAACGTAACCAAGTTCGTTACTAGGTCTGGGGGGGTGAACGAACTACCAACCCCTGACGTTAGTAGTGAACTACTAGGTATCAGATACGAAATGGGGCTTGAGGCATGGTCCATGTGATGGATGATGGAGATGGAACTTGGAAGAGGCTCGGCTCCTGCGCCTCGTCCGTCGGAGAGCGACTAGCATAGGTGCATACTTAGCGCGGCCCGCACCAGGCCACTTAGTGACAAAAGGTTTGTTGATTATTTTAAGGGCCGATCACAGTGAAAGGAGAAAACTTCTTTTTGGTTCCGAAACGGTTTTGGGCGGTCCCCCGACGGAGCGCGGCGGCCGCCTTTCAGCGCAGTATTGAGAAACGCGGTCTTCAGGGCGATTTACGCCTCTACCTGCGCCTCTTCCTGCGCCTTTTCGGGCGCCAATTCGGGCTCAAGTAGAACCCATTGATCTGATGGTGTCCGCCGAGCAGCTCGATCAAATTGAGGCGCTCCGGCGAGAGGAGGCCGCGTTCGATGCCGAGGTTGACGAGGCCGCGATTGAGGACGAGGTAGAGGGCGCTGGGGACGAACTCGTTCGTGGCTGGGCGCACGAGTGGGCCGAGTACACTGACTCTGAGGCGACGGCGCGCCCGCCCGCCTTTCAGGACGTGGACGCAGCGCAGACCTTGGACGGGCTCCGCAAGCTTGCACAGGCGGCAGCGAAGGAGATGAGTCTCCTGTTTTTACGGATTTAGAGGAGCGGCGTCGACAAGACGCGCGCGTGCCCCGTGTTTGGCGGCGCGCGTTCCAGGCCATGCCTCGCTCGAGGCCAATCTGCATGTGCGGTGGCCACGCACGTGGCGGTATGTGTGGTCGCTGCCTCCGACGTTTGTCATGGCGGAAGGTGCAGCCAACCAATCTGATGTCTAGTTCAGGAGTTATGGTGTATATAAGGTAAAGGCAATGCGCGCGCCCGGAAGCCGTGGCGCGCGCTGGCGCGTACCGGTCCCCAAGTCAGCGCGTCGCCGTGCAGACGTCTGCAGCAATTGGTCTGCAGTGGCAAGTGCAGTGGTCCGCACCCTGGCTGCAGGCCGCGGGCTCCCGGCTCCCGGGGCTCGCTAAGAACTGCCCGTTCTCCACACATTCACATACGGCGGACCGGCGTCTCAATTGCGGCGTCTCGACGACCGCATATTCCCCGCAAGGAAAACGTGACTCGTGAGACGCCGGGGGGCTTGACCAAGAAGAGGTCCGGCGGGGGCGCGCGCTCGTCTGCCGGGCCTCGCGGTCTTCACAGAAGTGCTCGTCGTGTTAACGTTCACACAAACCGCCCGCGGGCGCCGCAGTGCGGGCGACGGACTCCTTCTCTGGAGGCGCACGCCGTCTGTATTGAAACCCGCGAAATGGGAATCGTGAATGTGCTCGCTGCCGCCGACAACCTTGTTGGTTACGTCCTTTCGAACGAGCTGACTGTGTGCGCTGTGTCCCGAGGCCTCGACGACTCGCCAGTCTCTAGGGTGCTGGCCAACCCGGAGTTGATAGGGCAGATAGTTGCTGCCAGTTCAGCATCCTCTTGCGCGGCCCCTGTGCTCGTGCTTCAAGGGCCTCGCAGCTGCGGCCTGACGCAGATATTGCAGCGCTGCGCCGCTCGGCTGCAAGTCCTGGGAGAGTCTTGCCGCGTCATCGCCCTTTTCGACTACGACAGCGTGCCCTCGCTGTTATGGCAGCTGCTCAACGCCCTTGGCGACACGGACCTCGCCGGGGCGACGACACAGACGCCTGCGCACCACCTCGCCTGTGCCGTTGCTGCCGCACTGGTGCGTGCGGCTGCGCTCAGCCCGCTGGTCATCCTGATTGACAGCATCGCGGGCGACGGCGAGCCGGTGCAATGGCTCCCGTCGCCCATGCCGCACGGCTGCCGTATCGTACTCGCCACACGCTTGGGCAGCGTGACTCATCCGATGATCTCGCGCTACGCGGGTGCGCTCTGCCGTCTGAGCCTCGCCAATCCCACACGCGCCGAGGCACGCGCGCTAGTCGAGGGCTCCGGGCTCACGAAGGCGCAACTCGACGAGCTCATGAGCGACGAGTTTTGGGGGCCGGATGCGCGGGCAGAGTACGTTCGGCGTTTTCTCTTGGGCATGGCCATGACCATGGGCGTTGACCCTGACGGTTGGAAATTAGGCACGCACGCAGAGGTAGCCGAGAAGGCGGCGGCAGTTTTGTGCGTGGGCGAGACGGCTGGCATGTCGACGGATGCCCTCATAGACCGCTGCATCGACATGATGAGTGTGCCCTACGACCGCGCCTTCTCTGTTGCGTGGCTGCACCTGGCCCGAGATGAGCTACTCGCCACTGGTAGCCTATACGAGCCTCGCGAGCTGCATGCTCTGTGCGAGCGGGCGATTACGCGCGCCGTCGCGTCCGATGAAGAAAAGGTGAGCATTCGCGTCCAAACGACATCCAGTGCCGACGCTCCTCAAGGCGCACTCTCGCTGAAGGATGTTCACCGGCCCGAGGGCACGTGCAGCCGCATTGAGCTGAGCGCGCTAGTCGGCGCGCGCGCGCCGAGGCAGATGATGCTGTGGCTGCTCACCGTCAGACCCCGTGGATGGAGCGAGGCGAAGCTTCTACGCGTCGCTGGCGCGGACGTCGCTCACCTCGAAGATTTGCGTCCTCTGCTCGACCCAACGGCGGCGGCTGTGGGTAGCGTGGCGCTACGGAGCGTGGTTGCAGACGGGGTGCGCCGGCGCTGGCTGTGCTCGAGCGAGCGGTGGCTCGAAGATGGTGCCCAAAGAACATTGGAGATTCTGGCTGCCGAGCAGGCCGAACAAGTTGCACGCGAATGTTACGCGGCAGACGCGGAGACTCGACGTCAATGCATTGAACGCCGCGTCGACGCCGCGCCGTGTTTCATTATTGAACGCGCTCTGCTCGAGGCGGCGGTGCATGCAACCTTGGGCGCGCGCTTGCCCGATGAGCCCCAAGATGACGAGCTCGCACGCGCGGTCTGGCATCAGTGGCAGGTGCATCGGCTCATACAGATGGTCCAAAAGGTGGGAACGGTGCTTGGTCCTTGGCGGGTGGGGTATGGGACGTGGTGCATGATGCAGGGCCCCGTGTTCAAGGATTGTGAGACGGAGTGCGCGCGGCTCAAGTCAGTCGTGCGGGTGTCGCTGCTCAGTCCCGCCGTACTGCGTACCCTCCTCCGCCCCGCAAGCACACGGCAATTGCGCCTCATGGTCCTTGCGCTCGGGGACCGCCCCGTCGACGCCAGCTGGCTCGCCACGGCCGTCGACCAGAAGGTCGATCCGTTACCTGTGGCAGAGCTCGAGGCAGCGAAAGCCGAGGCGGCAGCACGGCTCGCTGCGGAGCAGGTCGAGCAACGGGCCTTCCTCGAGGCGCGTTTGGTGGAGATGGAGGCGATCCAAGCCGAATCGACGGCCAGTTTCCAGGCGGCCAGGGAGAAAATGGAGGCGCTGGCCATCGAACTGCAGGCGGAGAAAGGAGCCGAGGTGGCGGTGGCGGCCAAGGCGGCCATCCTTGAGCACATCAATGCTAAGGAGGCGGATGTGGAGGCGAGGGTTGCTGCCTCCAATGGTCAGCTGGCGGCGACTTGGGTGTTGATGCAGCTGACCGCGGAGGAGGGTACCGGCGCTGACCGACTCGTCAGTCGTGCGAGCGCGAGCGCGTCGTCACCGCCAGGCACCGCGTACGGGCAGTGGCCAAACGACTCCGCGCACTGGCAGCTGAGCGCGCAGCTCGGTGCATTCTGCTCTGAGCTCGGGTTGTTCTCCGAGGCGCGCACGCTCCTTCTCGAGGCGCGAACGGCGCTCGGCGCGTGCGCGTGCGCCGGCGGCGCCTCGGACGAAATTATGGGTGGCTTGCTGCTCGACCTCGCCCAAAATGAGGTTCGGCACTGGGACTCGCTGCGCCGCTGGGAGGCGCACGAGCTGACGTTGCTGCTCGAGTCCTCAGCCGAGGCCGTCGCGCGGCTGCGCCGTACGCCTGATGGGGCGGTCCGATCAGTAAGGCTCGCCTCGGCCCTCTCGCGCCGCGCCAACGGCTGCTTCAAAATTGCATGCGTGGTCGACGCGCCCGCGCGTGAACAATGGCTTGCCGAGAGCGATCAAGCGACGGCGGAAGCGCGCCGTCTTCTCGAGCCTTACGGTGACTCATACTCGCTTGGCTCGAGCTGCCTCGTGCGCGCGGTGACGCAACTCGTTCGCCTCTCACGCGGGATCGAAGACGAGCTTGCCCCCCCCACCGAGGCACTGGCACTCGAGCGCCACGGCGCCTTCGAGGCCCTCATCGAGCAGTTGGAGGAGGCTGGCCACATTTTGCGCAGATCGGTTGGAGTGGTCTGTGAGCCGATGATGTTTGTGCATGCGAATCTGAGCGAAGTCCATCTGATGGTTTGGCGGACTTCGCTCAGATTGGCCGGGCCCGCGGGTCTCGATCGCACGCACGCGATCGCGCACCACATGCGCTCGATCGAGCACCTGGGTGCTGCATGCGAGGTTGCCATCGCCCACTTTGGCACCGCCGATCACCCGAACGTGCGCATGAAACTCGGGGAGTACCAACGGCTTTTGAGCGCGACCCTCGGGCCTGGGATCCTCGGAGGGCCTCTGTCCGCACTTGCTCAGTGCCGCTCGCGCCTCGACATCCGCCGGATCCGCGAGAGCATCCACCATCTCTTCGCAAACCGTCTTCTTGAGGGTTCCTTAAACGTCGGAGGGTTTCGGATGATCGATCTCGGCGATCTCGCATAGCTCTCATGTGAGGCATGTCGTTCGGTTACAATCTCGCGGCGGCCGGCGCCGGTCCCGTGTGGTGCGGCGGTGTGTGGCGTGCGTGCGCGCGTTCTCGGTTTCGTGTGCCACATGGGCGTTCGGATAATCGTACGGGCGGAATGACGATTTCCCCGGTGCCCGGTCCGGCATCAAAGGCATCATCGTCGACTTATCGCCCGTCTGGGTGCGGCATTTATGGCCGGTAAAGCGACGATGAACACGCATTATTGGCCGATGACAGCCACGTGCAGGCCGGCCCGGAGGTTAACACACATCAACACCGGACTGAGTCCTGAACGCCACCAGACGCGGGTACTGACTGACTGTCGTGTCCTGTAGAGCTAGACTGTCCGCGGAGGTGAGCGGTCGTGCGGTGGGTAACCCACAGAAGCCAAACGTCTTATGCTTGGCCCATGCCGCCCAGCAGCCCGTGCGCATACCTAGCACCTAGGGTCTTTCCGTCATACTCACGGATCGATCCGTGACGGTCCCAACTCGATGCCCTCGCTCTCCATCTTCTCCATGAAGTCCTTAAACCTCTGCGTCTCGGATTTGTATTTCGGCGCATACTTGTCCTTGAATCCGTGAATGTCCGTGATATGTGCGTATGCGTTTACACCCATCGCCTCCTGGGCCTGCATGCCACGCTTGCCCATCGCCGCCATCGCGACGGTGTCGCGAGAGAGCGAATCGACAAACTCGTCGTAGCTGATCTGACCATCGCCGTCCTTGTCACACTTCTCGATCATGCCCTGGAGGGCCTCTTCATCAAGAGGAATATTGAAAAACTTGATGGCGCGCTTCAGCTCTTCGGCATCGATGGTGCCGCTGTTGTCCAGGTCATAGTAGATGAAGGCTTTCCTGATGTCCGTGAACTTGGCATTGAGGGCCAGCTCTGCAGCCTTTTGGAGTTCCGCGCCCTTCTCCTTCTTGCGTGCCTCCTTTGCCAGCATCGCTTGCAGCTCTTCAGGGTCAGGTTCAGCTTCGGCCGTGGGCGCCAACGGCCCAGGGTTTTTCTGGACCTGCCAGGGCTTTTCTGGCATGACTGGGACCTTTTTATTTAGAACCTTGGCCATCAAGGACTCGAGCTCGCCTGGAAGGAAGGACCCAAAGGGTGGGTAGTTGGGTATCTGCGCACGGCCAGCGATATATCGTGGCGATGGTGCCATCCCACCGGCGCGATCATCTCGGTGCACGCGAGGGGACAACGCCGGGAGGCGCCGTGGAGAGTTGTTTGGCTTCGGTGCGAGGATGGGCAGAACGCTGGGGTCCGCCCGCGGACTCAAGCGGCGCAGAAGCTTATGCTGCTGCGCCACGTGCCGCTCCCACCAAAGCTTTCCTTGCTGGTTGTTATCGCTGCTCTCGTGCCCTTTGTTAGCAATGGAAGAGCTCATGGGGGCGACTTCGTGCCCTGCACGGGCGCGCATGCGATCTTCCGATCGAACAGGCCTCACAAGTGACCCGACTTTCCGAACCGTTACATTTTGAGACGGTATGCGCGCTTATCGATTAGCTGGGTGTTCTGTCGAAGTGAGGCTCACCGACGGTGCTAAAGACCCCGATCTTTTCAAGTTTCCTGCCGACCAAAACGAGGCTCAAGGGACAAGCTAAGACCCTGAGGTCAGACTGTGATGTCTTACACGCCATGAGCTTCAAGGTCACTATGAGCATGTCGCCCTTCTGAACCGCCCCCGTGCAGTATTTTCCCCCGCCATGGTGGTTTTTGTATGTGTGAATGTGAATGTGTGTTGCCTTCTAACGCATCGCGGGCGACAAAATGCCGCGGTCCATGAAGGCCTCATATGTGTGTAAGATGTCGGCGGAGGAGTTTTGGGCGCTTCGCATGGATCTGGGCTTCGACCAATTCCAGGCCGATGAGCGCAACGGCGGATTCAAGCTGCTGGAGAATGTTATCGTTGACGGTAGGGTGTCGAGGACAACAGTGCTCACGTTCAAGGAAAACCCGATCCCGCCGCGCTTCCGCAGCTACCTCGGCGCCGATGAGTTCTCGTTCAAGGTGCGCGCCAAGTGGCATGAGACGAAATACGACGAGAAGAATCGCATGAGTTACACGTCCGAGCCACCGGTCATGAAGGACAAAATCACGGTGTCGGGCGAGCAGTGGGTCGAGCCGATCTCGGACATGCAGTGCCGCGTCGTCCAGACAGCGACCATCGGCGTCGCGATCTTCGGGCTCGGCTCGTCGGTGGAGGACTCGCTGATCAAGCAGACAGAGCAGAGCTCCGGCCAGCTACCGCAGGTAGCAGAGAAGTACCTTGCCGTCCTCAAGGCAAGGAAGGAGGCTGAGGCGGCGCTGGCCGCGGAGCTGCTGGCCGAGGACGCGGTCGCGACGGGCGCCGCGTCGGAGGAGGTCGTAGGCGCGCAGATCAAGCAGATGTTGGCCGCCGAGCAGAACGATCAAATTGAGGCGATCCGGCGTGAGGAAGCCGCGTTCGATGCCGAAGATGAGGGCGACGGCGATGCGGCGAGCGACCTCGAGCGTCGCATGTCGCAAGCCTTGGCCGAGGACATTGAGGAGGACGAGGAGCCGAATGCAGCGGCCGGTGCGGGCGCGGGTGGACCTCCGAAATTGGCTCCGAAATTGGACGAGCTCCGCAAGTTTGCGCGCGCAGCGGCGGCGGAGGTGCCGCGGTGTGTCGCGCGGCGCGCGGAGGCGAAACAGGCGGTGGCTGCGTCCAAAATGGAGCTGACGCGCGCCCTAGCGGCCGCGGAGACGGCGAAACTGTCTCTTGACATCCTCAAGAAGCTCCATCGCACCGAAGAGAAGGCCGCCGCCGAGAGCACGAGCACAATACGGCAATCCACCACGGAAGCCCTGCAGTTGGCGGCCCAGAAGGCCGCCTCGTGCCTGCTCGCGCTACCCCTCGCTCGCGACGCCTTCATCAAGGCGCAGGCCGAGGAGGAAGCGGCCGTGGCGCGCCTCGCACAGGCCATCGACGCGAGCGCCGCGGCCGATGAGGTCGTGTCAGAGGAAGAGGCTCGCTTGGTGGCCGTGGCGGAGGAGGCGGCGCGCGAGGCGCGCGAGGCGGAGGCGGCGGCGAGGGCCTCGGGCGAAGGGGCGGCGAAGGCGGCCGCCGTGGCCAAGCAGGCGACCGCCGCGGCCGCGCCCGCCGCGGTGGCCACGCTCGCCTCTAGCAGCGCTGCCTCGAGCAGCGCGGAGGATGAGCTCTTTGCTCGCATCCTTCGGGAGAAGGCGGAGGCTGAGCGCCAGGTGTCCACCAGCCTAAGCGAGCGCTGGGTCGTGTGGGAGGCTGTCAAGTCCAAGGCCGGCCTCCCCCCAGGGAGCCCAAAGGGCGCCCCGAAGGGGGTGCCTCCCAAGGTCGGTGTCAGCGGCAAGCAGGGCGGCTGAGGCTCGCGCTCAAGAGCGGGCAGTGGTGCG
>Ga0209550_10003504_pt1 | contig 14940 bp, 13 predicted proteins | sample LauGreSuBDMM15SN_2_FD_187567 | JGI IMG/M metagenome (GOLD analysis project Ga0209550, IMG submission 187567) | Freshwater lake microbial communities from Lake Michigan, USA - Su13.BD.MM15.SN (SPAdes) (version 5) | ecosystem: Environmental > Aquatic > Freshwater > Lake | place: Lake Michigan...
GGTGAATCGTCAAACAGCAGTTTGGTCACGCCTTCGTCGCGGCCGTTGGCAATGGCGCGGCCCGAGGCGGTCCAAGGGAACAAGCCCTTTTTCACCTTGATGCCATGCGCTTTGGCTTGGTCTTCGGTCAAGCCCACCCAGGCCACTTTTGGGTCGGTGAGGCAGTCGCTCACTGCAATGCCAAAAAAGTACTTTTTAAGGTACACTCAAATCATGTCTTCGAGCAGAAAAATCCCTGCAATCTTCTACCGTTCTGTCTCTGGCAGCGAACCTGTGCGCGAATAGCTGAAGACTTTGGACAAAACAGATCGCCAAACCGTAGGTGAAGACATTGCTTATGTCCAATACAAATGGCCCATCGGCAAACCACGAGTCGATCATTTGCGAGGGCCGATCTGGGAAGTGCGCAGCAAAATCGGCAACCGCATCGCACGCGTGCTGTTCGCCGTGGAGGCTTCCGAAATGATTTTGCTGCATGCCTTTGTCAAAAAGACCCAGCAAACCAACCCCGCCGATATTGAACTGGCAAACCAACGCTTGAAGGAGTGGATCAATGGCCAAAGCAACTAAAGTCAATCCCCACACGGGTAGCAATTTTGATGACTTCCTCAAAGAGGACGGCATTTATGAAGAAGTGCAGGCTCGTGCGCTCAAACGCGCATTGGCCGAGCAACTGGACGACGCCATGCAAAGCGGCAAGCTCAGCAAAGTGAGCATGGCACAACGCATGGCCACCAGTCGCTCCCAATTAGACCGCGTGCTGGACCCGAGCAACCTGTCTATTCAGCTCGATACTCTGGTCAAAGCGGCCAACGCAGTGGGTAGGACTGTCGAAATTCGACTCAAGCGCGACACCAAGCGTTCGCGAGTCACCACGGCGTAGGGGAACCAAAAGTCAGCTGTGCGGTACCAGCAAAAAGCCCGAACCGTTGCCAGCTCGGGCTTTTGCATTGATGCCGCTACAGGCTCATGGCGTTTACTTCTTGCCAGGCGGCAAGTCCGTGCAGCTGCCATGCGCCACTTCCGCCGCCATGCCAATACTCTCGCCAAGAGTTGGGTGTGGGTGGATGGTTTTGCCGATGTCCACGGCGTCTGCGCCCATTTCGATGGCTAGTGCGATCTCGCCAATCATGTCACCCGCGTGCGTGCCCACCATCACCACCTCCCAGTGCGGCACGGGCAGTAGATTGAATTTCACGATTGCCTTTCCGCAAGCTCTTCCTGCAAATACCAAGTACTACAAATACGGGCCCGAGTTTGGTGGCAGCCAGGAACCGCATTGGTATATTTTGGAAAATGCAGTGATCAGTGGTATCCCGATTACCTTAAGCATCACCGACAACGGAGTGGGTGATAGCAACCCCTCCAACGGCTTCATCACCGACCCGGGTGGCCCTTGCGTATCGGCTGCGGCCAGTATTCCTACGCTATCTGAGTGGGGGCTGATTTTGTTGGCCTCATTGTTAGGCCTGCTGGGTAGGAGGCCAATGCGCTGAGAACACGAAGATCCTGTGCCAATAAATAATGGATTTAGGTGGTTCAGTGGTTTTATGGGAAAATATGCGGTGCAGATGATGAAAATTACTATAACTGATGAAAATACCTTTCCATGAACTTCAAAATCCAAAACTTCTCGACCCAACTGTCTTTACGTCGGCTATTTGCCGTAGCTACTTTGCTATTTGTCTTCAGCACAGGGACGACTGCAACGGCCGCCTCTATTCGCACCATTACGGTCGGGGGTACGCCTTACAATATCTCATATAGCACTGGTACCACTTATGCTTTTTGCCAGGCGGCTATAGAAGCCTCGACTTGGTGGAATGGTAGCGCCACACCACTTACAAACGGCGATGTTGCGAAGAATTTTGCGACAGCTTTGGGTGGTGCATTTGGTGCCCCAACCGCCGGAACTTATGGGCCCTTGTTTGCATATGCCACTTATGTTGGCGGAACCGCAAATTCCGCGTGGAATAGTGGCGGTTCCATCGCTGTCAGTGGCACAAGCGGATGGCCTTCAGCTTCGCTTGCACAGTGGGCATTTGAAAGCAGCAAAGCTAACTTGTCACCGTCATGCGCTCTTGCAACTGCACCGCCCTATGTGAGCGCAATATCACCTAGCTCGGGGACACCCGCTGGTGGATCATCCGTTACGCTGACTGGATTGGACTTTACAGGTGTTACAGGCGTGACTATTGGAGGCTCTCCAGTTGCAAGTTTTTCCTTTGTCAATGACACCACTATCACAGCAGTGACCCCTGCGCATGCTGCCGGAGCCGTCAGTGTTGATGTAACCACATCGAACGGAACGAGCTTGAGCAACAGTTTGTTTACCTATGCGATTCCGTCGCCAAACGCAGCCAGTATTCCTACCCTGTCAGAGTGGGGCATGATCATTCTGTCTGCTCTACTGGCTATGGTGACCTTCGGAGTGATGCGTCGCAGGCAGATCTGATTGACGGAGAGGTGGCTCATTCACATTCTCCGGCCCACCTCCCATATTGCCGCCACATCCGGAACGCCGCAACGTTGATGTAAACGCTGGCGGAGCGTGGCGGTTGTTGCGGCAAAAAGGCACACCTGTCGCGCGAATTGGGTGGATGAACGCGACCGCACCGCACCGATGTGCAAGGCGGCGGTGTCTACATTGGCGGCGCCTGGCGCATGAGTTTGCAGACTTTGCGCTATTACTCCCAAGAAAATGCGCAGCACCATATTCAGCACTACCCCATCGCGTTGCATGAATTAGCGCAGCCGCTTCGGCACAGACAGCACTTACTGGCGCGCTTGTTAGGGCTCAGAAAGCACAAAGCCCGAACCGTTGCCAGTTCGGGCCTTGCTCTGCCTCAAACGGTTGTGCTCACCGCTTACTTGGCGGCAAGTCGTTGCAGCTGCCATGCGCCACTTCTGCCGCCATGCCAATGCTTTCGCCCAGCGTGGGGTGGGGGTGGATGGTTTTGCCGATGTCCACCGCGTCTGCGCCCATCTCAATCGCCAGCGCGATCTCGCCAAGCTGGCCCACGATGTCGCCAATGGCGAAGATGTGCGGCACGTTGGTGCGCATTTGAATGTCGACGTTGATGAAGCCGCGGTCCGTGACGGCAACGCCAGCCTTGTCGGCCGCAATCTTTTGTTTCGCGGAGCGGTACACCAGATCGCATCCCTCTTTGCGCAGCCGCTCCAGCCCAGCGCGGGCGTGCACAGCCATGAAAGCTCCGGAAAAATAATCCATTGGATTACAATGTATCTATGTTCACCATTGCCGAACTGCCCGAATACATTCACCGAGTCGATAAGCTGATGAGTCCCGCGGAGCGCTAGGACAATGTTAATTATTTGGCTGCCCACCCCAAGGCGGGTGACCTCATGGAAGGCACTGGCGGTGTGCGCAAGCTGCGTTGGGGCCGGGGTGCTCAGGGAAAGTCGGGGGGAGTGAGGGTGATCTATTACGTTCACAGTGACGCGATGCCGCTATACCTGATCACCTTATTCGCAAAAAATGAGAAGGCCAACATCAGCAACGCTGAACGCAATGAATTAGCTGAACTGGTTGATCTATTGGTCCAAATCTGGCTGGAATCATGAAAGGAACATCTATGACACGCGCATTCGATAGCATTAAGCGAGGCCTGAACGAGGCCATTGCACACGCCAAGTCCAAAGGCGGTAAGACCGAAGGAGTCAAGCTGTATCAACTTCAATCGGTAGACGTTTCCAGTCTGCGCGAGCGCCTGAGCCTGACGCAAGAGCAGTTCGCCGCGCGATTCGGCTTCTCGGTAGCGACGCTGCGCCATTGGGAGCGCGGCGACCGCTCACCCAGCGGCGCCTCGCTGGTTTTACTTAACGTCATCGACAGCAATCCTGCCGCAGTGTTGCAGGCCTTGCAATTAAAAAGCCGCGCAGCCCTTACGGAACCTGCGCGGCCAGCTGCTGAATCAGTAGCAATTCGGTAACGAACCGGCTCTACTTGCGCGCTGGCGGCAAGTCAGTGCAGCTACCATGCGCCACTTCCGCCGCCATGCCAATACTCTCGCCCAGCGTGGGGTGCGGATGAATAGTCTTGCCAATGTCCACGGCGTCTGCGCCCATCTCAATCGCCAGAGCGATCTCGCCAATCATGTCGCCCGCGTGCGTGCCCACCATGCCGCCGCCCAAGATCTTGCCGTGGCCGTGCGCTTCAGGGCTGTCGTCAAACAGCAGTTTGGTCACGCCTTCGTCGCGGCCGTTGGCAATGGCGCGGCCCGAGGCGGTCCAAGGGAACAAGCCTTTTTTGACCTTGATGCCTTGCGCTTTGGCTTGGTCTTCGGTCAAGCCCACCCATGCCACTTCGGGGTCGGTGTAGGCCACGCTGGGGATAACGCGTGCGTTGAAGGCGGCCGCAGCGAGTTCTTTGTTGCCTTGCAGTTCGCCCGCAATCACTTCAGCCGCCACGTGGGCTTCGTGCACGGCTTTGTGCGCCAACATGGGCTGACCAATGATGTCGCCAATGGCGAAGATGTGCGGCACGTTGGTGCGCATTTGAATGTCGACGTTGATGAAGCCGCGGTCGGTCACCGCTACGCCAGCTTTTTCAGCGGCGAGTTTTTTTCCATTGGGCGTGCGGCCCACGGCTTGCAACACGAGGTCGTACACCTGGGGTGCGGGGGCCGTGCCACCCTCCTCTGCCGGTGCAAACGTGACCTCAATGCCTTCAGGCAAGGCGCGTGCGCCCACCGTCTTGGTTTTGAGCATGATGTTGTCAAACCGCTTGGCGTTCATCTTTTGCCAAACCTTGACCAAGTCGCGGTCAGCGCCTTGCATGAGGCTGTCCATCATTTCCACCACGTCCAGGCGTGCGCCCAGCGTGCTGTATACCGTGCCCATTTCCAGGCCGATGATGCCGCCACCCAAGATGAGCATGCGCTTGGGCACTTCTTTGAGTTCAAGAGCGCCGGTGCTGTCCACAACCCGAGGGTCGTTGGGCATAAAAGGCAAACGCACGGCTTGTGAACCGGCAGCGATGATGGCCTTTTTGAAGGCGATCACTTTTTTGCTGCCGTTTTGTTCTTGCGCTGTGCCGGTGGTCTCCGACACTTCGAGGTGATGTGCACCCACGAACTGGCCCAAGCCGCGCACGGTGGTGACCTTGCGCATCTTGGCCATGGCCGCCAAGCCGCCGGTGAGTTTGCCGATGACTTTTTCTTTGTGACCACGCAGCTTGTCGATGTTGACCACCGGCTTGCCAAAGTCCACACCCAGGTCGGCCATGTGGCTGACTTCGTCCATGACGGCCGCAACGTGCAACAGTGCTTTGGATGGGATGCAACCCACGTTCAGGCACACGCCGCCCAAGGTGGCGTAGCGCTCAACGATGACGACGTTTAAACCGAGGTCTGCTGCACGGAACGCTGCTGAGTAGCCGCCGGGGCCACCGCCCAACACGAGCACATCGCACTCGATGTCCACTGGCCCGTTGTGCGTTGAGGGTTGAGCGTTCAGCGTGGGAGAAACACTGGCAAGAACGCTGGGCGCAGATGTGACGGCTGCAGGCTGTTCGCGCTCAACGCTCAACGCCAGACGCTCAACGGCCTGCCCTTCCAGCACCAACACCACCGAGCCTTGCTTGACCTTGTCGCCGAGCTTGACTTTGAGTTCTTTGACCACGCCTCCGTGACTGCAAGGAATTTCCATGGAGGCCTTGTCGCTCTCCACGGTGATCAGACTTTGGTCAGATTTGACGGTGTCGCCCACCTTGACCATCAACTCGATCACGGTGACTTCGTCGAAGTCGCCAATGTCGGGGACTTGAATATCTATGAGTGCCATGTTCTTCTCAAGAGGTTGGGGGCCGAGCCAAGCTGCGCTTGGGTCCGCCCCCAAGGATTAGAGTAATACCCGACGGAAGTCGCTGAGGATTTGACCGAGGAACGCGTTAAAGCGTGCCGCTGCGGCGCCGTCGATGACGCGGTGGTCCCATGTCAAAGACAAAGGCAACATCAGGCGAGGCACAAACTGCTTGCCGTCCCAGACGGGTTCCATGGTGCTCTTGCACACGCCCAAAATGGCCACTTCGGGCGCATTGATGATGGGCGTGAAGTACTTTCCACCAATGCCGCCCAGGCTGGAGATGGTGAAGGTGGCGCCAGACATTTCTGCAGGACTAAGCTTGCCTTCTCGCGCCTTCTTGGCCAGCTCGCCCATTTCCTGGCTGATCTGCAGCACGCCCTTTTTGTCGCAATCGCGGATGACCGGGACCATCAAACCATTGGGCGTGTCAGCGGCAAAGCCGATGTGCCAATAGTTTTTGTAGACGATGGCATCGCCATCCAACGAACTGTTGAACTCGGGGTATTTCTTGAGCGCGGCCACGCAAGCCTTGATCAAGAACGCCAGCATGGTGACCTTAACGCTTGCGTTAATTCCAGATTTCGCCGCCTTTTCGTTCTCTAGGTTGGTAGAGACGCGAAAGGCTTCCAGGTCGGTGATGTCGGCGTCGTCGTGGTTGGTGACGGCCGGGATCATGATCGCGTTGCGCAGCAAGTTGGCACCGCTGATCTTTTTGATGCGGCCCATTTCTTTGCGTTCGATGGGGCCGAACTTGGCAAAGTCGACCTTCGGCCATGGGATCAAGCCCAAGCCAGCACCATCACCACCCGAAGCCGCAGGCGCTTTGGCAGCTTGCGCTTTAGTTTGTGCAGCACCCGACATGACGGCCTGGGTGAAGGCTTGCACATCGGCCTCGGTGATCCTGCCTTTGAGGCCAGAGCCTTTGACTTCTGCGAGCGGCACACCAAGTTCGCGGGCGAACTTGCGCACCGAGGGCGACGCGTGGGGCAAGCCCCCGGGGGCGTTCAGCGTTGGGCGTTCAGTGTTGAGCGCAGATACGGCCTGTGCACCGCTGGCAGGCATTGCAGGCGTTGTGCTTGTGGCAGGGACAGAGGCTGCAGGAACTGCAGCGGGCATTGCCCCACGCTCAACGCTCAACGCCGAACCCTGAACCGTCAAAATGGCCAGCAGGTCACCGATGTTGACCGTATCGCCCACTTTGACCTTGAGCTCTTTGAGCACGCCCGCGTGCGAGGACGGGATTTCCATCGAGGCCTTGTCAGACTCGACGGTGATCAGCGATTGCTCGGCCTTGATGGTGTCGCCAGGCTTGACCATGACTTCGATGACGGCCACGTCTTTGAAGTCGCCAATGTTGGGCACATGCACTTCAAGCGTTGAAGATGCAGGGTTGGGCGTTGAGGGTTGGGCGTTGGGCGTGGGCGCTACTGTGGGTGCTGGTGAGGGCGCTTGAGGCATTGCAGCAGGCTGCACGCGCTCAACGCTGGATGCCAAACCCTCAACGGACTGGGCTTCCACCACCAACACGACCGAGCCTTGCTTGACCTTGTCACCCAGCGCCACGCGCATTTCTTTGACGACGCCCGCCGTGCTCGAAGGGATTTCCATCGAGGCTTTGTCGGACTCCACCGTGATCAGCGATTGCTCGGCCTTCACCGTGTCGCCCACTTTGACCATCAATTCAATGACGGTCACTTCATCGAAATCCCCGATGTCCGGGACTTGAACTTCTACCAATGCCATGTTCGTCTCCAGTTTTTATGCGTACAAGGGGTTGATCTTGTCGGTGTTGATGCCGTACTTTTTGATCGCCTCAGCCACCTTGCTGACGGGCACTGCGCCGTCTTCGCTCAAGGCTTTGAGGGCGGCAACCACGATGTAGTGGCGGTTGACCTCGAAGTGCTCGCGCAGCTTGCTGCGGAAGTCAGAGCGACCAAAGCCGTCGGTGCCCAGCACTTTGTAGGTGCGGCCAGTGCCATCCGCATTTTTGGGTATGAACGGACGGATCTGCTCGGCATAGGCCTTCATATAATCGGTCGATGCGACCACGGGGCCGCTGTGCTTGGCAAGCTGTTGACCCACAAAAGAAACGCGGGGTGTTTCCATCGGGTGCAACATGTTGTGGCGCTCGGCGTCTTGGCCGTCGCGGGTCAGCTCGTTGAAGCTTGGGCAGCTCCACACGTCGGCCTGAATGCCCCAGTCGGTGGCCAGCAGGGTTTGTGCGGCAATCGATTCGCGCAGGATGGTGCCTGAGCCCAGCAGCTGCACGCGTTTTTCGCCCGCGCCGGAGGTGCCACTTGAAGCCACTCCAGGCTTGCACAAATACATGCCCTTGATGATCTGCTCTTCGGTGCCAGGCGTGAGGCCAGGCATGGCGTAGTTTTCGTTCAGCAGAGTGATGTAATAAAACACGTTGTCTTGCTTCTCGACCATGCGCTTCAAACCGTGGTGCAGGATCACACCGACTTCGTGGGCGAAGGTCGGGTCATACGACACGCAGTTGGGGATGGTGTTGGCCATGATGTGGCTGTGACCGTCTTCGTGCTGCAGGCCTTCGCCGTTGAGAGTGGTGCGGCCCGAGGTGCCGCCCAGCAAGAAGCCACGCGCCTGCATGTCGCCCGCCGCCCAGGCCAAATCGCCAACGCGCTGAAAGCCAAACATGGAGTAATACACATAGAACGGAATCATGATCCGGTTGGATGTGCTGTAGCTTGTGGCGGCAGCGATCCAACTGGACATACCGCCGGCTTCGTTGATGCCTTCTTGCAAGATTTGGCCAGCTTTGTCTTCCTTGTAGTACATGACCTGGTCTTTGTCGACCGGGGTGTACTGCTGACCTGCAGGGTTGTAAATACCGATCTGGCGGAACAAGCCTTCCATACCAAAAGTGCGGGCTTCGTCCACCAGAATCGGCACCACGCGTGGGCCCAAGGCCTGGTCGCGCAGCAGTTGCGTCAAGAAGCGCACATACGCTTGGGTGGTGGAGATTTCACGGCCTTCGGCGGTGGGTTCCATGACCGACTTGAATGTATCGATCGACGGTACTGTGAAACTCTCATCGCTGTGGGTGCGGCGATGGGGCAAGTAGCCGCCCAGGGCCTTGCGGCGCTCGTGCAGGTACTTCATTTCCGGGGTGTCGTCCGCAGGCTTGTAAAACGGAATCTTGGACAACTCGCTGTCAGGCACGGGGATGTTGAAACGGTCACGGAAGGCTTTGATGTCCTCGTCCGACAGCTTCTTGGTCTGGTGCACGTTGTTCTTGCCCTCGCCGGCTTTGCCCATGCCAAAACCTTTGACGGTCTTGATCAACAGCACGGTCGGCTGACCTGTGTGATTCACGGCTTTGTGGAAAGCGGCATAGACCTTTTTGGAGTCATGTCCGCCGCGGCGCAGATCAAAGATTTCTTCGTCAGACATCTTGGACACCATCTCCAGGGTGCGCGGGTCGCGACCAAAGAAATGTTTGCGCACATAGGCACCGTCGTTGGCTTTCATGGCTTGGTAGTCGCCGTCCAGCGTGTCCATCATGATTTTCTTGAGCGCACCCTCTTTGTCGCGGGCCAACAGGGGGTCCCAACCGGAGCCCCACAGCAGTTTGATGACGTTCCAGCCTGAGCCACGGAACTCGCCTTCGAGCTCTTGCACGATCTTGCCGTTGCCTCGCACCGGGCCGTCCAAGCGTTGCAAATTGCAGTTGACCACGAAGACCAGGTTGTCGAGGTTCTCACGGGCGGCCAAACCGATGGCACCCAAAGACTCGACCTCGTCCATTTCGCCGTCGCCGCAGAACACCCAGACCTTGCGGTTTTCGGTGTTGGCAATGCCACGGGCGTGCAGGTACTTCAAAAAGCGCGCCTGGTAAATCGCCATCAAAGGGCCCAGCCCCATAGACACCGTGGGGAATTGCCAGAACTCGGGCATCAGCTTGGGGTGCGGGTAACTGGACAAACCCTTGCCGTCGACCTCTTGGCGAAAGTTGAGCAACTGCTCTTCGGTCAAGCGGCCTTCGAGGTAGGCGCGGGCATACACCCCAGGCGATACGTGGCCTTGAATGTAGAGGCAATCACCACCGTGTTCTTTGCCAGGCTCGGCGCTCTCAGCGTGCCAAAAATGGTTGAAGCCAGCACCAAACAAACTGGCCAATGAGGCGAACGAGCCAATGTGTCCACCCAAATCCCCGCCGTCTTCGGGGTTATGCCGGTTGGCCTTGACGACCATGGCCATGGCATTCCAACGCATGTAGGCGCGCAGGCGCTCTTCAATTTCCAGGTTGCCGGGCGAGCGTTCTTCTTCTTGCGGCTCAATGGTATTGACGTAGCCCGTGGTGGCCGAAAACGGCAAATCGATGCTGTGCTGACGGGCTTCTTCTAGAAGCTCTTCCAGTAAAAAGTGAGCGCGCGCGGGACCCGCTTTTTCGATCACAGCGGACAGGGCGTCCATCCATTCACGCGTCTCTTGGGCGTCCAGGTCACGGCCCGGTTGTTCTGGTGTTGCCGCTGTCATGTTTGTCTCCTGAAATGGGTGTCTTGGTTAAATAATGCCTGAATTTTCCCACGATTCCAAAATAATTTCAAATAGTGCACCCATGTTTTGTATTATGAAATTACCTCAACCGATTGATCCGACCCTATGAAGTATGAATGGCCTGTGTTGTTGTCCCCTCTTTGTCATCCCGGGCGAAGAACCGGGATCCAGCGTTGAGAATTGCCTTTTGCAAGGACCTGCTGCGCATTCTGGATCCCGGCTCAAGGCCGGGATGACAAAAAAATTCAAACTTTACCGTGCCGAATTGATAACACATGACGTTTGAAATTCCTTTAAAGACAGGTTGCCACACCTTGTCCTCTAAACTTGCAACATGGAATTGAATAAAGCAGCATCGGTCGTGACCAAAGTCGGGCCATGGGCATGGTGGCGTTCGTGGTGGCGCAGGCAGTCTCCGAATCGGCAGGACCGTTTCGCCAACCTGGCCCCGGTGGCTGCGGTGGTGCTTTTTTTGGCCGCCATTGCCAGCGCGTTTTGGTATTTGCGGGTCGAAGAAATTGAGCGGGAGCAAGAAGCCATCAAGCGCGACGTGGAATACGCCCAACAGCGCCTGCGCCTTCGCTTGCTGGAGCGGCAGGAGCAAGTCATGCGCCTAGCTAGGGATGTGTCAAACAAAGAAATTCGCACCGATCAGTTTTTATCGCGCGCCGAGGCCCTGGTGCAGCAATACCCTGAATTTTTGTCATTGACCTGGATCGATGACCGCCGCCGCATCGTGGCCAACCAGAGCATTTCAAGCATCTCACCCAGTCAGCAACTGCGCGCGGGCACGGTGCTGAAAATTGGGGAAACCGAAAGCCACTTCAGTTTGGCTCGCGATCTGATGCAGCCCATTTATGGCCAACTCGATGCCGAGGCCGACCGCGACACCCAGATGTCGGTGCTGCAACTGCATACCCCCCTGACCACCGACCAAGGGCGATTCAGCGGGGTGATCCTGGCCGAATACAGCATGGAAGGCCTGCTGCGCTACGGCATACCGACCGAAGTGCTGGCCAAGTACGCGGTGGCCCTTCAGGACGGCAGCAGCCGTTTGTTGGCCGGCCAGGTCATTCCCGAACGCATCGCCATGTGGTGGGTGCTTCCGGTCAGCGGCAGGCGCAACAACGATTACGAGGTCCCTGTCTCTCCAGTGGGTAACGACTTGGTGCTGCGGGCTCAGGCTTGGCGCACCTCCCAAGGCTTGGTGGGCAGCGGTCTTTTCTGGCTGGTCAACGTGCTCAGCGGGATGACCGCCTGGATGCTGATCGGCAATTGGCGTCACACCCGCAGGCGACTGCAGGCGCAAAAGGCCTTGGTGGCCGAAACCAATTTCCGCCGCGCCATGGAAAACTCCATGCTCACAGGCATGCGCGCCTTGGACTTGCGCGGCCGCATCACCTACGTCAACCCCGCCTTTTGCCAGATGACGGGCTGGAGCGAAGCCGACTTGGTCGGTGCTGTAGCGCCTTTTCCTTATTGGCCCGACCAAGACCGCGAGTTGCTCATGAAGCGGCTGGAAGAGGAAATCAGCGGCCAGCATTCAGCGGGTGGTTTTCAGGTGCGTGTCAAACGAAAAAACGGCCAGTTGTTTGATTCACGCATGTACGTTTCACCGCTGATCGATGCCACGGGCAAACAAACCGGCTGGATGACTTCGATGACCGACATCACCGAGCCCAACCGGATTCGCGAGCAACTGGCCAGCTCGCACGAGCGCTTCACCATCGTGCTCGAAGCGCTCGACGCCTCGGTCTCGGTGGCCCCGCTGGGCAGCCAAGAATTGCTGTTTGCCAACAAACTCTACCGTCTTTGGTTTGGACAGAACACCGAAGGCCATTTGCGCCTGGTTCAGGAGGCGGGTGCCTACAGCGGCGAGCAAGCATCCGAAGATGTCGATGACTTGGCGGGATTGCCCACCGAAAGCCTGACGGTTGCCTCCGCTGGCAACGCAGAGATATTTTTGCCCGATCTGGGCAAGTGGCTGGAAGTGCGCTCGCGCTACATCAACTGGGCCGACGGTCGTCTCGCGCAAATGGTGATCGCCAGCGACATCACGCCGCGCCGCCAGGCCGAAGAACTGGCCGAGCAACAAGCTGAACGTGCCCAGACCGCCAGCCGCCTGATCACCATGGGCGAAATGGCGTCCAGCGTTGCGCACGAGCTGAACCAGCCGCTGACGGCCATCAGCAATTACTGCAGCGGCATGATTTCACGCATCAAGACACAACAAGTCAATGAAGAAGACCTGTTGGCGGCACTGGACAAAACGGCCCGTCAGGCCCAAAGAGCTGGTCAGATTATTTTGCGCATCCGCAGTTTTGTGAAACGCAGCGAACCCAATCGCACGCTGTCCGACGTCTCGGCCATGGTCAGCGAATCGCTCGAGCTGGCCGAGATCGAGATGCGCCGGCGCAACGTGCGCCTGACCCACCATGTGGCCGCCCGCCTGCCCCAGCTGATGGTGGACCCGATCCTGATTGAACAGGTGCTGATCAACCTTTTGAAGAACGCTGCCGAATCCATCGACACCGCCCAGCGCCCCGCAGGGCAGCGCCAGGTCGAATTGCGCATCGTGCCCAAACAACTCGGCCAGCAATCGGTGGTCGAGTTCTCGGTGAGTGACACCGGGCAGGGCTTGCCCGTGGAAGACACCGAGCGGGTCTACGAAGCGTTTTTCTCGACCAAAGTAGAAGGCATGGGCATTGGCCTGAATTTGTGCCGCAGCATCATCGAATCTCACCAGGGCAGGATCACTTCCGAGAACCTCTACAATTCTGCCGAAGTGACAGGGTGTCGATTCTCCTTCTGGATACCGGTCGAAACCAACTGATCACGCAACAAACCACTGGGGTAAACGAATGAGTTTGATACCGAAAAAAGGCACGGTTTATGTTGTCGATGACGACGAAGCGGTGCGTGATTCCTTGCAGTGGTTGCTCGAAGGCAAGGATTACCGAGTGCGTTGTTTTGACAGTGCCGAATCCTTCCTCAGCCGCTTTGACCCGCGTGAAGTGGCCTGCCTGATCGCTGACATCCGCATGGGTGGCATGACCGGACTGGAATTGCAAGACCGCCTGATCGAACGCAAATCCCCCCTACCCATCGTGTTCATCACCGGCCATGGCGACGTGCCCATGGCGGTCACGACCATGAAAAAAGGCGCAATGGACTTCATCCAGAAACCTTTCAAGGAAGAAGAATTGCTGGGCCTGGTCGAGCGCATGCTGGACGAAGCCCGTGATGCGTTTGCAGGCTACCAACAAGCCGCCAGCCGCGATGCACTGCTGTCCAAACTGACGGGCCGCGAAGCCCAGGTGCTCGAACGGATCGTCGCAGGCCGACTGAACAAGCAGATCGCCGACGATCTGGGCATCAGCATCAAGACGGTGGAAGCGCACCGCGCCAACATCATGGAAAAGCTCAATGCCAACACCGTGGCCGATTTGCTCAAGATCGCGCTGGGGCAAAACGCACCCAAGGCCTGATCCATCCACCCTCGACTGAAACGCCCGCACCCGCCGGGCGTTTTGCATTTTTCATCTGACCCTTTGATACCTCACACATGACCGCCCAATTGATCGACGGCAACCTGCTTTCCAAACAACTGCGCACCGAAGTCACCGCCCGCGCCCAAGCCCTCAAAGCCAAGGGCGTGACGCCAGGTCTGGCCGTGGTGCTGGTGGGAGACAACCCGGCCAGCCAGGTTTATGTGCGCAACAAGGTCAAGGCGTGCGCAGACAGCGGCCTGCACTCGGTGCTGGAGAAGTACGAAGCAACCCTGACCGAAGCCGACCTGCTGGCCCGCGTCGAAGCGCTCAACAATGACCCCAGCATCCACGGCATCTTGGTGCAACTGCCCTTGCCCGCACACATCGACGCACAAAAAGTGATCGAAGCGATCAGCCCCGCAAAGGATGTGGATGGCTTTCACATCGCCAGCGCCGGGGCCTTGATGACTGGCATGCCCGGTTTCTGGCCGTGCACGCCCTACGGCTGCATGAAGATGCTCGACAGCATTGGCTACGACCTGCGCGGCAAACACGCCGTGGTCATTGGCCGCAGCAACATTGTGGGCAAACCGATGGCGCTGATGCTTTTGCAAAAGAACGCCACGGTCACAATTTGCCACAGCGCCACCCCCGACCTGAAGGCCATGACCCTGCAAGCCGACGTGATCGTGGCCGCCGTGGGCAAGCGCAACGTGCTCACAGCCGACATGGTCAAACCCGGCGCAGTGGTGCTGGACGTGGGCATGAACCGCAACGACGAAGGCAAGCTGTGCGGTGACGTGGACTTTGAAGGCGTGAAACAAGTCGCCAGCCACATCACCCCCGTGCCCGGCGGCGTCGGCCCCATGACCATCACCATGCTGCTGGTCAACACCCTTGAAGCGGCTGAGCGCGCCTCCAACTGAGCTGTCATGCAAGGCTTGAACACCTCTCTGACATCCCGGGCTTTCTTTTTCCCGTCGTCTCAAGCATTTTTTTCTGTCATCCCGGGCTTGACCCGGGATCCATCGCTTAAGCACCCTGGATGCCGGATCAAGTCCGGCATGACATCAGGGAAAGTCTGCGCCTTTGCGGGTAC
>Ga0209550_10003505_pt1 | contig 14939 bp, 6 predicted proteins | sample LauGreSuBDMM15SN_2_FD_187567 | JGI IMG/M metagenome (GOLD analysis project Ga0209550, IMG submission 187567) | Freshwater lake microbial communities from Lake Michigan, USA - Su13.BD.MM15.SN (SPAdes) (version 5) | ecosystem: Environmental > Aquatic > Freshwater > Lake | place: Lake Michigan, USA...
CGCCCTGTGCTGAAGTGTAAACAGTGCAAGAATTTGAGTTTTGGTGTATAAATGAAGTGCGATCTCGGCGTCGCACGATACGCGATTCACATAGAAATGGTAGCTGGCCTCCTCGAACAGCGCCGCATGCTTGCCAGGTGCCTGGCAGGGGTTCTTCGCCTGAGGCGCTGCGCTGCCCGCCGGTGCTATCGCACGATCTGACGATCTGCGCGCGCGCTCGATTCGCCTGTCGTGCAGCTCGCTCTCTCCGCTGCCTCGCTTTCGTTCAACGCGCCTGTGATCGCGCCGGTCCGCGCCTCGCGCGCGTCCGTCAGCATGAAGGTCGAGGACCTCGTGGGCGGCATCAACGATCCGATCTTCGGTGGCACGCCGGAGGGCAAGATCTTTGACCCGCTCGGCCTCGGCCAGGATGAGGCCGCCCTCTACCGCCGCCGCGTTGTGGAGATCAAGCATGGTCGCATTTGCATGGTCGCCTTCCTTGGCATGACCGTGGGCCCGGCTGACCTGGTCAAGCCGACGCATGCCCTGCTCTCTCCGTCGGCTGACCTCCACTTCGACGACATCCCGGGTGGCATCGCCGCTATCGGTGCCGTGCCTGCCGCCGGCTGGTTCCAGATCATTGCGCTCGTTGGCCTGCACGAAGTGACCATCGCCAAGCAGGACTACACCAAGGCGCCCGGCGAGATCCCGACCTTCCTCGGCTTCAAGCCCGAGGATCCGGCCGAGTTCAAGTCCAAGCAGCTGAAGGAGCTCAAGAACGGCCGGCTCGCGATGATTGCGGTGCTGGGTGAGCTCATGGCGCAGCAGGTCTCGGGCATGGGCACCTACGAGCAGCTGGGCGCGATTGTGAACTCGCTCCCTATCCCCCTGTAGACGCGACGCAGGTCGACTCATGCGCAGGGCGGCGGTTCCAGGGGCGCCGGGGTCGCCGGGCGGTGGCGTTATTCCCCCTCCTCCCCGGCGGCGCCTCGTAGTCGCGCGTACTAACCTCGGTCCCGCCCCTGACCCAGAGTGTTCTCAATCTGATCTCTGTCCGGCCCCGCGGCATGTGGAGAGATGTGTGGCGTTGCAGTGCTAGAGGACATGATGTATCGCGTGTATTCATGATACAGAAAACACAAAAGCATTGTACGCGGCACCACGGCGGAATAAGGTCCGCTGCTCTGCGCGGTGCACTAAGCTCTGTGTGGCGGTGACCGGTGTGGGGGATACGCGTACACCGACGCGTCACCCACACCGCGTCCGAACTGGGACAGAGGTCCGAACTTGTTGATTGTACTTTGTTCAGCAGAGCTGCCGTCAAGCTCAGCCCTCGTCGAAGATTTAAGTGAGTGTCGTGAGGCTCTTCTGTCTTCACGTCAACGGAGGAGCATCGAGCGATGAGGAGGGTGCGAGCAGGCGCCGAGTGGCCACCACAGATAGGGTGGCCCGCCGGCGGTCAGAGGTCCGTCCCGGGTGCGCACGCACGCGTTCAGACCTCGCACTCCTGGCAGCGGCCCTGGAAGTGGCTCTCATGCCCATTGTCGAGAACTACGGAGTGGAGCACATTGCGCAGCCGGTCCTCGACATAGACGCCAGGCAGCGCCTCGCCTGGGCGCGTGACGAGTTTGACGCAGACGCCGTCCTGCCGGAGCGTGTTGCTCGCCATGTGATTGACATGGTCCTCGAGCAGCTTGTCGTTGTCCTTGTAGTCGATGGCGGTGCACACGTGCGCCATCACCTCGTTGGGCGCCAGCTGGCAGTCGGCGATGTACGCGTCGACCGAGTCGTAGAGGAGCACCTGGAGGTCGACCGTTGGCTCCGAGGCGAACCACTGGACGAATTGGAAGATGGCCTCGTTATAGAGCACAAAGGAGATCGCGTTGTTGACCGCGTTCGACGCAGTCGAGTCGAGCGTCTCCTTGGTCGTGCCCGGCGCCGAGTACGCGGGCGCCGGCCGGATCATGTCAGGATGCAGCTCCTGGGTGGGCTGGCAATAGATGCGGCAGCAGCCGTCGCGCGCGAGGTACTTCTGCTTCCAGGGCACGTAGGCGGTGTCGACGAGAACGAGGCGCAGCAGCCGGTAGCCCTCCTGCACGAGCTTGGCCACGTGCGTAAACTCCTGGAAGAGGAGCCCCGAGCCGAAGGAGGAGATGATGAGTGGCTGGCCTGTGCGTGGCGGGAAGCGCTGCACGGCCTGCTGCGTCACGAGGTTCATGGCGACCTCGCGCCGCTTTGGGTAGCGGAAGCGCCAAAACTCGCATCGGTCGCCATCGCACTCGCGAAGGTGCGAGATCGGGTTGTGGAAGAACCACTCACGGTAGAGCTGCGCGCCGCGCCCGCGCACGTCGGCGAGCTTCTGCTTCGCCTCCGAATGCAGCTTCTTGAGCGCGTGGTCATTCGGGTCCTGTAGCTCCGAGAGGCGCTGCGCGATGAGCTGGTGAGCGTGCAGGTCGAGCGCCTGCAGCAAGCTCTTCTGGAGCGCGACGCTCGTGCCCAGGTAGCAGTAGTGCTTGAACTCGTCCTTGCGCGCCACCATCTGGATACCGCGGCGCCACTGCGCCGAGCGCGCCGTGACACTGCCGAGCTCGACGAGCACGGCGCGCACGCCCGCGCGCAGCGTGAGCTCGAGCGGGTGGGTCTGCTGGTTGCGCTTGAGCAGCGCGTCCATCGTGGTCACCGAGTTCGCCCGCGCCGCGATCAGGTTGAACACGGTCAGCCGGCCGTCAGGCTCGTCCAGCGACGCGTCGAGCGGCCGCCAATGCGCGAGCAGCCCGCGCTGGAGCAGGTTGGCCCCGCTCTTCGGCTGCGTGTGCGCAAAGGCGTGGACGACCTCGTCGGCCGAGAGGGCGCGGTTCCATATCCGCGCCTCCGAGATGTAACCGTCGAAGTGGTTCTCAATCGACGTGCGCCCAAACTCGGCGCCGATGAGCACGGGCGTCACCTGGTCTGTAAACTGCGCGCCACTCTTTGCCGAGGTGGCGAGGCGTCGGTCGACGTAGAGGCGCATCGTGTGGCCGTCAAACGTGGCGTGGAGCTCGTGCCACTCGTTGGCGGTGACCGCCGTCGGCGCGACCAGGTCCCACGGCTCCACCTCGCGATGGAAAAAGGGGCGCAGCTGCGCATCGAGCCCGAGCCGAAACTCGCCGCGCAGGCCCGCATGGAACTTGGAGAGTAAGATCATCGGGCGTGCAGTGGCGGCGGCGGCCGCGTCGCGTGAGGAGCCGGCAGCGCCGCCCGTCGGCGGCGCGGCCGCGCGTGCGGCCGTCGGCAGCGGGCAGAACTGCACCGCCAGCGTGAAGACCGCTGTGCCGCCGAATGAGAGGCGCGAGGCTGAGCCGGTCACATGCATGTACACGCCCTCCTTGCCACCGAAGAGGGGGCCCATGTGGTTGCCCGGCACGGGCTTGGCCGGGCGTGGGAGGGCCTCGCCGCCCGAGGCGAGCCAGCCGCGCCACCGGTCGAGCAGCGGCGTACCCTCGCGCAGGTACACGCCGTGGAACTGCTGCTCGCCCGCGAGGCGCACCCCATTCCGGATCTTGGACTGAGCGTCGGCTCGCTGGTAGACGCACCAGTAGCCGATCAGATCCTTGGACAGGGTCTTGGAGGAGAGGGGGTTCGAGTTGGCGAGCGCCTTGACCTCGGACGCGTCGAGCGAGCGCTGCCACAGCGACACCTCCGAGATATACCCCTCGAAGTGGTGCGCCGAGGCGTAGCCGCATAGGTCGGCGCCAAGGAGCGTGGGCGAGGTCAGGTCCGTCTTCTGCGGGCCGCACGCGATGTGCGCGGCCTGCCGGCAGTCGATGTAGATTCGCATGAAGTGACCGTCGTACGTGCACACGATCGAGTGCCACTCATGCAGCGGGATCACGTCCGTCGTCGTCACGATCCATGGCGACACCTCACGCTGGAAGATGACGTGCCGCTGCGCGTCGAGCCCAATGCGGTACTCGCCGCTCACGCAGCCGTTGAACTTGGAGAGGAGCACCTGATGGCCGTGCCACTGCGCGGGCCCCTGCTGGTGCCCTGGCGGCTCGATCGGCTCCGAGTTGGGCTCGCAGTAGAAGTGGATCTCGGTCGAGAAGCAGGACGACTCACCGAACGAGAGCTGCGCATGGGCGAGAGCATGACGGGTGGTGAGTGGAGGCGAGGAGGTGAGGTGGGGAGAGGCGCGCTCGGTTGCACAGCGACGCCAGCAGGCGCAGCAGCAGCAGGCGCGCCAGGCCAGTGGCTGGCTGCAGATGAGCCGTTGCACAGGCGGTGCGAGAGGCAGGTGGCGCACCGCCCCCTCGCTGCCCTCGAGGAAAACGTGCTTCGTCGCGTCGAAGTGACACAGCTCCAGCGCCCGCTTGTTGCTGGCGTGGATCATGGTGGCGCGGCGGGGACGACCGAGCCCGTTGGGCACCGGCGGCGATGACCGATAGCCTCCATCTTGTGGAAACCGGGCGGCGGCGGAGCCGCAGAGAAGTCCGCACGAGACAACCTGTGATATGATGACTTGCTGACATGTAAATGTAGCGAGAGTGACTTGAGCTCTTGAGCGTTTTTTGTCTGTGAAGAGCTCGCTGAGGATGCGTCGCCTCTTCTCCGCTCTGACGAGCTCGCGCCGCCTGCCGTGCATGGGAGTCGGCGGCCGTGCGGCGATGCTCCCCCGCCCGCCCGCACTCGTCGCCGCGCGTGCCCTGCTCAGCAGCAGAACCAGCGGCGCGGAGCCGCCGCTCGCCGAATCCTTTCCTGTGTCAGCGGCAACAGCTGTGGAAGCGGTTCGTGCGCCGCCGGAGGCCGCGTCGCGCTTCGCAATCATCGCCCTCGGCGGCGCGCAGTACAAGGTGGCTCCGGACGACCTGATCGTCGTAGAGAAGCTCGCGCTGCCCGTGGGCGCCGATCTGGCTGCGCGGCGCGTGCTCCTCGTAGGCGAGCGCAGCGGCACTGTCATCGGCTCGCCGCTCATCGAGGGCGCTGCGGTGCACGCGACCGTCGAGGAGCAGGGCTACGGCCCCAAGGTCATCATCTTCAAAAAGCGCAGGCGCAAGGGGTACCGCCGGTGGCGCGGCTACCGCGCGCGGCTCACGATGCTGCGCATCAACAGCATAGAGCTGCCCGAGAACCTCGAGAAGGGTCTCGCGGCGGCGGCGAAGGCGGCCGGCTGAGAGCATGGCGACGCGTGCGGGTGTGTGCAACGGAGGACAGAGAGTGCAGGGATGTTTTAGAACTGACACATGGGAAACCACACAAAAGTTTGCGTCGTTATAGACGATTAAACCATTGCGACGGGATATTAATAAATTTATTAAACTCCCGGGACGCCACTGTACCGAACCGTTACACGCAACCGCGGTGGATCTCGACAACTCATCTCGATCACGATCTGTAAATCAACAACGCAATGGGGAGATTGGGGACAATGCGATATGCGAAGATCTCCTCTGTGACCCCTGGGACCGCTGGGACGTGGAAGGTGTCTGTGCGCCCTCCACGGCCCGGGCGTCTTGCCGCGATGGCAAATAAAACGCAGTGAACGTGAACGATTTTCGGTAAACATGGGAAAGAGCTTGACGGCGTGCGTCCGCCTGAGTCGGACCGCGGGACCGGTGCCGGTCTTCATGGTTCATCCAATTGGGTTCATCTGGGTGTGATCGTGTGAACCGTGTGAACCGTGTGAACCGTGTGCTGTTGGACGCAGGTGTGTGTGGCGACCGATCCCCTTCTTGGTGCCGCGTCGGCACGGTCGATTGACCCTCAAATTGTAGTGATGAGGGATGTAATTGCGCCTGCCCCCAACGGCCTCTCTCTCGCGACTCGGATGCAGTTCGCGGGACGCCTCGCCAAGGTGACCGACGCCCTCTCGGCTTTCGGCGTGCCAGCCGCCGACGTGCGTTCGCTACTCTCCGAGCCGAGCTTCAACGGATTTCACGAGGTCGTGAGTCAACTCTGCAGTAACACCGGCTTCGGCCGCGGCCTGTACACGGCGGACGAGCGCCGAGGCGGCCAGCAGACCGCGGAGGCGCAGCGGCTGTATTGCGCCAAAATTATCGGGTTGGTGGGCGTCTCCATTGGGGACGCCCTCGAACCATCGCCGATTGTGGATGCCGTGCTGCAAGTGCCCAACGCGTCGGCGCGTCCGATGAGCGACTTTTTGCTCTCGCTTGCCAACGTGGCCGGCCGCGCGGCGGCAGAGGCGCCCAGCGCCCCTTCATCCGCGCGGTTAGCTCCGGAGGCGCCCAGCGCCCCTTCGTGCGCGCGACCTGCTACGTCCAGCTCGGGAAGCGCGTCTGCGCGGCGCACTTCGGCGGGTGGGGCTGCGGCGACCACTCTTGCTGGCGAGGGCAGCGCGTCGTGGCGATGTGTGCATTGTGGGCACGTACACGAGGAGAGCCTCCCATACTGCGAGATGTGCGCCAAGGTGCGCGGCGCGCCCAAAGGTGGCAGCGGCGCCGCGCGTGAGGGCCCGGTGCGCCTCGTGAACACAGCGATGGGCGAGCGTCCCTCCTCGGCCTCGAGCACGGGCTCGTTACGCAGCGACGGCGGGCGCGCGAGCGGCGGGCGCGCTCGCAACGGCACGAGCACGGGCTCCTCCGCCTCCGGCAGTAGCAGCGGAAGCGGCAGCAGCGGCAGTGCCAGCCGAGGGCGCGGCTTTGGCGGCGCGGGCGTCTACCGCGTGCCCGGGTACGGGCCCCCGGCCGCGGGTACACGCCGACCTGCACGGCGGCCCGAGCCGGAGCCCGATCCGGATCGGGGACTCAAAGACGACGACGAGAACGACGAATTGTACGACGAGATGCTCGCCGGCCGGTGGAGCCGTTACAAGAGCGATCAGAAGAAGCGCGAGGAGGCGAGGCGCGAGGCGGAGGTGGCACACGAGCGGCGGCGCGCCGAGGCCAACGCGGAGAAGGAGCGGCTCCGAAAGGGATCCGCGCCGCCGACGAGCGCGGCGCAGTCTGCGGCCGCGGCGGCATCGGACGACGCCGCCTGGGAGCGCTTCGTCGGCTCGGGCTCTGATTCGCCCATCAGCGTGGTGGACGTGCCGTGGCCCACCCTGCAGGCGGGCGCTCTCGGCCTCGACCCGGCGACAGCAAGTGCGGCGGAGCGCAAGCAAGCGTTCCGCGCCAAGTCGCTGCGCTGGCACCCAGACAAGTTTGTACAGGTCTTTGGCAGCCGCCTCGATCCCGAGGAGCGCGAGGCCATCCTCCGGCGCGTCACCGAGGTCTCTCAGGAGATCAACGCGCTCTACCAAGCTGCCGAGGAGGGCGCGCGCTAGAGCGGCTGTGGAGACGACGCGGTCCTGGATAAGTACAGATTAACGTACGGAACGGCAGCCGGTGCATTGGGCTTCGGGTCGTACTACGTTTTAGCATGAACTCATTCTGTCATTCTTCCCCTCACGTTAGTTTGAAACTTAAGTTTGAAATTAGGGCACCGCCGGGTGAGCGGAACGGAAGATTCTAGATTGCTTGCGCTGATTTTCTAACGAATCGAGTATCCGGTTTGAATTTAGCCCGGTCACCCCTCCGCTAGCGCACCGGACGATGCTCACCACGCCACGCGGTCGACCGCATCACGTCCAGATCCGGATTCCGGTTCGAATCCCTGTCGAATCCGCCAATCTCTGAGGTGGGCGGGGACGGGGGGAGGGTCGGCGGCGGGGCGTCGCCAGGCGGGCCCGTTTGGTGGTGTCCGTCACTGAGCAAGACCAGGCTGTCGACGGCGGCGACTTCCTCGGGCGAGCATGCCGCGGGGGGCTCAGTCGCCTGGCCGCTAGAGCTCCCTTGTGCTGACGTGGCTGCCGACGCCGCTGCCGAGCTTGCCTCGGCGAGCAAGCATGCTTCGATCTTATCGACCCATTGCTCGCAGGTGCGAACTTTGCAGCCGCAGGCGATGGCGGCGTGCGCGGGCGATGCGTGGGCGTGCGGTCTGCGGAGGTAGCGGCATGCCGCCGTCACGGCGGCGAGCGCGGACGGCCTGATGCTCCGTGTGCCTGTACGCTGGGCGATTAGGACGGCTAGGCGAGCCGCGTCTGCAGCCGTCGCATCGCTGTCGAGGGCGTTGTCGAGGAGGTCGAGGAGCTCGTCCATCGAGTACTGGGCGATGGGCATGTCACCAGTCATGGCGAGATTGTGCACGCCCCTCGATGTCGAGTGCATGCCGCCCATTGGTGCCTCGTCGTCCGACGCGTCGGAATCGTTGAGATTGATTGACGGAGGCGAGGGACGCTGAAAGGACTCCATCGAAAGGCGAAGGATTGTGCAGAATTCGAGAGAGGCGATTCGTCACGTCCTGATCCCTGATGAAACGTCCTCGGCGTTTGGGCTTACCGTTACCCGAACCTGGGTCATCGTTTCTCGCCTCCCTCTTCCCTCTCATAACCGCGTTAAGACCTTAACTTTGATTGGAATCCGCGTCCCGTCGTCCCGCCCCCTAACCCATCGAGCATCGTGACCGAATAAGGGACCCTTAGAGTGCGGCCCGTCAGGCGCGCATGCAGGCGCGCCGCGCCCTCTCCACTTGGCGTAAGCGCTAAATCGTAAATGTACCAATACGCCGCAATCCAAGTGCCCGCGTTACACGCGCCTGGACGTGGACCGTAGGGGCTACTATACTGTTATCCTCGCTGTCCGAGGTCTACATTCGGATCATCTTCACCGCGCGCTCACCGTCGCACTTGCCCCCCGCATCCGCGCGTCGCATTCCACGCGACTTTTTACTACCGTTGACGAGACCGTAGACGAGGTAAAGCCATCCTCGCGTACGGGGCACGCATCAGTCCACTAGAGGCCACGCCTCCAACGCCTCTTCGTCGGGGGCAGGCCGCGAGCGCAAACGCAGCCCCACTGACGGTCCACAAGCCGTCTCAACCGTGGCATCGGTCTCGGCCTCGGAGACAGCCTCGACCGCCGCCTCGACCGCCTCTTCGACCGCCGCCTCGGCTGCCGCCTGGGCAGCTGGCTCTGTCGCACGATGCCAGCCTGGCGGCAGCGGCTCCGCCGGTTGCGGTTGCGGCGGCGGCTGGGGTTGCGGCGGCGGCTGGGGTTGCGGCGGCTGGGGTTGCGGCGGCGGGTGTGGCGGCGGGGGCGGTGAAGCGCCTACATCGATGACGAGCTTCTCTGCTTGTTGCAGGAGGTGGGCGGATCGGCTCTTGACAGCTCGGTAAATGAAAGAGAAGGTACGCAACAGGCCGACGAGCACCACGAGGACGAGGAGGGACTCGTGTTGGGCGCGGCCAGGCCAGAGCATAGGGCCGAGGATGCCGAGGGAGAGGAAGCCGGAGACTCCGACGAGCGTGAGCGAGGCAAGGACGTAGCTCGCGTCGACACCGAGCCAGCTCGCGGGGGTGAGTAGCGAGGACGAGGGACCGACGAGCATTCCGAAGCTCTCGGGGCCGAGGGGGAGCATGTCGGGCAGCGACGCCCCGAACCACGTGCGGTCGACATACTGTACGAGCGCTGAGCCGAGCAGCAAGAGCGCGCCGAGTACGACGAAGGTGAGCAGGTGGAGGACGAGGGCGGAGCGCAGCACCGTCGCATAGAGCGCGCGACGGAACGAGTATCTGTAATGGCATGAGTCGCACTGCACATGCGAGAGAGGGTTGACGGAGACCTGGCGCCAGTGAGTGAGGCAGTCGAGGTGCACGAAGCGCATGCTACCGGAGCACAGGCAGGGCGACACGAGCAGACCCGCCTCGCGACCACCGAAGCAAATGCGACAGATGGGCTCCTCCTCCTCTGTCGGTTCGCACACGTCGCACGCCTCTCCGGCCGCCGCGCTGTGTCCATCGGCACCTCGAGCGCCTGCCGCCGGCTCGGCGGGTGGCGCCGGCTCCTGCCGAGCTGCCTCACGTACGGCATGGCGTCGGGTGGCGGCCTGCGCGAGCCGCTCCCCTTCCCTCTCGCGCCCGCGGAGGCGCGCCGCGAGATAGCACACAAAGGCGACATGCAGCCCGAGCCGCCAGCGCGTCGCGTCCTGTAGCCAGCGCGCCGCGCTCTCCGCCTCGCGCGCCACCGCCACTAGGGCCGCCTCAAGCGCGGGGGACACGGCCGTCCACAGCCTCGACGGCGTGGATACGGGCGGTACAGGTGCGTCGGAGGTCGACGCCGCCATCCCCGCCTCGGGAGATGGCTCGGCCTGTGCTGCGGCCGCGGCGGCAGCGATGAGCGTCACGCGGGCGCGCCCCTTCGTGTGCGCCTTCGCCTCGGCGGCGGCCTCGGCCTCGGCAATCATGGCGGAGGCCTCGGCCATGGCCTCAGCCATGGCGGCGTCAGCGAAAGCGTCCCGCATGCTCGCCGCCTTCGCCTCCACGGCCATGAGCACCGAGGGATGCTCCTGGGCAAGTGCACGCCAGTCCTCGAGCAGCTGATCGAGTGCGCTCAGCTGCACGAGGAGCCGTCGCGGGCGTGACAAGCGCTTACCAGGAGGCCCTGTCGCACCCGCGTCCCCCTTGCTCAGCACGCGCAAGAGGCGACGCAGCCGCTTCCGTACGCCACTCTCGAAGACCATGTGCGTCGCCGCCGCCACCTCCTCCTCCGACGCATCGAGTAACGTGACGCCTGCTGGCAAGCCCGCTTCGGCCGCCTTGGCCGCCGCATGCGCTCGTCGCGCCGTCTCGAGCCTCGAGCGCGCCTTCGCCGCCTCCTGTTCCGCCTGGTCTGCCTCGCGATTTGCCTCGAGCAGCTCAAACGCGAACCGCCGCCGCTCAAAGTCAGGCCGCTTGGGCAGTGCATGCACGCGCACGGTCCCCTCGGCGAGACGTAGCAGCTGGACCGCATGCAAGGCCGAGGTGACGGGTACCCCTTGCACTGCGAGCAGCTGCATGCCACGCTCCCACGTGCCCGAGCGTGCAGCCAACCCATCCTCCTCCACCGAACTCACCACCGCCGCCGCCGAGGCGGCGCCGTCGCGGGCGCCACCCTCGGCGGCGCCGTCTGGCTCGGCAGCGGCGTACGGGTCGTTTCGGAAGAGGGTGATGCCGAGGCGCACGCCGGCGCTCTCCTTTAACACGATCAGCTCGATCGCCTCGGCCTCTGCCGCCGCCTCCGCCGCGGCCTGTCGGCTCTCGTCGGCGTCGTCGGCCTCCACGAGCGCTTGCTCGTCGGCCTCCGCAAGCGCTTGTGCCGCCGCGTGCGCCTTGGCCGCCGCCTCGGCCTTGGCCGCGGCCTCGAGGGCGTGGGCCTCGGCCACAAGCACCTTGCTCGTAGCCAGCTCGAGCTCGCTCGCCAGCCGCGGGAAAGTGAATCGGTGCGTCTCGCCGCGCCGCGTGCCCATCGGTGCTATGAATTCATGCTCGACTCCGTCGATGATCCACGCGAATGAGGCGCCGCCGCCCACGGGCATGGGAAGGTCGACGTAGCGAGTGGGGATCGATAGCCCGCCGTCGGCTCCACCGAGCCGCTGACCGATGAAGGCGAACTCGGCTTCGCTCCCAGCGAGGGCGCCCGCCGGTGCGGTGAAGGTGAGGCGCTGCCCATCGACGCGATGCTCGAAGCTCTGCCCGCCCCGCACCGGCAGAGAGATGGTCGCGTAGCGCACCTCCTCAACCACCGCCCCCTCGGCCGCCGCCGCCCCCTCGGCTACCTCCTCGGCTACCCGCGAAGCTGGAGCACCAGCGGGGCGGATGGCGGCGAGGAAGGCCCGCAGCTGACCAACGACGCGATCGTCGCCGCCGCCGTCGGAGGCGAGGGCGTCGTCCGCCTCCTCGTCCTCCTCGTCGTCCGCACCGTCGGCCTCCTCCTCTTCCTTCTCGCGCGCGGGAGCCCGCTCCGGCCGCTCCGCGTCTTCGCTCGCGTCTTCGCTCGCGTCCTCGTTGACGTCGGCGCCCTCGTCCGCCTCCTCGTCCGCCTCCAAGGGCCGCCCGCCGTCCCGGACGGCGCGCACCGCCTCGAGAGCGGCAAGCCCTAGCTCGAGCGCCTCGTCGAGGAGCAGAAAGGGCGTCGCCGAGAGCGCGCCGAGCACCGCGATCGTGCGCACGGGCGTGAGAGGGGTGTCCACGTGCCGCAACAGGTTGGCGCCCATGTACGCGAGAGGCAGGTGGATGAGCCCGATCGGAGGGACTGTGAGCATGATGCTCTTGAGCGCTCCGAGGGAGAGGGCGGCCACCGAGACGAGGAGCACGTGCAGCCCGGCGGGGCCGCTGCAGAGCGGCACCCACCAAAGCTTGCGCCAAGGCGCCACCCGCGCGGCCGCCGTCACACGCGAGCACACGAGGACGCCCTCGTCTGGGGCGTCGCACAGCGCGGCCGCGGCGAGCGCAAAGGGCGGGTACGCGGTGGCCGTGGTCACCGAGACCGAGTGGAGCGTGGTCAGGCGGGAGGTGCGCGCGCGGGATGACTTGTATTGCCAGTACTGCCCAAAAGCAAATGAGTATCCATGGAGCACGTGGATCTGGCGCGGCGTGAGTACCATGTCCGTGCGCAGAGCGAGCAGCTCCGAGCGCAGCGCCGCCGAGGGGCGCTCGCTCTGCGTCGCGGGCAGCGGCGCGCTGAAGCTGTCGTCGTGCGCGAGCACGAGGCTCGGCGGCCGGCGCAGGTGGTCTGAGCGCTTGCGCACGTGCGTGCCATCAGCGAGCTCCACAGTGTACCCGTACCGGCGAACGTCGCGCGCTGGGTGGGTGGCGACGATCGTGCCGGCGACCCAGCCGCCCGCCCAGATGAGGGCCGCGTACCCGTGCTGCACCTGTACGCGCTCGCCCACCTCGAACTCGACCAGCGGCGGGAAGCCCTCGAAGAAGGCATCCTCCGACGTGAGCGCCTCCACGCCCTGCGTCGCGAGCGCCGCCAGCCGCGCCGGCGGCAGGTGCAGCGGCGAGGGCAGGTCGGAAAAGCTCACGTCGTGGAGTAGCATGGGTAGCGTCAGGCGTATCGGCTCGAGCTGCGGCGCGGTCGCGCACCAGCTGCTCGCATCCTCCTCCCAGCATACGTACCTGGTCCCGGACTCTGCCTCCGGTGCCGTTGGCGCTCCTCCGAGCGGCCCGACATTCGGCTTTGGCCTAAGGTGGAGCGTGCTGCCATTAACGACTATCTCGACCCCGTCGGGGAAGAGGCGCACCGCGTCGTCCAGGAGCGACGACGCTCGCAGAGCCGCGATCGCCGGTCCGAGGCGCACCAGCAGGCTGAGCGTCGCCGGCAGCGACAGCACTGCGCAGACAGCACAGAGGTGCATGCACGCGCGGCCGATCGATGGCGCGAGAACGTCCTCGTGATCGTCGTAGAACGATGGACGCAGCGAGTGGCGTAGCGCGCGGCGCCGGACGCCGGCCATCTGAGATGAGCTGCGTCTTCTAGACGAGAATCCGCAGTTTCGTCGATATTTTGCGAAAACGGTTGCATACTTCGTAACGCACCTAGACCTGTCGTGTTCCGGCGTTTGTTGTAGACATTGGCGCGTGAACGTCAACACGAAAAACGCGACAACCGTGCTACTGCACCCTCGCCGACTCCGGCAGTGTGAGTCTTATCATTCCTGTCAAGTTTGAGCGCGTCTGTCTGACGAGGTGGGCTTATGGGTCCTGGCAGCTGGGTCCTGGCCGAAGACCTCTGATTCGATTCCTGTCGTCGCTAGTAATGGCCGTACACCAGACCTTACAAGCAGAACTCGAAAAATGTCCTCGCCCGGACTCGCGTTTTCGCGTTACACCTCGCCCGGCGAGGTCGGTCGAGACCGCCAAAGAGGCGCGGGCACCCCGTGCGCGCTAATAGCCCTACGCTTCGCACTGCGGCGGCGGGGTCAGCTCGCCATCGCGAACCCACGCCTCGTGCAGACGACTCATGGCCGCGTCCGCGCGCTGCGCCTCGGCCGCGGCCACGTCGGCGACCGAGCGGGCGGCACGGAGTGGCGCCTGCCAGCACGTCTCGAGCGTTGCGGCGTTGTGATAGTAGGAGCGCCCCTCCGCATCGGTCGCGCGATACCAGTTGGGCAGCAGTGGCGGGCCCGAGAGCGCTGCGGCCGCCGCGGCCGTCATCCCATCGGCGGCACGGACAGCAGCCTCGTCCTCGGCGGCGGCGGCGGCGAGGCGGCGTCGCTTGCGCTCCTCGCGGCGTGCGGCGGCGCGCGATCGTACCGTCGGGTCGGCTGGCGGGGCCTCGTCCGCCTCGGCCGGGCGCGCGTGCACGGCACGCCCAAGCTCATCGAGCTCCACCTCCGCGTGATCATCATCATCACGTGGACGGACGCGCGGCCGCGGTGGGCACCTCCAGCCGTTAGGCGCGCACGCGGCGCCCGTACGCTCGACCCACTCGAGCCAATCCGCCCAGTGCGAGGAGTGCACGAGCGTGTGCGGGTCGCCCACGACGACAAGGCCCCGCCGCGCACGCGTGAGCATCACATTCAGACGGCGCGCGTCGGCGACGAATCCGAGCGCCCGCCCACCCGAGCGCACGGCCGAGAAGAGAATGAGCTCCTTCTCGCGCCCCTGGAAGCCATCTACCGAGAGGCACTCGACGAGCCTCCCTTCCGGCAGCCCGCGAAGCAGCCCGCGGAGCAAGCGGACCTGCGCCGCGTACGGTGTGACCACCCCGATTTGGGAGGCGCTGAGCTCGCCAACTTGGAGGAAGGTTCGCACGAGGCCGAGCACCGTGCCCGCCTCGCCGCGGTTGACCTTGGACGTGCCGTACCCCTCGCCGCCGCCGCCCTCGCCCTCTTCGGGCGCGCTCGAGGGCACAAATGCCACATGGACGTTGGGGCGCGGCCATGCGAAGCCGCGGAGCTGCGGGCGTGCGGCCGCCATGCCCGCGCCCGAGACGACGCGTCCGCGGTAGAAGGCGTCCGAGGGGAAGGAGGCGAGCGACGGGTGCATCCGATGCTGCGTATCGAGCAGGTAGGCGGGCACGCCGGCCCGGAGCATCCGCTCGAATAACGAGATCTGCAGCCCGCGCGACGCGGCGACGTCGGAGACGACCGTTGGGCGCAGCTGCTGCTGATCTCCCACAAGGACGAGGTGGCGGCAGCCGAGGCTGATCGGCACGAGGCACGAA
>Ga0209550_10003506_pt1 | contig 14939 bp, 12 predicted proteins | sample LauGreSuBDMM15SN_2_FD_187567 | JGI IMG/M metagenome (GOLD analysis project Ga0209550, IMG submission 187567) | Freshwater lake microbial communities from Lake Michigan, USA - Su13.BD.MM15.SN (SPAdes) (version 5) | ecosystem: Environmental > Aquatic > Freshwater > Lake | place: Lake Michigan...
GCGTTTAATTGCTCGCGGGTTTCGATATTGACGGCGACCCCTTTGCCTTGATTGCCGTCGCGTGGTTTGACCACCACAGGTAAGCCAATTTTATTGGCGATGTCCCAGCCTTGATTTTCATCTTCTACGACAAAGCCTCGTGGTACCGGCACCCCAGCCGCTTCGAGCAACATTTTGGTCAGGTCTTTATCTTGTGCAATCGCTTCAGCGATTGCACTGGTATTGCCGGTTTCTGCGGCTTGAATACGCAGTTGTTTGCTGCCCCAGCCAAACTGCACCAAACTGCCTTCAGTCAGTCGGCGATGAGGAATCCCGCGTGCGGTCGCAGCGCTGACGATTGACCCTGTGCTGGGTCCGAGCCGAACGTCTTCGTCGAGTTCGCGCAAACGCGATAGCGCCTGAGTAATGTCAAACGGCTCGTTATTCAATGCCGCTACGCATAAAGCCTGGGCCAAATCCAATGCCAGTCTGCCGACGGGTTCTTCGGTGTACTGAAAGACGATTTGAAAGACGCCGTGTTCGGGCGTTGACATGGTTTGGCCAAAGGCGACGGGGCAGCCCGCAGCAGCCTGTAAGCCTAAACTCACTGCCTCGAGTGCATGTGCCATCGTGATTGGATCTTTGTGACCAAAGGGGCGCAAAGGTTTGACGTCTGGAAAGCGTGCGCGCAGCTGCGTCAAAAATTCTGGTAAATGGTCTAGGTCGGCTTCGCGATCGGTGCAGGTCACGACTGCCTCAATGGCAGTTAACCGAGTCCATAAATTTGGGCCTCGGAGGGCGCGAATACGAGAGACATCCATAACAATTTCCTGTGATTATTGAGGCACTGCGGTATTCGGATCAAAACTGACTAAGCCAGCGTGAATTAAATCAGGGGTCAGCCCAAGCGCCCAGGCCGCCGCAGCGGCGGCCAGCACGTTATAGGTTTGGGTCGTATCGGCTCCGCGTTTGGTGATGTCGATCGCTTCGATTGAGCAAAGCACGTGCTGCCGCGTGCCCTCAAGCAAGGCCAGCTTACCGTCGAGCAGCGACACGACACGCTGGCCCTGTTTGAGGTGCGTGTTGATCAGTGGGGCGTTGCCCGTCAGACAGAGCCAAGTGATTTGGCCATCGCAATGGCGCGCAAGCTCAACAATGTGCGGGTCGTCGGCATTGAGCACTGCCATGCCTTTGGGTAAGATGACGTCCATCTGGGTGCGATACACCTTCACGCGTTCGGCGTGGCTGCGAACTTTGTAGGCGTCTAGGTCTTCTTCCCAGTCAATCTGGCTGATGATGCCAACCTCGCAGCGCTCGTAGGCCAGGCCTTCGCTGAGTAACTGGTGCGCACCATTTTCAATAATTGCGGTTTGAACCTCACGGTTCATCAGAACCCGTCGCGCATTTTCAAAATTGGCGCAGTCACCGCTGTGCAAGAGCCGCTTGTCTACAAATAGCCCGGCACTGCTCGCGAGGCCACAGCGCCACCCATGTAGTGTCAGCAGGCGAAACAATAGCTTGCCGGTCATGGTTTTGCCTTGCGAGCCTGTGATGCCGATGACTGGCACGCGCGCCATGTCACCAAGCGCAAAACTGTGCGCGACGATATCGCGCCCAACTTGACGCGGTGTGCCAGTGGTGGGTTTTAAGTGCATCAGCAGGCCGGGGCCCGCGTTGACCTCAACAATTGCACCGCCTTGTTCTTGTAAAGGCTTTGAAATATCGAGTGCTACAAGATCGATTCCGGCGACATCTAACCCCACGATGCGTGCTGCTGTGCAGGCGAGGGCGGCGACATCGGGATGAACCAACTCGGTGCAGTCAATCGCAACGTTGCCGTTGCGTTGAATGACGGCCTGTTGATCCGCTGGCAAAATCGTTTGCGGCGTATAGCCTTGTCGGGCAATTTCTAGCTGGGCCGCCGAGTCGAGTCGTACATAATTTAATGGCTGGTCTTCTTCGTGACCGCGCCGCGGATCGGCGTTCAGTTGGGTATCAATCAGCGTTTCGATCGTACTGACGCCATCGCCCGTCACTTGTGCGTATTCACCTTTGGCCGCGGCAATCAGCTTGCCACCCACCACAAGCAGGCGATGCTCTTGTCCCAAAATAAAACGTTCAACCAACACGCCCGAGCCCTCTTGAACGGCAACGTTGTAGGCTTGTTCGATTTCTTGCTGCGTACTGAGATTGGTAAAGACCCCGCGCCCATGATTGCCGTCGCTCGGTTTAATGACAACCGGAACGCCGAGATCTTGCGCCGCCTCCCAGGCCTCAGCGGCCGAGTCGACAGCCTGACCGATGGGGACAGGTACGCCGCAGGCTTGCAGCAAAGATTTCGTGAGGTCTTTATCGCGCGAGATGGTTTCGGCGATGGCTCCGGTGCAATCGGTTTCGGCTGTCCAGATGCGCCGCTGATTGATGCCATAGCCAAGTTGTAATAGGTTGCCCGTATTGAGTCGGATGGCGGGGATATCTCGGTCGTCGGCGGCGTCGACAATGCAGGCTGTACTAGGGCCTAGACAATGCTTGTGGCGCAGGTCTTGCAAGCGCACAATCGTGGCATTGACGTCAACCTGAGTATCGTTAAAAGCCGCTTCAAGCAGATCGCGAGCGGCATGCAGAGCGAAGGTGGTCACGCTTGGATGCCAGGCGCGTACGACGACTTTAAATACAGTGAGCTCAGAGGTTTGATGCGTATCGCCAAAACCACCAGGCATATCTGCCAGCGACTGCAAGGTGAGTGTCAGATGCTCGAGTACCTGAGGTGACCAGCGCCCCGCGGCTAGAGTGCCTTGCGTACCGGGTGAGGCTTCGGAGTTGAGATGCGACTGTGCCAGCTCGGGTACCCAGGCGAGCAAGCGTGCTAAAGCAGCGGTCTTGTGCGTTGGCGGGTGGTTTTCAATCGCAGCAAAATCTACCCACGCCTCGAGCACCGGGCGATAGGTCCAACTGTTAGGCCCAAGCAAATTGACGATTTGCTCGAACACGATCTTGCTTTTCGTTGTCATTACATCATTTGTTGCGTTGCAACAATACCTTGAATTCATTATTATCGCAGCAAAATCGCCAAACAAGAGCAACTTACGAGGCTAAGAGTAGTTTCGGTGGGCGTTGGTCGTTATACTTATGAGATTCACTTCAATCGAATTTTTCAATCGAACTTGTTGGCCCCTAATGAAGCGCTTCCCGCTGCAGTTGTTCGTACCGACTGATGGGCAACGCGTGCCGCCTAGATGACACCCCTTCCAACCGCCGACCCTGCGTTTGAGTCAACGCTGCCAACGGCTTGGGCCGTCGAGATAAAGTCTTTGCTAGAACCCGGCGAAAAAGTCTTAGCCTGGCTCGAGCCAGATCTCGATTCGAATTTGTTTTTCGCGGCGGGTATCTTGTTTTTGACGCCCAGTCGCTTGGTGTCGCGCGAGTCGATTGCGCATGACTGGGCTGCTTTCCCGCTTGCCACCACGCAACTGTTGCAGCATCGTGACCACGCGGGGGTTGGTACCATCGAGCTCTTTGACGGGGCTCGACGCTTAAGTGTCTGGCGTCACACGCTTGGCATGGCACCTGAGGTGGGTCGCCTGATCGAGCTCTTTACTCAACTTCAGCAAAAACTAGCAGACCCCCTGCATACACAGCAGAGCACCGCTGCCGCGTGCCCAACCTGCGGTACGCCCTTCGCACTTGATCAGGATGAGTGTGCTGTTTGTGACAGTGAGCAGGCGGGGCCGAGTGATACTTGGGCGCTGTTGCGTTTAGCGCGTTTTGCCCGGCCTTACAAATTGCCTCTGATTGTCGGCTTTGTTCTGACCTTGCTTTCAACTGCGGCAACTCTGGTACCACCTTATCTGACCATGCCGTTGATGGATGACATTTTGATTCCGTTTCAAAATGGCAAGCCGATTAACTACGATTTGGTGGCGTTGTACTTAACGGGGCTGGTGGTAGCGGGGTTGTTGGCTTGGCTACTTGGGTGGGCGCGGACCTACTTGCTTGCTTGGGTGAGCGAACGAATCGGTGCTGATCTGCGGACCGCCACCTTTAGTCACCTGCAAACGCTTTCATTGCAATACTTTGGCGGTAAGCGCACCGGTGACTTGATGGCGCGCATTGGCAGTGAAACCGATCGCATTAATATCTTTTTGTCGTTGCATTTGCTTGATTTTGCCAACGATGTGCTGATGATCGTGATGACGGCATGTATCTTGATCACGATTGATCCGTGGTTGGCGCTGACCACGTTAATCCCGTTACCAGTGATTATCTGGATGATTCACTTGGTGCGCCATCGTTTGCGATTTGGTTTTGAAAAGGTCGATCGCTCCTGGAGCGAACTGACCAACGTACTGGCTGACACGATTCCGGGTATTCGGGTGGTCAAGGCGTTTGCACAAGAGCACCGTGAAGTCGCGCGGTTTCGCGAAGCGAATGACCGTTATCTAGCGGTCAACGATCGCATCAATAAAGTGTGGGCACTCTTTGCGCCCTCTGTGACTTTTTTAACCGAAATCGGCTTGCTGGTAGTTTGGATTTTCGGTATTTCACAGGTGGCAAGTAGCACCATCACGGTTGGCGTACTGGCAGCCTTTTTGGCTTACATCGGCCGGTTTTACACGCGACTAGATTCAATGAGCCGCATTGTGTCGCACACGCAGCAAGCGGCTGCCGGCGCCAAGCGTATTTTTGATATTTTGGATCATGTTTCGAGTGTGCCCGATGCACAACGCCCCGTGCCGCTTGAGCGTGTAGAAGGGCGTATTGAGTTGAGCAATGTTGGCTTTCGCTACGGCAGCAGAACGGTACTGCGCAATGTCAACTTAAGCATCGGCGCGGGCGAGATGATCGGCTTAGTGGGTCATAGCGGTTCGGGCAAGAGTTCGCTGGTGAATATGATTTGCCGTTTTTATGATGTCACCGAAGGTGGGATCAAAGTGGACGGCGTTGATATCCGCGCATACTCGCTTGCCTCGTTCAGGCGAAACATTGGCCTGGTGTTGCAAGAGCCGTTCTTGTTTTTCGGCACCATTGCTGAAAACATCGCCTACGGTAAACCTGAGGCAACGCGTTCAGAGATTGTGGCCGCAGCACGTGCTGCGCGTGCGCACGAATTTATTTTGCGTTTACCTCAAGGGTACGACTCTCTAGTTGGCGAACGAGGTCAAGCGCTGTCTGGCGGCGAGCGTCAACGTATCTCAATCGCGCGCGCGCTACTGATTGATCCACGCATTCTCATTTTGGATGAAGCGACCTCATCGGTTGACACCACCACCGAGATGGAGATTCAAGAAGCTCTCGATAACCTGATTCAAGGTCGAACCACAATTGCGATCGCACATCGCTTGAGTACCTTGCGAAAAGCCGATCGTCTGGTCGTGCTTGATCGTGGCGAGATTGTCGAGATTGGTAACCATGACGACTTACTGGCACGCGGCGGCGCGTACCACGATTTGTATCAGGCTCAGTCGCGCCTGACAGGGGTTGAAGGAACTGTGATCCCGAGCTCGCTCGAAACCTCTGCGAGCAAGGTTGTTGCAGACGCCAAGCCCGCTCTTTTGCCAGTCGCTGCGCCCGATAATCGACAAGGGGCCACCGATGTCTGATTTTTTGTTAGCGCGTAATCAAGCGGGTCGCCTGTTGGTTACGCTTCAAGACGGACGTGTCTTAGAAGGGGTGGTGCCGGTACGTGCGTTTCCGTTGCAAGCGCCCGAGCAGTTTGTGGCATTCATGAGTACAGAAGGTAAAGAAATCGCCTGGGTAGATGAGCTCAGTGCATTACCGCAAGACATGCGTGAGTTGATTACTGAAGAGATCGCTTTGCGCGAGATGATGCCGACGATTCAACGGATTGTCAGTGTGTCAACGCTTTCAACGCCCAGCACTTGGGATATCGTGACTGATCGGGGTGCAACAAAGCTGATCCTCAAGGGTGAAGAAGATATCCGACGTTTAACTGGTTCGACGCTGATCATTACTGATAGTCATGGACTTAGGTTTATGTTGCCTGATATGCAGGCACTTGATAAGAATAGCCGCCGTATCCTAGATCGATTTTTATAAGGTAAGTGCGTCTGCTGATCGACGTCTCATTTGCTCGTCGAGTATTTCGACTCAAGTGTTCAACGGGTGTTTTGACTCAAGTGTTCAACGAGTATTTCGACCTAAGTGTTCAACGAGTCTTTCGACTTAAGCGTTCAGCGAGTATTTCGACTCAAGTGTTCAACGAGTATTTCGACCTGAGTGTTCAACGAGTCTTTCGACTTAAGCGTTCAGCGAGTATTTCGACCTAAGTGTTCAACGAGTATTTCGACTCAAGTCGCCACTCAGGTAAAAAATGATTGAAGCTTTTTTGATGTCCACTGGTATTGTCGCGCTCGCAGAGATGGGCGACAAAACGCAGTTACTGGCCTTGGTGCTAGCGGCACGCTTCCGTAAGCCTGTACCGATTATCTTGGGTATCCTGGTGGCAACGCTGCTCAATCATGGTGTCGCAGGTGCCTTGGGTGCCTGGTTGATGCACTGGGTTGGGCCGCAGGTGATGCGCTGGATCTTAGGTGTCTCGTTTTTGGCGATGGCGGGTTGGATCCTAATCCCTGACAAACTCGATGATACGCAAGCGGTCAAAAAGGGTGGGGTCTTTCTCACAACGTTGATCGCTTTCTTTTTAGCCGAGATGGGCGACAAAACGCAATTTGCGACGGTTGCTTTGGCCGCTCAGTATTCGTCACTCGTTGCAGTGGTCATTGGCACCACCTTTGGCATGATGTTGGCCAACGTGCCGGCCGTGCTTTTGGGCGAGCGCGTCACACGCATCGTGCCCATGCGCACTGTGCATTTGATCGCAGCCGGGTTGTTTGTCGTGCTCGGCTTGATGGCACTATTTAATGTGGGTGGCGTGTTGTAGCAAAGCTCGCCCTAGGTAAACGTCATGCGCGCTGAGCGCCAAACGGCGCTAGGGCGTCATGGCCAGTCACAGGCAGTGCGTTACACCAACTTCACAAGTTGCTTACCAAAATTCTCGCCCTTGAGCATACCGACAAGTGCCTCGGGTGCGCTGCTAAGGCCGAGCGCAACCGATTCGCGAAACTTCAGCTTGCCTGCGACCACTAGGTCGTAAAGCTGCGAACGAATCGCTGGCCAGGTGTCGAGTTTGTCTGACACGATAAAACCTTGCACGCGTAAGCGGCTGACCAAAATGGCGCGCAACGTATGGTAAGCATGAGGGTCGCGATTGAACTCAGACACCATGCCGCACAGCGCGATACGACCAAAGGTATTCATGTGGGTGAGTAAGCGTTCAAAAATTTCGCCACCAACGTTTTCGAACAAGCAGTCGATGCCTTGAGGTAGCGCCGCAGCAAGTTCTTGAGCAAAGTTGCTCGAGCGGTGGTCAATGCAGGCGTCAAAGCCTAACTCGTCTACAACGTACTGACACTTTTTAGCGCCACCTGCGATACCAACCACCCGACAGCCAACATGTTTGGCAAGTTGCCCCACCACACTGCCCACTGCGCCCGAGGCGGCGTCGACCACAACGGTTTCGCCCGCCTTAGGTTGGCAAATATCGATCAGTCCGGTCCAGGCGGTGATACCGGGCATGCCCAGAATGCCCAAATAGGCCGTGGGGCTGACTTTGCTGGTATCGATTTTGGTGACACCTTTGGCGTTGATGGCGCCAAAGAGCCGCCAACCGGTGGCCGCCAAAACAGTTTCACCCACCTTGAAGTCTGGCGAGTTTGATTCAATCACTTCGCCGATCGCACCACCCACCATGACTTCGCCCGGATTGACACTCTGAGCGTAAGACTTTGCATCAGAAATGCGACCTCGCATATAGGGGTCAAGCGATAGCCACTGATTACGAATCAGGACTTGGTTGTTGGTTGGCACAGGCATGTCTGCATCAACGAGTTTGAAGTTTTCAGGGGTCACCCAACCCGTTGGGCGGCTGACCAAAATAACGTGTTGATTTTTCATGTTTACTGTCTCGAGTTGTTTTTAGTTGGCTCTTTAACCAAAGGCGCGCAATACCACCTTGTTTAGGGTAAGGATATATAGCGCTTGCACTGTGCCTTATCTTAGCTTAGCCGAGCGTTTGTTTTAGGCGTTTCACCTAAAAATGCAATCGACGGGTAAGTCGAGCACTTGTGCAGCGAACCATAATGATCGCCTAGATAACTAGTTTCCCGATAACTAGTTACCCGAACGGTGATGATGCTCTCTTGTAGTTTTTAGTCCCTTAATGCTGCAACAAGTGCCATCCTTACCCAAATTTCCTGCGGAGGTGCATCTTCTTCGATGGTTCGGCGAGCCCTCCATCTGTGTTGTCGGTCCAGCAGTCCTGAACGCAATCTTTGTGACTGCGGGTAAACCCGAATAAGATTTTCCCTTGCGCAAGTGTCGTTTGACCTTGACCTAAGGTGGGAGTTTTATTCTGTAGGGTTGTGACTGACGGGTTCATTTTTTGGCGATAAGGTCACTTTTTTTAATTGTTTCTAAATATTCTTGCTCAATTTCAAGAGTCTTTCGATGGCGATCCAGTTGACCGTAAACGGCAAAGCGCATAGCGTGGATGTCGATCCAAATACCCCACTTTTGTGGGTCATTCGAGAGCAAGTCGGCCTGACCGGCACAAAGTACGGTTGCGGTATTGCTCAATGTGGCTCCTGTACGATCATGATGGACGGTGCAGCCATTCGCTCATGCGTCTTGCCTGTGAGTGTCGCCGTGGGCAAGCAAATTCAAACGATTGAAGGCCTTGCCAAAGATGGCAAACTGACCCAGCTGCAGCAAGCCTGGATCGATCATCAAGTTCCTCAGTGTGGGTTTTGTCAGTCAGGTATGTTGATGGCAGCGACTGACTTGCTTGCTAAAAAGCCTAAACCTACTGATGCCGATATTGATGCGGCGATCACCAACATTTGTCGTTGCGGCAGCTTTCAAGAAGTTCGCGCCGCGATTCACTCAGTCGCTAAAGCTTAAGGGGTCAACTATGAACGCACGCGTCCCGAATCCTTCACGTCGTCAGTTTATTGTTGGCACGACAGCCGTCAGCACTGGCTTAGTCCTTGGTTTACAAATCCCCTTTCTGGGCTCAGCGCTTGCCGCAGAGTCAACCCCAGAGATCGGTGCTTGGGTGGTGATTAAGCCCGATGACACCGTCATTGTGCGTGTCGTGCGCTCAGAGATGGGTCAGGGCACGATTACTGGCTTGGCACAGATGGTGGCTGAAGAGCTTGAGTGCGCCTGGAGCAAAGTCACAGTCGAATACCCAACGCCCGGTGAAAGCCTCAAGCGCAAACGTATTTGGGGTGATTTTTCGACCAACGGTAGTCGCGGTATCCGTACCTCAGAACAGTACGTTCGCAAGGGTGGCGCCGCTGCCCGCATGATGTTGGTTCAAGCTGCTGCCGATGAGTGGAAAGTGCCCGTCGCAGAGTGCGTGGCCGCAGAAAGCGTGATCACGCACAAGCCAAGCGGCCGTCAAGTGGCGTTCGGTAAAGTCGCTGAAGCTGCCTCAAAGATTACGGTCCCCACTGAGATCACACTTAAAGATCCTAAAGACTGGAAGATCATCGGTAAGTCTTTGAACCGGATCGACACTTTCGCCGACAAGGTGACAGGCAAGCAGGTGTATGGCATGGATTTAACGATGCCTGGCATGTTGGTTGCGACCATCAAAGAGTGCCCTGTTTTTGGTGGCAAGGTCAAAAGCTTTGATGAAAGCAAAGTGGCTGGCATGAAGGGTGTCAAGAAGGTCATGAAGGTCGGTGAAACCGCCGTTGCTGTTGTAGCCGACACTTTCTGGATCGCTAAGACAGCGCTCGATCAGGTTGCCATTGTGTGGGACGAAGGCCCAAATGCGACTGTATCAAGTGCCTCGATTGCCAAGACGCTTGAAGAGGGTTTGACTGCCGAGCAGGCGTTTGTTGGCAACACGCGCGGTGATGCCAAAGCTGCGATAACCACCGCTGTGAAAAAGACTGAGGCGACTTACTTTTATCCGTTCTTGAATCATGCCACCATGGAGCCCATGAACGCGACGGCAAAATGGACACCAGAGCGTTGCGAAGCTTGGGTGCCTACACAAGATGGCGAAGCGACTATGGCTGCTGTGATTGCGGCCTCAGGCTTGCCCGCTGAAAAGTGTGAGGTTTATAAAATTAATCTGGGCGGCGGTTTTGGTCGTCGTGGTGCGTTTCAAGACTACACCATTCAGGCTGTCAATATCGCTAAGCAGATGCCTGGTACCCCGGTCAAACTGATTTGGACACGCGAAGAAGATATGACGCAGGGTCGTTATCACCCGGTCATGATGTGCAAGCTGACCGGCTCGTTTGATAAGGATAAAAACTTGACCGGCGTGCATATGCGTTTGTCGGGCCAGTCAATCTTGGCAGCGGTACGTCCTGCAATCGTCGCACAACAAAAAGGCCGTGATCCCATTGTGTTTCAAGGTGTGTTCGACGGTGGCGAGCATGGCTTCGGCTACGAGTTTCCGAATCAGTTGATTGATCATGCGATGCGTAACACTTCCGTGCCACCAGGTTTTTGGCGTGGTGTGAACATTAACCAAAACGCGATCTTCATCGAATGTTTTATGGATGAGCTTGCTGAAACTGCCGGTGTAGATCCGGTTGAGTTTCGTCGTAAGTTTATGGGCAAGTTTCCCCGTAATCTTGCCGCGCTCAACGCGGTGGCCGATGGCATTGGCTGGACAAAACCTGCTGCTCCTGGTGTGTTTCGGGGTGTTGCGCAAATGATGGCGTTTGGTAGCTATGTGGCCGCAGCGTGCGAGCTGTCTGTGACCGACGGCACCAAGGTAAAAATTCATCGCATCGTGGCAGCCACAGATTGTGGCTACGCCGTGAACCCTGCGCAAATTCAGCGTCAAGTGTCTGGCTCGTTTGTGTACGGATTGTCGGCGTTGTTTGAAGAAGAGTGCACAGTGAAAGACGGTCGTATCGAACAGAAAAACTTTGATACGTTTGGCTCGATCCGCTTGGCGCAGATGCCTAAAGTTGAAACGATTATTATCGAAGGCGGTGGCAAAGACTGGGGCGGTATCGGCGAGCCCACGATTTGTGTGGCAGCCCCCGCTGTGCTCAACGCGATTTATCGCGCAACGGGTAAGCGTTTGCGTAACGTGCCTTTGAAAAATAGTGGTATGACTTTGGTATGACGAAATGGGGTGCTGGGTGGGCGTTAGTGGTCAGTGTCTGGCTTGCCTGCCTCAGCCCCCTGCAAGCGCAAGTCTTTGTCGGTGATGCGATCAACGCTTCATTGTCGGGGAAACCGGGGGATACGGTACGCGGGCGCGCTCTGGTGTTGAGTCGTCAGGGTGGTTTATGCATACTGTGTCATAGCGGGCCGTTTCCTGAAGAGCGTTTTCAGGGCACGCTTGCACCAGATTTGGCGGCCAGTTCGGCAGCCTTGTCGGCAGAACAGTTACGTGCTCGCATCGTCGATGCGAGCCGGTTTAATCCAAATACCATCATGCCCTCTTATTTTCGTGCCGAGGGTTTTACGCGGATTGCACCGCAGTTTGCAGGTAAGGCAATCTTGACAGCGCAAGACATTGAAGACGTTGTAGCTTTCTTAGTGAGCTTAAAACCGTGACAATCACTCGAAGAACCTTTGTGTTAAGTGCGGCAGCCGCCAGTGTGTTGCCTGCGTTGAATGCGTTTGCGACCGTCGATGAAGCCACGCAAGCTGTTGATAAAATTTTGAGTGGTCGTTCTGCGCAGGTCGGGCGCGTGACGCTCGAGATTCCGCCACTGGTTGAGAACGGTAATCTGGTTACCATGAAGGTCTCCGTGCAAAGCCCAATGACCGAGGCAGATTACGTGCGAACCATTCATATCGTGGCCGAGGGCAATCCCTTGCCCAATGTGGTGAGTTTTTTCTTGTCGCCTCGCTCGGGGCGAGCGGCAGTGACCACCCGCATCCGGCTGGGAGATTCGCAGCGCGTGCGGGCAATCGCGCAAATGAATGATGGTTCTTTTTGGCAAGGTGACGCAGCGACCTTAGTGACGCTTGCGGCCTGCACTGAGGTGTAATGTGAGCAAGACCTCTCGTACGATTGTCACGATGCCCGCGACGGCTAAAAAAGGCGAAATTCTTGAGATCCGTATCATTGTGCAACATGATATGGAGTCTGGTTTTCGGCATACAGAGACGGGTCAACGGATTCCTCGCGATATCATTCGCGATTTTCGTTGTACCTATAACGGTGTTGAGGTGTTTCGTGTCGAGTTGCACCCTGCAATGGGTGCGAATCCGTTGATTGTGTTTACAACCACTGCGACCGAAAGCGGCACACTAGAATTTAAATGGTCTGGCGACAATGGCTACGCTTCGAGTACCACCAGTACGCTTACTGTGACGTGATGTCTCGAAGCAGCCAGACGCTTCAGAGCAACGAGAAGCTTCAGCGTAACGAGATGCTTCAGCGTAACGAGATGCTTCAGAGTAACGAGATGCTTCAGCGTAACGAGATGCTTCAGAGTAACGAGATGCTTCAGCGCAACGAGATGCTTCAGCGCAACGAGATGCTTCAGCGCAACGAGATGCTTCAGCGCAACGTGATATCTCAAGGCAACGTGATATCTCAAGGCAACGTGACTCTTCGTGACAACCCGCGGCCCGGCGGGAGTCAAACCGTTTTGTCTTGTCTGCTCCAAAAGCGGCTGTCGCTAGCTATTCTTTTCTTGCTCGCTATTTTTCTGCCCTTTCACGCTCCGTCGCATGCCGATCCAGTTGGGGCTGAACGTCAATCAAGTTACGTCTTGATGTCGCCTGATACCAAGGCGATGCAAGATGATCCGCTGTTGAATCCGGCCACGTTTGCTGTCTTGGATGGGCAGGTCTTGTGGCAAGAGATCGCGGGTAAAAAAAATCAATCTTGTGCCTCGTGTCATGGTGATGCCACGGTATCTATGAAAGGTGTTGCAGCCAGTTTCCCTAAGCTCAATGCTGCAGGTCAGTTACTCAACCTGACGGGGCGCATCAATCAGTGTCGCACCGAGCAGCAAAGCGCAACGCCCTTTGCTTTTGAGAGCAAACCATTGCTGGCAATTTCAGCTTTTGTCGCCAACCAGTCTAAAGGCATGCCGATCACTGTTGAACGTACGCCGGCTAATGAGGCAGCACTCGCCTCAGGCCAACGCTTGTTTAATCAGCGCATGGGCCAGTTAAACCTCTCTTGTGCCCAATGCCACGCTGAGCGCGCTGGGCAAAAACTTGCAGGTAATCCGATTCCTCAGGCGCATCCAACCGCGTATCCAATCTACCGGCTTGAATGGCAGGCGGTTGGTTCGCTCGAGCGACGCTTGCGTAATTGTCTGGTCGGGGTTCGCGCAGAGCCTTTTGCGTTTGGCTCGACCGAGTTGCTTGAACTTGAATTGTTTTTAGCCTGGCGTGCGCGCGCCATGCTGCTCGAGAGCCCAGGCGTTCGCCCCTAGAAGACTATCCCGAGGTCAACAACCATGAAGCGTCGTCAGTTTTTACATCGCACCGGAGCTCTGTTGGCTGCTAGCCTAGCGTTTCCAGCTGTTGTGCGTGCCGATTTAAAGGCGGCTCGCGTGCTGGTGGTTGGGGCCGGCTATGGCGGGGCTACGGCGGCAAAATATCTTCGCCTCTGGTCTGAGGGCACTGCAAACGTCACCTTGATTGAACCCGAGTTGTCGTTCGTGTCTTGCCCTCTTTCTAACCTGGTATTGGGGGGGTCAAGCACGCTGCCTGAGTTGACCGTTTCATACGACGCGTTGCAAAAGCAGCACGGTGTCTCGTTGGTGCGCGACTGGGTGACTGCGGTTGATCCGCTTAAAAAGGTTGTGCAATTACACTCTGGCACGACTCTGAATTACGATAAATTAGTGTTGTCGCCGGGCATCGGCCTGATGATGGGCAGCATCGAAGGCTTGGTGCAGGCGAATCAAGCGGGGGTGACACAGCAGGCCTGGAAGGCGGGGCCCGAAACGCTTGCCTTACAAAAGCAACTGCAAGACATGCCAGATGGTGGCGTGTTTGCGCTGAGCATCCCTGAGGCGCCCTTTAGATGTCCGCCCGGCCCGTATGAGCGAGCTTGCCAAGTTGCATCATATTTTAAAAAGCATAAACCTAAATCTAAAGTCTTGATTCTGGATGCGAACGAAGATGTCGTGTCAAAGTCCGGCTTGTTTAAGAAGGCTTGGGCCGATTTGTACCCAGGCATGATTGAATATCGCGCATCGCATAATCTGGTCAGAGTCGAGGCTGCGACCAAGATGCTTCGCTTCGATATTCAAGACTCGGTCCAAGCTGACGTGTTAAATGTTTTGCCGCGTATGCGTGCGGCCGAGTTAATTGTGCAAGCGGGCTTAGCGAACTCAAATAAACGCTGGGCGCAGGTGAATTTTTTGAACTTCGAATCAACGGCAGCTAAAGACATCCATATTTTGGGGGATTCGACACAAAACGCTGCGTTTATGCCCAAGTCGGCACATATGGCAAATCAGCATGCCAAGGTCGCTGCGGCCGCCATTGTGGCGGAGTTGCGAGGGTTTGCCCTTAACCCTCAGCCGGTTTTAACCAATACTTGCTATAGCTTTGTCGATGCGACAAAAGTCGTGCATGTGGCCAGCGTTCATCAGTACAGTGCGTCAGACAAGACGTATAAAACTGTCGCGGGTTCGGGCGGCGTGTCGGCGGCCCCCAGTGAGTTAGAAGGCGTCTATGCCTGGGGCTGGGCGCGTAATATTTGGGCTGATAGTTTGCTGTAACGGTATGAGAGGAAAGTCCCCCTGCTCAGGGGGAGGGTGCAACGCACGGGTGCCCCAGAGGTCCCAGATCTCCCACACGTCCCAGATCTCCCACACGTCCCATACGTCCCATACGCACCATACGCACCATACGCACCATACGCACCAGATGTTCCTGTTGCTCACTTGCGTTCAAATGCGGTTTCGTTATTTTTTACTTGA
>Ga0209550_10003508_pt1 | contig 14936 bp, 20 predicted proteins | sample LauGreSuBDMM15SN_2_FD_187567 | JGI IMG/M metagenome (GOLD analysis project Ga0209550, IMG submission 187567) | Freshwater lake microbial communities from Lake Michigan, USA - Su13.BD.MM15.SN (SPAdes) (version 5) | ecosystem: Environmental > Aquatic > Freshwater > Lake | place: Lake Michigan...
CATTGCATTGTAAATCTTGAACAATATTTGCATTGATTCTGATGCCATATTTAAAGAACATATCGTCGATGTGGGTTGGGTAGGTTCCACTAATAAAAATATTTTCTTTGTACAAACTATCCATTTCTGCTTGTTGCGATTCTACCAACCACAAAACCTTGCCACCATTCATGATGTATTGGTCTATTTTAAACTTATCAAACTCAGTAATTTCTTTGGTGGGTTTGGCAATAATAATTCCAGCGTAATCATTTAATCGTTGCGGAACTTGAATGCTTAATGGTAATCGTTCTACCTCATAAAATTGCGATAAAGTTGCTTGTGCTTCTGCCATATCCCACCTGCCAAGCTCACCATGGTCTTCAATGATGGCAATTTTTTTACTCTTACCTTGGGTTGCCTTTCTCAAAGCTTGAGCAATTTCGTATTCCAATAATTCAATAGAACTATTGATTACCAATTCTGGGTCTTGTCCAAATTGGTTTTTCAATAAATTAATAGGAAACTCTTGCCCTTTATAATACATTATTCCACCTGGAATAATAATCTTTTGAGCAAACTCATCTTCTTTTTTAATTTGCACATTGGTTGGTTGAAGTCCTTTATTGCCAAGTTCTACAATAATGTCTTCTGTTTTCTTAGCATCTGCTTTTACAAATGGATCAATAAATTCATACTCAATATTGCCATGACTATAAGCACTGAATTCATCGAGCATTTCCTTGGTAGATTTGCTCAAACGTTTAAAGCCTGCCGGAAAATCTCCCTCTAAATAAACCTTAACAAAAAGTGGTTGATCTACTTTAGCCGCTAGGTTTTTACTTGCTTCTCCCAATGAAAATCTTTTTTCTTTGGTTAAATCAATTCTAAAGAAAAATGGGTTCAAAACTAAATTGAACAAAACCACTATGGCAAAAACCATTAATAGTTGAATAATGCTTTGTTGCTTATTGCTTTTTGGGGCAACATTAGCCCTTGTTTTACTATTTAACTTTACCATTTTCTAGCCCCAAAAATGGTTTTGGTAGCAGTAATAAATACCACGTCAAATCCGATGAAATAAATAAGGTCTCTTGAATCAATAACGCCCCTGCTGATGCTCTGGTAATGGGCGTTAATGCCTAGTCCTGCAACCGCAGCATCCCACGATCCCAATAATTTAAAATCTGCAATGAGTTCAAATAAATTGTAGAATAAAAAACACATAAACATGGATACCACAAATGAAACAATTTGATTGTCGCTAATTGCCGAAGCAAACATGCCTATTGCCACAAAGCAAGCACTTAAAAAGAATAAGCCAATATACGAACCCCAAATGGCCCCACTATCAATGTTTCCAACTGGTGAGCCCAATTGGTAAATGGTAATATAATAGATGATAGTTGGTAACAAAGTAAATAAAACCAGGGTTAATCCTGCAAAGTATTTACCCAAAATTATTTGTAAATCTGTGATTGGTTTGGTGGTTATAATTTCGATGGTGCCATTCTTTTTTTCTTCACTTAAACTACGCATGGTAATGGCAGATATTAAGAAGATAAACAACCAAGGCGCCATGCTAAATAATGTATCGAGGTTGGCATAGCCATTATCAAAAACATTGTAATCTGGCAGCACCCAAGTAAATAGGCCTATTGCCAGTAAAAAAAACAGCATCACCACATAGGCAATCAATGAACTTAGGAAGCTGCGTATTTCCTTTTTATAAATACTGTACATCCTTATTTTGTTAATAATTGAAACACTTCTTCTAATGAATTTTCTTCTACTTTCATCGATAATATTAGCCAATTGTTTTGCTGAGCAAGTAAGGCCAAGTCTTCTCTTATATCGCTTTTTGTTTTTAAGCGGTATAGTTTGCCATTTTGTTCGGTTTGAACCAAACCTTTTAATGAAGCAAATAAATTACTTGAGATTTCATCTTTAAGTTCTATGGTAATGATATACTCTTTATCAGATTTCTTTTGTAAATTTTCTATGGCATCATTTGCTACAATTTTTCCTTTGTTAACAATAATAACTCTGTTGCACATGGCCTCAACCTCTTGCATAATATGGGTAGAGAATATCACTGTTTTATTTTTGCCAATCTCTTTAATCAGGTTTCTAATTTCTATTACTTGATTGGGGTCAAGCCCACTGGTAGGTTCATCTAAAATAAGTACTTCTGGGTTGTGCAACATTGCTGCGGCTAATCCAACTCTTTGTTTATACCCTTTAGATAATTGCCCTATTTGTTTGTTACGCTCCAGTGTTAATCTTGTTTTACTAATCATAGATTCAACAGCCTCTTCGGCAATTTTGCCATTCAATCCTTGCAAACCTGCCGAAAATAGCAAGTATTCTTTGATATACATATCTGTATACAGAGGATTGAGTTCAGGCAGGTATCCAATTTTTTTGCGGGCTTCCATGCTTTGTGTATTTACATCAAATCCACAAACGGTAGCGTGGCCTTCTGTTTGGGGAAGGTAACCTGTTAAAATTTTCATGGTGGTAGATTTACCAGCACCATTTGGACCTAAAAATCCTAAAATTTCACCGGGTTTTACCTCAAAGCTGATGCCATCAAGGGCTTTCTGCTTTCCATATATTTTTGTTAATCCATTTACTATAACCGACATGCTTAAATATTTTAGCCCATTTGCCTTGCGAATATGGGTAAGTCAGCGAAAATAGGCAAATGGTTGGAAAAATTTTCAAATAGCTACTGCTGTTCAAAGAATAAGCCCAATGACATTTAAGTTTCATTGGGCTTACTAGACTTTGCAAGAAAATCAAAATGGCTTTTAAAATCTCAACCTCGCACCAAAACTAGATTGAATAGTTGGTAGCAAATAGGTTTGAAGTTCGGGAATGGCCATGGCGGTAAGTCCAGTTTTTACTTCCATAAATAACGAGGTTTGGTTCAAAACGGGTGTTGTTTTACCTAATCTATAACTCAATCCAGCAGGGACGTAAACCCCCAGTAACCATCCTCCTTTATTTTTACTCCATTCGTTTTTAGCACTTATTTCACCAGCCTCATAAAAAGATATATTTCCATTATCACTTGATTTGATATTGCTCTGAGAGGTATAATAAACTTGGGTTTGGTTGTTAAAAGTGAGGCCAACATTCATGCCAATGCCAATATAAAGAGAGAACCTTCTATCTGGGTTTGTATGGAATAGAATATCTGCCATTAAGCGTGCCTGACTGCTAGAGTAACTTACATTAACAGATTCATAAAAAACTGAATCGGTATAAATTCTTTTGCCGCTACTTGATACAAATGTATCGGATGGAGTTCTTACCTCATTCGACCAATAATTACCTATGCTTTGGGTGGAACCGTATCCAAATCCAAATCTTAATTGAGGACTATGTTTTCTCTCCTTTGGTTTGCCAAAATTATAGGTTCCTAACTGTGCTTCAAAAGCCAATCCACCTGTAGCCGAAGCGTTAATCGGATTGTGGTTGACATTTCCTTGATATTGGTAACCACCAAAACCAAATGAGCGTTTAAAGTTGCTCAAATCACTTTGCAAAATTTTGGAATTTGGTGCCAACAATTTGGCATCATTTAATAACAGTGTAGGAGCAATATAGGCAATGCTTCCCCAAGATAAATAGGTTTCCAGGTAAGTTGGTTTTTCATACTTTTCCTGGCCAAAAGCCTTGGTATTAATTAATAAAGCTAATACCATTACAGCGCAAATTTTTGATTTCATTTTTGTTAGATTTTTAACAATACGATTTTACTACTAATTTTATTGTTTAAATATGATTTTTTGATGAATTTAATTTGTTTTATTTATTAGTAGTTTTGTTACTATTACAAATACTGATATCAGGAAATACATTTAATAATTAATGTTAAAGTTATTCTTAAAATAATTCCATAAATTGATATTTGGATTGAAAAAATTGAAGACAATTTCCTGCAGAGTTGCCAATAAAAGAATCAGTTGTTAGGTTATTAAGTTATGGCAAAAGATAAATTTTAGCGTGTAATATGGGTTAATCTCTCATTTTAATTCTTCAAATATATACACCCTAATGGGTATAATAGTACTTATGGGAATACATTTTACACCCTAAAGGGTATATTTTATATGTTTTTAAATCGAAATACACCCAAAGGGGTATAAAATTAAATAATAACATTATATTCGTACCTTAAAGGGTATAAAATGGAATTACCAAGTTTTGTAAAAGAGAAGCGAAAATCAGTAAAACTAACGCAACCTGAGTTAGCTGAAAAGGCTGGAGTAGGATTACGCTTTGTTCGCGAATTAGAACAAGGGAAGCAAAGTTTACGCCTTGATAAGGTAAATCAGGTACTTCGATTATTTGGATATGAGGTAGGGGCTGTTCCCGCTAAAAAAGAAAGTGATCAATGAGAAAGGCTATTATAAAAATGGATATTCAAATGGCTGGATGGCTGACACAAGATGATGAGGGTTATCATTTTGAGTATGCTAAAGCCTATTTAAACCAAACTGATGTCAAACCAGTAAGTTTAACACTACCCTTGCAGGATGAAATTTATTCTTCCAAAGTATTATTTCCATTTTTTGATGGTTTAATTCCTGAAGGTTGGTTGTTAGATATAGCCGAAAAAAATTGGAAGTTAAATCCAAGAGACCGAATGGGTTTACTGATGGCATGCTGTAGAGATTGTATAGGAGCAGTTAGTGTGGAAGAAATAAAAGAGGAGGAACAGCCATGAAAAGATGTTTATTTTGTTACCAACCTTTGATCGAGAACGGATTAGATTTTCATGACTCTTGCTCAAAAAAGATTTTTGGGCAAACATTAGCTCCAGCATTACCATATTCAGAAGCCGATTTAGAACCTTTAGCAAAAGAAATAATACAAAGTCAAACAGCAGTTACAGGTGTACAAGCCAAGTTATCACTTCACATAACAAGTAATAAAAATGAAGAGACTGGAAAAAGATTTACCATCGTTGGACTTTGGGGCGGCTATATATTAAAACCACCTACAACCTTATATCCACAGTTGCCCGAAGTTGAAGATGTTACTATGCATTTAGCCAGTTTAGTTAAAATAAAAACAGCACCTCATAGCCTAGTTCGATTGGCATCAGGCAATCTAGCTTATATCACTAAACGAATAGATAGGGTAAAAAAAGCTAAGCTAGCGATGGAAGATATGTGCCAATTAACTAACCGACTTACAGAAGATAAATACCAAGGTAGCTATGAGCAAATTGCCAAAGCAATTCAAAAATATTCTGCCACATCAGGTTTAGATGTAGTGAATTTCTTTGAGCTTCTTGTGTTTTCTTTTTTGACCGGAAATGCAGATATGCACTTAAAAAATTTTTCTTTAATAGAACAGCCAGGACTAGGTATGGTGCTATCACCATCCTATGATTTAGTAAATACTTCATTGGTAAATCCTATCGATGATGAAGAGTTGGCATTAAATCTTAATGGGAAAAAGAAGAAGCTAAAAAAACAGGATTTTACTTCGGCAATGAACACCTTAAAGATAGACGAAAGACAGCAAGAAAATATTTTCAACAAAATGAAAATAGCGATGCCTAAATGGAAAATGATGATAGATAATAGTTTTATGAGTGAGGAATTTAAGCAACATTACAAAACCATTTTAATAGAAAGAATGCTTCGCTTGCATTAACAGTTGATTTTTATAATTAAATACTGTTAAGTAAATAACTTTGCTCTTGAACCCATAGCCCTAAATACTTTTTTTAGATGCTAATAAAATGACAACTTTGTAAATATTATTTAATCAACCTTACCAACTCAAGATTGCCACTATCTTTTTCAATTTTAAGGATACCGTTTTTCATGTTGTAGTAACAAAAATGATTTGTTGAAAATTTGGGATGAACAAAGTTTTGAAATTTTATTATTGTGTCATAAGTATTACCTAAAATAATAATTTGATCGTTTCCTTGAATCGTTGGACCTGAGTTATAAAATCCAAATTCTTGGCTACCTATACCTACAAGAATTTTCCTGGGTTTGTTATAGCTACTTTCTAAAACCAAAGAAATTGTATCACTTGAATATATTGAACTAAAACGCCAAACTTTTTTACCTAAAATAATAATTTTTTCACAACCTTCAGGATTGACATAATCAATTGTATGACTTGTATCCACTCGAATGCAATCAAAAACTATTGTATCATTTTTTTGAGAATCAAAAAATGTAACTTTTGAAAATTGGCTATTTGGAATAAAAAGTAAATCATCATAGTTAAGAGGCAAATTAATTGGACTACAATCTGGTGAATCATTGATACATGACTCAATAGATAAAAGTACAACGAATATTATTATTAAATAAAAAAACCTCATTTCAATAAAACTAAATTACGTCCACAAAATTCAATTCCTATTTCAATAGCAATCCATCCCAATACTCGAAGTTAATAATTTTCTCCAAGTTCCACCCACAAATATTATTGCGTTCATCTCCATGGCCTCAAAACAAAAAAGCAGGCAACCCTAAAGTCACCTGCTTTTCTTTCATATGGCTAAAGGCTCGACCCTCGCCTTTAAAAGGCAATAATCAGTCGCAAAAAGCTAAAGACCAAAGACCAATACCCAAAGACCTCTTACAACACATTAATCTCTTTCAACACCACATTCATCGCTCTTACTGCATCAGCACTTTTGTTAAATGCTGCTTGTTCGTCTGCAGTTAGGGTATAATCAACAATGCTTTCCCATCCGTTTTTCCCAATAACTACTGGTACACCCATGCAAATATCAGATTGATCATATTCGCCATCCAAAGAAACGCAGCAAGGCATAATGCGTTTTTGATCGCGAACGATGCTTTCTACCAAAAAGGCTGAAGCTGCACCTGGCGCATACCAAGCAGAAGTACCTAATAATTTTGTTAAAGTAGCTCCACCAACCATAGTTGCATCACTAATTTCTTTTAATTGGTCTGCACTCAATTTTGTAGAAACTGGAATGCCATTTAAGGTTGCTAAACGAGTTAATGGAATCATAGTGGTATCACCATGACCGCCAATTACGGTTCCTTGGATATCCGCAGTTGGTTGCTCTAGAGCTAATCCCAAATAGCATTTAAAGCGTGCGCTATCTAATAAACCACCCATACCAATGATTCTGTTTTTTGGCAAGCCTGTAGCTTTTAATGCCAAATAAGTCATGGTATCCATTGGGTTCGAAACAACTATAATAATGGCATTTGGTGAATGCTTCAATACATTTTCTGCAACTGTTTTCACAATGTTAGCATTGGTGCCAATTAACTCCTCACGAGTCATGCCTGGCTTACGAGGAATACCTGAGGTAATAACTACCACATCTGAATTGGCGGTTTTGCTATAATCATTGGTAGTACCACTGATACGGGTTTTGATACCCAATAAAGAGGTAGTTTGGTAAATATCCAAAGCTTTGCCTTCAGCAAAACCTTCTTTTACATCTAATAACACTACTTCGTCCGCTAATTCACGGAAACAAATTACATCGGCAGTGGTAGCACCTACGGCACCCGCGCCAATCACAGAAACTTTAGTCATTGTATATTTATTTAAGTTGTTTAAAAAATTAGTCCTGCGAAAATAGCAAGGTTTCTCATATTAGGAAATGATTTAAGTTGGAAAATTAGCTGTTGGTAGCAAAATGTATAAGGTCGTAGGCAAAAAAGTTGGTTAAATAATTAATGAATATTTAAAAATCATTTTTGCAATTGCCAGGCAAATCTGCTCATCTTCCAAGTATTTTTTTACATTTGTAGCACTATGCTCGATAAATTTGGTATTGCAAAACGCATTGCACAAGAATTAAAAGATGGTTATTATGTTAACCTCGGTATTGGAATTCCAACACTTGTTGCCAACTATGTGCCGCATGGCATTGAGGTAATTCTGCAATCTGAAAATGGTTTATTGGGTATTGGTCCTTTTCCATTTGAGGAAGATGTAGATGCAGATTTAATCAATGCAGGCAAGCAAACTGTTACAACCGCAAAGGGTTCTAGCTTTTTTGATTCGGCCATGAGCTTTGGTATGATTCGCAGCGGTAGGGTAGATCTTACTGTGTTAGGCGCCATGGAAGTGGCTGATAATGGCGATATTGCAAACTGGAAAATTCCTGGGAAAATGGTCAAAGGCATGGGTGGTGCCATGGATTTGGTGGCTTCAGCCAAAAATATTATTGTAGCCATGCAGCACGTAAACAAGGCGGGCGAATCTAAATTACTCAAGCGCTGTTCGCTTCCAATTACTGGCCTAGGTTGCGTTAAAAAAGTGGTAACCGAATTAGGTGTATTTGATATTACAGAAGAGGGTTTTGTATTGCTCGAAAGAGCGCCCGGCGTGAGTGTTGAATACATTCAAGAAAAAACCGAAGGCCGTTTAGTTGTAAATGGTGATATACCAGAAATGGTGTTGTAATTGTTTTCGGTTTGATCCAAGTTAAAAAAATCAGTTAAGGAAATTGTAATATTTATTGTACTTTCGTTATTCAAGAAATAAATAAATGGTTACCGTTATTAAGCAAGGCATAAGTAAGGATTCAATAAGGAAATTACTTAATAAGATACAAATCAAAGAAGGATTTGATGCCAAAAAGTATTGTGGTACCATTAAACTAAAAGAACAACCCCTAACTATCCAAAAGCAACTTAGAGATGAATGGTCGTAGTTTTTTGGTTGATACCAATATTGCCTTGAAATAAAGAAGCACACAGTCTCTATTAAACAAAAATATCAAATGAAACTGCCCGATAGTATCATTGCGGCTACCTCTTTATTCATGGAAATACCTTTGTTAACTGCTGATAAAGGGTTTCAAAGGATAAGCCAGTTGAATCTAGCCTTGTTTGAAGAGTAATATTAAATCCGCAAAGTGGAATATAGTGCCCAAGATATTTTGGTAGGTATTGTGAAAACACCTATGCCTTATGGCAAATACAAGGGTACCTTTTTAATGAATTTACCTGTTCATTACCTAGAATGGATTCAACGCAATGGTTTTCCAAAGGGTAAATTGGGTCAGCAATTAGAAACACTTTATGAAATTCGCTTGAATGGTTTGGAGCATTTGCTTGATCCAATTAAGAAAATGTAATGACGCAAGCTCACCAACATTTTATGGTTCATAAACCATACGGAATCATGAGTATTACAAATGTTCCTCCTCATCAACAAAGCAAGCATGGCTTAATAGAATTGTATCCTTTCCCCAAAGGCGTGCACCCAATAGGTAGGCTCGATGAGGATAGTGAAGGACTATTACTCATGACCTCCAATAGCAAATTAATGGCCATGGTAAATGGGGCCAAATTTGAAAAGGAATATTGGGTGCAACTAGATGGAGATATTACGCAAGAGGCAATAGATGAAATGGCTGCGGGGCTTTTCTTAACTTTTAAAAAAGAGTTGGTTCGAACCAAACCTTGCCTAGTAAAAAAGTTATCAGAAGATCCACTGTTTGAACCCAGAAAACCACCTTCACGTGCAGGGAAACACAGACCTTATTCATGGATTTCGATTGTGTTGCGCGAAGGCAAAAACCGGCAAGTGCGCAAGATGACAGCTGCGGTGGGCTTTCCTACCTTAAGGTTAATTCGTGTGAGGATAGATAATATACAATTAGGCGATTTAAAAGTAGGAGAGGTGCACCCCTTGCCAGAAGTAATTCCCTTTAGTTTATAAGATTCAATTTTTTATGGATCATCTTGAACCAAAAAGGTGGGATGGCTGCAATTAAAAACATACCCGCATAACCACTCGGCATTTTCGGACTATTTTCATAATTCACCAAGGTGTGAAATGGTTTAGAGGAATAATAATGATGGTCGGCATGCCTACTTAAATCCACCAATACAAACCTACTTACAAACAAATCACTTTCCCAACTGTGTTCCTCGGTAACCCTTGATTTTTCTGGTCGGTTCAAACCGTAATGCTGCACATAATTTACATATTCTAGTAAAAAGTTGGCAACAATACAATGTAAAAACCAAGCTGCAACCAAGAGTATTCCGCCGTATAAAAACAAACAAGTATCTAGTAAAGCATGTAAAATTAACTGCCTATAAACATAATGGTTCAAAAGGAAATTGCTTTTCCCTTCTTTTTTTAAGCATTCATTTTCTAATTGGATGGCTCCTTTAAATTGGCCCAGGGATGACCTAAGAAAAAAGGAATAGAGGTTCTCGTTAAGTTTCGCCGTTGCATGGTCTTTAGCCGTTCCAACCCATTTGTGATGGACTCTTAAATGATCTACAAAAAAGTACATATTGCCAGCAGTAAAGAGTAACCAGCGCCCAAAGAAATTTTCTAGTTTATTTTTGCGATGGATCAATTCATGTGATACCACAATTGCAGATGAACCAGTATTAACTCCCGTGCTAATGGCTGCTTGAATAATCCAAATATCTGAAACAATACCACTTTGTATTCCATATATTAAACTTGCAATACTTGCTAATTGAAAGGGTATATGTAGCATTAAAATGAGTTGCGGAATGATATCTTCTTTAGGTGTTGCTTGGTTTGAACTAATGGGTTTGCTCAACCATTCAATAGCGGCTAAGAATCCTAATGAATATAGGGTGTTTCCGAGAGTAAACCATCCGCCATGTAAATTACCGTAAAGGCAAAACAAGCTAGGTGTTAGGCTAAATAAGTATAAAAAATTTCTAGATTTTGCTTGAAGCATATTATTTTTTTTCAGTGGTTATTGTTGTTGTTTGATCCTCTTCTTTTTTCTTCCAATTGAGCAAGGCATAACCTCCATAAATAACAAACATACCTAATAATAAGGCATAAAGCCCAACTAAAAAATCTAATCTACCAATGGTGGGGTTGGTTAAAATGAGGAACCCAAAGCTGAGTGAAACAAGAGAATTGATGTATAAAAATACGCGATACCCTTTAATAAAAAAGGCCGAAACCAAAATAGATATACCCATAACTATGGCAAAAATTCCGATGATATCTGTGAATAAGGTTGTTGCTTTTGCCATATTGAGCATAATATAACCACCAGTTGCGAGGTCTATTAAACCCCAGAGCAAACCAAAAAACCAGGCTTTATTGCTTTTTCGGAGCATCAATGATAGGGTAAAATACAATCCTCCCGAAACCAAAAGTATGATTCCAAGAAAATTCATGGGGCCATAAATGGTTTTCGACTCCATAAACAATACCAAAAATCCGAAGAGTCCAAATAGCAATCCACGCACTATTAGTGCCCATCCGGTGCTTTTTCTAAATGAGTTCATTGTAGTGTTTTAATTTATAAAAATAGGTAATCATTTTAAAAATGCAAATCAATTATAGAATATTTTGGCACAAGGTTTGTTTTTTCGCTAAATCAATTAAATTCGCCGCTGATGAGAATAGTCGTTTTAATAGCAGTTATATTTTGTTTTTTCCATACACATGCATTTGCCCAGAAAAAAGTTGGTGGCAAAATGCTCAAAGGTTATGATGTAATTTATCCATTTAAAAATGGTAAGGCCAAGGTTATAAAAAATGGCAAAATGGGTTTCATCAATATGCAAGGTGAGGAAATTATCAAGCCCGAATTTGACCAAGTATATCCTTTCGAAAAAGGCTTAGCACGTGTTGAAAATATGGGTAAGTTAGGTCTAATCAACGAGCAAGGTGAAATTTTGTTGGATCCAATTTATGATTATATCGGTACAACCAAAGAGAACCTAGTAATTGTGACTAGAAACAATAAAAAAGGCCTTATAAAGGTTACAGGAACAGCACCAGAAAATATAGAGTATTTGGTGGATGTGAGAGATTAATTTTGGCTCAGGGATAGGCCTAAATCTAAATAATCATAAATATCACCTGGCAACTCCGCACCTTTTTTGTCTGCGCGTTTATGTCCTAATCGCACCACAATCATGTTTTTTGCCGGAATACCGAAAATATATTGGCCTCTGATTCCTCTGGCATAAAATACATCAAGTCCTTTATAATTCATCACCCACCATTGGTATCCGTATTGGGTATTTGGTTTTCCATCTTTTGTAATAGTTTTACTTAAGGTGATACTTTCGGCTATAAAATTACTGTCAATTAATTGTTCGCCATTCCAATTGCCATATTGCATGCAAAGCTTGCCAAATCTAGCGAAGTCATGCGCTGAGGCATAATAACAACAGCTAACTTTTTCCATGCCATTTTCTACATCTAAACTCCAGTAAGCTTTGTTTTCTGCCCCAATTTTTTGCCATAGTCTTTCTGTTGCGTAATCCGACGCCCGCTTACCAGTTGCTTTCTCTAGGATCATACCAAGTAATTGTGTATCTCCACCTTTGTATTCATAAACACTGCCAGGCTCATTAATTTTAGGTGCATTGAAAACAGTTGCATTTACATCTTTTCCATAATAGGCCTTAGCTGGCCAGCCAAATAAGCTGCCATAACTTTCTTTAAAATCTAAGCCAGAGCTCATCATTAATAGATGTCTAATGGTAATGATGTTGTAAGGCTCTTTATTATACTCAGGTATAAAAGTTCCTACGGTTTGATCCAAACTTTTGATATGGCCATCTTTCAAGGCACAACCGATAAGTAGACCCGTAAAACTCTTGGCCATAGAAAAAGAATTGCTCACTGTTTGTGCATCGTAGCCATCATAATATTGCTCATATAAAATGCTGTCGTTTTGAATAACAAGTAGCGCAGAAGTTTCATAATTGATGGCTTTTTCTATTAATACCTTTGGAGGATTGAGCTTTCCATAAACATTAGATTTTGCCCAAGGTTCAGGTTTTAAATTGGCAATAACCCTGGTAGGAAAATCGTTGAGCTCATCAATATCTGGGCCCATTTTTCCTCTAAAAATGGTCATACCAATGGTTCGATAAATATGCTGGTTGCCACTTAGTTGAATAAACAAAACAAAGCCTAAAAGTAAGATGCTTAGGCCAATGAATAATTTTCGCATGTATCTTGGTTTTTACCCAAAGATAAATAAATCCAAATCATATCGCAACCACACCCGGGTAATCTCACGTACGGGCGAATCCGCCAGCCGGCGGACGCCCCTACAGAAAATATGAATATGAATAACGGGTGCTAAAAACCAATTCGTTTTTTGGATTGAACCTATCCTCATTCACCATTAATCCTTTTTCATTAAAGGTGTATTTTTCGGTATACTTTAATTTTCCCTTGCTTGAATAATATTGGTAGCTTGTTCTTTTGCCTTGCTCATTATAAGTATATTTTGTAATATATCTAATTTGCCCACTGGGCTTAAATACCTCGTACTTCACCATGTTTGAGTCGACAGCGTAGGTGTAAATATGACGGTTTACTTTTCCATCTACATGGGTTTCAATAATTTCATAAAAGCTGCCATCTTCATTTTTAGTTTTAATTACACAGTAGTTCAATTGCTCCGATTTACTATCTGCCATTTTTCCTTTTGGTTCGCAGGTATAATTATAAACCCTTTCAATTTTACCTTTTTTATCATAAATTCTTGTTTCCTTTTTTTGCCCATCCTCAAAATAATCGTATTCAATTTTGCTGATTAATTTATCCTTTTTACCGTATACAGTTTCTTTGGTTTTTAGTCCTTTTTCATTGTATTCATAAACGGTTCTCCAAGTGCTGGCCGACTTCTTTTTTTCAAACGAAATATATTCTATCAATTTATTTTCATTGTTGTATTTAAATACGCTATGCCAAGATGTATCATTACCTTTAAGGGTAATAGATGCGCTCATTTGAGAGTCGTTATGCCAATTGTAAATATGGGTGTATTTGCTTTCAGTATTTTTATACTTCTGGTAGTTTCCATTGGTATTGTATGTTCTCTCCCACGATAATTTTTCAGCCTTGTTTTTACTTTTCTTTACTAAAACCTTCTCCTCTTTTACTCCAACTTCCTTATACAATTGGTGGGTATTTTTTCTATTTCCTTTCTCAAAATAGGTAACCTTTTCATAAGGAAAAATAGATTGCGAAAATGCTTGGCTTGCAATGGTAATTAGGAGAAGCAGTGATAGGTTTTTCATGATTGGCATTGTCTTAAATTATTGTAGATTACCTAAAAACGAAATTAGTTGATTATTTGTTATATGCAAAATCTAACATTATTTGATTTTGTTTAATCCTCAAGAAAAAATAACTCATTTACCGTTTTACCAAAAACGCCCGAAAGGCGCAATGCAAGTTCTGTAGAAGGGATATACTTTCCTGTCTCTAATGAAATAATGGTTTGCCTACTTACACCAACCCGCTCCGCCAGCTGAGCCTGCGATAAATGGTATTCCGCTCTTTCCTGTTTTATCCTATTCTTCATCTCTTAGCTGACCTCTGAAATTTTTGTGATAGAAAATAGCTGATAAGTAGCCCATGCCTTTTTTTTTGAATTTATTAGGAGGTAAATAGCTAAACATGGATTAGTATTAAAGTTCGTTTTTCAGGAGTAAGTGAAAGGTTATAAAATAGTCTAAGACTGATAAAAAAGCAAAAAAGCTAAAACCAGTTGGTTCTCCAGAAGATGCTAAATCAAGAAGCTTTGTCAATATAAACATGATTAACAAAAAACGAAACGTTTTGCCAAGCGCTTTATAGCGGCAAATCATGGTTCTTTCATCTTCTTCTTTTTCTTTGCTGTTAATAATCAACCCAAAACCAAGCACAGCAAAAATTGAAATCAAATCGCTCCTTAGAATTGCATCTATGCCCACTTTAGTCGCAAAAAAAACAAAGAACACACTCAAAAGGTACAACCCTAATCCTACTTTCTTAAACACATTCGGTAATAAATATTCAAACATACATGTAAAGTTAACTTATCCAAAAGTAAAGTATGCTTTACACAATTGCAAATAAAAATTCGCTTATTCAAAATATGCCTGGCCCAAATCCCTCGTACGGACAGGTCGCGACCTGTCCTAAGCTCCAATTAGCAGCTATTACCCGGG
>Ga0209550_10003509_pt1 | contig 14935 bp, 11 predicted proteins | sample LauGreSuBDMM15SN_2_FD_187567 | JGI IMG/M metagenome (GOLD analysis project Ga0209550, IMG submission 187567) | Freshwater lake microbial communities from Lake Michigan, USA - Su13.BD.MM15.SN (SPAdes) (version 5) | ecosystem: Environmental > Aquatic > Freshwater > Lake | place: Lake Michigan...
TGACCAAAGCACGCTGTCGCGCGCGACCCTGATAGTCTCGATCGACGTATTCCTGACCATCTTGTTTTCGGTGGTGTTTTTCCGGGCAAGGGAATCGATCTCAGCCTACGCCATCTCTGCGGCAGTGCTGGGATTTTTTGGCACCGCCGTGATCATGCTAAATTAATTGTGCGGTGCCGTGTGAGCCACCTGACCCCAGTCTACTGGCTCGATCTAGACCCCTTCGACCATCTGCGCAACACATTCATCACGCAAAGTGGAAAAATTAGCCGTTTAGCCAGAAAAATAAGAGTCAACACACCCACCCGACCTGAGGTTTCTGACTAGAAGTTCAATCACAGCACCAAAACAGCATACTAAGATCCAAAGATGCGATCGTTAGCATAATTAAACCTATCAATACTCAATCACTATCAACTCGTGATCGAGGATTTCATTAACAGTCATTACAAAGTAGTCTCCCTCGGTTCGAATCGCGACTTGTTGGCCGGCAACTTTCAAACTAGCTTCTTTTGCTTTGCTATTTTTAGGTTGAATTACCTTAATTTCAATAGGACCAATTGGGATCAGGTTGTTCTGTCTACCTGGAGTTTTAGTAGTCATCAATCTATTATTGAGATGCAAGACATAGCGATTGTTCTGACGATAAAGCGTTGAGCTGATCATACCGTGCCCACCATGAACTGACACATAACCTTTACCATCAAGCATCCATTGAACTGCATTCGAAATTAAAAGAGCATGTTCAAAACTTTGGTCCCTGGCAAAGCAACGATCGATGTCAGCAACAAACCATACAAGCTTAGCTCCAGATGCATGTTCTTTAACAGTAATGGCTGCAAGATTTGTTTTCGGATCACGCATCCAAGACGTCTCAGGTGGGTAAATTGGAAATTCAGGTATATAGGTTGAAAGAACGTTGACATCTTTATCAACATCAACCAATGGTAAAAAACCACCAAAAGGAATCGTGTCAGTGGATTCAAGACCATTAAAAATCGGATGACGCTTTTGATTTGCATCCGGAGCGGTTTCATCATTTGGACCCCGAACATTTTTCCTAATTTCAGGTGAGAGGCGCAAATAGGTATGCCGATCAGAAATCTCAATATTGCCGCTAATGGGACCGATATTCCCTTTGGCGCCATTTTTTCTGTGGATACCAAATAAATCTTGAAGACCAAAATCATCGCGTCTATCGGCATCCTCAGTGAAGAGGGATGTTTCAGAGGTTGCAATCACAGAAACGCCAGCATCTGCATGGGCTTTAACCGCATGAATCTGCGCATCTGACATTGCAGCTAAATTAGCGAGAATTAAAACTTTAAAGCGACCTTTTGCTTTTAAGACATCATCGGCATGGACAGGTAACCAAGTGATACCTGCTTTATCAAGGGCCCAAGCAGCACCACGATATGGGTTCAATGTGCGTTCATTGGCGTTGTCTTGACCGTGAAAATCATGGTTATCCTGAGACCATACCAAACCGACATCTGCCAAAGGTTCACGTTTGTGAAGATATTGTTGATTTTTTTCGTGCCAGTTGAAGATTGGCTCAGCTGTAGCGTATTGGCGCCTATCTTCATGCATGGCCCCAATATGGTGCCACCAAGGCTGAATTCCACCTGCAAATGCCGAGGATGACCATAATCTAACCTCGGAAGAAGGCATGCTTGCCAAGCGGAATGCCGGCGCACCTAATTGATATTGGGGCATACTTTCGGGAATCAATTTATCCCAGCCCCCAACTTCGTGTAAGCGTTTGCCAGCCTCAGTATTTTGCTCAAAGCCATCCAAAAGACTCCGTCGCTGATGATCAAGCATAACGATTTCTGTACTATTCAAAATCGATTTCAAATTAATAAATCGATTGCCGTTATACAAAATATCTCCACCAATCATCCCTGACCATATACAGTCTTTTCCGCCGACAGCTGTAGTAATTTTATTATTAAAATTCCACATTTCAGTTCGACGCTGATAGTTCCATCGAATCCAGCGACGATAGTTTTCACTTGCCCAATCTACTGTTTTAGGAAGGGCCAATCCAGAAAATTTAAAAAATCTGACAGAACAATTTGGACAATGACAAATTCTTTCTCGAGACATTCCAGGCCAGCTATTGTCCGAAAAACCATCTGGCTTGCTCCGCGTTATAATTTCTTCCATAATCTTTGGAAGATATTCGCTGTAGTAAGGCGAGTTTATACAGGTTACAAATTTATCAGCTTGAGTATATGGTTTCCCAGTGTCATCAAGACAAATCCAATCTGGATGTGACCGATAAAAATCGCGTGCCACACGATTTGAATCCATGCGCGCAATAACCTTTAGGCCTTCTTCACGTGCCGCCTTCACAATATCGCCATACAAATCTTTATCACCCAATTTGATTGCCCGATGGTGAAGCGGCATAGCTGAAGGATAGTAGGCAACAATGCCTCCTGCATTGACAATTACGCCTTGAACTTTTGTGCGGCGCCACTGATCCTTCCAAAACTGGCTATCGTAACGATCCGGATCAATTTCAACTAAATTTGTTTGTGCCCAACGGAGAGTTGTTTTGTACCAAGGTTCACTGCTCATTTTATATCCTAATAAAAAATTACATCTGTAAAACTGTGCAATAAGGCTCGTTTGATAAGTTTTTATTTAAGCCCGGAGCGATTGTGTGTTCACCATCAACTACTGCCGTAATATAAAACTGGAGATGGAAGTCAGATTTTGTATAGGAAGAGTCTATTTTGGCTTTTAACTTTTTATTTGAAATTACCATAGGCATGGATTTCCAACGCTCCGCTTGATTGACGTGGCGATAGTGCAAGACGGCATGCTCTAGATGATCAGTTATAACTGCGGCTTCAACTTCAAAATCCGAACCTGATTTAAATTTAATTGACTCTGTAATCAATATTTTCTCACCATTTTTTGTTTCAGTATAATTATTTAAATGATCTAAGGCTTTAAGGAGTTTTGGCGTAGGAGTAACCGTAACATAAGGTGCTTCTGATTTCATGTATTGAATATCGATCATTTCATTCTCGATATCTTGCAAGCGTTTTTTCCAAGAACCTCGAAGCCATGTTTGAGGGCCAAAAGTTAAATCATCATGATAAACATCTTGGGAAATAGCGACTGCATCTTCCCAAGCTTTATGTGCAGATTTAAGTTGTTGATGGGCTAGATCTATCAATACTGAAGCATTTGAGAGTAAAAATAATTCAATATAAACAGATGCTCTAAATTTATGAGCGAAAAATCGCCCGGTTGCAGCCAGAATTGCTGAGTCAATGAATATTCTTTGAACTTCATCTTGATGAAATGATTTGGAAGATTTCATACCTTGTAAAGCATTTTCAGCTTCATCAGATAAGTATTCAAACCAAGTTGCAACATCAAAAGGTGAATATCGAATATCGACTATATTTTCGAAAAGGGATTGCGCATATTCTTTGGGGGTAGAAAAAAGTTGATAGTCAAAAGTAGGCGCATTTCCAAAACGGACAGGAGCATCCATGTCATAGCCATATGAACTTTTAGCACCCAAAGTACCAATCGGAAGATTTGAATAAATTTCTGGCCAATAATGATTATTGGACGCTGAAGGCCCGTGGGTTAAACTAATGAGAGGAAGTATACGACTTGCAAATTTAAGGGCAGATTCACAATGCTGTGCTGCATCAGCACATGTAGCATTAAGATAACGCATCCAAGTAGATCTATTTTCTGTTGGGCAATACAGCAATCGCCCCCAGACTCTATATTGATACGCATATTTTTGAAAATCATACTTCGTCACTAAATTCTGCTTTTGATAGCCATACCGCTGTCCGGCAAAACCTGTGCCCATGCGTCCTTTAAAAGAGCCAGGTTCACATAGTTCGACACCATCAGATCCGCAATAAATAGAACTTCGACCGTAGCCGGCTGCAAATTCTGGGTCGCCCCAAATGAGTAAGCGTTGTGTTCCGGCCCATATTCTGTAGACTACTTTCCAATCTCTATTTTTAGAGAGTAGGTCACCATAAGAGTAACGAAGAAATTTACGAGATCCTTCGCTAAGTTGTTCTCGCTCGCTTCTTGCTGTTTCTGGAGGGTATTCACGCATTCTGATAGCGGACTGGTGGTAGGGCAATCCCATGTGTTCCGCTAAATATTTGGGCGAGGTGGCAATTGGCATGCCACTATCGCGTGCAATTCCAATTGCGACATGATCTAAACCTTTGCCATGCATGTCGATTTCAACAGGACGACCCGCAGCGGCTACTCCTGCAAAAGCTTGTTTCCAAAAATCATAATCTCCTTCTGCGATTCCACCCTCTACGTGAACTCGGAATGTTAGTCCTTTGATCTCAGGGATTTCTGTCAAGAGTTTGGTCAGCGCATCGCGGCAGTAAGGAGCTAGGTTGTCATCTGTAATTCCTACTACTGTATGCCTTGCATTTGGTACATCGTCAAAATCGTATCGCTGCGTCCATAATGCCAAATGGAAATCTATACCTCTGCGGGTTGTTTCTTTTGCAATAAATTTAAGAGTTTCTAAATTAAAATTTATTTCGTTAGTGCTGAGCTCTTTGACAGCTACTGGATAATTAGGCATCTCCAGCAAAAAAGGATATGGGAAATAAAAATAAACATCGTTAATGTAATTATTATGATAGGGGTAGTTGTAACCCATACCAAGCGTCAGATTGAATCGATTGATTCGATTCACGGCCAACATATCTAAATACTCAGCCCAAAATTGTCGGTCAATAAACCACGGCATGTCTTCTTCTTCAGAGCAAAACAAACGTGCAATCGAACGAACACGGGCCGAGGGCTGTTGAATACAAGGCAAATCGATATCGAGTTGACTAAATCCTTCGAAATTTAAGCGATCTGCAATTTCTGTGAGGGCATAACACACACCTCGAATATCTCGACCCCATGCAAAAAGTCTATTTTTATCACAGAACAGTGCGCATGATTCTGATTCTTTTGGGAGATTAACCTTTAACAAATTTGCTTGTGAAAGTATTAAAGTGTCCTCTCCCATAAAAATTAATATTTCAAGACTTGGAGCGCTTGAAATAGGGAAGCATTTCTGAGATTCCAAGGCTTTTTCTAAGTAACTTTCTGCCCATAGAGTGGCCGCAGATTCTTTTAACTTTAAATGATTAAAGTTTAATTTATAAGTTAAATGAGTTTCCATGTTATTTGTGAAGCTGTTATTTTGCTAATTAAATGAGGTAATGGGATTAGGCTTTGAAAAATGACATGCTGCATATTGTGTAGGAAAAACTTCCTTTAGGATGGGTTTTTCTATTTCACAAATATTTTGAGCAAGTGGGCACCGGGTGCGGAAAGGGCATCCAGATGGAATAGACATAGGACTGGGAACATCTCCTTTTAAGATGATTCTCTTTTTATCAGATGTTGTTCCAGGCTCAGGAGCTGCGGACATCAATGCTTGTGTGTAGGGATGGTATGGTGAATTAAAAATTTGGTCTTTCGGACCTTCTTCAATGATCTCACCTAAATACATAACTGCAACTCGATGAGCAATGTGCCTAACAACGCGTAAATCATGCGAAATAAATAAATACGAAAGCTCTTTTTCTTCTTGCAACTCTTGTAATAAATTGACAATTTGAGCTTGTACTGAAACGTCTAAAGCGGAAACTGGCTCATCCGCAACAATAAATGCTGGTTCTACAGCTATTGCACGTGCAATTCCAATTCGTTGACGTTGCCCGCCAGAAAACTCTTTTGGATAACGGCTCATGTGATCCGGGCTAAGGCCGACTTTTTTTAATAGCGCAGAGACTTTTTCTTTTTGATCGGTTAAATTTGATACTAGACCGTGAGCAATTAATGGCTCCGCAATTATTTGTAAAATATTTCTTCGAGGGCTTAAAGACCCATAAGGATCTTGAAAAATTATTTGTATTTTTTTTCTAATTCCAAGCATTTCCTTTGAATTGGATCTCGCAAAGTCCTTACCTTCAAAAAGTATTCGTCCTGAAGTTGGTTGGTCTAGTCGAAGTAATAGTTTTCCGGTAGTGGATTTTCCACATCCAGACTCACCAACCAAGGCAAGAGTCTCTTTAGTTTTGATTGAAAAATTGATATTATTGACAGCTTTTATAGTTTTTTTGTTGCTGACCCAAGACAGTGGACTTCTGAGTAAAAAGGATTTACTTAGATCTTGTACTTCGATCAGGGGTCTTGAGTTCATACTTAAGCCTGATTGTTTATTGCAAAACATGCGACTGCATGCGTTCCATTAATAGTCTCTAAATGTGGCTTCGATTGACTACATTTGGTCATTTGTTTCGTGCAACGGTCAAAGAAGTCGCAACCCTTACCTCGTTCAGAAGGAGAGGGGACTTGACCAGGGATTTGATAGAGACGTCCAAGGTTATTTTTACTTGGTATAGATTTCAATAAGCCTTCAGTATAGGGGTGTGCTGGCGAAGAGAAAATTGTATCAATTGTTGCAGTTTCAACAATACGACCACAGTACATAACAAAAACTCGATCAGCAATGTCCGATATTACTCCAAAATCGTGCGATATTAAAATTATGGCAGTATTAAATTCCTTGCGTAATTTTTTTAATAAATCGAGTACTTGTGCTTGTATGGTGACATCTAATGCTGTAGTGGGCTCATCCGCAACCAGTATTTTGGGATTGCAAGACAAAGCCATGGCTATCATTACTCTTTGTCGCATACCACCAGAAAATTCATGCGGATAGGATCCCAGCCGCTCAGTGGGATTTGGAATTCCGACAAGTCTTAAAATTTCAATCACACGCTGCTTGCGTGCCGTCTTTTCTAAGGTCTCATGAAGTAAGAGGGCTTCTTCAATTTGATCACCAATAGTCATTACTGGATTTAAAGAACTCATAGGCTCTTGAAAAACCATTGCAATTTCTTTGCCTCTGATCGATCGCATTTCCTGAACAGGAATTTGATTAATATCTTTGCCATCTAGCTCGATAGATCCAGTAGATATTTTTCCATGCGGTCCAGGTATCAATCTCAGCAATGCTAGTGAAGTCATGCTTTTACCAGAGCCAGACTCACCCACAATGCCAATACATTCTCCAGCATTTAGATTGAATTCGACGCCATCGACTACCCGAATTATCCCATCTGAAGTATCAAAATCAATTGATAGATTTTTGACACTTAATAAGTATGGTTTCATACACGGGCTTCCGGATCTAATACATCACGTATTGAGTCGCCAATCATGTTAAACGCCAATACAGTTAAAGAAATTGCAAACCCCGCTCCAATCACTGGCCAAGGGGATGCGGTCATGTTGTGGAGTCCGTCTCTAATGATATTTCCCCAGCTTGGTTCTGGTGGCTGCGTCCCAAGTCCTAGAAAACTTAAAGTGGCTTCGAGTCGAATTGCCGTAGCAATCCAAAGTGTGAGGACAACAACAATTGAACCTGCGACATTGGGTAGAATATGTCGCAAAATAATCTGGAAGTGACTCACACCAGCGGCAATTGCTGCATCAATGAATGGTTCTGATCTCAATGACAATGTAGATGCCCGGGCAATACGTGCAAATCGAGGTGCAAAAGCGATCACCAATACGGCCACCATAGACCAAAAGCCAGAAGAAAGGACAGCAGCAACAAGTATGCCCAATAGTAGTGCAGGAAAAGCTAACAATATATCGATAATTCGACCTGCAATTCGATCGATCCATCCCCCAAAATAGCCTCCTACCAAACCAACCGTAACACCTATAATAGCTGCTAAAACGGGCGACAATACACCCAATATTAGTGATGTACGAGAGCCAAAAACAATTCGTGAATAAACATCACGACCGTATTGGTCTGTACCTAGTAGGTAAGTTGCTGATGGGCCTTCATTAATCCTCAAAAGACTTTGATCGACAGGGCTAAAAGGCGCAATAAATCTTGCAAGTATAGAGATTACAATGACTGCTAATAGAACAAAGAAAAAAAATAAAGTCAATCTATCATCCGCAATATTTCGCCATAGCTGTTGGATCAAAGAAATGTCTTTTTTATTTTTTTTTGACTTGTCAATTAAGCCGCCTTGATTTTTGTTGATGGTGCTCATGAGGTATGCCCGACTCTTGGATCAATCAATGAATATAAAATATCCATCACTAGATTGACAAAAACAACAAATAAGGCAAAAACCACTATTCCAGCCTGAACTACAGGGTAATCCCGCGATTCAATGGCACCAACCAACATACTGCCAACTCCTGGTCGCGAAAAAATAAGTTCAATCGCCACAGAACCGGATAGTGTAGACAGAATGGCTAGTGCCAATCCCGTCACGATTGGCAGAAGAGCATTTCTCAGAGCATGTCTATAGATAACACGGTTTTCGCTTGCACCTTTAGCACGAGCCGTACGAACATAATCTTTCGTAGTGACCTCTAATAAAGAGGAGCGGGTAAGCCTGCACGTAAATGCGGCTTTTATTAGACCTAGAGCCAGTGCAGGTAGCGCCAAATGCCACAATTTATCTACAAATCCTTCGCCGCCGCCACTTATTGGAAACCAGCCTAGATTTAATGCAAAAACAATCAATAAAACTGCTCCTAGAAAAAAATCAGGAATCGCATAACCTAATAGTGAAAAAAATCTAGAGCTGTTATCTATCCATTCCCCTTTGTGCACTGCGGAGGCGACACCTATGGGGATTGCTATAACTGTTCCTATAATAGTTGCAGCTATTGTTAACTCGATTGTGTAAGGCAGATTTAGCTTTACTAATTGAGCTACTGAGAAATTTGTTGATAATGAATTTCCGAAATTGAATTGAGCAGAATTTATAAGAAAATCAATATATTGCTTCCAAATAGGTTGATCTAACCCCGTTTTTTGACGGAAATTAGCCAATTGCTCAGCTGAGGCATGTTCACCCAATACCGCTAATGCAGTATCTCCCGGCAAAATCCTTAATGCAACAAATACCAGTGTTAAAACCAATATAAGAGTTGGAATTGCGTCAAAGATTCGCCAAAGTATTGTTTTTAGCATGCCGCGAGTAAATAATCGATTCGTATTGGAGTGTAATCAGCTGATGACAGCTCTATCTAACCGCCAATAGGCGTACCCAGATTTAACTTCGAAGCCAAGTTTAACTCTGGGATCTCTAACAATTAAGTAGCCATTGGTACTGATGGCCAATAAAGGCAAGTCCTCCAAAACTTTCTTTTCAATACGTTGAAAAATTTCAATGCGTTTGGCGTAATTAGCTTCTTTATTTCCTTGATCCAAGAGTTCATCTATACCAGGAATCAAACTCCCGTAGTGTGAGTAGTTTTGGCCGCCCGTGCCATCGCTTTTTACTTCTGCAACTTTAGCTACGTTTTCAATTAGCGGCACAGAAGGAACTGGGGGGTAGGCTGATGAATTTTGTGGAAGACTGTTTTGATCTTTTCTGTTATTGGCATGAAAGGTTGTATGATCAATCGTCTGCAAATTTATATTGACGCCTACTTTTCGCATTTGGTCCTGAACAATTAGCATTAAAGCTTTATAGTCTTCACGTTGGCTGGTAAAGGCATCAATCGTAAATCCGTTTGGAAAGCCTGCTTCAGTCAATAATGCTTTAGCTTTTTCCGGGTCAAATTTATATTGAAGATTAGTCGGTAGGTTAGATTCAATTAATCCACCAGGAAATGACGGTGCGTGCAAACCATAAGTTCTTCTGCTGATAGGGTCCATGGCCTTAACCAGTAAATCGCGATCAATTGCATGAGCAAAAGCACGACGGACTCTCACATCATTGAGTGGTTTACGGGATAAGTTGAAATGCATTGTGAATAAACTACCAGGCGCAGCCACATCAAACTGCATTTGTGGATTTTTTTGTTGAATTGATTTTGTCCAGCCTGGTGCTCTAACACCTTCAATCATGTGTACGTTACCCGACAAGAGGGCTAAGGTTCGAGCCGTGGTATCAAGTAAATAAAGAATTTGCAAGTTTTTGGTCTTTGGGGCACCCATGAAATAGTTTGGGTTGGCCGTTAATAAAATCCCTTTCGAAGGATCTGGATCAAGGCTTACAAATTGATACGCCCCAGTTCCAATGGGGTCTCTTTTTATGTTTTCTCCTTTTTCTAAAATAGCTTTCTTTGACATGATCAAAGCGGTGTAATCCGTCAGTGTTCCACCAATGAATAAGGGGTCTGGTTGTTTTAAGGTAATTACGACACCGTACTTGCCATCGGCCTTGACGTTGGAAATACCTTCGAAGATTGATTTAGTGCTACCACCTTTAGGGTCGCGCACACGATCTAAAGAGAAAACGACATCTTCCGAGGTCATTTCGCCATACCCTTTGTGAAACTGAACGCCTTGCCTTAATTTAAAAGTCCAAACTTTTGCATCTGCAGACATTGTCCAGCTCAACGCAAGACGTGGTTGAAAATCCTCGGGTTTTTCTGCAAACCGCCCATATGGAGAATCAATCAACGTGTCATGAATATGTATTAAAGACCAGCTGTCAGCACCTTGAATTGAATTAATTGGATCTAAGGTGGCGTTGCCGCGTGCAGCAAATGCTATCTTTAAGGTGTCATTTGCCTGGGCTTTTGCTGTAGGTAATACTGTGCTCGAACCCAGTGCGATGGACGTTGTTATGATATTACGACGTGATATTTTCATATAGATCTCCTAGGATGGTTAAATTAATACTTTGCCTTAAATCGCAGTTCTTCTTCATTTAATAATATTAAAAAGTAAACTATTTTTTAAATTTCTAATACCTATCTTTACCTCTGGATCAGTCGTGTCCCTGGGTATCAGTTCGGGCAGAGTTTTGGCCACCTTGTTGTAAGGCCAGCCTAGGCAGCCCGGCGATGTAGGGAAACTTGTAGGGGCCGTAGTCCAACGGTGTCGCATGCGGGAGGTTCGAGGTGTTCAACGTCGTGCCATCAGCAATGGTGTAACCATCTGGCCGGTCGGCGTATAGGCTGCCGAGGGCCACCGCGCCGACTGCGATCACTGCAAGCGCGATGTAATTCAAAGCTGCCACGGCATGTTTGATAATCACGGGGTTTCCCTTGTTATCGTTGTGTCTCAGTTGCAGGACTGATGCAATCGGTAGCCGGATACGCATTTCAACCAACTGATCACCATTTTGGCGGCTTTCCGAATGGGCAATCAGCGTAAAAACCCTAGGTATGTGCTCTTCTCTTCATACCCTTGTTTTGCCCCTGCAGGCCGCTAGACTTATAAAGTGCAGCTTCTGGTAGAGCGATTTGCGCTGTTTATCGCATGCCGGATGCTGGGCACCCCGCAGCGAGTCTGAATCGCTGCCTCAATCAATCATCAACAGATGCGCCGATCGAAATCGAAGTCTGGTGCCGCTTGTGCCAGCCAAACTCAGCCTGATTGTTAATGCCGCCAATCCCGTATCAGCTTGGCGACCACCCCGACTGCGCCGGATCCTTTGCGCTGGTTGCTGACTGACAGGTAAAAATTTTGCGACATGGCTGGGGCGATGATCGGGCAGGCGGTCAGCGTGCCTTGGGCCACATCGTCTTGTACGGACTCGGTTAAGGCCACGGTGTAGCCCCATCCGGCAATCACCATTTTTTTGATCAGGTGCACGGAGTGAACTTCCATGGTGACGTTCAATGCGCGCCCCGCTTCTTTGGCAGCGGCTTCCAGCCAGACACGCGCGCCGTTGGGCATCGGCGAGACGATCAGGGGCGTTTGGGCGAGTTGTTCAAAGCGCACGCTGGCAGCCCCGGTCATTGGGTCCCCGGCCGGACCTACCAGCAGCAGGGGTGAGGTAAAAAGTCGCTCTATTTGCGGCAGTGTTTCTTGCCCCCAGTCGGACAGCACGCCCAGGTCGACCCGGCCCTCTTGCACCAGGTCTACCACCTGCCGCGTGGGAGCTTCAACCACTTGGAGGTGGATCAGGGGGTGGTTTTGACGCAGCACAGGGTGTAGGTGCTGCATCAGCGGCCAGGAGATTGAAGCTTGCAGCGCCAGGCGCACGATGCCCTGGGCGTGGGAGAGCTCGCCGCCGATGACTTGGGCCAGTTGGTGTGCGTCCCGCAGCAGTGATTCGGCATGCCGCACCAGCAGCCGGCCCGCGTCGCTGAGACTCGCGCCTCTGCCATGCCGTTCAAACAAACGGTGGCCCAGTTGCAGCTCAAGCTGAAGAATCCGCTTGCTGATAGCCGACTGAGTGACGCCAGAAATCTGAGCCGCCTTTGAAAAGCTGCCGGTGCTGGCCACGGCCAGAAAAAGCTTGAGGTTGTCTAGCGCCATGTTTTGTATTCTCAATGAGAATATCTGAATTGTAATTATTCTCTATTGTCTTGGCTGATGCTTGCCGCAATAATCCGGCAACTTAACCTCTGCCTGCCGCCAAGTGACCCATCCCCTCAATGTTTTGGTACTGATGTCCGATGAGCACAACCCCGCATTCATGGGTTGCGCCGGTCATCCTTTCATTCAAACCCCGAACCTGGACCGGCTGGCCGCGCGCGGCACCCGGTTCACGCACGCTTACACCTGCAGCCCGATTTGTGTCCCGGCGCGGGCGGCCTTTGCCACGGGGCGTTATGTGCACGAGATCGGTTTCTGGGACAACGCTGACGCCTACGACGGCAGCATTCCCAGTTGGCACCATGTGTTGCGGCAGGCCGGCCATAACGCGGTGTCGATCGGCAAGCTGCATTTCAGGGGCCGAGCCGGTGACGACCATGGCTGGACCGAAGAAATTCTGCCCATGCATGTGATTGACGGCTTGGGCGATATCAAGGGCCTGGTGCGCGACAACATTCCGGTGCGCAAGGGCGGCGACAAGATGGCCAAGCTGGCCGGTTCGGGCGAATCCACTTACACCGCCTATGACCGCGATATCGGCCATACAGCCTGCGACTGGCTGAAGGCCCGCGGTCTGCAAACTGCTGACAAGCCTTGGGTCTTGTTTGTATCCATGGTGGCGCCGCATTTCCCGCTGACCGCACCTGCGCGCTGGTATGAGTATTACGCTGCCATGGACCTGCCCATGCCCAAGCTCTACGACAAGGCCGTTCGGCCGCACCATCCCTTCACAGACGAATACGCCCGGGTGGTGGACTACGACACGCACTTTCACAGTCCGCAGGATGTCCGACGGGCGATTACCGGTTACAGCGGCCTGGTCTCTTTCATGGACGAGCAAATGGGGCAGGTGCTGGCCGCGCTTGATCAGTCCGGCATGGCTGGAGACACCCTGGTGATCTACACCAGCGACCATGGCGACAACCTGGGCGCGCGTGGCTTGTGGGGCAAGTCCACGATGTATGAAGAGTCTGCCGGGGTGCCGATGATTCTGGTCGGCCCGGGTGTGGCCGCCGGCCAGGTCTTGGCCGAGCCTGTCAGCCATGTCGATTGCGCCGTTACCATCTTGCAGGCGGCGGGTGCACCGGCGCTACCGCAGGCCAGCGGGCAGTCGCTGTTGGACCTGGCCAAGGGCGCCGCGCCGATGCGGGCCGTGCTGTCCGAGTACCACGCCATCGGTTGCACCGCCGGCGCCACCATGCTGCGGTACGGGCGCTTTAAATACTGTCACTACGTTGACCACCCCGCGCAGCTCTTTGACTTGCAGGCAGACCCTGAAGAGTTGCAGGACCTGGCAGGTCAGCCCGCTCACCAGGAGGACTTGCAGGCCTGCGAGCAGGCCTTGCGAGCGCTGCTGGATCCGGATGCGGTGGACAAGCGCGCCAAGAGGCGCCAGCATGAACTGCTGGCCGGGCAGGGCGGGCGCGAGGCCGCGCTGGCCCGCGGCGACCTGGGTTTCACGCCGGCTCCGGGCACCGAAGCGGCTTTCAATTGAATTTCTTTTCCCCATAAACTACAAGGAAGTCATCATGTTCAGACGCAACTTCATCACCGCAGCTGCAGCGTTGGCTGGTACGGGCGTGTTGCCCAATGCCTGGGGCCAGGCCTGGCCGGCGCGGCCGATCAAACTCATCGTCCCCTTCATACCCGGAAGTGCCCCGGATGTGATGGCACGTGGCCTCGCCGAGCGCCTGACCCTGGCCCTCGGCCAAGCGGTGGTGATAGACAACAAGCCCGGTGCCGGCGGCAACATCGGCCTGGATGCGCTGGCCAAGTCCGCCGGTGACGGCTACACGATCGGGCTGGGTACCAGCAGTTTGTCAATCAACCCCTACCTGTACCGCAAGGTGCCGTATGACCCGGTCAATGACTTCACGCCCATCAACTTGACTTACGCTTTGCCGCATGCGCTGGTGGTGCAGGCCGATTCACCACACAAGACCGTGGCAGATCTGGTGCGAGCACTCAAGGCCGAGCCGGGCAAGTACAACTACGCATCGGGCGGCAACGGCAGCGGCGCGCATTTGTGCGCCGAGTTGTTCAAGTCAATGGCCGGTGTGGACGCGGTGCATGTGCCCTACCGGGGCGCGCCCGAGATCATCACCGCAGTCATGGGCGGCTCGGCCTTGTTTGGCTTTCCGACACTTTCAACCGCTGTGTCTCTGGTCAAGAGCGGCAAGTTGCGCGCCCTGGGCGTGACGGGCCCCAAGCGCAATCCGGCCATGCCCGGCGTACCGCCTGTGGGTGAGACGGTGGCCGGCTTCGAGGTGGTGTCCTGGTTTGGCATTCTGGCCCCGGCCAAGTTCCCGGGGGATGTGGCGCGACGCATCGACCAGGAAGTTCAAAAAGCGCTGGCGGACCCGGCCTTCAGGGACAAGGTGCAGTCAGACGGCACTGAGATCGTCGGGCTGGGCCAGGCGAGTTTCCCAGACTACCTGCGCCAGGACCTGCAAAAGTGGAAACGCGCCGTTGAACTCAGCGGCGCCAAGGTCGATTAATCAGCGCAGGCGGGCAGCGGGACTTTAGACCGCGTCAACCTTGATGTTTTGCGCCGCCACCACCTTTTGCCAGCCGGTGAAGTCTTGCGCTAAAAAC
>Ga0209550_10003510_pt1 | contig 14934 bp, 16 predicted proteins | sample LauGreSuBDMM15SN_2_FD_187567 | JGI IMG/M metagenome (GOLD analysis project Ga0209550, IMG submission 187567) | Freshwater lake microbial communities from Lake Michigan, USA - Su13.BD.MM15.SN (SPAdes) (version 5) | ecosystem: Environmental > Aquatic > Freshwater > Lake | place: Lake Michigan...
TTTTTTACATCCTGATGGGCATCAACCATAGAGGGTCTCATTTGTGAGGTAAAGGTTAAATAAGGAGTAATGCTGTTGTGCAACATATTCTATTGGAAAACCCTGGAATGCATTTTTTTCTTTACACATGACTTAGTTCAACTTATTTTCATAATGCTGCTGGCGAGTGTCGTAATGGGCTCTTCTAACCTCGACTGGCCTATTGCCATAAGTATAGGAAAGCCGCTCAACCAAAAGGAGTGGTGAGCCCGGCTCCAGTTGTAAATGATTGGCAATCGTTGCCTCCGCTGCAATTGCTTTGATTTTCTCTTCCGCCCGAACCATATGGGTTGCGAACTCACTTTCATAAAATGCATACAAGGGGCCTGGCCACGACTCCAATCGATCTAAGGTCATCACACTAAAACGCGCCTTGGGCAGCCAAATTTGCTCAAATACGGCCACTTCGCCACCCAAGCTTTGCACCCGGTCAATTTGAATCACCTGTTCGCCTGCCGGCAGCTTAAGCAACAGCCCAATTTTGGATGGGGGCTTTATTGGCTTGCACGCTAAAAAATGGCTTTTCAGTGGGGCTTTTTTGCCAGAATCGGGCATCAAACTAAAAAAACGGTATTGCCAGGCCTCGCTGTGGTGGCTGGCCACAAAGGTGCCTTTGCCTTGATGACGGACTAATAGGTTTTCCGTGGCTAGCTCATCTACCGCCTTGCGGACAGTGCCTTGACTGACCTCGAAACGGGCTGCCAACTCCATTTCACTGGGGATAAGAGCCCCGGGGCGCCACTCGCCGGATTGAAGGCTGTCCAGCAACAGCGCCTTAATCTGCTGGTACAAGGGGCTAAAGGTAGCCAATGGAGCGGTTGTTTCAGGCAAAGTAGTTCCAAAAAGGGAAATTAAGGCTGACTAGTCTGCTGTCTTATAGAAGACATTATTGACAGTGTAAATGTAAACTCCATAAACTTGCAGGGATAAACTGCATCACAACACTTAAACAACACCCATCAACCTTCAATTGGAGTTACTTGTAATGGCAAAAACCCCTATGCGCGTCGCGGTTACTGGCGCAGCCGGTCAAATCGGATATTCCCTCCTGTTTCGCATCGCCAATGGTGATTTACTTGGAAAGGACCAGCCCGTTATTCTGCAACTCCTTGAAATTCCTGATGAAAAAGCGCAAAAAGCATTAAAAGGCGTGATGATGGAGCTTGATGACTGTGCATTCCCTCTTTTATCCGGAATGTCTGCCCACCAAGACCCCATGAACGCATTCAAAGACATTGATATTGCCCTACTGGTGGGCGCCCGCCCTCGCGGCCCAGGCATGGAGCGCAAAGACTTGCTATCAGCCAATGCCCAAATCTTCACCGCCCAGGGTAAGGCCTTGGACGCGGTTGCAAAACGCACAGTTAAGGTTTTGGTTGTAGGCAACCCTGCCAACACCAATGCCTACATTGCCATGAAATCGGCTCCTAGCTTGCCTGCTAAGAACTTTACGGCCATGCTGCGCCTAGATCACAACCGCGCACTTTCGCAAATCGCAGCCAAAGTCAGCAAACCGGTTGCAGACATCGAAAAATTAGTGGTCTGGGGCAACCATAGCCCAACCATGTACCCCGACTACCGCTTTGCCACCATTGGCGGGCAATCGGTTAAGGACATGATTAATGATGCCGCTTGGAATAAAGACGTATTCATTCCAACCGTCGGCAAGCGCGGCGCAGCCATTATTGAGGCCCGCGGCCTATCTTCGGCGGCATCGGCTGCAAATGCCGCCATAGATCATATGCGCGACTGGGTGCTTGGCACCAACGGCAAATGGGTCACGATGGGCATTGCTTCCCGCGGCGAATACGAGATTCCAGCGGAAATTATTTACGGATTCCCCGTTGTCTGTGAGAACGGGGAGTACAAAATGATTGAGGGCCTTGAAATTGACGCCTTCTCGCGTGAGCGCATGACCCACACCTTGAATGAGTTACTTGAGGAGCAAGCCGGCGTGAAGCACTTACTCTCATAAAGAAACACAGATGCACATTCCTTTTAAAGCGCTGTTGCTTGTTTCTGCCTTGGTATTGGCACACCCTGCCGTGCATGCCAAAGATCCAAAGGATACCCATGCCTGGACTTGCAACAACAACCATCAGTTAAAAACCATTGGGGATGGCGCTGCAAATATTGGCCTGGTTTGGAACTCCAAAACCTACGAAATGAAAAAGGAAGCGTCATTGCCAGGTAGCTTACGTTTTAAAAACCACGACACCGGTTTGGATTTAGTGGTGCTTGGAAATAAGGCAATGCTCTTTAATATTCGTAGCGGCGTTCGCTTGGCTGATTTTTGCCAAACAGCCGACATGAAGACAGGCAAAGAGCCCCATTTGTTTGCTAAAGAGTAATTGAGCTATCGACCTTATTAGTCTGGCTGCAGTAAAAAAACCGAGGTTCGCCTCGGTTTTTTTATGCGCAAAATTCTGAATTGCTAATGAAACAGAGGCTGCTGCGTTGGCGTATCTTCCGGCATCTCCGCGTGCACTACTTCGCCGTGGCGATCGGGGAACAATGGCGCGCCACAATCATCGCAGAGCTCGGGACTAAACAAAACGGCATGGCGAAACACGTCCTCCACTCCAGCCTCTTTTAAAGCATCGCATATCTTTTTAATGGGACTCTCATCGTCATTAATGTCATTGAGCGCATCGTTCGACACCGTCTCGCGATCGTACATCGGCCAAATAACACCGTACATCACATCAGGCGAGCCCTTCAGACTAAATGCAATGCGGTACTCGTCTGCCTGCTCTTCGCCAAAGGCACCGACTACGCAAGATAAGCCATTGGGCTCGGCGCCGACTGCCGTCTCCAGAAAATTAACGGCTGCTCGAATACTCAGTGGACGCACTTGCTTATCGGCTAAGCGGCAATTCGTAAAGTAGGCTTCAGGTAGCAGTAGGTCGAATTCACAGCCGGGCAATAAACTGGAAATCGGCTCTCGCATGGCCGTTTGCCACTCGATCAAACTGACGCCGCGCTCTTGCCTTACCGGTGGTTCGGCCTGCCAACGAAATAGGGGTGAACCACTTGGCGCAGCAATGGCCGCGATGATAAAACGGGGGTCCGCTAACACGGCAATGGTTTCCGACATATTGCGTAGCTCGAGTTTCATTTCGCTTGCGGTAATTGCAGCAGTACCCAAAGCCTCCGTCAAAATGCGCGTTTGGCAATGCGAGTGCGGCATCTGATCGATGCTATACAGCCATGGCACGATCGCGAGGCGCGTATCGTTTGCAGCAATCGATGAATGCATTGCCACTGCAACCGACTCAATCACCTTGACCGGCAATGGTCCCGATTGAATTTGATAACGGGTATGCGCAACAATAGGCAAGGCGAGTAGCAACACATCCCAGCTCTCCTTATCGATGGTCATGGTCTGTGATTCAGCCAGCGTCTCCGCACAGTCAGCCAAGACCTCAAAGGCCACCGTATTAATGCGAAAGGTTTGATCAAGTGCCGCATCAATTACGTTTTGATTTTGACTGGTCATCAATTTGAGTAGGCGCGCACTCAGACGCCCTTCCCAAAAACGGTCTTCGATTTGACTGCCTGAAGCAGCCAGTGAAATCGCATCCGCCACGAGGCGCTCAGCCTCGGGTGAGGCGCGCTGGGATGATTTGGAACGGTGAACGGTCATATTATTTTTTCTCTGCGCGGCGAAATACGGGTCGATCGGGTTTGGATTCGTTAGCACTAAAGCGGTAGCCTTCCAAATTAAAATCACGCAGGTCGACTGGATCGGCGATGCGATTTTCAACCGCAAAGCGCGCCATCAGCCCCCGCGCGCGTTTAGCGTAAAACGAAATTATTTTGTACTTGCCATCTTTAGCATCCTGAAACACTGGAGCAATCACCGGAAAGCCCAACTCCTTGGGCTGTAGTACTTTGAAATACTCTTCGGATGCCAAGTTTAATAGGAAGGGATTCTTTTTTTGCGAAGCCAGTTGCTGTTTGACTGCGTTGGTAATCCGATCGCCCCAAAATGCATACAAGTCTTTTCCTCTGGCATTTTTAAACGCCGTACCCATCTCCAAACGGTAAGGCTGCATTAAGTCCAGCGGCCTTAGCAAACCATATAGCCCAGATAAGATCCGCACATGATCTTGGGCAAAATCAATGGCCTTGCTGTTTAGGGTAGCCGCATCAAAGCCCTCATAAACATCGCCATTAAAGGCAAAAATCGCCTGTTTACTGTTTTTCTCTGTAAATTTTGTCGACCAATCCCGAAAACGCCCTGCGTTTAAGGCGGCCAAGGGGTCTGAAAGGCCCATGAGCTTGGCTACTGCCTGAGGCGAGAGTGTCTTTAGGTCTGCAATCAGCTTGGCGGATTCAGAGACAAAATCAGGCAAAGTGGATTTTTTAACCCGGACGGGGGTCTCGTAATCCAAGGATTTAGCGGGTGAAAGGACGATCAGCATGGCACAATTTAGAAATGGATTTCCCTTATTCTAGCGACAGAAGCTGCAGCACGAGATAAAGCACACCAATGGCACTGTTGCGCACGGCTGCGCCCCTCACTCCCCCATTTCCCTCCCGCCTTCCCGCGGTTGGAACGACGATCTTTACAGTCATGTCCACGTTGGCGGCCGAGCATCAGGCAGTTAATTTGGGGCAAGGCTTTCCTGATTTTCAATGTGATCCTGCCTTAATCAATGCCGTTAACCAAGCAATGGTTTCGGGTCATAACCAATACCCTCCGATGCCAGGGGTACTGGAGTTGCGCAAAACCATTGCCAACAAAATTGAACAGCTCTATGGCAAGTCCTACGATCCCGCTACGGAAATCACCATTACCGCTGGGGCAACGCAGGCCATCTTCACGGTCATTTTGTCCTGCGTTAGCCCGGGCGATGAAGTCATCGTGATTGAGCCCGCATTTGATTGCTATCTGCCGGCAATTACCTTAGCTGGCGGCAAGGCCATTAGCGTGAGCCTCGATGTGCAACGCGATTCCCTTGGGATGGTGGAAGGCTATGCTATTCCTTGGACCGCCCTAGCAAAGGCGATCACTCCGAAAACACGGCTCTTACTGATTAACTCGCCACACAATCCAACCGGCATGGTGTGGCAACGTTCTGATCTCGATCGCCTGGCTGATTTACTGAGCGAGACAAACGTATTGGTGTGCAGTGATGAAGTCTATGAACACATGGTCTTTGATGGGCAACAACACCACAGCGCATCCAGTCACCCCGCCTTAGCAGCGCGTAGTTTTGTGGCGTCGAGCTTTGGGAAAACCTTCCATGTCACGGGCTGGAAAATCGGCTACGTTGCGGCACCAGCCGCCCTGTCCGCGGAATTTCGGAAGGTGCATCAATTCAATGTGTTTACAGTCAACGCACCGATGCAAGTGGGAATTGCGCATTATTTATCTGACCCAGCGCACTATTTAGGACTGTCGGCGTTTTATCAACGCAAACGGGACTTCTTTAGACAAGGCCTTGCCAGCACCCGATTTAAATTATTGCCCGCGCCGGGAAGCTATTTTCAGTGCGTTGATTACTCCGCGCTCGATATCGCGCAGAGTACCCTAAGCGAAGCGGAGTTCTGCCGCTGGTTAACCTGCGACGTCGGGGTCGCAGCGATTCCGGTTTCGGCATTTTATGGCGCAGCAACCGACTCTAGGGTCATTCGGTTTTGCTTTGCTAAAGAAGAAAAGACTTTAGAGACAGCGCTGTCGCGACTGCGCACAGTGTAGTGTTGATGCATAACGAACAAAATCAAACTAAATGACGGCAAAGGCTATGAAGAAAAACAGCAATTCAAATCAAGGCATGATCGATGTTTATAGCTGGGCAACGCCCAATGGCCATAAAGTGCACATCATGCTCGAAGAGTGCGGTTACCAGCTTGGCCGCGATTGGCGCGCCATTCCGATTGACATTGGCAAGGGCGACCAATTTACACCGGCTTTTTTAAAGATTAGCCCCAATAATAAAATCCCAGCCATCACCGATCCCAATGGCCCCGACGGTAAGCCCATTCATCTATTTGAGTCTGGCGCCATTCTTTTATACCTTGCAGCTAAAACGGAGCGCTTTTTGCCCAGCAGCACCCGGGCAAAATACGAGGTCTTGCAGTGGCTCATGTTTCAGATGGGCGGATTCGGACCCATGCTCGGGCAGAATCACCACTTTCGTTTGTATGCCCCACAGAAAATTGATTACGCCGTTGAACGCTACACCAATGAAGCCAAGCGCTTGTATGGGGTTTTAGATCGGCAGTTAGCGAATAATCGCTATGTGGCAGGAAGCCAGTACACGATTGCGGACATCGCCATTTTTCCGTGGACTAACCGCTGGGAAAAACAAGGGATCGATATTGCTGAATTTCCACACTTCAAGCGCTGGTTTGAAATGGTTGGGCAGCGCCCTGCAGTGAAACGCGGAATGCAGGTTCTGACGGATTTACGTAAACCCAGCTTTGATGCAACTGCAAATGAATTATTGTTTGGCGCCTCGCAATATAAAAAGCGCTAAGCGATACGATTAAATTGAATACCTATGACACCACGAAGGAAGCAGCATGAAAATTGAATCGGTTGGCATCATTGGCGCCGGCACCATGGGTAATGGTATTGCTCAAGTCTGTGCTGTCGCAGGATTAAACGTGGTCATGGTTGATGTGAATGAGGCTGCCGTAGAGCGCGGGATTACAAACATCAATCGCAGCCTTGATCGCCTGATTAAAAAAGAAACACTAACGGAAGCCCAAAAAGAGCAGGCATTGCAGCGCATTAAAGGCAGTACTGCGTATGCCGATTTAAAAGGCCTATCGCTGGTGATCGAAGCGGCGACTGAAAATCAAGCCGTCAAAGAAAAGATATTGAAGCAAATCGATGAAACGGTTGGTAAGGAAACTATTATTGCCACCAACACCTCGTCGCTATCGATAACCCAATTAGCGGCGTTGAACTCGGTGCCAGAGCGCTTTATTGGAATGCACTTTTTTAATCCACCACCGCTAATGGCTTTGGTTGAAGTGATACGGGGTTTGCAAACGAGTGATGCTACGCATGCTGCAGTGATTGCGATGGCCAAGGCGATTGGCAAAGAGCCCATCACCGTTAAAAATAGTCCTGGCTTTGTGGTCAATCGCATCTTGATGCCCATGATTAACGAAGCCTTTTTTGTTTTAGCTGAAGGACTTGCAAGTGCAGAAGACATCGATGCTGGCATGAAGCTCGGCTGCAATCAGCCGATCGGGCCGCTTGCCCTCGCCGACTTGATTGGCCTCGATACCTGCTTAGCGGTCATGGAGGTTTATTTCAGCAACTTTAATGACTCCAAATACCGTGCCTGCCCTTTACTGCGTGAATTGGTTGCAGCCGGATATTTAGGTCGTAAAACAGGGCGTGGTGTTTATCACTACGATACATAAATAATGGCAGCCATCAGTACCCTGCCGCCGATTGTTCGTATTTTGGGATACGGCGGTTTAGTTCCATTCATTGTTTGCGCTATCTTGGTCCAAGTGGCACCAACGCCCTTTGATTTTGTCAGCGCTGAATCCCTTGCTGCTTACGGCGCTGTGATCTGCTCTTTTTTAGGCGCCATTCATTGGGGCGCTAACTTTCGGCACCTTGGCAATGTTACCGATAGTGCTAATTTAGCAAGCGGGGGGGATATCGGCGGATCCCGCTGGTTTGAACGAAACGCCTGGATCTGGGGCGTTATTCCATCGCTAGTGGCATGGCTAGCGTTGCATGTTTACATTCCGGTTGGCTTATTGATGTTGGCCGCCATGCTCTTAGTTCAGCGCGGTATTGATCAAAATACATACCGCTATTACTTTACTAACAAAGCTTCGCTAGATGAATTCATGGTGATGCGCACACGCTTGACTGTGGTCGCCACGTTCTGCCTGACATGGGCTGCCTTCGTCATGCTAGCGACCATGACGTGAGAACTAATCCAGTCTGGATCAGCTTGCAATGAGCAATCTGTTTGAAACCAAACCGCCGCCACCGCTGGCGGAAGCATTGCGTCCAAGCGCAATTAGTGAGGTGATCGGTCAATCGCATTTGCTGGCCCAAGGTAAACCCCTTCAACTGGCCTTCGCATCGGGCAAACCGCATTCAATGATTTTGTGGGGACCTCCGGGCGTCGGCAAAACGACCTTAGCCCGCCTTTCTGCAAAGGCCTTTGGTCGCGAGTTTATTGCCATCTCGGCGGTGCTTGCTGGCGTTAAAGAAATTCGGGAAGCAATAGATCAGGCGCAGCAAAACAATAACCAATATGGCAAACAAACTATTCTGTTTGTCGATGAAATTCATCGCTTTAACAAAAGCCAACAAGATGCGCTGTTGCCACACGTCGAGTCTGGTCTGTTTACGTTTATCGGCGCCACCACAGAAAATCCCTCCTTTGAGGTGAATTCCGCCCTGCTTTCTCGGGCTCAAGTCTATGTTCTCAAATCCTTAAGCGCTGAAGAACTAAGTACCTTAGTCGAGCGCGCCAGAGCGCATGCCATGCCGAATGTGGAGTTTGATTCTGCGGCGATTGATGCCATCATTGCGAATGCAGATGGTGATGCGCGCCGCTTACTCAATGTACTCGAGCAGATCCGCAATGCCATTTCGATTCCCGGGTCTACTACAAAGGTTGTAGATCAAGCCTTTGTTGAAAATGCATTAACTAGCAATGGCCGTCGCTTTGATAAGGGCGGAGACCATTTTTATGACCAGATATCGGCGCTGCATAAATCGGTGCGGGGCTCCAATCCAGATGCTGCGTTGTATTGGCTGTGCCGCATGCTCGACGGCGGCGCAGATCCACGCTACCTAGCGCGCCGCATTATTCGCATGGCATGGGAAGACATTGGTTTAGCCGATCCTAGGGCAATCCAACTGGCGAACGATGCAGCAGAAACCTATGAACGATTGGGCTCACCCGAAGGCGAGCTGGCGCTGGGTCAAGCAGTCGTCTATTTGGCTGTTGCAGCGAAAAGCAATGCCAGCTATGTCGCCTATAACAAGGCCCGTGCTTTTGCTGCGGCCGATCAAAGCCGGGGCGTACCCAATCACTTGCGCAATGCGCCAACGAAGTTAATGCAGGAACTGGGTCACGGTACTGCCTACCGTTATGCACACGATGAGCCCTTTGGCTATGCAGCCGGTGAAACCTACTTACCCGAAGGCATGGCTGAACCGCACTGGTACCAGCCGGTGGAGCGCGGCCTTGAAATTCAGATTGCAGAGCGCATGGCTTTTTTACGCTCGCTCGACGAGGCAGAGAAAAAATGAAGGCGCGTTTTTACTTCGACATTATTTCCCCATTTGCGTATTTTTATGTGAAATTACGCCATCGCCTTGAGCCGCGATTACAAATTGAACCGGTACCAGTGTTGCTAGGCGGCCTATTGCGTGCCGCTCGCAACCAAGGTCCTGGTGAAATCCCAACAAAACGGCTTTACACCTATCAATCGTGCGTGTGGCAGGCAGCGAAGTTAGGCGTCCCCTTTCGGTTTCCAGAGCACCACCCTTTTATTACCGTTGCAGCGCAGCGCCTTTTGGTTCAAGAGCAAGCCGACTGGCCTATGGTCGAGCGGGCGTTTGAGTTTGTTTGGGTGATGGGCAAGGATCCCAATCTGCACTGGTCTGATTTTTGTACGCACCTCCATTTGGATCCCAATACCCCTCGCCCCGAAAATGCCTCAGCCAAAGCAGGCTTGATTACCAATACCCAAGAGGCGGTGGATCGTGGCGCCTTTGGCGTGCCTACGCTTGCGATTGAAGAGCGGATTTTTTGGGGGGTCGATGCCATCGATTGGGTCATTGACTACCTCAATCACCCAAAGATGTTTGATCAAGCGGCGTATCAGGCTGTTGCATCCTTGCCCAACGGTCTACAGCCCACACCAGCATAAGCATCACGCAATACAATGGAGTGGATCTGTATTTGCCATTCATTTACCATTTAGGAACAGCCATGCGCACCTCCCCTTTTCGCTCTTACCGTGCAGTGATCATCGCTCTCGCTGGCGCCTTTTTGTTTGCCACCAGCGCAGCCAAGGCAGAGCCACGGGTTGAGTTCAAAACCAATCAAGGTAGTTTTGTTGTGGATCTGGATTCGGCGAAGGCGCCCAAGACGGTTGATAATTTTCTGAAGTATGTTCAGAGCGGCTTTTACAACGGCACGATCTTTCATCGCGTGATCGATGGTTTCATGATCCAAGGCGGCGGTTTCACGCCCGATTTAAATCAAAAGCCAACCAATCCACCCGTGGTGTCGGAAGCCCAAAACGGACTAAAAAATCAAACCTATACGATTGCAATGGCCAGAACATCGGATCCCGATTCAGCAACCGCCCAATTCTTTATTAATGTGCGTGACAATCAAGGACTGGATTTCCCGAACGCCATGGGCAATGGCTATACCGTCTTTGGCAAAGTCATCTCTGGCACCCAAACCATTGACCGCATCCGTAAAACCCCAACCATGGTCGCACCAGCGCCTAAATTTGGACGGATGGCGGATGTGCCTATTACCGCAGTTGTGATCGAGTCAGCGACCGTCTTAAAGTAATCCGAGACGCAATCGAGTTTTGCGATGATTCTGCTCGATGATGTCGAGAGTAGCGCGGCTAAACCCACCAGTCGCCTCTACCAAGAGCCCATCGCACACTGGGCAGCATTTACCCCCGCTGAAATTGACGCCTGCTTTGACGCGATCCAGAGGGCTTTAAAGGCGAATCACTATGTGGTTTGCCTGCTTGCTTACGAGTATGGGCAAGTTATTCATCGGCTACCTAATACCTCATCCGCAGCCATACCGCTGATTCAAGCATGGGCATACCATCAGCCCAAATTACTTACAAAAGCGGAAGTGGATGCGTGGCTTGAAACGCAACTTGCTACGTTAACGGATGATCAGCGCGTCAGTGGCGTAGCCTCCTGCACCGAATCCATCACGCAAGCCCAGTTTCAATCGGATGTAGAGCGAATTCAGGAATGGATACGCTGCGGTGATACTTATCAAATCAATCACACGTACCGCATACGGGGTGAGATTTATGGTGACCCGCTCGCTTTATACGCGCGCCTAAGAGCGCGGCAACCTGGGCGCTTTGGTGCATTTGTGCAAGAAGGCAGCACCACCATTTTGTCGCAATCGCCTGAACTATTTATAGAGCGGGATGGCGACTGTTTACGCGCTATGCCCATGAAGGGCACTGCCAATGCCCGAACCGAGAGCCCAGAGCAATTGGCGAGCGACCCTAAAAATCGCGCAGAAAATATCATGATCGTTGACCTTTTGCGCAACGATCTCAGCCGAGTTGCCTTACCGGGTAGCGTCACCGTACCCACCTTGTTTCATGTTGCACAGCATGGAAATGTGCTGCAAATGACATCGACCATAGAGGCAAAAGCAAAGCCCGATGTAAGTCTACGCACCATACTCGATGCGGTCTTTCCGTGCGGCTCTGTTACAGGCGCTCCTAAAAAACGCAGCATGGAAATTATTCAGGAATTAGAAGGTGCTCTTCGTGACTATTACTGCGGCGCCTTGGGCTGGCTTGACCCGAATGGGGATTTTGCATTTAGCGTTCCGATTCGCACGCTCAATCTAGACTCAAATCCAAGTGCCCACCAAACCAAGTTCACCTTGGGCATTGGCGCTGGCATTACGATTGATTCTGATCCATTGCAAGAGTGGCAAGAGTGCCAAACGAAATCGGCATTTATCACCGAGATGCCAACGGAACTGGGTTTATTCGAGACCATTCGCGTTGAAGAACAAAAGCCGCTTCACTTTGCCGCGCACCTTCAGCGATTGCAACAGTCCTCATCTGCTCTGCGCATTCCATATGAAGCGTCTCGGATTACCCGAGCAGCTGAAGAGGCCTGCCTCGCAATTACCAGTCCACTACCCCATCGCCTTCGCATCGACTTATTCCCCGATGGCTCGGTTACTGCGACAGCCAATGTCTTGGAACCGATCGCAAATGAAGTCACGATTTTTTGGGCGTCCAAGGTATTGCCCGATGCACAACAGGCCATCATGCAATCGAGCAATGCTCTATTGGCCCACAAAGTGAATCAACGAACCTTGTATGACCTAGCATGGAAAAATGCGGTGGCGCTAGGCGGTTTTGATGCCGTTTTTTTGAACGAGCAGGGTTTCGTCACCGAAGGGGGTCGTAGCTCGATTTTTATTCAGCCCAAAGGGTCAAATCAATGGCTTACACCACCACTATCAGCAGGGGTACTTCCGGGCGTGATGCGCCAAAGCCTATTGGATGATCCGCAATGGAATGCCCATCAAGCCACGCTCACAGCAGCTGATCTAGTGGACGCCGACCATATCTTGGTTTGTAATGCCCTGCGCGGTGCGCTACCCGCCGTTCTGAAAGTCGGATAATCAAAGAATGAAACCCTTTCCAATGCAGTACTGCTCAAAATGCGGATCGACCGTGACATTACGCATCCCTGCGGACGATACGCGGGAGCGCCATGTATGCGATGGCTGCGCTACTGTGCACTACCTCAATCCGCGCAATGTGGTGGGCACCATTCCGGTATGGGGTGAACAGGTATTGCTCTGCCGCAGAGCGATCAAGCCACGCCATGGCTTCTGGACTTTGCCTGCCGGCTTTATGGAAATTGGCGAAAGCACGACCCATGGGGCTGCCAGAGAAACCTTAGAAGAAGCTGGAGCCCATGTTGAAATCGGCCCCTTGTTTTCATTAATCAATGTACCCCACGTTGAGCAAGTACATTTGTTTTACCTTGCCAGCTTACCTACCCCTGAGTTTTCAGCGGGCGAGGAAAGCCTCGAGGTAGCGCTTTTTTATGAACACGAAATTCCCTGGTCCGAATTAGCTTTTCCGACCACCAAACAAACCCTGCAGTGGTTTTTTGCCGATCGCAGTGCGGGCCTCCTTCAAGCAGGTACTGAGATTGCTGTCCGATCCCGCGATATCCTCCCCTCTGAATCCATTTAAGTAATGAATCAGATTGCATGGCTGGGGCCTGATGATGCGTTTCCCGACCCAGCGGTCATGCCCGATCCAGACCCCGAAGTATTGGGGCTCTTTGCAGTCAGTGAACGCATCTACCCAGGACAGCTTGAAACTGCGTATCGACTTGGCTTATTTCCTTGGTATTCCGATAATCAACCGGTTTTATGGTGGTCGCCAGACCCGCGGATGGTGCTAGAGCCGAACAATTTTAAGGTGAGCGACTCATTGCAAAAAACCATGCGGCAGTTTTATTACGACCCCACATGCCATATTGAGGTCGATGGTGACTTTGGTGCGATTATGCGAGCCTGCGCCCTTAGCCCCCGCAAAGACCAGGATGGCACCTGGATCACCCATGAAATTGTTGACGCATATAGCCAGCTATTTGAAAACGGCTTTGCCCACAGCATTGCAATCAAACAAGGCGATCACCTGCTGGGCGGTCTGTACTGCGTTAGTTTTGGCCGCATGGTCTTTGGTGAATCGATGTTTAGCCGCCAACGGGATAGCTCGAAGCTCGCCTTGGCCCTGCTTTGCGCCTGGTGCTACGATAACGAGGTGCCGATGATTGATTGCCAACAAGAAACCGCCCACCTCCGATCCCTTGGGGGTGGACCAATCCCGCGCACCCAATTTTTATCGCTGGCGCGCGATGCAATCGGCCGAAAGTCCATAAGTAGCCCATGGCGTTTTGATAAAACAGCGTTGGAGCGTTGGCTGTGAGCCAAATCAATGAGCTCCCGATTACTGCGCTGCAGTTTTATGCGACCGCATCCTATACCTGCAGCTATCTTCCACAGCAAACTGCGCGATCACAAGTTGCGACGCCATCCCATCTCGTGCATAGCGATATGTACGGCGATCTCGTCAATGCGGGATTTCGGCGCAGTGGGCTTTTTACATACCGGCCCTATTGCGATCACTGCAAGGCGTGCATTGCGACTCGCATACCAGTGGAGCACTTTGTTCCGAGTCGCAGCCAACAGCGCTCCCACAATCAACATGCCAATTTAGAAACCCACGTACTCCACTTGAGTTACACGGATGAGCACTACGCGCTGTATCGCCATTACCAAGAGCAGCGCCATCACGATGGTGAAATGAACCGCGATGATCAAGAGCAATACACGCAATTTTTACTGCAAAGCCGAGTGAACTCCCGATTGGTTGAATTTCGGGATGGTCCTCAGGGAGCCGAACCGGGACGCCTGCGCATGGTTAGCATCATTGATATTGTTGAAGCAGGCATCTCTTCGGTCTATACCTTTTACGACACCACCGTAGCCAAAGCCAGTTATGGCACTTACAGTATTCTGTGGCAAATTGCGCAAGTCAAGCAACTCAAGCGCCCCTATCTCTATCTGGGTTACTACATCGAAGAGAGTCAGAAGATGGCATACAAGTCGAACTTCAAGGCCATCGAAGGTTTGGTTGATAACGTCTGGCAGCCCTTGCATACGCGATAATTCGATTCATGTCCGCATACGCCTTTTTACGCCCTGGGCTCTTTTGCCTTGATCCTGAGCAAGCCCATAACCTGGCGCTCAGTAGCATGGACCGCGCGCACTCGCTTGGTTTACTTTCGCGTCTCGTACCAAAACCGGTCATCGACCCACAGGAATTCTGCGGTCTGTCTTTGGGCAATCGGGTTGGGCTGGCTGCAGGCCTCGATAAAGACGGGAGGCACATTGATGCACTCGCCGCCTTGGGTTTTGGCTTTTTAGAAATCGGCACCGTAACGCCACTGCCCCAACCCGGCAACCCGAAGCCACGCATGTTCCGTTTAAGCCAAGTCGATGGAATTATTAACCGCATGGGCTTTAATAACGATGGCGTAGACGCATGCGTTGCCCGCGTGAAGGCCTCACGCTACTGGAAGTCCGGTGGCGTCATTGGCTTAAACATAGGCAAGAACGCCAGCAC